>OJKZ01000050.1_pt1 | contig 72264 bp, 53 predicted proteins | sample 1596791 | NCBI WGS metagenome assembly OJKZ01 (sample SAMEA3904677, study PRJEB24821) | metagenome | biome: Builtin; feature: hospital; material: surface | place: USA | collected 2013-06-04 | reverse complement strand
CACCCGGTCTAAAAAGCGATGATCCCTCCGGGGCTTCGCCCCTGCGGGATCGGCAGGTGGTAGCAGCAGGGGAGGGATCAGTCGACGGGATTGCATAGCGAAAGGGATTATCACCTCTTTGCTTTAAGGCTCAAATGCGTCACCCCGATCCGGGGAGCCGGAGCAACTGAGGGGAAGAGTGGCAAAAAAGGTACCTTTGTGGCGAAAAATGTGAGGACAATGACTGCTGCATACCATACGGTGACGCTTGAGAACGGTCTGCGCTGCGCCCTGCTTCCGGTGCGGAGCCGGGTGGTGTGGTGTGGATTTGGGATCCACTCCGGTAGCCGGGACGACCCCGAGGGGCTGCCGGGGCTGGCTCACTTCGTCGAGCATACCCTCTTCAAGGGGACGACCCACCGCCGTGCCGATCACATCCGCAATCGGATGGAGGTGGTGGGCGGCTCCATCGATGCCTATACGACCAAGGATGAGACCGTCGTCTATACCGTCGGTCCGCGAGGAGAGCTGACTCGTGCCATGGAGCTCCTTGGAGATCTGATCCGCCATAGCACCTTCCCTGAGCGAGAGCTTGAGCTGGAGCGGGGAGTGGTTCGCGACGAGATCAATCTCTACCGGGACACCCCGTCGGATCGGATCTTCGACGAGTGGGACGAGCGCTTCTTCCGAGACCGGACCCTGGCACACCCGATCCTCGGTGACACCCGGAGTCTCGACCGGATGAGTCGGGAGGATCTGCTGAGCTATGCGGAGCGCACGTTTCGCCCCGATCGGCTGCTCTTCTTCGTGATGGGACAGGTGACCCCACAGCGCTTCGAGGAGCTCTGTCAGCGGTACCTGTCGGAGCCCTTCTCCTCCCGGGTCCAGTCCTCACCCAGACCGGAGCTGCAGCTCCCCATAGCCCTGACCGACCAGTCGCCCCATATCGTCCACAGCCGAACCCACCAAGCGCATACGCTCCTCGGCGGTCTCGGAGTGACCTACAACGATCCTGACCGTGCGGCTCAGAACCTCCTCCTCCAGCTCCTGGCGGGAGATGGGATGAATACCCGGCTCAATGTCGAACTGAGGGAGCAGCGCGGCTGGGTCTACAATGTCGAGGCCTCCGTCACCTGCTTCCCTGATGTGGGCTGGTGGCAGATCTACTTCGGCAGCGACGATGATCACGCCGACGAGGCACTTGGTATCGTGCTCGAGGAGCTGGATCGCCTGATGCAGGAGCCCCTGTCGGAGCAGAGCCTCCGGGCGTGGAAGAAGCAGACCAAGGGGCTCGCCCTTGTCTCCTCCGAGCAGTCGGAGTCGACCTTCCTCTCCTTCGGTCGTCAGATGCTCCTCCGAGGGCGGTACGAGGCGCTGGAGGAGTACTTCGCCCGGATCGATGCAGTCACGACCGAGAGCCTGATGGAGACCGCCCGCAGCCTCTTTGCACACCCCTTTACACTCATATATAATGGTAAGAAATAAGCTATCGCTCCTCCTCTCTCTCCTGAGTCTGATCCTGATGTCTGCCTCGTGTGGCGGGGAGAAGGAGGGCAGTCGTGAGTCTGCCGCCGAGGGAGAGACCCGGGCGGTGGTGGAGACGCACTTCTCGGCCGACTCTGCCTACGCCTATGTGGCTCGCCAGGTCGCCTTTGGTCCTCGTGTCCCGGGGAGCGAGGCGCATAAGCAGTGCGCGGCCTTCCTCTCGGAGGAGTTGCGTCGGCATGGTCTCGACGTGATCGAGCAGCCGATGACGCTGACCGCCTACGACGGCACTCGGCTCGAGTGCGTCAATGTCATCGGCCGGTATCGACCCGAGGCCGGGGAGCGAGTCCTTCTCTTTGCCCACTGGGACACCCGCGCCTATGCCGATGCGGAGAGCGATCCCGCCAAGTGGCACACCCCGATCGACGGAGCCAATGACGGCGGATCCGGGGTGGGGGTGCTGCTGGAGATCGCCAGACTGCTGCAGTCGGAGGGACTCCGGGACGGTCTGGGAGTGGACATCATCCTCTTCGATGCTGAGGACTACGGCGTACCACAGTTTGCCGAGTATGACGGTGACACTGAGTCGACCTGGGGCATGGGAGCGCAGTACTGGGCGAAGAATCCCCATACACCTGACTATCGGGCAGACCTGGGTATCCTGCTTGATATGGTCGGTGGCGAGGGGGCAGCCTTCTACCGCGAGTACTTCTCACAGGAGAGTGCAGGTCGCGCCGTGACGGAGGTGTGGCAGACGGCCCACGACCTGGGGTATGGCAGTTACTTCCACAACGCTGTCGGTGGTGGGCTGGTGGACGACCACGTCTTCGTGATCCGTCACCGCCGCATCCCCTGCCTCGACATCGTCGACTATGATCCGGCGCGCCCGACAGGCTTCCCTGCCACCTGGCACACCCTCGACGATACCATGGAGCACATCAGTCGCGAGACGCTGCAGGCGGTAGGCTCCACGGTCTGGACCGTGCTGACGAAAAAGTGAATGAGTAGAAAGAGAGAAATGACTATTAACGAGATACAAGACGAGATCATCGAGGACTTTGAGCTCACCGATGACTGGATGGAGCGCTACGAGATGATCATCGAGATGGGGAATGACCTTCCTCCCTTCCCCGACGAGGAGAAGACTCCCGAGCATATCATCGAGGGGTGCCAGAGCCGCGTCTGGGTCGTGGGTCACCCTCAGCCGGATGGGACGATCCACTACGAGGCGGACTCCGATGCGATCATCGTCAAGGGGATCATCGCCCTCCTCCTTCGCGTCGTCGACCGACAGCCGGCACAGGAGGTGGCAGAGGCTGACTTCTATTTCATCGACAAGATCGGGCTGAAGGAGAATCTCTCCCCCACGAGATCCAATGGCGTCCTCTCCATGATCCGTGACATCAAGCTCATCGCCGCTGCCTCACTCGTCAAGTAGGAGATGAAGATCGTAGCCGAAGCCTCCATCCCCTACCTCAGAGGGGTACTGGAGGAGCTGGGAGAGGTCCACTATCTCCCCAATCCTGAGATTACTCCGGAGGCGGTACGCGATGCCGACTGGCTCATCGTCCGGAGCATCACGAAGTGCAGTTGGGAGCTCCTCGAGGGCTCTTCCGTCAAGCTCATCACCTCCGCCACGATCGGGATCGATCACATCGATACCGACTACTGCCAGGAGGCGGGGATCACTTGGTACAATGCCCCCGGCTGTAACGCTCAGTCGGTCGGTCAGTATGTCGGCTGCTCGCTTGCCCGCTGCTGCAGCGAGAAGGGCGGCAGCCTCGTCGGCAAGACCTACGGCATCGTAGGTGCCGGTCATACCGGCATGGCGGCGGCACACTACGCCAAGGTGCTCGGAATGGAGGTGCTGCTCAATGATCCCCCGCGAGCCGATGAGGAGGGTAGGGGGAAGTTTGTCTCCCTCCAGACGCTCGCCGAGGAGTGCGACTACATCGACCTGCACGTCCCGCTCACCTACGATGGCGACTACCCCACGTACCACTTGGTAGACAGTGCTTTCGTCAAGAGCCTTAGGCGGATGCCGGTCCTGATCAACGCCTGTCGCGGAGCGGTCACAGACACCTCCGCTCTCCTGATGGGCCTGCGGGATCGCCGGCTCTCCAATGTCATCATCGACTGCTGGGAGGGGGAGCCTCATCCCTCGCCGGAGCTGGTGGAGGCGGCCTGGCAGGCGACGCCGCACATTGCCGGCTTCAGTGCGGACGGCAAGGCAAATGGCGCCCGCACCTGTCTCCTCTGGGGGCTTCGCTTCTTTGGTCTCACCTCGAGCCGTATCGACGAGATCCGCCCCGAGGAACCGGCAAATCCCCTCATTGACCTCAATGACTTCGAGGAGGGGAAGCGTGTCTGGGGCGCGTTGCTCCGCACCTTTAATCCCACTCAAGTAGACGAAGAGTTTCGCCGGAGGTACGACACCGGCTTCGAGGCGATGCGGAGCGGATACCGCTTCCCGCGCGAACCAAAAGCCTACGTGGTCACCAACTACCGCCCCGAGGAGGGACAGATCCTCTCAGCCCTTGGCTTCGCCCTCCGCCCGTAAGTGTCCTTAGCTTCCGTTGGGTCTGTTTGCATTCTATAAGAATTGGATGTGTCCACAACTCACAGAAATAAGGTAACTTTGCCCGAAGTGACCGGACTCCCTCTTGCCCATAGTGCGCAGGGGAGGGTCGCTCCGATGATATACAGCAGATAACTCAAGTCACAGGACCCATGTCTATACGTAGCCGTAAGCCGGTCTGGCCGGTCTCAGCTCTTCTCTTGCTCGCAGTGCTCCTCTACTCCTGTAATCAGGGTGCGGGAGACTATGTCCGGCCGATCTATACCGACTATACGGTGCCGGGTCAGGTGGTCCTCTCCTTCCCTAAGGTCGACGGCAAGCAGCTCCCGACGACACGCTTCAGCATCGACCATATCAATCACAGGATCTATAACACTACCCCTCTGCCCTATGGCTCAGAGCTCGACTCAGCCTACCTCCAGCTGGTGCTGAGCAACCAGCTCAAGGTCAGCGTCCGCAACGTCGACTCCGGCAAGACGGTGATCTGGGATCAGCTCGGTAGCGATACGACGCTGATCAGCTTCAAGGGCGGAAGGATGGAGCTGACGATCCGGACGGATAAGAAGAAGGATAATCAGTCGGTCACCTACGACTTCCGCGTGCTCACCTACGGGTACGACCCCAATAAGCTCGTCTGGACCGATATGTCCAATGGTCTCCCGATCCCGACGGAGGAGACTCGGACGGTCGTACTGCCCGGCGAGAGACGCTATCTCCTGAGCCGGTTTGGCGAGGAGACCTCTCTCCTCGAGATCTCGACCCTCGACCCGCTCGTGATCCGTCCTGTCACAGAGGCACACCTGCCGAAGGGCCTGAAACCCTATACGGCATACACTTCGTCCAAGGGCGATACCTGGGCACTCGATGGGGCGGGGCATCTCTTTTCCTCACTTGATCTGGTCACGTGGGAGTCTCGTACGCCCGCCGGCGTCACCGTGACGCAGATCCTTAGTGTCAGGGCCGGTGCGGTCTACCTGGTAGGTACAGAGGATGGCAAGAGCTACTCGATCTATCGGCTCGATAAGCAGAGTAACACCGCTACCAAGGTCGAGTCGGTGAGAGAGTCCTTCCCGATCCGAGACAGCTACGTCCACGAGTACGAGATTGCCTCGACGCCTCACATGCTCCTCTTCGGTGGTTCGCTTGCCTCCGGTCGTCCCATCACCACCGGCTTCTTCTCCTCTGACCTGGTGGAGTGGGGTGCTTTGCCCTCCAATGTCGTCTACCCCTCCGAGGGTGCGCTCTACGTCACTACGACTGACCGTGAGACGCTCTACCGGATCGGCGGAGTCTATGAGAAGGGACGCCAGTCGACCATCTTCAAGAGCAGCGACAATGGAGTTACCTGGACTCAAATGGAGACCGAGAAGGCACCCGGTAAGGACTTCCTCCCGATATCCCATGCAGGCGGGTACTACTACGAGTCGCCCACGGGGGAGAGCCTCTTCATCTTCGGCGGTCGTGTGGGACATGATGGTGAGTCGACGCGTCGTGTCTGGCGCGGGACGATCGATCGCTCCGCCGGCATCATCAACGATTTTACCCAGAAGTAAGCCATACGTATGTCCTCTCCCGCAGATACGCTCCTCGCTCAGCTCGACCCTGACCGCGTCCCGACCCATACAGCCATCATCATGGATGGTAATGGTCGCTGGGCATGCGAGCGCGGACTGGAGCGACGAGAGGGACATCGTGCCGGCGTGCAGACCGTCAGTCGCATCGTCCGTGCCGCTGCCCGGTGTGGGATACGCTACCTGACGCTATACACCTTCTCCACAGAGAATTGGCGTCGTCCCCGAGAGGAGGTCGATGCACTCATGACCCTGCTGGTTCGCTCTGCGGTCGAGGAGCTCACTACGCTGGAGGAGAATAACGTCCGGCTGCGTACCATCGGCGACCTCGAGGGACTGCCCGACGAGCCGAGGGAAGCACTCCAGGGATTGGTGGAGAGTACGAAGTCCAATACCGGTATCACTCTCGTCCTGGCGGTCAATTACTCCTCCCGCTCCGAGCTGACAAGAGCCTTCAATAGGCTAAGGAGTGAGCAGGGCGACACCGCTGAGCCGATCACCGACTGCGACATCACCGCTCATCTCGATCTGCCTGACCTTCCCGACCCCGATCTCCTGATCCGTACAGGAGGGGAGTGTCGGATCAGCAACTACCTCCTCTGGCAGCTCGCCTATACGGAGCTCTACTTCTGCGATCTCTACTGGCCCGACTTCGAGGCTGAAGACCTTTATCGTGCCCTCCTCGACTACCAGTCCCGTCAGAGACGCTTCGGTCGCACCGGCGATCAGGTGGCGGACGGCGATGAGAGCACTACTGACCACTCCTGACGATCTCCAGCCCCGCTATATATCCCCCTTGGAAGAAACTTCATCCTAACGCATGAATATCCTACCCTCACCGCTTCGTCGCCTATCCCTTATGACCAGAAGCCTATATACTACATCGCCCCGGCTCTTCGCCCTCCTCGCCGCTCTCCTTATCAGTGGCGCTGCGATGGCTCAGTCGGAGCGCACGGTCGCCTCATCGGACAGCCTGGCGGCCCTGCCGGATGTCTCCTACACCCGTCCCGTCTCGAGAGTGATCGCCGGGCTGAGGGTGGTCGGTAATGAGAGCTACGAGGATGTGGTGGTGCGCAATGTCTCCGGTCTCCGTCTGGGACAGCGGGTCACCGTGCCGGGTGAGGAGATCAGCCAGGCGGTGCGTAACTACCTCCGCAATGGACTTTTCTCAAATGTCCGCATCGATGCAGACCGTATGGAGGGCGACTCGGTCTGGCTCTCGATCCATATCACAGAGCGCCCGAGGCTGACCCGATTTGAGCTCAATGGGGTAAAGAAAAGCGAGGAGAAGGATCTCCGTGGCGGTCGCTTCCAGCCACTCGCTCAGGGGACCTTCATCACGCCCAATATTCTCGACCGGTCCGAGATCGAGATCAAGCGATTCTACGACGCTAAGGGATTCAGCAACGTCGAGGTGCGTACCTCCGTCCTCGAGGACAAGTCCCGACAGGGCTATGTGGTGGTGATCTTTGATGTCAATAAGAATGCGAAGACGAAGATCTCGACTATCAACTTCATCGGCAACGAGATGCTCAGCGACAACGCCCTGAGGCGTGCCATGAAGAAGACAAATGAGGTCTTCAACCTCTCCAAGCGCCCCTGGAGCAGTATCCTCGAGATCTTCGGTACGAAGAAGTTCGTGGAAAAGGAGTACAAGGAGGATCTGAAGAATATCCTTAAGGCCTATCACGCCAAGGGCTACCGCGACGCAGAGATCCTGCGGGACACGATCTACAAGGCGGACGACGGGAAGAAGATCAATATCGACATCGAGGTCTACGAGGGACCGAAGTACTACATCAAGGCGATCAACTTCGTCGGCAACACCAAGTACCCGACCCTCCAGCTCCAGCAGGTCCTCGGCATGCGCCCCGGCGATGTCTACAATCAAAAGAAGCTCATGGAGCGCATCTCTCAGGACGAGGATGCGGTCTCCAACCTCTACTCCAATAACGGCTACCTCTTTGCCTACATGGTCCCCGTGGAGACCGAGGTGAAGGGAGACTCCGTCGCCCTCGACATCCGCATCCACGAGGGCAAGCCGGCGACGATCAATAAGGTGGCGATCCGGGGAAACTCGCAGATCTACGACGAGGTGGTTCGCCGCGAGCTCTACACGAAGCCTGGCATGCTCTTCAATCGCGACTACGTCATGCGCTCCATGCGTATGATCGCCCAGATGGGACACTTCGACCAGGAGAAGATCGTCCCCAATATTGTCCCTCACGAGGAGAGCGGTACGGTGGACATCGAGTGGCAGCTCACGCCGAAGTCCAACGACCAGGTCCAGCTCTCTATGGGATGGAGCCAGACCGGTCTCCTGCTGATGGCGGGACTGAAGTTTACCAACTTCTCCCTCCGCAACCTGCTTGATCGCTCGACCTACCACAACTTCCTCCCCCGTGGTGACGGGCAGACGCTCTCGCTCAATGTCCAGACCAATGCCCGCTACTACCAAAGCTACGGCATCAGCTTTATGGATCCGTGGTTTGGACGCAAGCGCCCCAATATGTTTAGCGTCTCCGTCTCCTACTCTCGTCAGACGGACATCAACCGCCGATTCTACTCCGGTCAGCAGCAGAGTTTGATGAATAGCTACGGCGGCTATGGCTACGGCTATCCCGGAGGGTACGGCTATGGGATGGGCTACCTCGGCGGGTATGGCTACGGAATGGGCTACCCCGGAGGGTATGGCTATGGAGGTATGGGTGGCTACGGTATGGGGTACTACAACCAGTACTACCGCGAGGCGATGACCAACCTCTACGAACGCGCCCTCGATCCGGACAAGACCCTCGATATGCTCCGCTTCAATATCGGCTACGGTAAGCGACTCACCTGGCCGGACGACAACTGGCAGGTCTCCCTCGGGCTGACCTACAATATGTATCGGATGCACAACTGGGGCTCCTACTACTACAACTTCGGTATGGAGAATGGTGTCGCCAATGACATCAACCTCTCCCTCAATCTTGCCCGCTCCTCGATCGACAACCCGATCTACACCCGCCGAGGCTCCAGCTTCTCCATAGAGGCGCAGTCGACCCTGCCGTACTCCCTCTGGGACGGCGTCGACTACTCTGACCCGAAGCTCTCCGACGCTGACCGCTACCGCTTCATCGAGTACTATAAGGTAAAGGGGAAGGCTCAGCTCTTCATCCCCCTCATGGACCCGATCAATACCAAGCGAACGCCGGTCCTGATGGCTAGTGCGGAGTCAGGTACGATCGGCTCCTTCAGCTCCTACAAGCGCTCACCCTTCGGTACCTACTACATGGGTGGTGACGGCATGTCCTCCTACTACGGCTACCTCAATGAGATGATCGGCCTCCGTGGCTACCGCAACGGCTCCATCTCCGGTGCCAGCGGACGCGGTGCCTATGTCTACTCCAAGGTCTTCATGGAGCTCCGGTATCCGGTGATCTTTGAGAATCAGGCGACGATCTGGGTACTCGGCTTCGCTGAGGCAGGTAACGCCTGGGAGTACCAGAAGGACTTCAACCCCTTCCAGCTTAAACGATCTGCCGGCCTGGGCGTCAGAATAATGCTACCACAGCTGGGTCTGATGGGTATCGACTGGGGCTACGGATTTGATGCCCCGGACGGATCTGCCCAGATCGGTGGCAGCAACGTCCACTTCGTCCTCGGTCAGCAGTTCTGATCAACGGACGTCAGTTACTACCTAACTAAGACAATAAACGATATGAAAGTGATAAGAAAAACGGCTCTCCTCACACTCCTTGCCCTCGTGGCATCGGTCGGGATGACGCTCCCCTCTCGGGCGCAGGACTACATCACCTATGCTCTGGTGGACATGCAGTACATCCTCACCAATATCCCTCAGTACAAGGAGGCGACGGAGCAGCTGCAGGAGACCGCCAAGGGCTACACCGCTGAGGTGAAGAAGCTCCAGGATCAGGCCGGCACGCTCTATGCCGACTACCGCAAGCAGATGGGCTCCCTCCCCGCCGACCAGCGTGCCTCTCGCGAGAAGCAGATCGTCGAGGTGGAGAATCGTGCCGCCGAGCTGCAGCAGAAGTACTTCGGTCCCAAGGGCGAGATGGCAAAGCTCCAGGAGCAGCGCATCAAGCCGATACAGGACAAGGTCTACGAGGCGATCAAGCTCTACAGCCGCAAGTATGGCGTCTATATGGTCCTCGACCGCGCCTCCGGCATGGGCACCATCGTCTACGCCGATCCCGCTGCTGATATCAGCAACGACATCCTGAAGATCCTTGGCATCTCTGTGAAATAACGTACCTTTGTGCGTTTCATGACCCTGAATATAAATCCATAACGTAAGATACATTTCCATGAAAAGAACGTTTCTCATCCTCTGTGCTGCCATGCTCTTCCCCATCTTTGCCGGTGCGCAGAGCCACAAGATTGGCATCGTAGACTCTCAGAAGGTGCTCAGCGAGATGCCTGAGATGAAGTCCATGCAGTCCGAGCTCGACAACCTCGCCAAGAAGTACGAGGACACTCTCGTGCAGCTGCAGAAGGAGTTTCAGACCAAGTACCAGGACTTCGTCAAGGAGCAGGAGACTATGGTCGAGTCCATCAAGAGTCGTAAGCAGCAGGAGCTGGAGGACCTCTCCAAGCGCATCCAGGACCTCAATAACGTGGCTCAGCAGGATATGCAGAAGAAGCAGGTAGAGCTCTTCGCCCCCATCCAGACCAAACTCCGTGAGGCGATCAATAAGGTGGGCAATGATGGTGGCTTTACCTACATCATGGACTCCAGCCAGATGCTCTACGTCGGCAACGGCAGCGAGGATGTCACTTCTCTCGTGAAGTCCAAGCTCGGTCTCTGATCACATCTGACCTAACTCATCATACAGCACCCCCGTCGGACGAAAGCCCGTCGGGGGTGCTTTTTTTTGCTCGCAGTCTCGCTCTCCCTCTTAGGAGCAGCGCCCGGATCCGACCATCAACCGATGCCGTCCCATTAGCCTTGCCTAACCCTCGCTAGGTGTCAACCTATTTTAGGGTAAGAGAGTGCTCAAGTCACGCATGGATTCTTAGTGACTATAAGCCTCGAGTGAGGTCATTTTTTATGATTGTAGAGTCCCTTCTGGGAGAGATAGGATATAAGTACGTCGATCCGATCCGTCTGTATACAATTGATATGGTGTCTCACAAACCAATCGTAGATAGATCTGTCTACAAATGCGCGGTCATCCGAGTGTCCCCCACAATATACATCGCGTAGAGAATTCATCCATACAATCAGATCTCTGTCCACCAGAGGGGAGAAGTCTATGAGCTGACTCTCGTCGGATCCCAATACAAACTCAAAGCCTACAACCATGTCCTCGCACGAGAGAAACTCCTCTACCATCTTAGTCGCCTTGTCTCGCCCAAGGGCCTGTAGGTTGATGATCGGCATAAAGCATATGTGATCCATGTAGGTCCCGTACTTTCGCTTATACTCCTCGAGTGTTGTCGTACCCTTAAAGATGACCTGGTCAAGCATACCATACTTCTTCACCAGTGGATAGATGAGATCAATGTAGTCAAAACCCTTGTCCACATTGAGCAACACTCTGTCCTTACAGAGTACTAAGACCTCCTCCAGGGTGGGTACTCTAAGCGACGTGGAGAGCCCCAGTCCATCCTTGAGGAAATGACACCGGATCTGCTCATACGTGAGCTCAGAGACCCTTCCTTTGCCAGTAGTCGTGCGATCAATGGTCTTATCGTGCATCAGCACGAGGATACTGTCTTTGGTGAGTGATACATCTATCTCTACCACATCGGCTCCCGCATCTGCGGCACACTTGACCGACCATAGTGAGTTTTCCGGAGCATGTCTCCAGTCTCCTCTATGGCTAACAACCATAACTTTATTACGGGGAAATGAGCGGACATCTATCCCTCCTCTTGCAGTGTCCCATGAGGGGCCCGGTAATACTCTCTGTGATACCTGCCCCCATATCGTGGTCAAAGATAGTGTGGATACCGCAAGCGGGATCAATAACTTGGCTAACCTCATAATGTATCAGTATCCATCGTTTTGATACATCCTTACAGGATCAATCTTGACCTCATCGAAGGGGATTGGATAGAGGACATCCTTAAGACCAAAATTATTGAGGTCAGAGATCCCATAGTCGTCCTGGCTCTTGGCGTGCATATAGTCGACCAGCTCCTGATGGCTGAAGAAGCGAAGAAGATCGTACCACCTCTGGCACTCAAATGCCAGCTCCACTCTTCGCTCGTGGAGGATGGCAGACTTAAGTGTGGGACACAGCTCCCTGTAGCCGGGTGTGAGTATGCTCTTCTCGTACGATGGGAGTCCGGCACGCTGACGCACCATATCGAGGTACTTGATGGACTGGGCGCTATCGCCGAGGTAGTACTCGACCTCAGAGAGCAACAGTGCCACGTCGGCGTATCTCATAACGATCCAGTCATTACCACCATATCCAAGACTCCCCGCAGACTCACTGGCATCTCTATACTTACTGATAAAGTAGGTCTTTGTGGAGACGTTTGGAGAGTCCTGCACCGACCACTCTCTGCGTAGGTCCCCAGGCTCATATTCTTTCACCAGATCAGGATTGACAAAGCGTCCATCCCCCTTGGACTTATATAGAGAGAGTAGATGGGAGCCTGCCGGCTGATTATTTCGTGCCACTGAGGAGTGATAGTCCTTGTCTCCCTGAATGTAGGGGATCTCAAAGATAATCTCACCACACCCATCCTGAGTGTCGACTCTGAAGACGTCACTGTATGCTATCTGGGACAGGCTGTCGAATGGCTTCATCCCCCAGCTCAGGAGTAAGTATTTCTTTGCCTCCTGAAGATCTGCAAGAGTCGTCTTCAAGTCCTCGTCCGTATACATAGTGAGGTAGACCTTCCCCAGGAGGGCAGAGACAGCAGCCTTGGAGGCTTTACCCTGCTCACTGATCGATGGGAAGTCGCTGAGCGGACCCTCTAGGGACTGCTTCAGATCTGATACTATCTGCTCATAGATCTCCTGCTTCCCCACTCGAGAGGTCCTCTCGTCTACCTGATCAGTGGACTTGAGGAATCGCGTAACTAAGGGTAGGTCCCCCCATTTCCTGACAGCCTCAAAGTAGACGAGAGCTCTAAGGAAGAGTGCTTCGGATCTGTACTTCTCCTTCAAGTTAGGATCAGAGAAGTCTACTTCCTCCAGTCCCTGGAGGACGAAATTAGCTCTATTAATTGCGACCTGATGAGCGACCCAGTGATTTCTTAGGTAGGGATTGCTCGGAAGTAAGGTGAAGTTTGTGAATTGGAAGGGGTCACCCGATGCAGACTGATTGTCGAGACGACCCATATTATCCGACCGCTCCTCTGTACGATCGAGATTACTCTCTCCGAGCAGATACCCAGATCGGAGGGACTGGTATACACCATTTAGGGCTCTTGATACATCATTTTCGTTACTGAAGTACTCGTCAGTGAGGACTCTATTAGGATCCTTTTGGTCGAGAAAGTCAGAGCAACCTGCACCGATAAGCAATATAATAAATGAGAAAACCAGTCCTATGGTGGTGTGAAGTAATGATTTCATGGCTGAGCTATTGTGAAAATTCATTGATTAGAACTTAAGATGGACGCCGAGATTGATGCTTGTCGCCAGTGGATACTTCCCATAGTCGACACCAGGTGTGAGATTTGATCCGTTGTTATAGTCTACTTCAGGGTTGTATCCTTTGTACTTAGTGATAGTAAACGGATTGTCCACAGATGCATGGAGCCGTATCCCCTTCAGAGTGTTGCCTGTCCAGACCGACACTTTAGGCACATTGTATCCGATGGATATGTTGGTGCATCTTAGGAAGGACCCATCTTGCAGGTAGAAGGTTGAGAGCCTCGTGCTATTGCTCTGGGTGCCTCCCCTCGAGGCCTTGTACACCTGTCCGTTACCCGGTTGGCTCTCGGAGCGGTATCTCTGTGTTGCTTCCTTATATTGATTGCCTGATCCCTCCATATTGAAGATGTAGTAGTCTTGACCATCAAGCACTTTGTTACCGTACGAACCATTGAACGAAGCGGTCAGGTCAATGTCCTTGTATCTGGCATGCAGTCCGAAGCCGTAAGTGAAGAGCGGGTGGGGAGAGCCGATGATGGTCTTGTCCTCATCACTTACCACTCCATCACCATTGGTATCCTCAAAGTACAGGTCACCAGGCTGAAGCTTCACACTCTGAGAGAGTGACCTTGCAGGTCCCTTCAGTACGTAGCCTGCTGGGAATGACTGAGTCTTTTGGTCATAGTGCTTATCGTCTTCGATGATATTTGGCATATCGGACTCACGGACCATTCCGAGGACCTTGTGTCCATAAAACATCCCGATCGGGTGTCCCTCCGAGGTGATATGAGTTTTGTAGGATCGCTCGGCACCATTGGTTATAATGGTGCTGGCGCCACCGAGGTCTAGGACCTTGTTCCTGTTGAGTGAGATATTTCCGGTAAGTGTGAGATCATAGTCTTTGGCTGCCAGGGCTCTATAGTCGACCTGGAGGTCAAGTCCTCTGTTTCTGATCTTTGAGTCTCTGAGATTAGTGAGCAAGCTCATACCCGAGGATCCTGATATAGCAGAGATGGTCTGATTGAATAGCAGGTCCATTGTCTCGCTATTGTAGAGATTGAGCCCCATGCTGAGTCTTCCCTCTAGGACGGAAAGGTCCATGCCGACGTTGTACTGGGAGGTAGACTCCCAGCCCAGATACTCGTCCTTCATCGCTTCGGGATATAGGGCCGACTCTATTTTGTCAGCCCCAAAGACGGTGCCTCGAGGACTACTCATCACACGGGCAAAGTTATAGTTGCCGATGTCATTATTACCACTTCGTCCCCAGCTGGCGCGCAACTTCATCCTCGAGGCGTCACCAAGTGCACTCTTGTAGAAGTCCTCCTCCGATACGCTCCACGCCAGAGAGATAGAGGGGAAGAGACCCCATCTGTTCTTGGGACCAAATCTGGAGGAAGCATCCCCTCTCATGGTGAGTGTGAGGTAGTATCTATTGAGATAATTATAATTTAGCCTCGTGAAGAAGGAGAGCATAGTCGCAATGGTCTTCCTTGTCTGCCCAGTGAGTGTGAGGTCGGCAGGATCAGCACCATGTGCTGTTATTTCCTTGATATGATCATCTTCAAATCCACTTGCATTATTCTCGATCCTGTCCATAGCATTATACTGAGCAGACATACCGAGGACACCACTTAGATTATGTATGTCTGCAAAGGAGTGGCTGTAATTGGCAGTAAGCTCCGCCAGATAATCCTCTATGCCAGTAGTCTTGGCGAGCGCATAAGCAGCCGACTTGGCACTGTCCGAATAGGGAGGATTTTTGCCGGATGAGAGACTTGTCGGGCTGTAAAACTCGTACTTAGAGCTGACATTATAGTGTCCGAGATTAGCCTTAAGGAATAGGTCCTCTGACAGGTTCAGCTTCGCAAAGAGATTGTAGGTATTCCTCTTCTGCTTACGTGATATCTCTGTCTCAGTAGCCAGTGCGACAGGATTCTCAATAGCCTGAAATCCATACTTCGCATCCATACCTGCCATAAGATACTTAGCAAGAGTGCCGTCCTCGTTTCTTGCCGGAAAGATCGGTGCGTATACTAGTGCGCCGAGTATAGGTCCTTGATGAAATCGCCCCTCTCTTACCTCGCTATTATTCGTCGAGGTGAGGGCAATATTTGCGCCGATGGAGAAGTTGTCAGTGAGGCTGACATCGATGTTGTTTCTGAGATTAAGTCTCTTCTGTCCTGTCGTAACTATGATACCCTGATTGTCGAGATATCCCAGGCTAAGATTGTACTTGACTCTGTCACTTCCTCCTGATATGGCAAAGGTGTGTCTATGCGTAGGAGCGTTGGTACGATAGAGCTCGTCCTGCCAGTCGGTATTGTACTTGGGCTTCTTTATTTCCTGACTCTGGAAGTCATAGAGGTCTTCTGGGATGTATATGCCGGATACTTTCTTCCCGAGCCTCTTCGTTCGTTGATTGTTGTCGTCAGCGAAGTATGAGTCATCCCAGTCCTTTCCTCCGCTGATCATCAGATTCCTGTAATTATTGTTTCGCCCATCCACTACGAGCTCTGCAAATTCTTCTGCATTGAGCAAATCCACCTTGTGGTGCAGTCTGGAAAGACTGAGTTGGTAATCATAGCTTATCTGGGTCTGTCCTGCTTTTCCTCTCTTCGTTGTGATAAGGACTACGCCACCTGCAGCTCTGGATCCATAGATGGCAGCAGATGCCGCATCCTTAAGTATCTCTATGGACTCGATGTCGCTGGGGTTGATGAAGAGATCGGCATTGGCGGGATACCCGTCGATCACATAGAGAGGATCGGAGCTAGCGTTGATGGAGGAGGTCCCTCTCACCCTGATTTTAGTGCCTACATAAGGCGCACCACTCACCTGTGAGATCTGTACGCCGGGGACCTTGCCGACCATAGCCTGACCTACAGAGGGGACGCTGGCAGTCAGCTCGTCCGCTTTGATGCTGGCAACGGCACCTGTGACATCTTTCTTTCGCATAGTCTGGTAGCCAACGACGACCAATTCCTCTAGTCCTATAGCATCCTCAGTGAGCTTGACGCGGAGGTCTCGCTGCGATCCGGGGACGACTTTTTTTGTCGTATAGCCGACAAAGGCGATCTCAAGAGTGTGAGCGGGGTCGGAGATACGGAGCGAAAACTTTCCGTCAATATCAGTAACGGTACCGTTGGATGTAGTCAGCTCATGGATCCTAGCTCCTATGATCGGGACATCGTTGTCATCGATCACGACACCGGTGATGACTACGGGATCCTGTGCCCACATGGTGATTGAGAAGGTCGATAGTAACAGTGCCAAGCAAAGGGCTCTGAAGCAGTTGATTCGGCTATTCATAGCTCTGTTAGTGTGTAGGAATAATATGTGACTATTAGGCATCAAGTGGATCTGTGATGTTGATCTGAAGACTGCACTCCAGGGGGAGTAGCTCGGCAAAGTTTTTCCCTAACCTCCGTACATATTTGCAAGGCTGGAGGCCCATCTCCCTTTCGCATCTCTCCTGAAACGCCGGACTCATTACGGCATTGATATGAGACTCTGAAGAGCTGACGATGAATGGTTTATCCATGGGAAATCCTCGGCGGTACATGATGCGTACAGTATTTCTGATGTTAGACGTGGTGTGACGAGCATGTGGCTCTATGATGATCCTGTCGCTTGGTATTCCACATTCCTTGACTAAGTACTTCTTCATACCGTATGCTTCTACGCTTTGTGTTTTGTAGGGGTATACTTTCCCCCCGGAAACAATGATGAAGGGTGCAGCACCGGACTTGAATTTCTCGGCAGCTGTTCGTAGTCGAATCTTTCCCCCGGGATTGAGAGGAAAGCGATAGTTGTCTGGTCCGAAGCCAAGGACTAGGAGCGCTGAGTACTCATACTTGCTCCACTCAGTAGTAGGGATCAAACGGTAGGCACGCTGATTTTCCCCCTCTCCCAGAGGCTCATAGACTGAGGGCTCGTCTCTGTCATTGAGATCCAGGAAGAGCTCTGCAGCGTATAGTGGGAGTGTATAGTAGAGCTTACTCTGCCTTCCTATCTGGAGGAGCAAGTCTTTGCTCTCTCTGAGGAGCATACGGTGTGTCTTGCCGCCCTGTTGCCAGCTGATAGAGTCTATGTTGTATCTAGGCTTATCTCCTGCACCATAGACTCGGATGATCTGATTTAGGGCGTCGATGTCTTGAGACAGGGCTGCCCTAAGGATCTCCTCATCGGATGACAGTCCTGTATGTGTATAGTAGCAGCCGGAGCCGATCACGTCCCTCTCGAGGAGTGCCCTAAGCTGTCGGGATCCGCGTAGTAAGTGGGTCATCCGGTCACCGATCATGACCGACTCTGTTTCTGTCAGTAAGAGAGACTTCGCAATGTCTCGAGGGTCATCTCCAGACTGCTCCAGTCTCCTGTATACCTGCTCTGCGATCCGCCTTAGTTCGGTATCCTGACTGATTTCTTGCTTCACTTCGTCCGAGCCATCCATAACCATTGTGAAGTAACTGATCTTAGAGATTGGTCGATCCGGACTTATCAGCTCGTATCCTACTTCTGGTCTTCGGTACTGAGCGAAGAGATTGGTCGTTGATACGACGATGCACAGGATTAGTAGGGAGATTTTTGAATCCAAGAGTCTCATACGAGTTAGTTTGTAAGAATATTTTTAATTTCCGGTGCAAATGTAGCATCGACCTGTTTCGTGACTGTGACGATAACCTCTCGTTTTGATGACAATGACCACTCATTCGGATTTTGATGTGCCGGGATCGGCAGGGCTGACGATTTTGGATTTGTCCAAGATCTCCCCAGACTAAAGAGCGACGATACCGCAACCCCAAACTAAACCCGGTATTAGTCATCACTAATACCGGGTTTAATGATCACTAATACCGGGTTTAGTGATGACTAATACCGGGTTTAGAATTCACCGAGCTCTATCCAGCTTGATACGATACTCCCAGGTGCCGGGGATCCCTGACGGGATCCGCCTCACGCCGGCATAGGGGATGAATGCAGGATCGGTCGGGGGCGGGGTGTCCGAGGAGAGGAACCGGCGGGTAAGTCCCTGCGGGATCGGGCGGGCGAGGTAAAACTCAAATGCGTCAGCCCTGGTCGGGTCGATGGGCTATTAGAGATATGCGCCATTTTAGATACCTTTGCCCGTAAGACATATAGATCACTACAACTTGGCTAAGAGCAATACACCCCGATCTCACCGGAGATCGTCCGCTAAGCGACCGAGTCGGTCCGCCTCGCCCGCACGGAGAGGCGGCGGCTCGTCTCGTAAGCCTGCCCGTCGGCTCTCGTCCTCGGTCAATACCTCTCCCGTACAGGAGAGCTATAGCCCGGAGGAGCCACAGGCGCTCCTCGACCTCATCATGGCGAAGTCGGGGCGCTCCCGCACGGCCGCCAAGCGGCTCGTCGCCTCGGGGAGGGTCTCCGTGGCGGAGGAGCCGACGACGATGGCGACGCTGATGGTGGAGCCCGGCACGACCGTGTCGGTGCATCGGCTGGCACCGGTCGCTCCATTCTCTCACCATCTCATCTCGATAGAGTGGGAGGATGAAGAGTACGTCGTGGTCTATAAGAAAACCGGCATCCCCACGGTGAATACCGCCCATAAGGATCCGCATGATACGGTGATGTATATCCTCAGCCGTCACTATAAGAAGAGCAACCCCGCCGCCAAGCTCTTTATGCTCAGCCGTCTCGACAAGAGCTCCGCAGGATTTGTCGTCTTCGCCAAGACGACGGAGGCGAAGGAGCGCCTTGCTCGCCGCTGGAGCAGCGCCGTTCATCATCAGCGCTATGCGCTCGTGGTGGAGGGGACACTCCCGACGACAGAGGCCTTTGAGCTCACCTCGGTGTCCACTCCGGGTGACGAGGAGAAGAGGGGACGCACCGCCACCCGCACGGAGACCGTGGTCCGGGCTGAGGTACAGCCTCTCACCAGCTCGGCGGGGGGCAACCTCCACCTCGTGGAGGCGGATGTGGTGGGGTCGCGGATCTACTCGATGCGTAAGATCTTCGGGGACAATAAGCTCCGGATCTTCGGCGACATACGGTACCACTCACGCTTCTATGCAAGGGATCAGATCGCCCTGGCGCAGACTGAGCTGGAGCTGACGATGCCTCACACGGGAGAGACGGTTCGCCTGAGACGTCCGATCCCCTCGCACTTCAGACTATTATTGGCACAGGATAAGCGGGAGACCGGGGAGTAGCTCGATCGCTGCTCTCCTAAGCTCCATTATGAAGACCTTTACACCAAACTTTTATACTGACTCACAGATATGCGTAAGCATTTAGTCACACTCTTCGCACTCCTTCTGGCGACCATCTGCTCCACGCAGGCAGGTGCTCAGATGTTTGAGAATATTGTGCGGTGGGAGACCGCACAGACCAATGATGCTGACGGCGTGGTGACGCTCACCTACACGGCAACGATCCAGTCCGGCTGGCATATATACGGCGTAGACCTACCTGAGGATGGTCCCACCGTGACCACGGCGGATCTCTCCGAGAGTAAGGGGATCAAGGCGCTGACCGGTCTTACCCCTGATCGGAAGCCCGCAACTACGTACGATCCCAATTTTGCGATGGACCTCACCACCTTCGATGGCAAGGTGACCTTTACGCAGAAGGTGCAGATCCTCGACCCGACAAACTTTGTCATCAAGGGGGATCTGATCTGGCAGGCGTGCAATGATGAGACCTGTACGCCTCCCGATCGTTACTCCTTCTCTTACGGTCCCAAGGATCTCAAGACTGCCGTCACCTCAGTCCCCGCTACTGATGTGGAGGAGGGTGGTGCGGTCGTGGCTGACGAGCCTGCTCCTGAGCCTGTCGCTCTGACTGAGGGGACGGCGGACACGGACGATGCGGCACTCTACGAGTCGGTCGAGAGCGAGCTGAGAGCCTACGGGGACAAGAATTTTACCAGTCCTGATACGTCTCTCTGGAAGATCTTTATCCTCGGCTTCCTCGGCGGTCTAGTGGCACTCTTTACCCCCTGTGTCTGGCCGATCATCCCGATGACGGTGAGCTTCTTCATGCACCGGTCGCAGAGTAAGGAGAGCGCCCTCAGAGATGCGATCATCTACGGCCTCTCGATCGTGGTGATCTACGTCGCCCTCGGACTGCTCGTCACCGGTATCTTCGGAGCCAGTGCGCTGAATGAGCTGTCGACCAATGCGATATTCAATATCTTCCTCTTCCTCCTGCTGGTGGTCTTCTCGATCAGCTTCTTCGGCGCCTTCGAGATCACACTACCCTCCTCCTGGACCAATAAGGTAAGCACCAGCGCCTCCACCTCGTCCGGTTTGCTGAGTATCTTCTTTATGGCCTTTACCCTGGTGCTGGTCTCCTTCTCCTGCACCGGACCGATCATCGGTACACTGCTGGTGCAGGCTGCTGCGGAGGGCAATATCCTCGGACCAACGCTCGGCATGCTGGGCTTCGCCCTCGCGCTTGCGCTGCCCTTTACCCTCTTCGCGATCTTCCCCAATTGGCTCCAGAGTATGCCGAAGAGTGGTGGCTGGCTCAATAGTGTGAAGGTGGTCCTCGCCTTCATCGAGCTGGCACTCTCCCTCAAGTTCCTCTCCGTGGCAGATCTCGCCTACGGCTGGCACATCCTCGACCGCGAGACGTTTGTAGCACTCTGGATCGCCATATCCTTCCTCCTCGGTCTCTATCTGCTCGGGATCATTCGCTTCCCGGCGGATGATAAGAAGGAGTCGGTCTCCTGGTTTGGCACCCTGCTGGCGACGATCGTCTTCGCCTTCGGCATCTATATGGTACCCGGTCTCTGGGGTGCGCCGCTCAAGGCGATCAGCGCCTTCGCTCCTCCTCTGACGACGCAGGACTTCAATCTCTACGACAGCGAGGTGCACGCCAAGTTTGACGACTACGAGGCGGGCATGGCCTACGCCAAGCGTGAGGGCAAGCCGGTGATCATCGACTTCTCCGGCTACGGATGCGTCAATTGCCGCAAGATGGAGGCCTCCGTCTGGACCGATCCTACGGTGAAGGACATCCTGGACAATGACTTCGTGCTGATCACGCTGATCGTCGACGACAAGGCGCGACTCGCTCAGCCCCTCGAGGTGACCGAGACCAATGGCGACCGCCGCACGCTGAAGACGGTGGGTGAGCGGTGGAGCTACTTCCAGCGGACGAAGTTTGGCTCCAATGCTCAGCCCTTCTACGTCATGCTCGACAATACCGGTCATCCCCTCGCCGCCAGCTACGGCTTCGACGAGGATGTGGATAAGTACATCACCTGGCTGAGAGGCGGACTGAAGGCCTATAAGGATCGTCAGTAATCCCTCTTTGCTATAACCATGAGAGAGCCCTCTTCCCGACCTTCGGGGAGAGGGTTCTCTCGTATATATGGTATGTAGGAGGAGTGGTTACCTCAGAGGAGATAGGGATCGTCCTCCCACGGGGTCAGCGTGGTGGGGTCGGCGACATTGGTGTCTCTCCCCTCGGGAGGCAGATCCTCGGCGCTCTTGGGCTCTGCCGGCTTCGTCGGGTGGTCGAGCTCCTTATCCCGGGCACGCTCCGCCTGCCAGTCCTCACGGGAGGTCTCGCCATTGGATGAGGTGTCGACGGTGGAGATATCGATGCCGAGTGCCTCTGCCACCATCTCACCGTACTTGGGGTCTGCCTGGTAGCAGTGGCGGATGTGGCGGTGCTTGATCTGCATCGTGGAGTCGCCCATATTGCGCGCCGTATTCTCCGCCAGGACCAGCTGCTGCTCCGGCGTCATCGCCCGGAAGAGCTGTCCCGGCTGGGTGAAGTAGTCGTGGTCATCCTCGCGGAAGTCATAGTAGTCGACGCGACCACCCTCCTGGGCAGGGTTTTGCGCCTCGGGGTTGCTCTCCCAGTCGCCGTAGCTATTGGGGTAGTAGTGGAGCTCACCACCGTTATTCCCATCCACGCGCATACGTCCGTCGCGGTGGTAGGAGTGGGGATCCTTGACCCCGAGAGGGGAGTTGACCGGTATCTGGTGGTAATTGACCCCAAGCCGGTAGCGCTGGGCATCGGCGTAGGCAAAGGTGCGGAACTGTAGCATCCGGTCGGGAGAGATGCCGATGCCGGGCACCTGGTTGGAGGGATCCATGGCGAGCTGCTCGATGTCCTGGAAGTAATTCTCAGGATTGCGATTAAGCTCAAACTCACCCACCTCCATGAGGGGATAGTCCTTCTTGGGCCACATCTTCGTGAGGTCGAAGGGGTTATTCTTCATCTCCCTTGCCTGCTCCTCGGTCATCACCTGGATGTACATCTTCCAGCGGGGGAACTTCCCCTCATTGATCGCCTCCTGCAGGTCTCGGCCGTTGCTCTCGCGGTCCTTGGAGACCACCTTCTCCGCCTCCTGGTCGGTGAGGTTTTGGATGCCCTGCTGGCTGCGGAAGTGGAACTTTACCCACACCCGCTCATTGTCCGCATTGATCAGACTGTAGGTGTGGCTGCTGAAGCCGTGCATGAAGCGGAAGCTGGAGGGGATCCCGCGGTCGGACATCGTGATCGTCACCTGGAGGAGAGACTCGGGGAGCGAGCTCCAGAAGTCCCAATTGACGTTAGGGCTGCGGAGGTGGCTCTTCGGGTCGCGGTGGACGGCGTGATTGAGGTCGATGAAGAGCTTGGGGTCGCGGAAGAAGAAGACAGGGGTGTTATTCCCCACGATGTCCCAATTGCCCTCCTCAGTGTAGAAGCGTACGGCAAAGCCTCGGATGTCTCTCTCCGCATCGGCGGCGCCCCTCTCGCCTGCTACGGTGGAGAAGCGGGCGATCACCTGGCACTCGTTGCCGACCTTGCTGAAGATCTTAGCCTTGGTGTACTTCGTGATGTCGTGGGTGACGCGGAAGGTCCCCCAGGCGCCCCAGCCCTTGGCGTGCATACGCCGCTCGGGGATTACCTCGCGATTGAAGTGCGCATGCTTCTCGAAGAGCCAGTGATCCTCCATCGTGAGAGGACCCCGCGCACCGGCGCTCTGCGAGTCATCGTTATTGGATACAGGTATGCCTCCTGCGCGGGTCATCCGCCCGGGGTGGACGGTGGTGTTTCGGCTTGAGGGGTCGTCCTCGAGGCCGTTCTTTTTCATCGGGTCTTTTTCCATGGTAGGTTCTGGTAGTTAGTGGTGTAATGTCTTCTTTTATCCTCAAACTTATCCAAATTCAGAGAACTGCACAAGTGTGTCCTCTTTGGACATGAAGAGACAGAAAGAGACAATGTGAGACAACCTCTCTCGGCGGAGGTGGTATATTTGCACCACTGAAGCTTCCGGGTCAATACGGACTGAGTCAATCTTTTCGGGAAACCACTGGGGTTGCTGCACCACGGTCTCTTCACAATGAGTGGGCTGGCATCCGTACCTCTCGGATGCGTCACCCCTGACAAAAGCTATATTCCCATTGCATTAGCGGAATAATAGTAGTACCTTTGCGCTACTTTTCGGATATAATAATCTGCGATCTTGACCATCGGCTCCGATGGAAGGGAGGAGCATATGAGTTAATAGCGATATGAAGAGAACATACCAACCTCACAACACTAAGAGAAAGAATAAGCACGGCTTCCGCGCTCGCATGGCATCAGCCGGCGGTCGTCGCGTGCTGGCAGCCCGTCGTGCTAAGGGTCGCGCTAAGCTGAGTGTCTCGGACGAGTTTTCCGCTCGCTAATTAGGCACCGGGTGACTCTGAAGGCTAACAGACCTTGGCTGACACAGGCTGTCGGTCAAGGTCTAAGTTTTTCTGAAAGAAGCGTAATAATGGGGACTTTTAGTCGGTAAGCATAAGCGTACCCCTTGCTTTCCCACTATTTATCCCTAACTTTGCTCTACGCAAGAGTGACGGACCTCGTCTGAGTGTCGGCTCTTGGACTTAAGTTTGACACTAAAGAAACAGATGATTATGAAACTAAGAAATGTAATCCTCGGCTCACTCCTCGGAGTATTTGCCCTCGGCGCAACCGCCAACGCTCAGATCGGCTTCATCGTACGTGGTGGCTATCAGGCTGCCAATATCACCGGTAGCTCCTTCGACACCAAGATCGCTAACGGAGCACGTGCCGGTGTCGCTGCCGACATCACCGTATATGACGGTGGTATGAGCCGCATCTCCATACAGCCCGGAGTAGACTTCGCCATGAAGGGCTACAAGGTGGGTGAGATCAAGAAGGACGACAAGATCGGTGCCAGCAGCACCACCAACCTCTACTACGTGGACATCCCCGTCCTCGCCAACTTCGCATTCGACCTCGGCAATGACCTCGGCGTCTTCGTCAATGCAGGTCCGTACCTCGGCGTTGGTGTCGGTGGTAAGACTACCATGGAGGGTAAGTTCTTTGGCTTCGATGGTAAGTCAGACAAGGACATCAAGCCCTTCGATAAGGACAACGGCTTCCTCAATCGTCTCGACTGGGGTGCTCAGGTCGGTGCCGGTGTGGAGTACAACCGCTTCCAGGTAGGTGTGGGTACTCAGTTCGGTATCGGTGATATCCGTAACGACAACTGGAAGAAGGCTAATGAGGATAAGGCTATCCGCAACAGCAACTTCTTCGTAACCCTCGGCTACCGCTTCTGATCCGATAGGATAGAGCAGAAATAGTACAGGCGGGTTGTCTCTTATCGGAGGCGACCCGCCTTTTCTTCGTACATTTGCTCCATACGAGGCTGACACTATATGACCGCAGGAGGTAATAAGCAGAAACTAAAGCAGAGACAGAAGCTCTCCGCCCGACAGATCCAGCTGATGCAGATGGTGATGCTCCCACAGACGGAGCTATCGCAGCGCATCAAGCAGGAGCTGGAGCGCAATCCCGCACTCGAGGAGGGAAGTGAGGAGAGGGACGACTACGAGGAGCTCTCCGACACCGAGGAGCGATCTCCCGAGGGGATCGATGCGGACGACTACACCGATGCGGATGATATCCCCGGCTCTGCCTACAAGCACAACGCCCGATCCGAGGGAGCCTCCGCCTCAGAGATCCCCTTTGCAGACACGCCGACGCTGACGGAGTACCTCCGTCGGCAGCTCTATATGACCGACCTCGATGAGGAGCAGAGGCAGATAGCGACCTTTGTCATCGGCAGTCTGGAGGACGACGGCTACCTGCGGCAGACTGTCGAGGGGCTGGCGGACGACCTTGCGATCTACCAGGGGCTCTATTGTACGCCCGAGGAAGTGGAGACCGTAGTCCGGGTGATCCGGACCTTAGACCCTCCCGGTGTGGGTGCCCGAGATCTCCGAGACTGCCTTCTCCTCCAGCTGGAGCGTCGTGACCAGGAGTCGGATACGGTTCGGCTCGCCGGGAGACTGCTGACCGACCACTTCGACCTCCTCTCTAAGCGGCACTACACTGCGCTCAGTGAGGCGTGCGATGCGGACGATGACCAGATCCGCGAGGCGATCCGGCTGATCGTCTCCCTCAATCCCACCCCGGGGCTCGACTTCGGCACCCGCATGGAGGGCAATGCCCAGACCGTCATCCCAGACTTCATCGTGACGGAGAGCAATGGCGACCTCGTCGTGACGCTCAATAATGGCGACATACCCGAGGTGCGGGTCAATCGTCAGTTTGAGGAAGAGATGAGTGCCTACACCGGCGACCTGAGGGGTCTGCCGCGAGAGCAGAGGGAGGCGGGGAAGTTTGTCAAGGGCAAGCTCGATGCTGCGAGGACCTTTGTGGATATGATCCGCCAGCGACGAGAGACCCTGATGTCGACGATGATGTGCATCGTCGATATGCAGCGCGAGTACTTCCTCACCGGAGATATCTCCACGCTCCGCCCCATGATCCTCAAGGACGTCGCCGACCGCATCGGGTACGACATAAGCACCATCTCCCGCGTCACGTCGACGAAGTATGTCCAGACCGATTTCGGCACGCTCCCGCTGCGACACTTCTTCAGCGAGGGCACGATCCGGGACGACGGGGAGGAGATCTCCACGCGGCATGTGCGGCAGATCCTCCGTGAGATCATCGATGAGGAGGATAAGCGTCGACCGCTGTCGGATGAAGCACTAAGTAAAGCGCTCAAGGAGCGAGGCTACGACGTCGCTCGCCGCACCGTAGCCAAGTACAGGGATGCGATGGGGATCCCTGTTGCAAGATTGAGAAAAGAATTCTAAATTTGTACTGGAGATATTTGCCAACCAAAACAATAGCAACACTATGAACTTTCCTGAAAACCTGAAGTACACCCAGGACCACGAGTGGATCCTCGCAGAGGGTAATCAAGTAACTGTCGGCATCACCGACTTCGCTCAGCAGGAGCTGGGTGACATCGTCTTCGTAGACGTGGACGGTGAGGGTACCGTAGAGGCCGGCGAGCCCTTTGGCTCCATCGAGGCCGTCAAGACCGTGTCTGATCTGATCGCTCCCTGCACCATCGAGGTGGAGGAGGCTAATGCCGAGCTCGAGGACGCTCCTGAGCTGGTCAATCAGGATCCCTACGGTAAGGGCTGGATCATCAAGGGCAAGATCGCTGATGCGAGCGCCCTCGAGGGCCTCCTCTCTGCCGCTGATTACAAGGCTCTGGTAGAGAAGTAATCTACTTCAGATAGTTATGACAAGACAAGGGGAGAGAGGCGACCGGTGTCGTGCTCTCTCCCCTATTTTTTACACACATACATACAGAATTTCAAGCTATGGCTGCAACCAATAAGCCCATCGTCAGTGTCATCATGGGCAGCACCAGCGACCTGCCGGTGATGAAGAAGGCTCTCGACCTCCTGGAGCAGATGGAGGTCCCCTTTGAGTTGCTGGCGCTCTCCGCCCACCGCACTCCCGAGGAGGTGACCGACTTCGCCACCCACGCCGAGGAGCGCGGTATCCGCGTCATCATCGCCGCTGCCGGTATGGCGGCGCACCTCTGCGGCGTCATCGCAGCGCAGACCACCGTCCCGGTGATCGGCGTCCCGATCGCCTCCACCCTCTCCGGTATGGATGCGCTCCTCTCCATCGTCCAGATGCCCGGCGGCATCCCCGTCGCCACCGTGGGGATCAATGGCTCGCTCAATGCGGCTCTCCTCGCCGTCCAGATCCTCGCCGTGGCGGACGCAGACCTCGCCGAGCGCTACCGCGGTTACAAGGAGGGACTGAAGCAGAAGATCGTCAAGGCTAATGCCGACCTCGCTGAGGTCAAGGACTATAAGTACAAGACCAATTGATCTCGCTCCCATAGGGGCAAATAGAAAGGGCTCACAGGATGTATGACCACTCTGTGAGCCCTTTATAAGATCGCGTCGGGGACTTTGGATAACTCCGAAAGTAAGGATTTGAGGATGAATCGTGCTTTGTAATCCGCCCGCCCATAAAGGGCCACGGCACGCCATCGCAAGATCCAAGGGTCTCGGAATTGTTTTAATATTGACGAGTTTCCCGTGTGCCCGACGCGAATGTCTATGATCGTGTACTGCTGTACTACCTGTACAGAAGCACGCTTGCTTCCTTTTCTTTACATCACAAAGGTAGGAAAATGAATCCGCATTTGCAAGCACAACACTCTCGTCGGTCGCTTCCTTTAGGAATGTCCACCTATTTTAACCTCGTTACGATAGAGTTACACATCGGTGGGGGATAAGAAGAGGAGCCCCGACGATCGCCGAGACTCCTCTTCTACAGTGACTTAAGATGCAATTACATCCTGATCATAAGGTCGACGCCGAAGGTGAGGGGTGCCCCCTTCTGGAAGAGATCCTGTCCAAAGAAATTGAAGTAGAATGGGTGGTACTCCGTATTGAGCAGGTTACGACCCCAGAGGGTTACGTCCACCGATCCCAGCTGCACTCCGGCGCGAGCACCAAGGAGGGAGTAGAAGTCCTCGCGTACCGTATTCTCCGGATCACGGTAGATCGGACCGACGCCGCTGTACTCAGCCGATGCGTGTACTGCTCTGAGGACCTTGTGATCGAGTCCCTTGTGGTAGCTCAGTAGCGCAGACGCGGTGTGCTGCGGCATATAGGGGACATAGTTGCCGGCGAGGTCGACCTCTGTTCTCTCGCCAGTGGGCTTAGTCACCTTAGTGTGCCATACCTCAAATCGGGAGTCCGCATGCCCATAAGAGACCGAAGCGCGAAGCGAGGGGATGATCTGCCAGGCGGCGGTCGCCTCCACGCCGGTGCTGCGGCTCTGCCCCGCATTGTCCACATACCGTCCGGCGCTCGAGGTGACGAATCGGGTAATCTGCTGATTGGTGATCCGGGTGTCAAAGACCGTGGTCGTCAGAAGGAGTCGGTCGTCGAAGAGACGAGCGCGGAAGCCTACTTCATAATTGATCCCGTACTCAGGATCGTAGGCTGCAGCCTTGGGGTCGGATGGCACGATCGGCAGATTGTCCACATCGATCGGAGCGGGGCGTCCCGGCTTGGTCTCTGGCTTCGGCATCAGACTGGCAAAGGCGGCCTGCATAGCCGTCTGCGTCATCACCTGATCGCTGTATCCTCCTGTCTTGTACCCACGAGAGACAGTGACGAAGGCATTGAAGTCATCGGTCAGCTCGTAGCTCAGTGCCAGCTTAGGCAGAGCGACGAGGAAGGTCTGTGAGCCGTGATCCTTCACACGCCCTCCGATCGGCTGCGGCATGCGCATCGTCTTGCCTCCGCGATTCATCTCCATGATGACCCGAGAGGCGAAGTCACTGTCGTAGTCAAAGCCCTGATGCTCCAGGTCGACGCGCAGCCCGGCAGTCAGAGTCAGGCGAGGGATGACAAAGTCGGCGATGCTGCCCTCCAGGTAAGCGGCCACGCCGCAGTCCTTCTTCCAGGACTGATTATTATTCAGCGCCATCTCCGTGTCAGCAAGCAGCTTACCCGGCATCTTGATCCCCTTCTTTGCCATCATCGCCATGGCGCGATTGAGCTGAGGCTGGACCAGCTTCTGCAGTCCGTCGGGGTAGATCTCCACCGGTGAGTGGTGATCTGAGTGGAGGTAAAATCCGGAGATCCCGGTCGTCCAGTGGAAGCGCCCGTCTCTCTTGGACTTCAGCGCCACCTCCAGTGTCGTGGCGAGCTGCTTCTCTCGCTGATTGACAGAGAAAACATCGGCCGGGCTGTAGTCCTGATCCATGTGGATCTTGCCGTAGAGGTACTCCACACCGCCGTTGATGTGGAGGTCTGCCTCGTCTCCGGCATAGGTGTAGCTGAGCCGCTCCTGAGTGGAGAAGCGCTCGTAGGTGCCGGGGCGATTGATATTGGGAGCCATCACCTTACCTGTCTCGGGGTCCTTGGGGGCGTAGGGGAAGGCTCCCTGATCCACACCGTCGGCATTGGCTGAGAGGATCAGGGTATGAGGTCCCCGGCGCCACTCACTGCGTACGGTACCGCCGCCGCTGAGGGAGTGGTCGGACTTCTTCCCGTCGTACTGATTGGTGTAGTATCCGCCGAGGTACTGCACGTATCCGCCCACCGTTAGTCCCCACTCCGGGGAGAGCAGCGTGCGGTAGATCGCCTGTCCGCGACCGGTCATGTAGCTACCCCCACGGAGGAGTACCTCCAGCCCCTGCTTCTCAAATGGGCTTACCGTCCGGACATGGATATTGCCGGCCATCGAGTTTCGCCCATAGGTGGAGCTCTGGCTGGCAGACATGACGCGGATCGAGGCAGCGTCGAGGATGTCCTTCTTCAGTGTCTGGGTCAGCGTAGGCACCCCGTCGATGTAGAGTGACGTGGCTGCAGAGCCGCTACGCGAGCCTATGCCGCGGAAGTAGATCGGTGCATTAGATGAGGAGCCGTAGTCCGGGATGTAGAGCCCCGGCACCAGCGCCGTTAGGTCGGTCAGGTTGTGCAGATGAAACTCCCGCATCACCGTCGGCGTGATCATCGTGACGCCGCCCGGCACACGCCATAGCTCATTGGTCTCACGGATCAGCGGTGTCTGTGCGTAGACCTGCACCTCCTCCAGCTGTCTCGTCTCGAGGCTGTCCAGAGGGAGTTCGTCCCGGTCGATAGCTCGGATCGCCAGGGCGGTCTGAGAGACTGCCAGCAGGGACAGAGCGTAGATAAGTTGTCTCATGGGTAGGGATATAATAGCATTTTCAAAATTAAACTCTGTTATAGGACTGCAAAGGTAACTAAAAATAAGACCACTGACACCCCACACTCCCCGAAATTGCTGCTTCGTCTGAGAGTGGCAGAGGGCGTGGTTTTCAGACTAACATCTAATACCGATATTAGTAACGACTAATATCGGTATTAGTTCGCACTATTACCGGTAATAGTTTTCATCGTGATCGAGCCCCCTCTAAGGCATGCCTGGAGCTGATCTCGGTGCGAATGAAAACTTTCTGTACTTTTGCTCTTACATGAGCTATGTGCGCACTTTTTTTCCACATTACAAGAGAAGAGATAAGAGATGATCGAGAAGCCATTGGTAAAGTTCTTTGAGGAGGCGTTCCGCAAGCACTGGATCCGCCCCGCACTCTGCAACTACGACTCCGGTACCATCTACAGCTACGCCGACGTGGCGCGCGGGGTGGCAAAGGTTCATCTCCTCCTCGAGGCCTCCGGCGTGACGAAGGGGGATCATGTGGCGCTGCTGGGCGAGGATAGTGCAGAGTGGTGTATCGTCTGGCTCGGGGTGATCACGTACGGCGCTGTGCTGGTGCCGATCCTGCCTGCTTTCACCCCCGAGGATACGATGCATCTCGTGGAGCACTCCGACTCTAAGGTGATCTTCGTCGGCCCGGAGCATGTCTCCTCGCTTGATCCCAAGAAGCTGAAGTCGATCCGAGCCACCTACCGGATCGACACCCTCGCTCCCCTCCCCGAGTGCACGTCGGTGAAGGAGTGCCGCACCCTCGATGCCGACCGGCTGATGGAGGAGCGCTACCCGGCCGGCTTCCGGAGGAGTGATGTGGTCTATGATAAGGTGTCCAATAGCGACTTCGTCCTCCTGAGCTACACCTCCGGCACCTCCGGCTTCAGCAAGGGCGTGATGCTGACGGCGAATAACCTCGCAGCCAATATCAATCTCACCCACACGAGGAATGTCTTCCGCCCCGGTCAGCAGATGCTGAGCTTCCTGCCACTGGCGCATGCGTATGCGCTGATGTTTGACTTCCTCTCCCCGATCACCAGTGGCGCTCAGATCTACATACTCCGCTACAAACCCACTCCCACGATCCTGATCAAGGCACTTCAGGAGGTGCGCCCCCAGGTGGTCCTCTCCGTGCCACTCGTCCTGGAGAAGATCTATAAGAGCATTATCCTCAAGAAGATCAATGCCTACTCCCACGCCGTCAAGACGATCATCGGTATCCCGGTGCTCAATCTCCTGGTCTACAAACGCATCGGTAAGATTATGATCGACACTATGGGCGGGCGGATCGAGCAATTTATCGTCGGAGGGGCGGCGATCAATGATCAGGTGGAGAAGTTTGTACTCAATACCGGATTCCCCCTCACGGTCGGCTACGGCATCACCGAGTGTGCCCCGCTGATCAGCTACGCCCCTCCGCGAGAGCATAAGTACAGCAGTTGCGGTAAGGTCCTGTCGGATGTCGAGCAGGTGCGGATCAGCCCTGTGGAGGGAGTCTATCAGAGCGACTCCTCCGGTCACGAGGTGGGCGAGGTGCAGGTCAGGGGGGAGAATGTCTGCCTCGGGTACTATAAGAATGAGGAGGCGACCAAGGCACTCTTTACCCCCGACGGCTGGATGCGGACGGGAGACCTAGGCTTCATTGACGCCAATGGCTACATCTATCTCCGCGGACGGAGTAAGGCGATGCTGCTGACAGCGAATGGACAAAACATCTTCCCCGAGGAGATCGAGTCGCTCTACGGCTCCAGCCCCTTCGTCATCGAGTGCGTCGTGGTGCAGCGAGACACTAAGCTCGTCGCCGTCGTCGTCCCCGACCTGGATGCGCTCAAGGCTGAGGGCAAGGTGAAGGAGAAGGAGGTGACCGAGGCGATGAATACCCTCCGCGACATGATCAATCAGCGGCTGCCGATGTACGAGCAGGTGAGTGCCGTGGAGCTGCGGGAGGAGCCCTTCGAGAAGACTCCGAAGCAGAGTATCAAGCGCTACCTTATCAAGTAACTTCCCGTTATGAATCCACTACTCAAGGTCCTCTGGGCGATCTACTACTGGCTCATCTTTGTCCCCCTCTTTGTCCTCGCCACGATCCTGACGTCGATCCTCACGGTGCTGGGGTCTGCGCTCGGCTGGAGGAGGGGTGCCACCTACCTCCCCTCCCGCATCTGGAGTAAGCTGACGATGAACCTCCTTTTCTCCCCCGTCACGGTGCGGGGTAAGGAGCATATCCCCGATGAGGCGGTCATCGTGGCACCCAATCATATGAGTGCCCTCGATGTCTTCGTCATGGCGGGGTATCTCCATATGCCTTGCCGCTGGGTGCTCAAGGCTCCGATCCGTAAGATCCCCTTCGTTGGCTGGGCGTGTGAGAGGATCGGCTTCATCTTCGTAGACCATACGCCGAGCGGTGCTAGGCGGGTGATCAGCGATGCCAAGGCGACAATCGCCGAGGACTTCAGCATCATGATCTTCCCCGAAGGGACACGCTCCACGACCGGACGGGTGGGGCGGCTCCGTAAGGGCGTCGCCAGCATAGCCATCTCCACCGGTACGCCGGTGCTGCCGGTGACGATAGATGGGACTTACGAGGCGCTGCCCAAGGATCACTACTTCGTCCACCCCCACCGCATCACGATGACGATCCACCCGCTGATCCGTACTTCCGACTACAGCAATGATGCCGAGGGGATGATCCGTCTCACCGACGACCTCACCGCCGCCATCAAGAGCGGTATGTAGCACCGACTTACAGCCCCGCCTTATACCTCCGCCACTCCCCGGGTCGTACCCCGAAGAGTGGCGGAGGAGTCTTTTCTACAGCCCCCTACCCTGATCTGAGTAATTGGTGCCGGAGAGGTACTCGGCAGTGGGTATTTTCCCTCGGTTTGCGAAAATCGAGGGGCTCTATTTCGTACTTTTGCCCCACTGAGGAGGACGTTTCACTCCTTTTATGTTATCAGTTCGAAAGTAGATATGAGAGCAATCACCAAAGTCATCATCACCGGCATCGTCATCGCACTCCTCGGAGGTGCTAATGCGGTGGCCCAGGAGAAGGTCGAGCAGGAGCGGGTCTTCCCAAGGACCGGCATCCGGGGGAAAGATCTGCTGGATCGCCTGACCTTGTCGGGGTATGGCACCGTCAATTACCAGAATTACCTCACCAAGGAGCGCGACCCGTACCTCAAGGATCGCCTCGACCAGGAGCGCTTCGCTCTCTATCTCAAGCTCCGCTTTACGGATCGGATCCGGATGAGCAGCGAGATCGAGTTTGAGCACGGCGGCACCGGCGCCACCATGGAGTTTGATGCTCTGGAGGAGGCCGGTGAGTACGAGATGGAGATCGAGCAGGGCGGGGAGGTCAAGCTGGAGCATCTCTACCTCGACTTCCTCACCCACGAGATGGCCAATCTCCGAGTCGGCCGCTTCAAGCTCCATATGGGGCTCGCAAGTAGCCTTGACCGACCCAATAAGTACTTCACCGTACTTCGTCCCGAGGGCGAGGATGCGATGATCCCCCTCGGCTGGTACGAGACGGGCGTGATGCTCTTCGGAGGCTTTTTCCACAATAGACTCACCTACGAGCTGGCAGTCAGCTCCGGTCTCGACTCCAGTGGTTTCTCAAGCCGCAACTGGGTCAAGAGGGGGTATCAGACCCGATTCGAGATGCCGGTGGCGGAGGCGCTCGCTTACTCGCTCCGTATGGACTATCACTTCGGTCGCTTAGGGGAGTCCTTTGCCGGCTTCTCCGCCTATGCGGGAAATACGAACCCCAATCGCCCCCGATACGATATGGAGAATGTGAAGGGCTGGCTCAAGGTCGCCGGTGCTCACCTGGCGGTCAATGAGGGTAACTGGCGCTTCCATAGCTCCCTGCTCTGGGGCGATCTGCAAAACTCCGACAACATCTCCTTCAAAAACGCCCACCTCTCTAAGCACCTCAATGCCAAGCGCACCGCCGTCGGCAAGCAGTCACTCTCCGTCTCGGCAGAGCTGGGATACAATGTCCTTCCGCTGATTAATAGGAAGACGAAGCAGAGGCTCTACCCCTTCGTCCGGTACGACTACTACGACACGATGTTCCGCACCTCGGGCGATGTGATCGACCTCGATATGTGGAGCCGCAGCGTCATCACAGCGGGGCTCAATTGGATGATCACCCCCGGTCTTGTCGTCAAGGCTCAGTACACCGACCGCACCTATGGTGACAATTACGTCGATCCGGTCTCCAAGCAGGACATGGGGCGTAAGACTAAGGAGCGGGAGCTTCTGGTCGAGCTCGGTTTCTCATTCTGAATGCAAAATCAATAAATTATTACACACCCAATATTATGCGTTATTCTAACATCCTTAAGGCAGGGCTCTGCCTGTCCCTTATGAGCAGCTCTCTACTGCTCTCCTCATGCGATGGTGACAAGCCTAAGAACCCCGAGAAGCAGTACGACACCTCCCTGGTGATCGCCAATACCATTGATATCGTCACGGTCCGCTCCTTTGCTGACCTCACCGCTGAGGTTACCGCACTCGATAAGGCTTGCATGGAGCTGCAGAAGAGTCCCACGCAGGCCAATCTCGACAAGGCGCGGGAGCTGTGGAAGGTTGCCCGCAAGACCTGGGAGCAGACAGAGGCCTTCGGCTTCGGTCCCGTCGGCGAGCTGGACCAGGACAATAATGTTTCTGAGGGGGAGGATAATTTTCCCCTCGACATTGACCCCAATATGGATACCTGGCCGGTCGATGTCAGCCTGATGAACCAGACCATCGCCTCCAATGAGCCGATCACCAAGGAGACCATCGAGAAGCACAATGAGACCCGCGGCTTCCACCTCCTGGAGTACATCCTGTGGGGTCCGCAGAAGAGCCCCTTCACCATCGAGAAGCTCCAGGGCAATCCCCGTCTCCTGGAGTACCTCGTCGCCGGATCCAACGACATGAAGAGCGTCTGCGACAAGCTGACCACCAAGTGGCCCGCCTTTGCCAAGATGATCAAGGCGGCCGGTAAGGGCAGCAAGGCTTATCCCACGACCAAGGCAGCCATTGAGGAGATGGTGACCGGTATGCAGGACATCGTCGACGAGGTGGGGAAGGAGAAGATCGAGTTCCCCCTCAATGGCGGTGGCCCCACCGGCAGCGTAGAGGGCGGCGATATCAACAAGGACGGCAAGCCCCACCTCGAGAAGGAGGAGTCTCCATTCTCCAATAACTCGCTACAGGACTTCCAGGACAATCTCCAGAGTGTCTATAACCTCTACACCTGCAGCTACAAGGGGCAGTCCGGCGCCTCCATCTCCGACTTGATCGTCAATGTCTTCAAGAAGCCCGAGCTGGACAAGAGGTTTAAGGCTCAGATCATCAAGGCTCAGACGGCACTCAAGGGTCTCCCCGGCACCTTCACCGAGTGCATCGAGCACCATCGTCCTGAGGTGAAGAGTGCTCAGGCTGAGGTGATCAAGCTCTCCGAGATCCTCGAGAAGGAGATCTCGCCGCTCGTCAGCAACTCTCAGGGCGAGATCTAAGTGATGGCCATGAGTACAAGAGAGTGGATCGCCATCGCCTGCGGGGCGCTGACGCTCACCCTGACGGGGTGTCGTCAGGAGCCGGCGGTGGAGCCCAACCCCTACGACATCGTCGCCCACCTGCATCCCGGCGGTGCGGCCTCGACCAATATGTCCTCCAGCAAGGCCTACGGACAGCCGGTCGATGGGATGACGGAGGAGCAGACCCGGATGTTTGATCACGGTGACTACATCTTCGAGCACCAGTTTGTCCCGAGCGGAGACGTCATGTCCGGTCTTGGACCGCTGTACAATAATCACACCTGCGCTCAGTGTCACCCCAACGAAGGTCGCGCCCCCTTCCCTCGTAATCTCAATCAGCCGAGCGGCTTCTTCCTCCGCATCAGTAGCGGCAACGATCCCGTCTACGGGCACATCGGTGTCCCCGGCTTCGGTGCTCAGCTCCAGCAGCTCGCCATCGATGGTGTGAAGCCCGAGGCGAAATTTCGCGTTGAGTGGTCGGAGAAGGTGGAGGTCTACGACGACGGGACCAAGGTGGTCCTCCACCGACCCACTTTCTCCATCTCTGACACCCGCATCCCCCTGCCTGCCTACTACATGCTCTCTCCCCGTATCGGCATGCCTACCTTCGGACTGGGACTGCTGGAGGCGATCCCCGAGGAGGAGATCCTCTCTCACGCCGACCCCTACGACAAGGACAATGACGGAATCTCCGGCAAGCCCAATTATGTCTGGGACAGTGAGTATAAGAAGGTGCGCATCGGTCGCTTCGGCTGGAAGGCCAATACCTCCTCCGTCATGGAGCAGACCTGTCAGGCCTTCGTCAACGACATGGGTCTCACCAACCGCCTCTACCCCGTGGAGGAGGACTGGGATCGGCAGGGCGACGGTGATCCGACCACCTACGAGGTGCCGGACGACGTGCTGGATGCGGTGGTCTTCTACGGCAGGACGCTCGCCGTCCCTGCGCCGAGGGGACTGGATCGCCCTGTGGTGAAGAAGGGGTACAAGCTCTTCGACGAGATTGGCTGCGCCAAGTGCCACGTCCCCACGATGCACACCGGCCAGACCGATGTGGCGGCACTCTCCGGTCAGACCATCTACTGCTACACTGATATGCTGCTGCACGACATGGGTGAGGATCTGGCAGACCACCGTCCCGACCACCTGGCCGACGGTCATGAGTGGAAGACCCGCCCGCTGTGGGGCATCGGCCTCACTTATCCGGTCAATAGGTACGAGTTTTACCTCCACGACGGTCGCGCTCGCAGTCTGGAGCAGGCGATCCTCTGGCATGGCGGGGAGGCTGATCACGTCAAGCGGAAGTTTAAAGCACTTTCAAAGGACGATAGAGACGCCGTACTTGCTTTCCTAAGAGCACTCTAAAGTGAATAGAGACTTACAAATGAAATGGAGGAGAAGAGCCGGTGGGGTTACATTTGCCCTGCTAGCTCTTCTCCTTCTCATCCTCGCCGGCGGCACCGTGGTGGAGCGGATGCAGGGACACGAGGTGGCGATCCGACAGATCTACGGGGCACCCTGGATGATCGTCCTCTGGTTACTCGCCGGGCTTGGTCTGCTCTGCTCTCTCGTGAGAGGGGGAAGACGACTCCCCGCAGCGACGCTGGTCCTCCACGGCTCGCTCCTTCTGATCCTGGTCGGAGGACTCTGCACTGCCCTCCTCAGTCGGCAGGGGAAGATGATGATCGAGCGGGGAAAGCCGGCGGAGCGCTATCTCCTCTCGGGAGGGACAGCGACCGACTCACTCCCCTTCGCCCTCACCCTGCGGGACTACGGCACCACCTACTCCGATGAGGCGCGAGTCTTCCCCTCCGATTACTATGCGGAGATCGAGGTAGAGGGCTCAGCCCACAGGCTCTCGATGAATAAGATCCTGCGCCATCGGGGCTACCGCTTCTTCCTCCATGCGCTGTCCGAGGAGAGTAACGAGGTCTCTCTCCTCGTCACCTACGATCCCCTCGGGATGTATCTCGTCTACGCCGGCTTCCTCCTCCTGATCGTCGCCTTCCTGATGCTGATGCTGCAGAGAGAGGGACGCTTCCGGCGACTGCTGCAACGTGCTATTTTGCCTCTTGCTCTCCTCTGTCCTCTGATCGCCACCGAGGCGCATGCCGAGGAGCCGGCTGTCTACTATCAGGGGAGGGTCGTGCCGCTCTCCACCCTGTCGCGCGGCATTGCTCTCAAGACCACCGGCTCTGCTCGAGGGCATCGAGAGCTACTCCGCCGCTGGGTGACCGACTTCGACAGCTGCAAGAGAGAGCCACTGATCCGGATCAAGGGGCGCGAGTTGAGAGAGCAGACCCATCTCCCCGGACGGGTGGCGCTGACCGACCTCTTCTCCCCGGAGCGGGGCTATCTCCTCCAGCCTTACCTCAGGGCGTACGACGAGGGGGACGACTCTCCCGCCACGCGTCAGGCTGTCGCTGTGAGTGAGGCGGTGGAGCTCGCATTTAGCATCCGTATGGGCGAGACCCTCTACCTCTTCCCCACACGCACCTCAGCGGGTAAGGTGAAGTGGTATGCCGCCGGATCCTCCATAGCGCCGGGCGAAGTGGCAGAGCGGGACAGCCTCTTCATCCGCACCTTCATGCCCACCCTCATCAGCAAGCGGGACAGCCCGGCTGAGTACCGGCAGCTGATCGATGCGCTGATTGCTTATCAGGATCAGGTCCCGGAGGTGAGGGCAAGTCGTCCCCGGCTCCGCGCTGAGGTTCTATACCACAGTGTGCCTTATCCGCTGATCCTCTTCATCACCTACTTCATCCTTGCGTTGCTTGCCCTGACGCTGCCGCGGATCTTTTCGGGTAAAGTGGTGCGATGGGGACTCCTTGCCGGGCTCCTATTCCTCACACTCTTCATCGGCTGCCGTGCCTACATCACCGGCAGAGTCCCGCTGGCAACCGGCTACGAGACCTCTCTGGCGATCGCCTGGTCCATCACGCTCCTCGGGCTGCTCCTTGTGCGGCGGGTCGCTCCTCTCGGTGCGCTCTGCATGGGCGGGGCAGGGTTCTTCCTCCTCGTAGCGCACCTCGGCATGTCCTCCCCTGCGATGACGCCGATCATGCCGGTACTCCACTCGCCCCTGCTGAGCCTCCACGTGAGCGTACTGATGATCAGCTATGCGCTCCTCTCCACCACGGCGGCGATCGGGCTCTACAGCCTCCTCGGGCGACAGTCGCGGGAGCAGGTGCTGCGACAGAGAGACCTCAGCCTGCTGCTCCTCTACCCCGCACTCCTGCTCCTCATCATCGGTATCGTGATCGGCGCCTACTGGGCGAATGTCAGCTGGGGATGCTACTGGTCCTGGGACCCCAAGGAGGTGTGGGCGCTGATCACGCTGGTCGCCTACTCGGCACTCCTCCACGAGGGGCTGCTGCCGTGGTTGCGTGACCCGCGACACTTCCACCTCTGTATGGTCCTCCTCTTTGCGGTGTTGCTGATGACCTACTTCGGTGTCAATACACTCCTCGGAGGACTTCACTCGTATGGGTAGGAAAATACACCGCCAAACTAATACCGGTAATAGAGAACTCTAATACCGGTATTAGTCGACACTAATATCGGTATTAGTGAAGTCTAATATCGGTAGCAGAAGTGACCGTTCGCTTTCTTCTGAAAGCCAATGTCTTGTGGAGAGGGCTTGGAAATGCATAGGCCAAGGGGCTCAGTCCAGCGAGATCCGGTGACAGACTAGTAAGGTAACTGCCCCTGAGCTTTCGCCGGAGTTTGCTTCACATGTGGGGGGAAATGTGTACTTTTGCTACGTCTACAGAATATAGACTAACGGATTATAGATATGATAGAGACACCTTTCATCAAAGCCTACGAGAAGTCGTTTGCTGACTCTTGGGCGCTGGCAGCGCTGACCAATTACGACACCGGCAAGACCTTTAGCTACGCTGATGTGGCGAGAGGGGTGGCGCGCACGCAACTGCTCCTGCAGGCCCTCGACGTCAAGAAGGGAGAGCGGGTGGCGCTCATCGGTGAGGACTGCGCCGAGTGGTGCATCCACTGGATGGGCATCGTCACTTATGGCGCAGTCGTGGTGCCGATCCTGCCTGCCTTTACGGCTGAGGATGTGGAGGCGATCGTCAACCACTCTGACTCGGTGGTGGTCTTTGCCGACGTCGAGCATCGGCAGCGACTCTCGATAGACCATCTCCCTGAGGTCCGTGCCTTTGTGGACATTATGTCCTGTGGCATCGTCCCCGAGATGACTCGCGAGGAGCGATACCACGGCATCGATGTGGAGGCACTTTTCACCGAGCGCTACCCTGCCGGATTTACTAAGGAGGATATCCATTACGACGGGGTGTCCAATGAGGATGTGGTCCTCCTGACCTATACGTCCGGTACCTCCGGCACCAGCAAGGGCGTGATGATCACGGCGAATAATCTGATTGCCAACGTACTCGGCGCTCAGGAGAAGAAGGTGGAGATGCCGGGCTATACCCTCCTGTGCTTCCTCCCTAATGCGCACGCCTTCTCCCTCGCCTTCAATGTCCTGCTGCCGCTCTCGATGGGGTGTCATGTCTTTATTCTTCGCTACAAACCTACGCCCACGATCCTAGTCAAGGCGATGAAGGAGGTGCGACCTCACGTGATCCTCGCCGTGCCACTCGTGCTGGAGAAGATCTACGCCAAGGCGATCCTGCCCAAGATCGAGGGCAATATGATGGCGCGCCTCGCGCTTAAGATCCCGTTGCTGAATAAGGCGATCTACGGCAAGGTGGGCGAAACGCTGCGGGAGACCTTTGGCGGACGGCTGGAGTTCTTCATCGTCGGAGGTGCCGCTCTCAATGACGAGGTGTCCGACTTCCTTATGAAGGCCAAGTTTCCCCTCACCATCGGCTACGGCATGACCGAGTGCGCCCCGCTCATCACCTACGTCGCGCCGAAGCGCTACCGTCACGGCAGTGTCGGCGAGGTGATGACGATGATCCAGGAGGTGCGTATCGCCAAGGCGGATCACGTCGTGGAGGACGCCGAGGGACACGAGGTGGGCGAGATCCAGGTCCGCGGGGAGAATGTCTGTAAGGGGTACTATAAGAATCCCGAGGCGACCGCCGATGTCTTTACTTCTGATGGTTGGTTCCGCACCGGAGACCTCGGCTACTTCGACAAGGACAAGTATCTCTACATCTCCGGGCGCATCAAGGCGATGATCCTCACCTCTAATGGGGAGAACGTCTACCCTGAGGCGATCGAGGAGAAGTACAATATCCACCCTTACGTCGCCGAGTGCGTCGTCGTGCAGCGGGGTGAGCGGCTCGTCGCCGTGGTCTATCCCGACTATGCGGTCTTAGAGAAGGAGCAGAAGGAGCCCAAGGCAGCTCTCGAGGAGGTGCGCAAGCAGATCAACACCCTCCTCAATCCCTACCAGCAGATCGCCGAGGTGGAGCTGAGGGAGGAGGACTTCGAGCGCACGCCTAAGATGAGCGTCAAGCGCTACCTCGTCAAGTAACACTTCTTGGATCGAGAGACTCGTAGGAGAGAGGTCGTGGATGAGGAGCAGTTTCCTCCCCCACGACCTCTCTCATCGGCAGTGGCTGATGAGTGGCAGGGTATTTGCGGCAGTCTTGGTAGATTTGATAGATAAGAAAGAGAGCATATGGAGGATATTGTGGCAGGAGATACAGCGCCAGGCAAGCGCTATGTGCGGATGACGATAGGAGGGATGGGCAACCTGAGTGCCAGTCCGGACGTCCTCGTGATGCTACTGATCCCGGAGAGTGAGACGTCGAGACCGATCCGTGAGACGATGGATCAGATCTTCCCCGTCCCCCTTCGCCCACCGGTGGGGCAGAATTACTTCCACCGGTTGGTGCAGGTGCTCCGACAGGGGCCCGAGACCGAGGGACTCTTATACTCCTTCCTCACCGCCTCGGCAACGGAGCTTCTGTCGCTACATGTCACCTCGCAGGGCGATCGTATCTCGACGAGAGTGAAGCTGCGTGACCGTGCAGGGTTGATCAAGAGCTTTACCGTATTTATGGAGGACGCACTGGTTCAGTCGGTGTTGCTTGGGTTGCCGATCTTTGTGGACGAGGAGATCCTGCGGAGTATTCGCTCTCAGGTTTCCTTCCACGTAACGGATGCGCCTATGGTAGGTCCTATGTCCGACCCGGAGCGCAAGCGGACCCCTATAGAGATGATCTCCGACTTCATCCGATCCGGCAGTCGCCCCGAGGAGATGAAGGAGGAGATGCGGAGCAACGTGCAGGTGATGCTGCCCCGACAGTGGGCGGAGCTGAGCGAGATCGCTATAGAGACAGAGAATTATGAGTGGGCCTCCTACCTGAGAGATCTGGAGGAGACACATCCTTCCGATAAGGACGAGCAGCCATGAGTGAAGTGACGAAAAAGACCCGGCCGGTAGCCTTTAGTTGCGTCGAGCTGGGGCAGATGGAGAATAGTGACTCCAGCATCCACCTGGTGCTGAAGACCGTGTCAGATGAGCCTTTCGAGGAGTATCTGGTACCGATACCTCGCCGGTGTAATAATGAGTATATGGAGGTGATCCAGAATATGGTCTCGGGGAAGATACAGAGCGCAGACTCCTTCCTCCGAGACCTGTTACTCGCCACCGACTGTACTCTCAGCAACCTGGTGATCCGACACGACAGCGAGGACGATGACGCTCGAGCGGAGATGTCGCTGATGACCTCCTATATGGAGGTGATCCCCTTCGACGTGCCTATGCATGAGGGCGTCCTCCATGCGATGGTCTCCGGTCTGCCGATCCTTGTGGAGGAGGAGCTCCTTGTCCCGTCTGTCCGTCGCGACGGGTGGATGAAGGATGGGGTGATGCAGCGTCGTACGCCGGAGACGGAGTACAATATACTCAGCTATGAACTGAGTAAGGGTCGCCTGCCGGAGGACTACGAGGCGGATCGGCTGACGGCGTCTCTCGACGCGATCGGGGAGGAGCGTGTGAGTGCGCTACAGCGTGAGGCTATAGAGACTGAGCGGTATGAGTGGGCTCAGTGGATAAAAGAATACCGAGATAAAGAGTAAGTCAATGAAAGCGAAGTGTCCCTACTGCGGCCGTGAGATCAATGTTACCTGCCCCTCGCCTGCGGAGAGGGACGGGGTGCGGCAGGTCTGTCCGCTCTGTCGTCATCCGTTCCTCGTCTTCCGGAGCGAGACCCACCGCCTGATGCAGCAGACGCCGGAGATGCTCTCGATCTCCCTCGAGGAGACCGGTAGCTGCTATATTGAGGTGGTCGATAGTCAGCTGTCGGATGAGCGTAAGTTTGCATTGCCGCGGGGGAGCGAGCGCTCCTTCGGACGCTTCCAGACCGACTCGGACGTCGATCTCCAGCTACCGACCTGTGATGCCGACCTGGATCGGTGCCATGCCTACTTTGCGCACGACAAGCGAGGACGCCTGACCGTCCGCGATGCCGGCAGCAGCAAGGGGACGTACGTCAATGGTGAAGTGCTGCAGCCCCGGGAGCGGAGACGGCTGGAGGACGGAGATGTGGTGACGATGGGCCATACCTCGGTGATCGTCTCGTCGGAGGAGTAAGAGCGCGGGGCGCTCTGCTTTGCGAAATTTCGGTACCTTTGTGCCACTCAAGAGGTAGACGATCTTCCTCTAATACTATAAGCTACTTCCCTATGGTCCCTGACCCTACACTTCATGAGTATTGTGTGATCCTTGCCGGAGGCACGGGCAGCCGTTTCTGGCCCTACAGCCGTGAGAGTCACCCGAAGCAATTTATCGACTTCCTCGGTACCGGTAAGAGCCTTCTCCAGCTCTCCTATCATAGATATCTGAAGCACTTCCCCCGGGAGCGCCTCTTGGTCGTGAGCAATGTCGACTACCTGCAGCAGTTGAGGGATCAGCTGCCGGAGCTGCCGGCGGAGTGTCTTCTGCTGGAGCCAACCCATCGCAATACCGCTCCCGCGATAGCGTATGCCGCTCGCCATATCTACGCCCGTGACCCGGAGGCTGTGATCACGATCGCTCCCTGTGACCACCTGGTGATCGCGCCGGAGGAGTTTGTGGAGCTGGCGGCCAAGGGCTGTCGTCTCGCCGACAAGCCGGGGGAGATCGTCACCATAGGCATCCGCCCCACCTACCCGGAGACTAATTACGGCTACATCCAGGCGGTTGCCCGCGAGGAGAGAGCCGGAGAGCAGGCAAAGGATCAGCCGTATGAGGTGAAGACCTTTACCGAGAAGCCCAATGCAGAGATGGCTCAGGTGCTGATGGACAGCGGCGAGTTTTTCTGGAATTCCGGCCTCTTCATCGCCCGTGCAAAGACCTTCATCGATGAGCTGAAGTGGCACCTCCCGGAGCTGACAGAGCGACTCTATGCTCGCGAAGAGGTGTGGGGAACGGATGAGGAGGAGGACTTCGTCCGGAGCGTCCTGCCCTACAGCCCCAATATCTCATTTGACTACGCCGTGATGGAGAAGGCCGAGCACGTGACGATGCTCCTCTCCGATGCCGGCTGGGTCGACCTCGGCACCTGGTCGGCGATCCACTCGATGGCGGATACGGATGCGCAGGGTAATGCGGTGCTGGGGACGGGCCCCAAGATCTGCAACTCCTGCCACAATACCCTGGTCGTCTCTGAGGACCCAAGTCGCCTGATCGCCCTCGAGGGGATGGAGGACGTGGTGGTGATAGACCATAAGGATGTCCTGCTGGTCTGCAAGATCAACGATCTGGATAAGATCAAGCAACTCATATTTGATGCCGGCAGCATCGATCGGAAGTTTGTCGAGTGAGTAAGACGGCAGACGAGATCAGCTCGGGAGGTCTCGGGATCCACGAGATGCGGCCGGAGGATCGTCCTCGAGAGAGAGCGGTCCGCGATGGCGTACGCACACTCTCTGACGTGGAGCTCCTAGCCATACTGATCCGAGGTGGGACGAAGAATCAGAGCGCGATCGAGCTTGCGAAGTCGCTCCTCTCCACTTACCACGGTCACCTCGACCTCCTTTACAAAGACTTTATCGACAATATCTACCCGGCCATCACCGGCATGGGGAGGGTAAAGCTCGTCACCATCGCTGCCGCCATGGAGCTCGGCATGCGCGCCACTCGTGAGATCTGTGATCCGAAGTATGGTGCAGAGATGACTCAGGCGAGTAACAGCCTCAAAATCTACGACTACATAGCTGATCGGCTGACCGGTCTCTCCGAGGAGCAGATGTGGCTCCTCTGCTTCAATAGTCAGAATATAGTGGTCCACAGCGACCGGATCCTCAGTCGCACGGAGTTGCTGGGCGACGATGAGACAAGAGTCAAGCGAAGGCGCCGAGCCGAGACCGACAGTCGTGCTGTGGCTGAGGAGGAGGCGCGGCTGAGGGATGCGCTACCTCTCCGCCGAGTGATATCCTCCGGCGGCTACCAGGAGACCTCCGCCGATGTGCGTGTGATCCTCCGTGAGGCGTTGCGCCACAGAGCCCTCGGCATCGCCGTGGTACACAATCATCCGAGCGGTTCGCTCACGCCGAGCTCGGACGATGACCACTTCACATGGCGGCTCTATGAGGCATGTCGTGTGGTAGGGGTGACGCTGATGGATCATCTGATCTACACGGACCGCGGCTACTACAGCTACTTCGATCATGATCGTCTGATCGGCGTGTGACCTCCGGTCTCTGCTGCTCCTCTGTCGTCCCGGTCAGCTGCCCGGGGCTTTTTCCTTATACATCTACCTTACGAGTGTATCATACGTCACCACCGCGCTCCATCGGAAACGTTGTCTTCATAAGGCCTCTGCAATGGCCTAGGTGTCAGCGGGTGGCTGTCGCATGATTCTTTTATCGGTATCAGTCTGAGGTGAGGTCTGTCAGTGACTCTTATATGTGGGTTTTTGGCTAAATTTATCCCATCATTTAATACAGAATAGACACACACTTACCATGACTCAACCTCATCCCACCGAACTGTACGTCGATCACGATATCAAGCTCGAAGATGATAATTATGTAGACCGCGACGAGAGCTGGATGTACTTCAATCACCGCATCCTCCTCGAGGCTCAGAGGGAGGATATCCCTCTGCTGGAGCGGGTCCACTTCCTCGGTATTTACTCAAATAACTTGGACGAATTTTTCCGTGTCCGAGTCGCCTCGATCCAGCGCAATATCGAGGACGATGACAGCGGGTCCGGCAAGGTAAAGCGGAGCAAGAAGCTTCTATCCAAGATCTATGATCTCAACGAAGCGTACAAGCAGGAGGTGGACCGCACTTTTCGCAGGCTGATGAAGGAGCTTTGGGAGGAGCATATCCATGTGGTCGATGAGACGATGCTGACGCCCGAGCAGGAGCATCAGGTCTTCGACATCTACGCGCGGAAGCTGAGCTCGACGATCAATCCTCTCTTCCTCGACCGGATCCCCGACCCTCAGGAGCAGCTCGATGAGAGCAATTACCTTGCTGTGGATCTGAAACGGATCGATGACGAGGGCAAGGTGCAGAGGAGTGACATCGCTGTCATCCGTCTGCCGCAGTCCGGGGAGGAGCGTTTCATCCGACTGCCGGACGACCCTGAGGGAAATAAGTGCGTCATGTTCATCGACGACGTCATCCGTTACAACCTTAAGAACATCTTCGGTGGCTTGTCCTTCAATAGCTACGAGGGGTATTCCTTTAAGTTTACCAAGGACGCCGACGAGGACTTGGTGGAGGACAATTCCTCCCTTGGTCTCCTGCAGCAGGTCTCTCGCGGTCTGAAGAAGCGGAGTCTCGGGGAGACGCTGCGTGTGGTCTATGACCGCAAGATGCCGAAGCAGATTCGGCAGATGCTCTTTGAGACTGCCGACCTGGATAAGAACGATGCCCGCGTCGCCGGGTCGAGGTACCACAACACCCGAGACCTGATGGACTTCCCCGACTGCGGTCGCACCGACCTCCTCTACACCCCGTGGCACCCGATCATCGGTCGGCATGCAGACTTTGAGACCGGTATGCTCGACTCTATCCGGCGTAAGGATCAGTGGCTCCACTTCCCCTACCACAGCTTCGACACCTTTGTCCGGGTGCTGCAGGAGGCAGCGATCAGTGAGGACGTGCAGGAGATCAAGGCGACGATCTACCGCGTGCCACGCCACTCCTCTGTCGTCAAGGCACTGATGGCGGCAGCGCGTAACGGCAAGGAGGTGACCTGTGTGATCGAGCTGCTGGCGCGATTCAATGAAGAGAGCAACATCTCCTTTGCCCAGAAGATGCGGGACGCCGGTGTGCGGGTGCTCTTTGGCCCCGGGTACCTCAAGATCCACAGCAAGCTGGCGCTCATCAAGGCACGGAAGGGCAATATCGCCTGCATTGGCACCGGCAATATGCACGAGGGGAATGCCAAGACCTACACCGACTTCATGATGATGACCTCGCGTCGTGGCATCGTCAATGATGTGGAGCGGGTCTTTGACTTCATCGAGCAGCCCTACCTGGCGACGCACTTCAGGGAGCTAATGGTCTCGCCCAACTCCATGCGCAGCCGCTTCATCCGGCTGATCGACACCGAGATCCGGAATGCAGATCAGGGGCTGCCCGCCTTTATCCACGTCAAGGTGAATCACATCGTCGACGAGGAAATCGTCGAGCGGCTCTACAGGGCATCGCAGGCCGGGGTGGAGGTGCGGCTGCTGGTGCGTGGCAATTGCTCCCTCGTGCCGGGGATCAAGGGGGTGAGCGATCATATATTTGTAAATGCGATCATCGACCGCTACTTAGAGCACTCGCGGATCTTCATCTTCTGCAATGGTGGGAAGCCGAAGTACTTCCTTGGCTCCGCCGACTGGATGAGCCGAAACCTGGACCGGCGGGTCGAGGTGGTGACCCCGGTCTATGACCCCGACCTGAAGCGCGAGCTGGAGCTGGTGGTCGACTACGGGCTGCGAGATGTCTCTCAGGGACACTTTGTCAATGAGCAGGGCCGTCGACCTCGCCGCTACGTGGAGGATAAGCCGTGGTTCCGGAGCCAGGAGGCGCTCTACCGGCATTATTTAGAGGAGATATAAGGATTATGTTTAAGAAAAAACACTACGCCGCCATCGACATCGGATCCAATGCGGTCCGACTGCTCATCAAGTGTCTCACCGATGATCCGGAGCAGCCGCTCTCTAAGGTGCAGCTTCTCCGGGTACCCCTTCGACTCGGTGAGGATGCCTTCGTGAAGGGTAAGATCTCCAAGGGGAAGGTCAAGGATCTGGTCCGCCTGATGCTAGCCTACAAGTACCTCATGCAGATCTACGAGGTGTCTCACTATCGGATCTGCGCCACGTCAGCGATGCGCGATGCGTCCAATGCTGCCAAGGTGGTCGACGAGGTCGAGGAGGAGACCGGGCTACGGATCGAAGTGATCTCCGGTGAGGAGGAGGCTCGTCTCGTGGGACACAGCCGGGTGCGCCAACTGGTACGGGACGAGGAGACTTACTACGTTATGGTCGATGTCGGGGGTGGATCGACCGAGGTGTCGATCCTGAGGGGGAGCCAAAAGGTGGACTCCCGCTCCTTCAATATCGGTACCGTGCGACTGCTGAGTGGTCTGGTCCGCAAGTCGGAGCTGGAGGAGTACCACACGTTCCTTGACTCAATACATGAGCGCTGCGGAGACCTGGAGATCTTCGGCACCGGGGGGAATATCAATCGTCTCGCCAAGATCAATGGCACCCAGACCCCGTGGGGCAAGGAGATCACCACTTCTGAACTCCATCGGATCTATGACATACTCGAGGGAATGGACCTCGATGAGCGGATGGCGAAGTATGGGATGAAGCCTGACCGCGCCGACGTGATCATCCCGGCGGCTCGCATCTTCATCGCTGCCGCCGACCGCCTCGGGACGACGAAGATTATGGTCCCCAAGCTGGGTCTCGCCGACAGCATCATCGACCGCCTCTACGAGGAGGACGAGGAGTAGGGGGCGTGAGTGAGGAGAGGATCCGCTCGCTGAGGTATGGCGATCGGCCCGCCCTCTGGGTGCTGGTCGCTTGTCTCATCGGGTGGCTCCTCGCCTACCATCACCTCTTGCTCTCTGGAGGGTTGATTCTGGGGCTCCTGCTCGTCGGCACTTTTCTCCTCTCCCGGCAGCGAGGGTGGGGGTTGGATCGCTTCTTCCTCCTTCTCCCACTTCTCGTGATCGCTTATGGGGTCTATGCCGATCAGCGGTTTCAGTCGCTGAGGACGATGCCTCGTTCGGTGACGCTCCGGGACGCCTCGGTGAGGGTCAATTATCCCGTTGCCTCCTCGGCTGAGAGCGCCATCCGGTACGATGCCGTCCTGCTCGTGGAGGATGGGAAAGAGATCCCCTTCCTCCTCACTTTGCCCGGAGAGTCAGCGGAGCTCTACGCGGTGATGCTGCGTGGCGACCTCGACCTGGTGGCGCTACTCGGCGATACGCTACCCGGCTCCTACGGGCGTTACCTCCTCGGAGAGGGGTATGTGGCGCAGGGGTATGGGCAGAGCCTGGAGACTGCCGGGCGTGCTCGGACCATCCGATGTAGACTGATGGAATGGCGGCATCGGCTGATCAGGCGCTTCGATGACGCAGTCGGTGATCGGCTCTCGGCAGAGGATAAGGGACTGGTCTATGCGCTCTGTCTCGGTGAGCGACTTCATCTGCCTCGGTCGGTGAAGTCCGACTTTACCTCCTCCGGCGTGGCACACGTGCTGGCGGTGAGCGGGTATCACCTCGGGATCGTCTTCGGTCTGCTCAGCGGGTTTCTGGGACTTCTCCTCCCCGCCTATCGTCACAGGAGACTGCGCTACCTGCTGATCCTCCTTGGGCTGCTCCTCTACACACTGCTGACAGGAGCCTCGACTGCGACGGTCCGCGCCTTTGTTATGAGTAGCATCTACCTCCTCGCCAAGCTCCTCGGACGACGAGCAGACCCGGTGCAAGTGCTGTCGCTGACGCTCCTCTTCTTCCTCTTCCTCAGCCCCCTCTCGATCCTCAGTGTCGGTCTGCTCCTCAGTGTCAGCGCTGTCTGGGGGCTGATGAGCTTTATGCCCATCCTACTCCGACTCGTTAGCCCCTCGCTCAGGTCGCTCCGCTTCGTCTGGAGTAGTCTCGCTGCCTGCATCTCTGCTCAGATAGGCGTGCTGCCCTTTCTCTTCCTCTTTTTCGGTAAGGCGGCCGGGAGTATGCTCTGGAGCGCTATCCCGGTCGTGGCGCTGAGTAGTCTGCTCATCCCGGTGGGTCTGGTGACGCTTGCTCTCCCCTCGCTGCCGGTTCTCCCCCGGCTGCTGAGCCTCCTCGCCGGAGCCATGCGGGCGGTGACGGAGACCTTCGGCACACCGGCACTGAGCCTCACGGTGACGATGCAGTACGACCTCGTCCTCGTCGTCCTCTACTACGCCATCGTCCTCACTGCCCGCGAGCTCTTCGTCCGCCTCTACAACCGCCGGACACCCTACGACTTTTTATAAGAAAAAACTGATTTCCTCGTATGACTGACTCTTCATCCCTGTGCGACTCTCTGACAGAGAGCGAGCAGGAGCGCATCGTCCATGCAGCGGCCCGTCTGGCTCGGCGACTTCATGCCGGGCAAGTCGATAAGGCAGGTGTTGATTACTTTTCCGGTCACCTCATGACTGTTGCCTCTATGGGTGCTACTTTGGAGGAGAGAGTGGTGGGCTACCTCCATGATGCCGCAGAGGATACGCCTCATACGGTGGACGAGGTGCTACACATGCTCGCTGAGGAGGTTGGCACCCCTCTGCCTGAGGAGTGCGTGGCTCGGCTTGCGGATGCTCTCCGTCTGCTCGATCATCATGCCTCGCCTGACCGTGAGAGCTACATCACGGCTGTGGGCACCTGTCCACTCGCCACCCGAGTCAAGCTACACGACCTGACCCACAATATGGATCTCTCCCGTCTCCCAAGTCCCACTCGGCAAGACTTCGACAGACTGGAGCGCTATCGCAGAGAGTACGACTACCTCAGCAGTCTCTACTAAGAGACTTTCATAGCAGACGGAGGGGGGAACAAGGTGTCATCGTGTACCATAGGTTTGTGTCGGCATTTGTCCGAGCATTATTTCTTGATGCTCGGTCTGCCTTAGCTTGACTTGGTGTGGGGGTAAAGTGCTATCTTTGCTATATACCACTATAGACGATGAAAGGAATAGTACTTGCCGGCGGGAGCGGCACCCGTCTCTACCCGATCACGAGAGGGGTCTCCAAGCAGCTGCTGCCGGTCTACGATAAGCCGATGGTCTATTACCCGATCTCCACCCTTATGCTGGCGGGGATCCGGGAGATCCTTATCATCACCACACCGGAGGATCGCGCCTCCTATGAGCGGCTTCTCGGGGACGGGCGGTCGCTCGGGGTGCACTTCTCCTACGCCGTGCAGCCTGCGCCGGAGGGGCTGGCTCAGGCTTTCCTCATAGGGCGCGACTTCATCGGAGAGGAGGATGTCTGCCTCGTGCTGGGAGATAATATCTTCCACGGTGCCACCTTCACCGGCCTACTGGAGTCGGCTGTCCGGACGGTCGAGAGGGAGCGTCAGGCGGTGGTCTTCGGCTACCGGGTGAGCGACCCGGAGCGATACGGCGTGGTGGACTTCGATAACGAGGGGCGAGCACTCTCCATTGAGGAAAAGCCGAAGGTGCCGCGGTCTCACTTTGCCGTGGTGGGGCTCTACTTTTATCCCAATGACGTCATCAAGGTGGCGGAGGGGGTGAAGCCCTCGGCCCGCGGGGAGCTGGAGATCACGAGTGTCAACCAGCACTACCTCGCTGAGGGGCGTCTCTGTGTGGAGCGCTTCCCGAGAGGTTTTGCCTGGCTCGATACCGGCACCCATCGGTCGCTGAGTGAGGCGGGCGCTTACATCGAGGCGATCGAGAAGCGTCAGGGGCTAAAGGTGGCGTGTCTCGAGGAGATCGCCTACAGCCATGGATACATCACTGGGGAGGAGCTGCGCCGGATCGCTGAGCCGATGCGACAGAACGAATATGGTCAGTACTTAATCTCTCTATTAGAAGAAGAATCGTGAATAACCCTAATGCTCATATCCTCGTCACCGGCGGGGCGGGCTTCATCGGCAGTGCGCTGCTTCGCCGTATGGTGGAGCGCTACCCTGAGACCCATTTCTACAACTTTGACGCACTCACCTATGCCGGCAATCTCGAGAACCTTGCTCCCATAGAGGCGCACCCCAATTACCACTTCATCCAGGGCGACATCGCTGACTACAACTTCGTCCTCCGGATAATGCAGGAGTACCGGATCAATGGGATCATCAACTTTGCCGCCGAGAGCCATGTCGACCGGAGCATCAAGGATCCCTTTGCTTTCGTCCGGAGCAATGTCCGCGGCTGTGTCTCGCTCCTGCAGGCAGCCTGCAAGGTGTGGCGGCAGGAGGGCGGCTTCGACGGCAAGCGCTTCTACCAGATCAGCACGGACGAGGTGTATGGTTCGCTCGGGCCGGAGGATCCCCCCTTCAGTGAGACCACCCGGTACGACCCTCACTCGCCCTACGCTGCATCCAAGGCGTCGTGCGACCACTTTGTCCGCGCCTTCCACGATACCTACGGGCTGCCTACGCTGATCTCCAATTGCTCCAATAACTATGGCCCCTACCAGCATCCCGAGAAGCTTATCCCACTCTTCATCAACAACATCCGTGAGGAGCGTGAGCTGCCTGTCTACGGCGACGGCCGTCAGGTACGCGACTGGCTCTATGTCGATGACCACGCTGCGGCGATAGACCTGATCTACCATGAGGGCAGGATAGGCGAGACGTACAATATTGGCGGTCACTGCGAGCGGGAGAATATCGAGGTGATCCACACCCTGATCCGTCTAGTGGATGAGGCGCTGGGACGCCCTGAGGGGAGCTCCGAGCGGCTGATCCGCCATGTGGGCGACCGCCCGGGGCACGATGTGCGCTACGCCATCGATGCCTCCAAGATCGAGCAGCAGCTGGGCTGGCGACCGGAGCATACCTTTGAGGAGGGACTTCGGAAGACGGTCGACTGGTACCTGACCAACGAGAAGTGGCTCGCCCACGTCACTTCCGGCGCCTACCGCTCCTACTATCAGGATATGTACTCACACCGCTGAGACCCGTCATTTTTGCATAAGAACAGGTACCTGACAGTACTTATGGATGAGAAGGTAAGGGTGACAGAGACGGAGATCGAGGGTGTGCTGATCCTTGAGCCTCAAGTCTACACGGATGAGCGTGGGTACTTTATGGAGAGCTACTCCCGCGAGAGGTACGAGGCGATCTGCGGGACGACCTTTGTGCAGGACAATGAGTCGAGGTCGTCCTACGGGGTGGTGCGGGGACTCCACTACCAGCGCGATCCCCATGCTCAGGCAAAGCTGGTCCGTGTCATCGTGGGGCGTGTGTGGGACGTGGCGGTAGACCTTCGCCCCGACTCGCCGACCTATGGGAAGCATGTCGCCGTCGAACTGACGGAGGACAATCACCAGCAATTCTTCATCCCACGGGGCTTTGCACACGGCTTCTGTGTGCTGAGCGACGTGGCGGTCTTCCAGTACAAGGTGGACAACTACTACCACCCCGCGAGCGAGGGGGCGGTGGCGTGGGACGACCCGACGCTCGCCATACCGTGGCCTATCCGCCCCGAGGAGATGATCCTCTCAGAGAAGGATCTGCACAACCCCCGCCTCTCCAGTCAGGATCTCGGCACACGGATCCCCCTTTTCCCCCTCTGAAAAAAAGAAGACCGCACCACAGGCTTGCCTGTGGTGCGGTCTTCTGCTTTATGTAAGGAGATTACTTCTTCGGGGCAACGATCTCCACCTCTACTGAGGCCGAGGCGTTTGATCCCCTGAGAGTGGCGGTCAGCTTGCAGCTGCCGGTCTCCCCGCTCGGGAGATTAAAGTTCCCCATGATATCATTGTACTCCACTAATTTGCTATTGTTGGAGCTCCAGTCAAATTCGTATGCCGTGTCGCTCTCGAGTACCTGACCGTCCTTATCCAGCACCACAGGTGTGAGGGTGAAGGAAGTGGTGTAGGTGCTGAAGGTGAGCTTCGACGTCACCTCCTCGTCCACACCGTCCACCTCATGCATGATGGCAACGCGGGCACCTGCAGGGAGTGTTACGGTCTCCTGCGTAGCTTTCTTCACGATCACCTTGCACTCGACCGGCTTGGCGCCCTTGGCTGAGATGGTGACGGTGCAGTCCCCTTCGTTCATGCCCTCAACGGAGCCGTCGTTGTTGATGAGCGCAATGGTGATCTCACCCTGCCCCTCGATGTACTTCGTACCACCCTTGAAGGAGAAGGAGACTGTCTCCCCCTCCGCAGGAGCCGGGGTGAGGGTAGGCTTGATGGTGATCTTCTTCCCCACCTCGACGGTGTACTCCTGCTGGTCTGTTGTGATGGTGTAGGTGTACTCCCCGGGATTGGGCTCGGGATTGGGAGTGGGATTGGGCTCGGGATTGGGATTGGGCTCCGGTGTGGGAGTGGGCTCCGGTGTCTTCCCGCCCTCATCGATCACCTCGAGGGTACAGGTGGCGGACTTGCCACTGGAGAGACGGGCGGTAATGATCGCTTTGCCTGCCTTGACCCCCTTCACCTCACCGCTGCTCCTGTCGACCTGAGCCACCTCGGGGTCGGATGAGCTCCACGAGAGCTTGATCCCCTTGGCGTCCTTAGGGGTGATGGTGGCGGTGAGCTTGAGTGTCTCGCCCACCTTGAGCTTGGCGGTGCTGGGACTGATGGTCACGGTGGCGCTCTCCGGCGTTGGCTCGGACCCCTCACCGGGCTTTTTGCAGCCGGGCAAGGTCAGGAGGAGCAGAGTGACTGAGAGGAGGAGGGCTCTGAGTTTGATTTTCTTCATGGTGTACATTATTCTTGATTGTTTTGGTTAGCAAAAAAAGTACGGCTGATACCTTTACGGCCGTATGTCATTCCTTGGGAGCCTCCACGACCAGCGTGCAGACATCCTCTGCGCCATTGGCGAGGGAGGCGGTGATGGTGACGGTGCCCGGCTTGAGGCCTGTGATCCAGGCGGCACTGATGCCGGTGCGTGCCTTGGTCGGGGTCCCCTTCACCTCCGCGATTGATGGGTCGGAGCTGGTCCATGTGACAGCGGTCTCCTTGGCATTACGCGGAGAGACCTTGGCACGGATGAAGAACTCCTTCTGCCCGACGGTCATCCGGTAGCTGCGCCCGTCGACGAGGGTGACATTGGGGTTGTAGAGCTTCTTCGGCGGGATGGTGAGGAGTGTCGCCGCCTGCTTCTCGAAGTCTGTGGTCGAGTTGTTCGTGTCCTGGAAGCGCTCGCCGTTATACTTCCGCTGCAGGGAGTAGCCTCGCCAGCTTCCCTGCTGTGCATCGTTCTCCTTCCCCTCCCGGACGCTATTGTATCCGGCATCGATCTCCTTGGAGACACGGGTGCGCTTATAGTTTTTCTGAGGGCAGATCGAGACCGCATCGATGACCCACTCATTGGGGAGCTTGACGCAGTGGGCATCGCCCTTGACGTGCGCCTTGTGGTGGGGTGTCTCGAGGCTGTGGAAGGAGTTTTCGTGTCCGGTCTCGTAGTCCCACCAGTACGCCTCTTGATCAAGATCTGTCGGGGGGATTCCCAGCTTGACGAGGAGGAGGGTCCGGTTTTCCGGGACATCAAATTGTCCCTCGCACTCCGGGTTGTTGTACTCAAAGCCCGCAAAGACGGGGATCAGGTTGGGCACCGTATTGGTGTCCTCGAGGTAGTAGAAGTAATTGTTCCGCATCTGTGATGGGGTGAGCCACTCGAAGTCGGCACCTGACAGGTCGCACGCCTTCTTATTCTCCGTCGAGGTACCACCGATGAAGAAGCTCTCGCTGACGAAGGTGTACTTCTTCATCATCTCCTCTCGGCTCAGCGTGTGATTGACCGCCACCGCGGTGAGGACTTTCTCCTCCCCCGGTTTGATGGGATAGTCGTGTCCGCTCCCGGGGAACATCATGATGTTATCCACCGGGCAGTGGGTTTCGGTAAATTCCTCGTCCCCCTTGAGGTCGATCGCCACATCCATCTGGAATGCCGTCCTGGCTATGCAGAGACTGTCGAGGTAGATCACCTCGGAGGTGGGATTGTAGATGATGATGTACTTGTCGTAGTCGTAGGATGCCGGTCCCACAAAGCCGCTGCCCCACTTTACATCGGGGGTGTAGGTGCCGGAGCTGAAGACCTCCTTGATCATCAAGTGGTCGTCGCTGACCCGCTTCTCTTCCTCCTCCGGTCGAGTGAGTCCGAGGCAGCTACTGAGGAGTAGCACCAGTAGCGGAAGGAGGCAGGAGGGATGTATCTTCGTTTTCATGTCAATAGGATTGTGTAATCAGAGAAACCATGACCCGTAGCCGTTGCCACCGGTACCGGTCACACCGTGAGTCTTGAGGTTGGAGACCGCCTCATACGCCTCTTGAGGCTTCAGCCCGATCTCCCGTCCCAGCTGGAAGTAGTAGGGCTCATTGGGATCCGGGTCCGTAGGGTCGCTGTCAAAGACGGTGGCATACTGCTTCATCGGGATATTGATCCGGATGATCTCCTGCCAGCCCGACTCGGGTCGCAGATCGTCAAAGTCAGCGCAGACAAAGTCGTTGTGAGGGGCCTTGCCATTGCGTGCATGCTCCGCATCCTTATCCGCGGGGATGACCCTTTTCTTGCCTTTCTCGCACTTCATCACCTGTATGGCGAGGTAAAACTGGGGCTGGAGGTAGCTGCCCCGCTCATACTTTATCCCACCGCCCATATGTGGCTTCGTTCGTGCCAGAGGCCACTGGCGGTAGTCGGCGCCCTCGTCCTGGAAGTCAAATTCGAGGTGCCCCTTCAGACCCACATAGTCCTGGTCCTGGGGTAGCGAGGCGAGGTAGTACTGGCTCCGGATCAGTGGTGGCAGGAGGCGGATGTTGTAGAGCGTCCGCACGCCATCCGCCATGTCGTCCTGTGTCCAGGTGTCACGATAGGTGTAGGTGAAGATGTAGGGTCGCGTCAGAGCCCTCCGCTCCTCCAGGCTCTTTGCACCGGCAAAGAGGGCGGCCGGGACAGGCTTCTCCTCTCTGAAGGCACGCTCATCCAGCGCCATCGGTCGGTCGATCATGGTCATCTCCTCGGGTGAGAGACCATTGCGGAAGCGCACGTCCATCACGTCGTAGGGCTGCCCCTTGTCGTCTCGGTCGCTGACGGAGAAGAAGATCTGATATTCCTCTGAGGCGTCGTAGATCTTGTCGTTGATCGGGTTCCCCTTCTTGTCATAGAAGTAGAGGCAGAGTCCCCAGAGCTTCTTCGTCCCGCCGATGATGCGGAAGTACTCCGGTCCTACGGTGTCAAGAGCCTGCCCCCTCTCTTTCGCTGCCTCCAGCTCCAGGAAGGTGGCTGTCGACTCTCGATCCATCTCCACTCGGATGCCATCGGGGGTGTTGTGGATGACGCAGAATTGCTCCTGCTTCCAGGGCGCATTGGGGTAGACGTAGTTGCCGTGGAGCTTGCCCTGACCATGGTCGTGCCCCTCCTTGATCATCACGAGGCAGGTGGCCCAGTCGGCGAAGGCTCCGTCGGGGTCGGGATTTGGGAGTGTCCCCTCCACCACGGGTCCGTGGTCCTCCTCGGTGGCGAGGTGCTTGTCGAGGAAGTAGAGGTCCGCCTTGGTCGTGGGGGTCTTCTTATTGATCAGTGGGTTGCGATCCTCCGGGACGGAGACGTCGAAGAGCATAAACTTGCGGCACCCGCTGCAGAGTAAGAGCAGCGAGGTAAGCATCAGGAGTATGGGAGTCTTGATGGTCTGCATGGCTGTGTGATCTTAGAATAATACACTCGGACGGCGACGATAGTAGTTATTGTCCTCTCCGTAAAACATCTCCCTCAGCTCCGTCTCCGAGGCATCGGGGTAGTACCGCCTGACATCGCTCACCAGTCGCTCCACCGGTCCGTCAGCATCAGCGATCACCCGCACGGAGATCGGGTAGCACATGTCAAAGCTATTCCACGAGCGAGAGATCTCGTGGGACTTATAGGTGGTCACGCCGTCAAAGGGTGGAGCCTGGTTGCCTCCGTTGGTCATGTATTTTCCAAAGAGGAATCGGGTGCTCTCCGCATTGCTCGGCTGTGTCAGGATGTGGGCGATGGAGACCTTGAGCTGGAAGAGGATGTCCGACTGCTTAAAGTTGAGTATCCCCTTCATCCCCATCGGCTCCAGTGGGTACAGCCCGCCGTCACCCTCCTCGTAGATCCCACGGCGGAAGCGGAGGAGGTTGACAATGTGTCCCGTCCGGATCCGTCCGAGGTCGTCCTGATCCTCAAGGACTGTCCCGAGAGACTCCTCCACAGGGTCGGTGTCGCGGTACTCGTAGTCAAAGATCTCCGGCGTGAGCTTATTGAGTGCATAGGAGTCAAGCGACTTGTAGAGCCGGTAGTCCCGCCCTTGGTATTGATAGGTCTCCTCCACACTCTTGGTAGATGTGCGGCGCTCCGACTCGAGTGCAAGAGCGTAGTCGTACCTCAGACCATCGGGCTTATGACCCTCGGTGGGGACAAAGACATTTGCCTGCGACATACGGGTCGCCGGGAGTAGTCCCCCGTTGGCATCGGTCTCAAAGGTATAGCGGTCAATGTAGAGGCTGTCCGGCGTCATGGGGAAGGCGATCGGCAGTCCGGAGAGGGAGTAATTGTCGATGGTGAAGAAGTGCTGGTGCACGAGGATGGTCGAGTTGGGGTCATCGTAGCCGACGTCCCTCGGTGTCTTACCCTCCATAGCGTGCCATCGAGTGAATTGGTGGTTGATCAGCTGACCATTCATGTCGTAGTACTTCAGCTCGAGCGCATAGCAGTACCTGCTGCTCTTCACCACGTCAAAGTGCTCCCTCGGTGAGACGATCGTCATATTCCCGTCCTCATCCTTGGAGATCTTGATCTCTTGGTAGAGCGGCACCGGGGTGGGCTTTTGGTCATCGAGGTCATAGGCGGTGAAGTAGTAAGGCTCATCGCTCACCTCGCCCGCCGGATCGGCGTGACGCACCGCCAGTCTCAGAATGGCCTGCACGGTGTAGATCTGCTCGTGTCCCACCACCACGGTCTCGATGAAGGGGGCGGGCGCTTTCACTATCTTCTGCATCGTATCCTTGCAGCCCGTGAGAGCCAGTAGGAGGATAGCGATGGCGGGTAATATCTGTCTCGTCATATTCATTTTGCTTTAAAACTCTACTACGGTCCGGATCGTATACTTGGCTCCCATCGCGTGAGCAAAGAAGCGGAAGCGATCGGTGTACTCCTTGTACAGCGCATTCAGCATATTGTCAGCCACCAGCATCAGCTTGACGCTTCGTCCGCCGGGGAGATCATACTTCAGCTCTGCATTGGCATTGAGGAGGAAGTAGGGGTCCGGGGAGTCAGGTGCCAGGTCTTTCTCCGGATCAAAGCGCACCTGCTTTGTCATATACTTACCGTCCAGCGTCACATCGGCGTGCCACCTCCGCTCCTTACCGAAGTCGATCCGGTAATTGGCACCCAGACCATAGCGATCCGAGGGCATAAAGGGCAGCCAGCAGTCCTGCGTGAGGTTGCGGGCGTTGATCCACTCACCGGTCATCTCTATCGAGAGACCGCTCAGCGGCTCCACCCTGACGAGGAGGTCCCCACCAAAGAGTCGGGCATTGTCCTGACCGTAGATAAATTGCGGGTACTTCCCGCTCGGGTGGTTGTGGAAGCGTCTCGCCCCCTGCCCGATATTGTCGTAGATGTAGTTGTGTACGTACTGGAAGAATGCACTCGGCTCGATCAGCAGCCACTCGTTGCGGTAGCCCATACCGAGGACCGGCTTCACGCCCACCTCCGGGAGGAGGTCCTTATTTCCCACCACCCAGTAGGTGCCGTGGTGGAGACCGGTGGCATAGAGCTCGTTGATGTCCGGCGGTCTCCAGGCAAGACCGACATTGAGCCGGACGTCATAGTTGTCGTTCAGTCTGTAGTGTGCTGCCAGACTGCCCGTGATGGCGGCGTAGACCTTAAAGTCCCTGTAGTACTTAAAGGAAGCGAGACTCGTGTAGCCATGCACGTCCATGGCCTTGTAGTCGTACCGCAGACCTCCCGAGAGGTCGAGGCTGCCGAGCTTCATCTTGTGGATCACGAAGCCACCGAGGGTCAGTGCGGCAAAGTTGGGGATAAAGGCGGGCTGCTTCGTCCCGGGGACATTGTAGTTGTACTGGTAGCTGGAGCAGAGACCCGCCTGAGTTGACATGCCGAGCACCTTCCAGTCGCCTTCCCACGCCAGGTCTGAGGTCATGGTGGTGAGGAGGAGGTCCTGCATCGGCAGCCAGCTGAGGTCATCCCGCTTACGGTTCTCAAATTCCTGCCTCAGGTTATCCTGATACGATACCTTCAGCTCCAGATTGTGTCCCTCCGCCACGCGGTAGTCCACCTCGCCCTTGAGGGTAAAGTGCTGTGTCTGCTGGAAGGGTGGCTTGATCTCGTAAGAGAAAGGCTTGATCATGCTCTCATCCGGGCGTCCGATCTCGAAGCGTGTCATCAGCTGCTCCAGGTCGGAGACGGAGCTGAAGAAGTAGATCCCGCTGCGAGACGTGTAGAGGCTCGAGAAGAGCGTCGCCGTGATAGGCCCATGCTCGTAGCCGGCGTAGGCGGAGAAGCCGATGTTGTTAAATCCCGTGTTATTGAGCAGATACTCGGCCGTCCCATAGTCGCCCGACTTATTGTACATCGCATGGAGACGCATCCCCCAGTCGCGGTAGCCGACCTCCACCGATCCCGCACCATCAAAGGCTCGCCCATTGGTGGCATATCCGAGGTTGATCTTGCTCCGTGTGTAGAGTCGCTTGTGTCCATAGGGGAGGGTCGCTTGATTGAAGAGGACGACGCCACCGAGAGCACCCTGACCGTAGCGGACGCTCTCCGCCCCCTTGATCACCTCGATGATCGAGGCACCGGTATGGTCGATCTCCGGAGCGTGGTCCTCACCCCAGCTCTGGCTCTCGAGGCGGACGCCGTTGTTGACCAGCACGATGCGGCTGCTGTGCATCCCCTGGATCACCGGCTTGGAGATGCTGCTCCCGGCACTGATGGTACTGACTCCGGGGACCGACTCAAGGAGCTTGGCAAGGTTGAGCGACGTCCCCTTCTCGAGTGTCGCCGCCTGTACAGCCACTGCCTGCTGGAGGTTGGTCGTGTGCTTGAGTCGACCCTCGACGACTAATTCGTCAAATAGGGTCGCATCCTCCTCCAGCCGGATCGTCAGTTGGCTCTCCCTGCCCAGTGTGATCGTTTTCTCATAAGGTCTGAAGCCGAGAAACGAGGCGGAGATCTTCGCTCTCTCTGTCCCGGGAGCAAAGGCGAGCGTGCATCGCCCCTGAGGGTCAGTGACCTGGGTGCGACGAGCAGAGGGTGACTTGACGATGGCTCCGACGACCGGCTCTCCGCTGTCCGCCTCCACGATGGTGATGACGAGCAAGAGATCCTTGGGGGGCGCCTCTGTCGCCCTCGCCTCCGATGTCAGGAGCGACAGCGTCAGGAGCAGCGGGACGAGGATCCTGCAGATGCTGTGTAGTGGTGACTTGTGCATAGGGATATAACCTTACGAGTAGAGATTACCGTTAGAGGCAATGCAGTGTTATGACTTTTTGTACCAATGTGATTTATTTTTCACTGCTGCAAAGGTAGGAGCTAATAGGGCGCCGCTCCATCCTCACTTATTGGTATTTCCCACCCTGCTTTATACTCACAAGGGATGACTACAAGCCCATAGACGCATAACGACTCTGCCTCACTCAGGAGTCTTTAGTGGCGCAAAGGAACCACCTGCTTCGGCGGTGGTTGTCTCCTTTGGTCGTATTGGGTCTCTTATACTCTTTTTGTGAGTAAAAATGTGACGATCCGACACCCCATCTGCGTAGCCTTGATCTCTGCTCTTCGCACGTCACCGATTCGTCTGAGCACCTTCTGTTGCGTCACCCCCGAAATACGCGTCAGACGCCAAATGAGTATCTTTGTGATAGAATGAGTTGGGCGTATAGGTCAAAATGGTGGGTAAAACAGCCTAATAGCCATTTTCGTACTGAAGTATAGGTCAAAATGGTGGGTGAAGTAGAAGAAAAAACAGATGCCTTTGTTCGTTGACCTAAAACGTAGCCGGCTCTGCAGGGGTGCAACCGGTGAGGGATACGGTCAATGGAGTCAGAACAGTTTACACTGACAGGGGAGGGGTACTATTGCCCCTCCTCTTTTTTGGATGTAAACTGGGCGATATCCCTATGCCTAAAAAAACCATCCACGAATCGTTTCTTGTGAGCTTGGGACATTCCATTATGCGCTCTAAGACGGCTTTTGAGAGCAGTAAATAGCCCTTCAATGGCGTTATTGGTTTTAGGGATCTGTATATCCGGATGTTCCTCGTAAGTAAAGAGTGTAGGGAGGTATTGACGAAAGGAAAAGTGGGCTGATCTAAGTGATTTGTGCGTGTATTGCCATTTGCCGTTTTCATCATTTATGGTCTTCTCCTTGAGAAAAGTCTCCCACTTGGTCTTCCACTTTTTGAGCTGCGAGCAGAATGTGATACGGGACATCTTTCCTACACTCATAGCAAGTGCCAGAAGCTCTTGAGACGCCGGTAGTTTGGGTCGAAGAGTAAGTTTTCGCCGGATGATTGCGATAAAGTGATACTGGCACATTTGTGTGGGAAAATGCTTCAGTGCCACGTCAAGACCAACTCCTCCATCAGTTACCACTGCCAATATCTTATAGCCCCCTTCCCCTATCTTTCTAAGGGCTGTTGCGTAGTCCACTTTGCTTTCGTGAGAGATCCACTCCCGATAGAGTACGCAACCACTTTTATCGTCCAACGCAACGATTAGTCCTTGGGTTCTCCCCCAATACGTCGCATCTATATGAACAACTCCCTCGCTTAATATGGGCGTCTTAAAGTCAACTGAGACCTCCTGAAGTCTCCGTTTTATCGTGCTCGGACTTACTCCAAGTGCTTCCGCGATTTTAGCCTGCGATAAGCCACTCTGGTACAAGTCCCATATCTGCTCCTTACTTATGTGCCTTTTTCCTGTGAACGATGAGCCACAGTTCTTGCACAAATATCTCTTGTGTGTACCCCAGCGTCCATGACTAATCACACTGAGGCTCCCACACTTCGGACATTTTTTGGTTTATTTTTTCGCCTTTTCAAATGCTTAAAGATACGATAAACACTATGTTATCCTCCTATATCACCCACCATTTTGACCTATAGGTTCGCGTTGGCCCAATTTTAACACTTCAAAGCTTTTCAAACCCTTATATGTCTGTCTATACCTAGAAAAGGCCTCTGTCTCACCCACCGTTTTGACCTATGTCTCAACCGTAATGACAAGTCCACATCTATATCTACGCAGATGGATAGCTTGATCCCTGCAAGTAAGATTAGTAACCTTACACAAGGTATGTTCGTTGGAGCTGTCTCAGACAATTTCGATGAGCGCATCGATCAGAAAATCTTCCATGCTGAGATCGTTGTGGATGTTGCCAAGGTCTCTGCTGAAACGAAAGCTTACCAGCCTATCCCTATGATAGCGGACTTCACAAACGAAAATGGCTCCGACAGTCTGCGGGAGACTATTGAAGCCAATTATCGCCAAGTCAAGCAAGAGGTGCTATCCCTCGTAGACTCTGAGACTGCTCGTATCAAAGCTGACCCAACACTCTCTCATCTCATCAAAGAATAATTCGTAAAGATAGATGCCAATGCCTTCTAGGTTGCTATTGGCGGGATTACTAGAGGAATGCACTAGTTGGAAGTATTAACAATCATTCATCTCGCAGTTCTATCGTGTCATAAATAACAAGAAAGTTGATCGGAAAAATACCTATTTTTAGGTATTGCGTACTCTAGAAAACTCTATGACCTTTGCTCGCAGAAGTAGGATAAAGTTCTTATTATGCAGACGACAAAGGAACATACACGCAGACTATTGCAAGATACAGCTCGAGATGCGTTTCTAAGGAAAGGCTTCAGAGCGGTGTCTATGCGTGAGATTTCCAAGCTGTCTGGTGTTGGGCTAAGCAACATATACAATTATTATCCTTGCAAGGATGATTTGCTGGCAATCGTCTTGCGTCCACTTTTGGAGGCGATGACTAATATGCTGGAAAACCATAATAGTGATAAAAACCTTTCACTTGAGATCTTTACCTCAGAAGAGTATCACCGTCAATATATGCAAGAGGTAATGGGTATGATTACTCGTTATCGCAAGGAGTTTAGGTTGCTATTTCTCGATACTCGAGATACACGATTTGAAGACTATTGGGAGCGATGGATTGATAAAAGCACGATAACTGGGATCGACTATCTAGGAAGGATGAAAGAATTATATCCAGATCTACATACGAGTGTATCCCCTTTTTTCATACACTTCATCAGCTCTTGGTGGACCAGTATGGTGAGAGAGATTGTATTGCACGAGGAGCTTTCCTCCGAGGATATCGAATGCTTTATCGGTGAATATATCCACTTCAGTACTGGTGGGTGGAAGCGACTTATGAAGGTAGATCATCAGAGCGTATTATGAGCATTACATATGGTACCAGCAATGAAAGAAATATGATTTTGGAGAGGACGTTGATGGGCTTTCTCTCTTTGATGCTGATAAGTGTGGGCAAAGCCGTGGCAATGTCTATTGCACTAAAGCTTGGTACGAGTGGTCAATGACAATAAAGAATGAAATGAATGATACAGACTATCCAAATACAAAGTAGCGGGGGGATTTATTCCAGAGTCCTGCAGTATAAGAGATTTCATTTTAGGAAATCATCCTATCGAGCGAGTCGCCTACAGAGGCGGCTCGCTTTGTTTTTGAACAAAACGTCTTCCTGTTCTCTTTTGGGCTATTGCCACTTAGGAGTAAAGACACTTCAAGATCAATATAACATGAAACGATATGAAAATAGAAAGAATTAACAATTGGTTTGCCTTATGCGGCAAAAGAATGATGCGTAATCGCTGGCTAGTGCTGGGAGGGTTTATCCTGGTCCTTGCCATTGGCGTATCGGGACTTAGGTACTTCAAGGTAAGTGCCTCATGGGAAGACTACTTCCTCGAAGACGACCCGATGCTTGTCAAGACCGAAGAATTCAAGGAGATATTCGGGAATGACAACTTCGCAGCCGTGCTGACTAGGTGTGACAATTCGTTTACGAAAGACAACCTGGAGCTGATTCGTGAACTAACGAACGAGATGGTGGACAGCCTTTCGTACGCCGACAAAATCACCTCTCTTACCGACATCGAGTTTATGATGGGAGGCGAAGATGGTATCGCCATTGAGCAGATAGTCCCCGATACGATCCCTACGGATCCCAAGCAATTGGAAGAGATTCGTCGCAAGGCTTATATGAAACCTCACGTAGCAGAGCGACTAATTTCCAAAGATGGGACGCTCTCGTGGATTATACTCAAGCTACGTCCTTTCCCCGAAGACTCTGTTTGGAATAAGGGGAAGAATCCTGTTTCTCCCGAGGTCCTTACGGGCAATGAACTAGATCATATTATTGCCAAGGACAAGTACAAGGCACTTCATCCCAAAGGAACTGGGCTACCCTATGTGACAGCGATGAAAATGAAATGGATTGGGACGGAAATGCCACGTGTAATGGGTATCGCAGCCCTCGTCTCCATTCTCATCCTCCTACTGGTGACACGTTCATTTAGAGGGGTCGTCATCCCTCTTCTCACCGCTATCAGCTCCATCATCGTGGTGTATGGGGTGCTGGGATATGTTGGTATGACCATAGACAGCGGTATGGTAATGATCCCTATGTTGCTGGTCTTTGCCGTTTCCATTGCATACAATATTCACGTATACTCCTATTTCAAGCGTAGGTTCCTCATTCATGGAATAAGGAAACAAGCCGTAGAGGAAACGGTAGGGGAAATGGGGTGGCCAGTGCTTTTCAGTGCACTCACCACTTTCGCTTCCTTGCTTTCATTCCTCGCCATTCCTATGCAGCCGATGCGTTTTATCGGAATAGCTTCCTCTTCGTGTGTGATGCTGTCATTTCTTTTCTCCATCACCTTGATGCCCATTCTCCTCAGTTTTGGCAAGGACGGAAAGCCTCACCCCAAGGTACAGGAGACTGGTGGAAGGTGGATGGATCAGAAGCTAGAAAGCTTAGGTAAGAGTGTACTCAGGCATGGCACTTTGATACTATGGCTCACTGGGATTATCTGTGTGGTTCTTATCTACCAATTCACCAAAATAGAGACGGCTTTTGATATAGAGCGAACGATGGGACGAAAGATTGATTACGTCAACAACCTATTGGAGGTGGGGGAAAGCGAACTTGGGTCTATTTATACCTACGATGTAATGATCGACTTCCCGGAAGATGGATTGGCAAAGTCTCCAACAATGTTACTGCGATTGGACTCCCTTGCACAGCATGCTGGTGGGTATAAGTTGACCAAACGAACGACCTCGGTATTGAATATACTCAAAGACCTAAATCAAACGCTCCATGACGGTAATCCTTCTTATTATACCATCCCCCATAACCCTGATGAGGTTGCACAGCTATTGCTCCTTTACGAAAATGCGGGAGGTAGTGAAGCAGAGTATTGGATAGATTACGACTACCGCTGTCTTCGACTGATGGTGGAGATGAATGCATACGATTCAGGGGAAACAGAGCGAGAGTTGAACGATATAATTGCTTACGCACAGAGGCTCTTCCCCAATGCAGCGGTCACTACCGTTGGAAGTATGCCACAATTTACCGTAATGATGCAGTATATCGCACGCGGGCAAATGGTTTCGTTCGCCATTTCTCTCCTTATTATAGGTATACTGATGATGATCGTTTTCGGCAGTGTACGCATAGGGCTTGTCGGTTTAATCCCCAATATCACCCCGGCACTGGTCGTTGGCGGACTAATGGGGTGGCTGGGCTATCCATTGGATATGATGACGGCCACTATTATGCCGATGATCCTCGGCTTGGCTGTGGACGATACCATACACTTAATCAATCATAGTCATCTTGAGTTTGACCGTAAGGGCAATTATAGGAATGCGATCCTTCGTTCATTCCACACCATTGGCACTCCAATCGTCTTGACAAGCGTAGTAATCTGTGCCAATTTCGCTGTATACACCACATCAGAGGGACTCTCCTTTGTACATATGGGCATACTATCTGTGGCAGGGATCTTGTCGGCACTGATTGCCGACCTCTTTGTGACGCCTATACTCATCCAGAAGTTCCGTCTGTTTGGCAAGGAGACGAACACTATTGAAAGACCAAAAGAACAAACAAACATAATTGAATCATAATGAGTAATACAAACAAACAAAAGAAGCCGTCGGTATTGAAGCGATCACTCCACTACGCAGGTAAGAAAAGGTATATGCTTCCGCTGGCGATGGTTTTCTCAGCCCTCTCGGGTGTTTTGGTACGGATGCAGAGTTGCAGGTGCAATCGGCTACCTACAGGAAGATGCTTGAAAAGTCAATAGGATAAAATCAACAACAAAATATCAATCATGATGAAAAGAATTATTTTAGCAAGTTTGGTGGTTTGGGCTTTTGCCGCCACTGCAATGGCTCAGACGGGCAGAGAGATTGCCCAAAAAGTAAAAGATCGTCCCGATGGCGATACCCGTCAATCGGAATTGGTCATGAAACTGATCAATAAGCGTGGGGCGGTACGCGAGCGGAAGCTTATCTCTTACTCCATAGACGTGGGAGCGGGGAAAAAAGACCGTAAGAGTATCATGTTCTTCCTATATCCCGGAGATGTAAAAGGGACAGGCTTTCTCACTTGGGATTACGACAATCCTAATAAAGACGATGACAGATGGCTCTACTTGCCCGCGATGAAGAAAACCCGCCGCATCAGTGGCTCTTCTGCCAAGCAGGATTACTTTATGGGCAGTGACTTCACCTATGATGATATGGGCAGTCGCAATGTAGACGAAGACTCCCACCAGTTGCTGGGCGAAGAGACTATTGGCGGACACAAGTGCTGGAAGCTGGAATACACGCCTAAAGACAAACGTGAGATCTACTCTAGAAAGGTGGCGTGGATTCGTCAAGACTGCCTTATCGCCGTTAAGGTGGAGTACTACGACAAGATGGGGAAGCTACACCGTCGCCTTGAATTGTCGGACATTGTGAAGATTTCTGGTTTTTGGATTGCAAAAAAACTGCATATGACCAATGTTCAGACTAATCATCAGACGATTCTTGAGTTTAAGGATCCTAAGTTCAATACCCCTATGAACGAGGCTCAATTCAGTGTAAGCACCTTGGAAAAAGGCCGATTCTAATGACAGATACAACTAGTCATTCAGCAAAATTCTTGTTGCTGTTTATTCTCTTCTTGCCCCTGCATATCGCATGGGGTCAAGAAGAGGTAGCTTCATCGTGGCAAGTCAAAGGATTTGTGGATACCTATCATGCCGTCCGCTCCGCAAAACCGAACAACTTTATGTCTTCGCGCACGAGAATAAGGGGAGAGATAGGTAAAAGTTTTGAAGGCTCTTCGCTTTTTGTCTCATTCAACGCAACTTACAATGCATTATTAAAAGAGCGTACAGGTTTTGAACTGCGGGAAGCGTATCTTGACCATAGAGATGACCATTGGGGCTTTCGCCTTGGGCGACAATTGGTCATTTGGGGAGCGGCAGACGGTGTGCGTATTACCGACTTGGTCTCTCCTATGGATATGACAGAGTTCTTGGCACAAGACTATGATGACATTCGGATGCCAGTCAATGCCCTACGCTTTTTCGTCTTTAACGACAAAATGAAACTGGAACTGCTTGCCGTGCCAATCTTTGAAGGGTATAAACTACCTACCGACGCAATAAATCCATGGTGCATTTTGCCCAAAGATAGCCCACTGCCTATTGTCTGGGAAGAAAACGGGAGCCACCCCAGTCTTCATTTTGCCAATATTGAGTATGGTGGAAAGCTCTCTTTTACCTTGCCTGGAGTGGACTTTTCGCTCTCCGCATTGCATACGTGGAACAAGATGCCCGTGTTTACGTATCGCCCTACAGATACCCACATTGTCGTTTCTCCGCAATACTACCGAATGGGATTTTTCGGAGGAGACATATCCAAACCTCTAGGGCAACTGGTATTACGAGGAGAAGCAGCCTTCAATGTGGGGAAGCACTTCAGCTATAGACCTGATGCGTCTAATCAAGAACAAAAGGGATTCAACACTGTGAATTATCTCGTGGGTATCGATTGGTATGCCCCCAAAGATTGGTTGGTGATGGCACAGTTTTCCTCTGAAAGCATCCTAAAGTACGAAGATCAGATTGCACAGCCGCATCACAATTCACTTCTTACGCTCAATGTGTCGAAAAAGCTGTTGGATAACACTCTACAACTCTCCAACTTCACCTATTTCGACCTCAATCATAAAGGTTGGTTTAGTCGGTTTACTGCCGCCTACTCTCTGAATGACTTCATTCAGCTCTCTCTCGGGTATGATTGGTTTGGAGGCGATGAAGGTATGTTCAGCACGTACAAAAACAACTCAGAAGTATGGGCGAAGGCAAAATATAGCTTTTAATCGAATGTGATGAGCAAAGCAAACGATACCAGCTGAATAGCACAACAATAGAAACGCAACCCCACTCAGGGTATGTTCGTTGGAGCTGTCTCAGACAATCTCGATGAACGCTTCGATCAGAAAATCTTGGCGTATAGTTCAAAATGGTGGGTAAAACAGCCTAATAGCCATTTTCGTACTGAAGTATAGGTCAAAATGGTGGGTGAAGTAGAAGAAAAAACAGATGCCTTTGTTCGTTGACCTAAAACGTAGCCGGCTCTGCAGGGGTGCAACCGGTGAGGGATACGGTCAATGGAGTCAGAACAGTTTACACTGACAGGGGAGGGGTACTATTGCCCCTCCTCTTTTTTGGATGTAAACTGGGCGATATCCCTATGCCTAAAAAAACCATCCACGAATCGTTTCTTGTGAGCTTGGGACATTCCATTATGCGCTCTAAGACGGCTTTTGAGAGCAGTAAATAGCCCTTCAATGGCGTTATTGGTTTTAGGGATCTGTATATCCGGATGTTCCTCGTAAGTAAAGAGTGTAGGGAGGTATTGACGAAAGGAAAAGTGGGCTGATCTAAGTGATTTGTGCGTGTATTGCCATTTGCCGTTTTCATCATTTATGGTCTTCTCCTTGAGAAAAGTCTCCCACTTGGTCTTCCACTTTTTGAGCTGCGAGCAGAATGTGATACGGGACATCTTTCCTACACTCATAGCAAGTGCCAGAAGCTCTTGAGACGCCGGTAGTTTGGGTCGAAGAGTAAGTTTTCGCCGGATGATTGCGATAAAGTGATACTGGCACATTTGTGTGGGAAAATGCTTCAGTGCCACGTCAAGACCAACTCCTCCATCAGTTACCACTGCCAATATCTTATAGCCCCCTTCCCCTATCTTTCTAAGGGCTGTTGCGTAGTCCACTTTGCTTTCGTGAGAGATCCACTCCCGATAGAGTACGCAACCACTTTTATCGTCCAACGCAACGATTAGTCCTTGGGTTCTCCCCCAATACGTCGCATCTATATGAACAACTCCCTCGCTTAATATGGGCGTCTTAAAGTCAACTGAGACCTCCTGAAGTCTCCGTTTTATCGTGCTCGGACTTACTCCAAGTGCTTCCGCGATTTTAGCCTGCGATAAGCCACTCTGGTACAAGTCCCATATCTGCTCCTTACTTATGTGCCTTTTTCCTGTGAACGATGAGCCACAGTTCTTGCACAAATATCTCTTGTGTGTACCCCAGCGTCCATGACTAATCACACTGAGGCTCCCACACTTCGGACATTTTTTGGTTTATTTTTTCGCCTTTTCAAATGCTTAAAGATACGATAAACACTATGTTATCCTCCTATATCACCCACCATTTTGACCTATAGGTTCGCGTTGGCCCAATTTTAACACTTCAAAGCTTTTCAAACCCTTATATGTCTGTCTATACCTAGAAAAGGCCTCTGTCTCACCCATCGTTTTGACCTATAAGTCTAAAATGACAAGGATGAGATATGATAAGCGGACAGGGAAAGAAAGCCGTGAAGTCACCTACTTCATCTCCTCTCGCACCGACCCGAGAAAGTTTTCAATATGATCCGGGAGCACTGGTCCGTGGAGAACAATCTTTACTACTGCCTGGACGTTATATTGTCTGAGGATCAGTCACTTAAAAGAAGATGTAATGCGGCTAAAAACGAAATATCATACACAAGATCGCCCTCTTCTTCCTTGGTAGAATGAGAGCGAAAGAAAGAAGATCCTATGATGATTGCCAGAAGATAAATGCCCTTAAGGAACCATCCGAGATCCTTGCTTATGACTATAACGGATTATTTCAAATACGTCACCCCTGGGCCGTGGAAGTGTCGGCTCAGTCGGCGTACTCGCTGATATCGTCCTGCGTGGCGGCGTTGTAGTAATCGATGAGATACCACTTGTCGTCCGGCGACTTCCGGGCGAAGGTGTACTGCTCTAAGATGTCCGAGTCGATGTATCCGGTGCAGAAGGAGGCGGTATCCTGCTCCACGATGATCCAGGAGGCGAAGTAGCCGGTGCTGTCGGGCGAGATGATCCGGAAGGGATCCTCGACCACTTGGGGTGGGGTGACTCCGCTCGGCAGCAGGGCGCGCGACCGAACCACTCCGGCATCCCTGCGGAAGCTTACGAGGAAGGCACTCAGTGGCTCCGTTCCCTGGTTGCAGGGAGCGTCAGTGCTTGCGAGGAGTGCGTTATTTGACCTGTAGGTCGCATAGGTACAGGGCTCCTCCTCTACCTCGGTAGCCGACGGGACGCTCTGCTCTGTCGCCATAACTGCCGTGGTCGCCTCCTCCCAGCCCTTCTCCTCACTCTGCTCCTTACTGCCGCTGCAGGAGAGGGCTCCGATCAGCAGGAGCATCAGCATCGTGCTCCCCACTCCAGGCCTCATCGCTCTCATATTATATAAGGTGTGTCTCCCTGAGCTAATCGTCATACGCATCCTCCTCGTACTCGTCCGCCTTGGAGCGAGTGCGACGGTGCTTCTTACGACCCTTCCGCAGCTCGCGGCTCTTCGGGTCCTCATACCGCTCATCTTCCTGTCGAAATTGCTTCCCCTTGCCGGCCTCGCTACGTCCCAGCTCCTGGCGCTCCAGTCGGCGGAAGATCCCCTTGAGAGGGATCGATACGTCATCCAGTGCGACGATATCAGCCGAGCCGGCCTTGTCCCCGATCTGGATCTTCTGTCCATTGACAGTGACGCGTCCCTGACGGATGTAGTCCTCAGCCTCGCGCCGTGTGTAGTCGTAGTATTCAGCAATAATGCGACTTACTCGTACTTCCATGATGAAGTAAAATGAATAGAAAGTATTTCCAATGATTAACAATAGATTGGTGTACAAAAGTACTCTTTATTCCCATTAAAACAAGCACCTATGCTCAGGGGTGACGCATTTGAGTGTTACAGAAACCATTCAACTCATTGTAAAGAGTCGTGAATGAAGCACCCCGATAGGGGTGCCCGCTTTTTAGCCCCGGGTCGAGGGGCGTAGCCCCGACGACCCGGGGGTCAGGCGTTGCTAGCGATC
>OJKZ01000044.1_pt1 | contig 76604 bp, 65 predicted proteins | sample 1596791 | NCBI WGS metagenome assembly OJKZ01 (sample SAMEA3904677, study PRJEB24821) | metagenome | biome: Builtin; feature: hospital; material: surface | place: USA | collected 2013-06-04 | reverse complement strand
GGATCTCCTCCGGGACAAAGGCCGAAATCAACTCCCTTATCTCTGCTGTTTCCATACTCTAATACTACTGCCTGATCTGTTATCTATCGTCTCCTCAACAAAGGTAATCTCTTTTTACTCCCCATCCCAGCACATCAAAATGCGAATTAGCCCCTCCGTGGGGTCTAAGCGGGGTAGGGGGTTGCAAGATCGATAAAAATTCGTACCTTTGCGGAGCATTCGGCTGGAGAGGAGCCGGTCGGGTGCACTCGGATCCTTAGCTCAGTTGGTTTAGAGCGTCTGTCTTACAAACAGAGGGTCGTAGGTTCGAATCCTACAGGGTCCACCATCCTACCGCTATCGAGTCGAGAGACTTGGTAGTGGTTTTTTTTGTAACATTGTCCCATGATCCTGCTACCTAAAGCCAAGAGTCTTTGTATGGCGGTGGTGCTGTCCCTCCTTGCACTGCCACTATGGTCTCAGTCTGTCATCAGTGGCCGAGTGGAGGTGGAGGGTGATACGGATGCAGACGGAGTGACGGTGGTGGCGATGAGTCCTCGAGACAGCACCGTCATTGCCTTTGCGATGACGGGGTCGGACGGTCTCTATGAGCTGAGACTACAATCGTCCCTCCCGCAGCTCCTTCTCGCAGCCTACCGGATGGACACTGAGCGACAGGTAAGGCTTGTGGAGAATAGCTCTCGCCGTGAAGACTTTCGTCTCCGGGCTAGTGCCACAGATCTCCGGGAGGTGCTGGTAACCGCTCCCACGGTTTACCGGCAGGGTGATACGCTCAGCTATGTGGTCTCGAGGCTGGCAGGAGAGCACGATGAGGTGATAGCGGATGTCCTCGCCAGAGTGCCGGGGATGAGGGTCAAGAAAGGCGGTATGCTGGAGTACCTCGGCAAGTCGATCACCACGGTGATGATCGAGGGCGTGGATCTGACGCAGGGAGGATATGGTCTGATCACGGAGAATGTGACACCGAGGGATATCTCTGCCATCGAGATCCTTCAGTCCTTCGAGAAGATCCGTGCGCTACAGGATAAGCAGCACTCAGAGGAGGTGGCAGTCAATCTCAAGCTGTCCGGTCACGCCAAGGGCGTGTGGAGCTCCGCAGTCGATATTGCCGGCGGTTATGGTAAAGGGCTGCGCAGCCAGGACAAGCTGACGGCTCACCACTTCACGAAGAAGCGACAGCACCTACTCCTCGGATACTTCGACAATACAGGGCACCCGGATGCGGATCCTCTCATCCTCGGTACGCGGCAGTCTGATGTGGTATATCCCATAGTATCCGGCACCTACTCACCTCCCGGGGATCTCCCCGAGGAGAGCTACCTCGATAATACTACAGCCTACCTCTCGCAGAGCAGTGCCATCATCCCCCGGGATAGTGTGGAGCTGAAGATCCGATCTCACTATACCTACAACCTCCTCCGCAAGCGGAGCGATCGGGTAACCTCGTATGTCGATCCTCCGCTCGTTCTATCCGAGATAACGCAGCTGAGGGAGCGACGTCACGAGGCGAAGCTCGAGGGTGACTATGAACTCAATAAGCGCTCCCGATATCTGAGTGATCATCTGGAGCTCTCGCTTATAGATCTGCATGAGCCGGGCAGCATCGTGGCGGCTGACGAGCAGACCACGGAGCGGGTGTCACGCTTTAGAGCCGGTACCGTCAACAATCGCCTCCGCCTCGTCCGATCACAGGTGCGGCTGCCCTACGAGCTACGGCTTGACCTTGGGTATCGTCAGTCTCAGGATAAGTATGAGGCGATCCCCTCAGCTGTCGAGCCTATTACTCAGAGACTGGAGAGACAGCAGCTGAGCGGGTATCTCGGCTTCGCTCTCATAGACATCAAGCCCGCAGACCACTGGCGATATAGTCCAGAGCTTTCCATCGACTATAGGCTGGACAGGTTCCGTGTGCCTCTCCTACTCGACCTCCCTACGACGGAGATCAGCTTAGGTCAGCGACTGGAGTACAAGGGGCGGAAGCTCTTCGCACGCCTCTCTCTGCCGGCAGGCTACCTTGGGCAGAGAGGGTCGGGACGCTTGTTTGTCCTCCCCTCGGGGTATATGGAGTGGAAGCCTAACTATCAGTGGACCATAGACGGAGGATCGACCTACAGCCATCGTACCTCGAGATCGGAGTACCTCTTCCCCGGCACGCTGTATATGGACTACCGCACGATCCGAGATACCAAGGAGGTGTCTCCCTATGTAGATCATACGCTCTCCTCTCATATGCGGGTCACCTACTCGGATGTCTTCCGCCTGCTCTCGATCTTTGTGAGGGGAAGGCAGGCGACGGTATGGTCTGACTACCTCGATGATGTGCGGGTGACCGACCAGGCTACCCTTATCCGCCCCTGCCTTGCTCCTCACCGGTGGAGTGACCTGGGTGCAGACCTGCAGATCTCCAAGGGCTTTGGGTGGAAGAGTCTTGCTGCCATCCTCGACCTGTCGCTGGACCGGATGAGCACGGAGGTGATGAGCCGCGGCGAGCGGATGCCCTACGATAGCCGGTTGCTGCAGGCGAACCTCCGTGTAAGCATAGCGCCGGCTAAGGGTCTAACGCTGGAGTATGGAGTCAGCCCACAGCTCTCTCAGACCGACTATGGGGAGTCCTCAGCCTTTAGATCCCTCCGCCTCCGTCAGCAGCTGAAGGTCGGCTGGACCATCGTCCCCGGTCTCTATCTCAGTGCGGATGGGCAGCACTCTCTCCTCCGACACGACTCCGGACGGGGCGAGAGCCTGCTCCTCGGGGGAGAGCTTGCCTACCTCTCATCGGAGAAGTGGCGCATTGCTCTCGTGGGACAAAACCTCCTCGGAGCGACAGACTACTCCGCCATCACCTACACTGACTTCGGCCAGTTGATCTCACGCTACCCACTGCGACCCCGTACCATTATGGTGCGGACTCGCTTCTCCTTCTGAGCTTTTACTTTACCACCACACATACGATATGAAACCATTACTTACCCTCTTTTCGTCCCTTACCCTCGCCTTAGGCATCGTCCTGCCGGCATCGGGACAGATTGCCACCTTTTGCCGTCCTGTCTCGGATGGTGACAGCATTGACAGGGTGCAGCTGACGGCAGTGTACAGGATGACCTACCACTTTGACCCCTCAGATACCGCCACTCTCGTGACTGATGAGGTGTGGCTCGAGATAGGGAAGAAGATGAGCAAGCAGTACTCGCGGATCATGTGCGATCTGGATCTCAAGAGCGAGGATGGCAGTGTGCTCCTCAATACGAATGAGCACGTCCTCCCGATCGTCGTATACACCGGTCTGCCCTCCGCTGATGAGGTCACAGTCGACTACCGCCTCCCATTGAGGGCACCGGTGATGCGCTATACTGAGAAGCGTCCCCGCCTCGACTGGCAGCTCGGGGAGGAGAAGCGGGAGATCGCAGGGAAGGAGTGTCAGGTGGCCACCTGTGACTTCGGCGGCCGGCACTGGACGGCATGGTTTGCTCCGGACCTGCCCTATCCCTATGGTCCCTACAAGCTGGGAGGACTCCCGGGTCTGATCCTTGAGCTGTATGATGGAGAGGTCGACTACCACTACACCTGCATCGGATTTCGTATGGATGGAGAGCCGAAAATGCTCGAGTGGAAGTGGGATCAGAAGGAGACCACTAAGGAGCAGCTGCAGAAGCTGGTTCGCTCACTCTATGCCAATACTGAGGCGACGATGAAGGCGCTCGGCGTGTCTGCAAAGTTTGGAGGTGATCCGATGCTGGATCTGCCCTATAATCCGATCGAGAGATGAGCCGATACCGCCTTGCCTTACTCCTCGGTCTGCTACTCTCCCCCCTCGGTCTGGTCGCCCAGGATGACGTAACCGAGTCGGAGGTGCAGCGACTGATCGATGAGGGGCTGTACTACCGCGCGCTGGAGCTGCTAGAGAGCTGCCCCGACAGCCTCAAGAGCCCCGTGATGCTCCGGCAGGAGACACGTGTCCTCACCTCCTTTGCCCAATACGAGGAGGCGAAGGCACTGATCCTGCCGCTGGCGAAGGAGGAGGGCTCCGTGATCGACAAGCAACTGCTGGCGGGGATCTACGAGAGCATGCAGCAGCCGGACTCCGCCATCACTGTCCGTGAGGAGATCAAGCAGCTCTCCCCGTATAATATCGTCAATGTCCTCCGCCTCTCCGACCTCTACGAGCAGCAGGGAGTCGGTTTCCTCGGTCTGACGATGATGAATAGCTTCCTCTACGAGTATCCCGACAATCGCCCCGTAAGACAGCGTCGAGCGGCGGTGAATTACGCCGCAGGCTATTACCGGGATGCTTATGCTGACTTCGACATCCTCTACCATGCCGGGGATAGGAGTATGAATACGGTCTACTACCACGGTCAGTCGCTCATGCAGCAGGACTCCCTCGAGCAGGCGATCCCGGTGCTGGAGGAGGCGATAAAGATCTCCGAGGAGGCTAATCCCTTTCCGATGATTGACCTCGCAGGCGTCTATATAGAGCAGAAGAAACCCGCGGATGCAGCACTCTACCTCGCCAAGGTGGACTCCCTTATGGAGCGGACCCCGCTGCGGATCCAGGTACTCAAGAGCTACCACGATCTGATGGCAGAGACGGACTTCCTCCGTGGGGCTTACCGCTCCTCGCTCAGCCACCTCAGAGATCTCGGCCGCCTCGCCCCCGACCTGCCGGACATCCCCTACAGGCAGTCTCTGACGTACAGGGAGCTGGGAGATACCGCTGCCGAGATGAAGGCTCTGGAGACCTACCTTGAGCTGCGGAGTGATCCGGGGCGAAAGCCCTCCCCGAGGGTCCTCTATGCCCGCAAGCGGCTGGAACAGCTGCGGGAGGATCGCTTTATGCAGCAGCGGTAATGGCGAGGGGCTGCATCCGGGGGCAAGAGATCGGGATCCGAAGCTCCGCAAAGGAGCGTCAGTCGGCTCGCCCATCACCATCAGTCTTAGGAGTAAATTCTTTTACCGAAAAAGGATGAGCCGACGCTTATCCATAAGAGTGAACTCCCCAGGACATAGCTTATGGCGGGCGGGTGTGCCGAGAGAGGACTCTTGGCACACCCGCCCGCCATTAGGACTCTGTCAGAGGTCGGGGCTGTTACTTGGCGATGATGATCTCGATGTCGCCCTTGCCGTCGCAGGTGATGTTGCGGCGGTCGGTGCAGCGAATGGTGATCTCGGAGGAGAGATCGGCATCGAGGGTGCCGCCCTTCACCGTGAGATCACTCCCATCCACCTCGCCACCTGAGGAGGCGGAGATGCTGACGGTGTCGCCGGTGCCGGAGAGGGTGATCTCGCCCCCGGTGCCGGCATGCATGTCTGCGAGATGGAAGGAGCCGGTGTACTCGATCCCGCTCCCGGTCTTGGACTTGAGCTTCAGTGTCCTATGCTTACCGGAGAGGTAGAGCTCGCCCCCGGTGGCAGCAGTGGCGATCACTTCTCGTGCATCACCGGTGAAGAGCAGTTCGCCGCCGGTGAAGCACTTCAGCTCCAGCCGGGCGATCTTGGTGGGGCGGTAGTTCTTGTCTATATGCAGCTCAGCGCCGGTCTCTGCCTTCAGAGCTGTGAGGCTATTGAGATCGGTGAGGGTGACGACAGCGAGGTAGGTGTGGTCGTCGTCTTTGATGGTCCCAAAGGAGGGCTTCATCGAGATCCGGAGCGACTTCTTCGAGGCATCGGTAGAGCACTTGACCTTGTCGAGATTGTCGACGTAGAGGTCCACCTTATTCTCCGTGCCGGGACGGAGCACCACCTCGAAGCCTGTAGAGGCGGTTATGTCGGTGGGGCAGTAGTCGAGGGTGATGGTCTTGTCAGGCAGCCGGCTGGGCTCCTGAGCCTCTGCGGCGACAAAGCCGGCGAGTAGGGCGAGGGAGGCAAGTAGGTATCTGAGGGTGCGCATAGTGTTTGGTATGAAATAAAAGAGTTATCGAGGTAGAGTGCCGGTGAGGTAGTAGGTAAGGTTGATCGAGCGGAGAAGGCGGGTGTAGACGCTCTGGAGATACTGCGATTTGGCTCCGATGAGCTTATTCTTGGACTGCTCCCACTCGTAGGCGGTGATGCGACCGGCATTGTACTCCTTCTCGGTCATGTCGAGGGACTCCTGCGCCACCTCTACATTGTCCTTGGAGAGGCGGTAGGACTCCTCCGCCTTGCGGAGATCAGCGGTGGCGAGGGTGATATTTCGCTGCTCGGTGAACTGCTGCTGGATGAGCTGGCCGAGGGCGCTCTCCCGCTGCAGCTCTGCCTGACGGACGGAGGCGCGGACCTGACCGCGATTGAAGATCGGGATGGAGAGCGAGAGACCGATGGTGTACTGACCATTTGACTTGAGCTGGTCGCCGAAGGACTGATTGATGACCTCGTCACCGAAGTAGTGGAAGTAGCCATTGGAGTAGCCGCCGGCAAGGCTGAGGCGGGGCATATAGCCAGCCTTGGCGCGCTTAACATCGTAGGAGGAGAGGTCGTACCGTAGCTGAGCGAGACGGAGGGAGGGATTGGTCCACTCCGGGGCGGCGTGGTAGGGCGTCTCTCGCTCCAGTCGGGCGATAACGCTCTCGGGATCCTCCTGAGGCACGGTAAAGGTCTCACCCTCCTCCGTGATGCCCATATCGAGGCGGAGGACGCGCATGGCACGGTCTAGGTCGGACTTTGCCTCATTGAGCGCCAGTCGATCCTGCCCCACCTGGGTGCGCATCTTGAGCTGCTCCGAGGGGGCGAGCTTGCCCGCTGCCACCTGAGCATCGACCCGCTTTTGCTGCATAAGGGAGAGGGAGAGATTCTCCTCCGCCACCTCGACGATCTGCTGAGCGAGGAGGACGCCGACGTAGCTGGAGGCGACGGTGAGGGCGATCCGGTCCTCCACCTCGTCGAGGATGTAGTCCTTGCTCTCGAGCGCCTCTTGGCTGCTCTTAAGTGCCCACCAGCGGGCGCCGCCCTCAAAGAGGGAGAGCGATGTGGAGACATTGAGTCCGGTGGAGGAGCCGTTATTCTTCCTCAGCACCTTATCGTGTCCTTGGGTGTAGCCAAAGGAGAAGTTTTGCCCCACGCCGGCATTGAGGTCGGGGAGGAAGTTCATCCTTGCGGACTCCTCCTGCACCTCGAGCTGCTCCATCTGCACCCGGGCGGGGATCAGGTCGGGGCTGTGCCTCTGTGCGTAGGTGATGCACTGCGAGAGGGTCATCTCGCCACTGAGGGTAGGCTCCGCCTCCGGTACCTGCGCCGCAGCCGTGAGGGCGAGGAGCGGAAGGAGAAGGGTGGGGATGAAAAGTCTGTGAGCGATCATGGTGGGTTACTTCTTTTGCTTCATAAGATTACCGCGGAGCGTCTCGTCACCGGTGAGTCCGGAGAGTACCTCCACCTTGATGCCGTCGGAGAGACCGAGGGTCACCTCCTTCTTCTCATACTCTCCCTTGCTGCCCTTGACGAAGACGAAGCTCTTGTCGCCCTCGTAGGTGACGGTCGCCTCGGGGATCGTGAGGACGCCGGTCTTGTGCGCCATCTCTACCTCGGCATTGCTGGAGAAACCAGCCTTAAGTGCCGAGAGATCGTCGCCCGAGATCGCCGCCTTCACCTCGAAGAGGATCGTCCCGCTGGTGTCCTTGCCCTTGGGGGAGACGTACTCCACGACAGCGTGGTAGGTCTTGTCCTTAAGCGCCCCGACGTGGATCGTGACGGGGGAGCCGACGGTGACGTTATTGACGTCGCTCTCATTGACATTACCGATGAAGAGGAGGTCGGTAAGGTCGGCGATGCTGACGACAGTGGTACCCTCGCTGAAGTTGTTCGCCATCGTGACGCGTGAGCCGACCTTGACCGGCTGCTCGAGAATCGTCCCGGTGACGGTGGCAAAGACGAGGGTATTATTCCGCTTGGAGGTAGAGGCGGAGGAGCCGGTGCGGGTGAGGTCGAGCTGCTCGACGGCAGAGTCGTACTCGATCTTAGCGCGGCGGTAGTTGGCGAGCGAGGTCTCGTACGCCTCCTTGGCAAGGATCTGCTGGTCGTAGAGGGACTTGTCGCGGTTGTAGACCTCCTCGGTGCGCTTCAGGTCGACGCGGGCGGCATCGACGCGAGAGGCAGCGCTCTGGACCATGGCGACGTCGGGGACCATCTGGATCTTGGCGATCAGCTCGCCCTCCTGGACAAAGTCGCCGGGGAGGTGATTGAGTTCGGCGATGATGCCGTTCATATTGGGCTTCACGAGGATCTCGTCGCGCGGCTCGATGGAGCCGGTGAGGACGGTTGACTTGACGATCGAGTCATTGGCGGTCGGGGTGACCTCCTCGTAGAGCTCCTTTGTCTTACCCTGCGACTTGACGATCGCAGTGGCGATGACGCCGATGATGGCAAGGCTGAGGACGACCCAGAGGAGGATCTTGGGCCACTTCTTCGCGCGCTTCTTCTGCACCGGGACGGTGCCGGACTGTGATGGATCTTGGATCATAATGGAGATATGATTGGTAGTTATTGTTTTTTGTCTATCAGGAAAAGGGGGCTACTCGTCGCGTATGGCGTCGATCGCCTTGATGCCGAGAGCCTTCTGCACCGGTAGTAGTCCGGCAAAGGCACCCGCAAGGATCATGATGACGAGGGAGAAGAGGAGGATCTCCGGCGTCGGGTAGGGCCGTAAGAGGTAATCTCCGATCTGACTGGAGCTCTCCGCTAAGGCGCCGATGCCGAAGAGAAGGAGCAGTCCGAGGAGCAGTCCGAGGAGTCCGGCGACGAGGATCATCGCCATCGACTCGAGCATAAATTGGATCACAATATCGATCGGCTTGGCTCCGAGGGCGCGGCGGACACCGATCTCCCTCTGCCGCTCCTTGACGGTCACGAGGAGGATGTTGCTGACGGAGATCACGCCGGTGAGGAGGGTGCCGAGACCGATGATCCAGACGAGGGCATTCAGGAGGTTGGCCATCAGGTCAAAGATGCGGAGCTGTGACTCGACATCCACCATCCCGAGCGCACCGGTGTCGGACGGGTCCACGTGGTGGGCTCGAGCAATGTAGCCACTCAGCTCGCTCCGCAGGTCGTCGACTTTGCTGCCCTCCTTAAGCAGTCCGGAGATCATCACCTCCCGGTCTAGATTGCCGCCGACGGCGAAGTCTATCGGCACCTCGACACACCACTTGGCATTATATCCAAGATTGAAGTTGTCGGTCATAGTCTCGATCACCCCAACGATGCGGAAGGCGATCCCTCCGACGGAGAGGTACTTCCCCACCGCGTCCTCCGGCTTGTCGAAGAAGTTCTCTGTCGTCCTCAGCCCCATGACACAGACCGGGTCACCCCGCTTGATCTCCTCGCGAGTCATATAGCGCCCGTAGGTGACGATCACCGGGCGGATGTCGTAGGGGTACTCCGGGGTGACACCGGCGACAAAGTCCTTTGCCGACTTACCGTTGGCGGTGATCTGGGAGTCCATCCACATATTTTCCTTATTGAAGCCGAGGAAGCAGCCTGCCTTATCGAGGCTCTTGGCATGGTCGCTCATCCAGAGGTAGTCCCGGTAGGTGAGTTCGATGTTGCGATTGGCCTTATAGCCCTGATAGGGCTTGGTGGTTCGACTCCCGAAGACTACGACCATACGCTTGGAGAGGGTGGAGAAACCCTCGTTGATGCTGTTGCCGATGCCGGTACCCAGCCCGTCGAGGAGGACGAAGAAAAACATCCCGAAGAAGACCCCCAGCGAGGTGACGAGGGTGCGGCGGCGATTGCGTCTCAGCGAGTAGAAGACCTCGCTCCAGAGCTCTGTGGAGAATAGCTTACTCATAGTCTTACTTATCTCTCATGGCGATGACGGCAGGGACATGGAGGGCGTGGCGTGCCGGACGGATGCCGGCGATGATGCCGACGAGCACCAGCACGATCAGCGCTCCGATGGCGATGCTGAGGTTGACACTCGGGTCGCTGACGATGTGGTAGTAGGCCGCCTCTGCACCATTTCCATTACCCACCTCCTGGATCGCCCAGCTGTCGTGCTCGGCAGAGTAGCCGATGAGCCGGACGATGCCGGTGCCGAGGAGCAGTCCGACGAGACCGGAGACGACGGAGAGAGCGATGCTCTCGCCGAGGATCATCTTGAGTATGTCTCTCGGTCGGGCGCCGAGGGCCTTTCGGATGCCGATCTCGCGCATCCGCTCCCGCACGGTGACGGTCATGATGGTGGAGACGCCGATGGAGCCGACGGCGAGGCTGCCGAGACCCATGATCCAGAGGAGCATATCAAGACCATTGAAGGCCTTGTCCATTGAGTTTTTCACATCCGTGGAGCTCTGGAGCCGAAAGACGTAGGGATCGTTGGGGTCAAACTTCAGCATCCTCGACAGCTCACCCTTGAAGCGCTCCTCGAAGCTCTTCATCTCTTCTGCCTTGGACCCTTTTGGGTAAAGCTTGAGGTTGCTCACCTCGATCATCTGATTGGGGTAGAGTCCCTGGTAGGTGGTGAGAGGTATCACCGTTATGGCGAAGAAGGGATTGACATCCTCCGTCACACCGATGATGCGGTAGCTGACGCCTCCGGCAGTGATCACCTGCCCGATCGGGTCGGTGCCGGCCTCGAAGAGCTTCGAGATGGTACTCTTGCAGAGCAGTGCCACCCGCTCACCCGTAGCCAGCTCGCGGGGGGAGAAGGTGCGTCCCTGTATCACGCGGAGGGTGCGGAAGCGCTCACTCAGCGGCGTGGCGGTACCCAGTTGGGTGCTGGCGGAGCCGAAGTCGGTGGTGAAGGTGAGGAAGGCGAAGCCAGGGGCAGGATCGATGCCGTAGAGATCATCTGCAAAGGTACTCCTCAGGTGGTCGATCTGCTCGGCGGTCAGCCGGGGCTTCCGTCCCTTCTGGTACCCCGCATAGGGCAGGTCGGTCTCCTGGAGGGTGACCTGAGTGCCGAAGTGGCTCATCCCCATATCCTCGGACATGCGGGTGGCGCCATTGCGGATCCCGGTCCCGATCCCCAGCAGCACGACGAGGATGATGATCCCCCAGGCGATGGTAAAGGAGGTGAGGAAGGTGCGGAGCTTGCTCGTCCGCATAGAGGCGAGGATCTCGGCAAATAGCTCTTTCATGGCTCGTCGGTGATGAGACCGTCCTTGATGTGGATGATCCTGTCGGTCAGCTCTGCCACCTCCTTGGCGTGGGTGACGATGAGCTCGGTCATATGATCCTCTTCGTTGATCTCCCTGAGGAGCCGCATCACGTCATCTGCCGTGGTGCTGTCGAGTGCGCCGGTCGGCTCATCGGCGAGGAGAAGGCGGGGGCGGGTGATGAGGGCTCGGGCGATGGAGACGCGCTGCTTCTGTCCGCCGGACATCTCGTTAGGCAGGTGATCTTTCCAGGGGAGCAGTCCCACGCGGTCGAGGTACTCCTCGGCGAGCTTCATCCGCTTGCGGGTGCTGACGCCCTGGTAGTAGAGCGGCAGGGCGACGTTCTCCAGCGCGGTCTTGAAGGAGATGAGGTTGAAGGACTGGAAGACAAATCCGATCTTATGTCCCCGGAGCTCCGCTGCTTCGTTCTCCCCCGGGCGGGTGATAAGCTGCCCATCCAGGTAGTATGAGCCGGCGTCGTAGGTGTCGAGGATGCCGAGGACATTGAGTAGGGTACTCTTTCCGGAGCCACTCGCTCCCATCAGAGACACCATCTCTCCCTCCTCGACCCGGAGGGAGACGCCCTTGAGGACGTGGAGCGGCTGAGCTCCCGGATATGTCTTGTGCAGCTCCCGGACGTCGACTACCGGGGTGCGCTCTCTGCTGTCTGTCTCCATTGCGTTACTTACTATGATTGGTTGACGAAGCAAAGATATGTATAATCTCGGTACCTTACAAATTTATAGTAGCTATTCTTGAGGGAAAATTGAGTTTTCTTTCACCTCATCTACCAAAGGTCCTGATACAGAGCGGGGACGCACTTCTATCTGAAGTGCGTCCCCGCTTTGCGTTTACGGGTAGTCTACTCGGCCGTAATCAGTGGCTCCACTTCGCCAAAGGCAAGACCCTCCCGATCCTCCTCGGCATAGATCTCCAGCGGGTAGTCCGGCAGCTCTGCGGAGGCTTCGTTGAGCATCTCCTGGAAGGCTGGGATATTCCGCGTGTAGATGCACCAGAGGCAGCGATCCTCACCCACCACCTCGTAGGCGAGCAGGGCAAGCTTATCCCGCTCAAGCGCTTCGTCGATCACCCGCTCGCGGAAGCCCTTCATCGCATCGGCGGTCTCAGGATCGGGGAGCCCCTTCTCGTCCCCATCGTAGGGCCAGGTGATATCGACCCGATAGGGGTACTTGCCGGTGGACAGCTCCTCACGCAGGTGGGTGCGTATGTGGAGGAAGCGCATCACGGTGGGGTCATACTCGCCGTCCACGGGGACGGTACACATTTCCGGACTTAGCTTAGACATAAGAAATTACTGATGAGGAGCCTTAGGGATCGGCAGCGGATCCTCGCCGGCATCCATGGTGGAGATAAAGGCCTTGGGGTCCAAGGCTCTGACTTCGCTACGTATGCGGCGGAGTGTCTTCCGCTCAGCGACGATGAAGAGCACCTCGCGCTCCACGCTCTCGTACATGCCCCGGCCGTGGAGGATCGATCCCCGTACGCCGAGAGCAGATAGACACTGACGGATAGGCTCCACCTGAGAGGAGACGATGAAGACCGCCTTCTTGGGGTTCTCAGGCGAGAGAAACTCGACCACCCGACCGTATATAAATATGGTGAGCCACGAGTAGAGCGGCACCTTGATGTCCCGGAAGACCAGCAGTCCGAAGACGACCACGATCGAGTCGATGATGATGATGCAGGTGCCGAGCTTGATATTTCGCCCCTTTGCGATGATCCGCCCCAGCACGTCCGTCCCGGCGCTCGTGCTCTCAGCACGGAAGACGAAGTAGACCCCCACGCCGAGGATCGCCCCGCCGTAGCAGGAGGCGAGGATCATATCGTCGATGATCGGCTTGTGGTCGAGGAAGAGTGTGATCCCGTCGGTGAAGAGCGAGATGAGGATAAAGGTGAGCACCGTCTTGGGTCCCGACTTCAGCCCCAGCCTATGCATCGCGAGGAGGAGAAGGGGGACGTTGAAGAAGAGCGCCGTCGTCCCGATCGGCAGACCGTCGGGTGCAAATGCAAATACCCCCTTCGTCAGCTCATGGAGGGCGATGGTGATACCATAGACCCCACCGGGGATGATGTCGTTGGGGGCGATGAAGCCACCATACGCCAGCGCCTCGAGGAAGGAGCCGATGACGATCAGGAGGATCTCCTTGGCGAGGTGGCCTCCCTCGGAGGGCACTCGCACCGGAGTCGATGGGGCAGAGTCAGTCATGATGATAGTGGGGAAAAAACTAGTCTGTGGTCATTCTCTAGGCGAAGTTAGCCATTTTCCCTCTCACCGCCACCAGCCCGTCCACCGCCTCGATTCCTTCACTATAATGAGATGTCGGCGTAATTCCATTGTGACACTATACTTCTAGGTTTGCAAATAAATTTACAAACGAAAAACATTTATTGAGATGGTCGAGAAGTCATTATGCAGACATGTAGCTCTATGTGCTGTAGGGCTCTGCCTTGCTCTCCTCTTTCCAGTCCTGGTCTTTGCACAAGAGACCTATGTCACTGGGACAGTCTATGACGAGAATGACGAGCCCATGATGGGTGTGACAGTAGCCAATCGAGAGATGAGTACAGGCACAGCCACCAGTATGGAGGGGAAGTACCGCGTAAGGGCCTCCAAAGGTCAGGTGCTCACCTTCTCCTTTGTGGGCTATCAGACCCAGAGGATCACGTGGAGTGGGACTACTCCGCTCGATGTCCGCATGAGAGTCAACGCCGAGACCTTGGACGAGGTGGTCGTAACTGCCCTTGGAATCAAGCGTGAGGCTCGATCACTTGGGTACTCGACCGAGAATCTGGATGGTGAGTCGATCACCCACACCATGCCCTCTAACTGGTCTAGTGGACTCTCTGGGAAGGTATCGGGACTGAATATCGTCTCTCCGGGTGGTCCGCTCGGCTCTACGAGGGTCTCCCTGAGAGGAGACATCTCTCTCAATGTGGACGGAAATGCCGCTCTGATCGTCGTGGATGGAGTCCCTATGAGCAGCAAGATCTCTAATCCGGGGGTGGCCTATGCAGCGGGAGGCAATTCTGAGCTCTCCGTCGACTACGGAAATGGATTTGCCGACATCAATCCCAGCGATATTGCAGACATCCAGGTGCTTAAGGGGGCGGGAGCCACGGCGCTCTACGGCTCTCGTGCAGCCAATGGAGCGATCATCATCACGACGAAGAACGGTAGCTCCGGCAGCCGTAAGGGGATCGGCGTGTCGATCTCATCGGCCGTCACCTTCGAGGACATCATGCGCTGGCCGGACTATCAGTATGAGTTTGGTCAGGGTCGTCCCACCAATATCGGGAAGAAGGGCACTGAGTATGAGGGCGAGCTCTACTACTCCTATGGAGCCTCCCCGGATGGAAATCCCGGCACTAGTGGGACTAGCAGTGCCTTTGGTGCGCGATTTGATCCCTCTCGGCTCTTCTACCAGTACGATCCGGTCACCCAGACAAGGTCGGAGGTCGCTACCCCCTGGGTCGCCTATCCCAATAATCGCAAGGATCTCTTCCGTACCGGTGTCACCTCGACTAGTACCGTCGCTCTCACCAGCAATCACAAGGGTGGCTCCCTACGTGGATCGATCACCTACTCCAATAATCGCTGGATCCTCCCCAATACAGGCTATGACCGCTTTACGGTCAGTATCTCTGGTAACCAGAGTATCTCTGACAAGATCCGGATGAACTATAGCACATCCTATACTAGGAAGGATGTGCACAATACTCCGGGACTGGGGTACAATAGCAACTCCATCTCCTACTTCCTGATCTTTCAGAACCCTAACGTCAATCTCGACTGGCTCCGTCCCATGTGGCGGATCGGGCAGGAGGGATTCAATCAGCTGCAGCCCTACAGCTCCTACATCGGCAATCCCTTCGTGATCCTCCACGAGGCGATCAATCCTGCACTCTCGCAGAGCAATAGGACTACGCTGTCCGTCACCTATGACATCACCCCTGAGCTCTCCCTGATGGCTCGTACGGGAGTCCGTATTGCTGCTGACCATCGAGAGCAGCACCGCCCTATCAGTGACGTGGTGTATAGGGATGGCTTCTTCAAGCAGCAAAATATCCTCGACTATGAGATCAATACCGATATGCTCCTGACCTGGAAGAAAGATCTGACGAAGGAGATCGGACTCACTGCCTCTCTCGGAGGAAACATGATGGAATCTCGCTACGACGAGCTGTCTGCTGCCACTCATGGGCTGAAGGTCCCTCGTGTATATAATCTGGCCAACGCCCTCTCCACCCCCGAGGTGAAGCCACGGATCAGTAATAAGGCGATCAATAGCCTCTACTTCGTGCTCAATACGAGCTATAAGAATGCGCTCTTCCTTGACATCACCGGACGCAATGACTGGTCCTCCACCCTTCCTGAGGCCAATAGGTCCTACTTCTACCCTTCGGTCAATCTCAGCGCAGTCGTCAATGAGCTGGTCGAGATGCCGAGCGTCATCAGCTTCTTCAAGCTCCGTGGCTCTTGGGCTCAGGTAGGTAATGACACCAGTCCCTACAAGACCTCTCAGTATTACACCACGAGCGAGCTCCCGGGGTCGCTCATCCTCCCCACCACCCTGTACAATCAGGAGTTTCTCCCTGAGATCTCGACCAATTATGAGGTCGGATTTGACTACAGGATGTTTGACGATCGTCTCAGCGTAGACCTCACGTACTACTACAATAGAACCCGCAATCAGATCCTCGATGCACCGATCGATCCCACTACGGGATATACTCGTGCGACGATCAATTCGGGTGCGGTGCAGAATATGGGTCTGGAGCTAGAGCTGGGAGCTATCCCAGTGGTGACGCCTGACTTCAAGTGGACGACCAAGGTCACCTGGTCGACCAATCAGAATAAGATCCTCTCCCTCGCAGAGGGCTCTGACGAAAATCAGGTGATCGCCTCCGTGGGAGGGACCTTTCACCTCATCGGTACTGTGGGAGGGTCAGTGACCGATATCTGGGGCTACAAGCTCGTGCGCAATGAAGATGGACATGTGGTGATCGGCAAGAATGGTCTCCCTGAGCGACCCTCAGAGATCGAGAGAGTGGGCAATGCCAGTCCCAAGTGGAGAGCTGGATGGCTCAATCAATTTAGTTACAAGGGTCTTTCCGTCAGCATACTCCTTGATGGACAGTATGGTGGTCTCGCCTACTCTCAGTCCCACCACAAGATGACAGAGCAGGGCAAGCTCGCCCATACGCTCAATGGACGACTCCCAGGGACGGACTTCTATATCCCTAAGGGCGATCCTCGTATCCTCGCTGATCCCAGCCTGACCAATCTCGGTGGTATCTACATGGTGATCCCCGGTGTAGTGCGCAATGGTGACGGCTCCTACTCTCCCAATGAGCAGCTCGTCACTGTGGAGTCTTACTACAAGGACTACTATCGCAGAGCCAATGTGGAGACCAATACCTTCGACACTTCCTTCATCAAGCTGAGAGAGATCTCCGTCGGATACTCTCTACCTAAGAAGTGGCTTGACCGTACCATTATCTCCGGTTGTACGGTCTCTGCCTTTGGGCGAAATCTCCTCTGCTTCACTAAGTACCCGCTCTATGATCCTGAGACGGCAGCTCTCAATTCCAGCTCCATCGTCGTAGGTATCGAGAATGGTGCACTCCCCTCTACCAAGTCTTATGGCCTCAATTTTAGTATTGCATTCTAAGGAGAATCTGACATGATTAAATACCTCAAGCTCACACTCACCGCTCTCATCGCCCTCGGCACGCTAGTTGGATGCCAGGATATGAATGAGATCAATACAGACAGGACGAGGATGCAGACGGCAGATCCGGGCGCATTCATTGATCCGGTCCTCTTCGAGGTCACAAGCTACAATTGGCACCGATTCAATGGCTTCACCTTCCACCTGATGCAGGAAGTGGTCACCACCAATAGCAACATGGGCAAAGGCTGGCTCTACATCTCTGACACCGAAGGGGACGGAGCCTGGACGACCTACTACCGCTGGCTCAATAATATCGACGCCATAGAGAAGGAGGCGATTGAGAGAGAGGCGCCCAACTACCGTGCGGTGGCTCTCACCCTCAAGAGCTGGATCTACTCCCTCCTGGTGGACTCCTTTGGGGACATCCCCATGAGTGAGGCGACGAGTGCCGACGAGCAGATTTATAGACCCAAGTTTGACACTGAGCTCGAGGTCTACAGGCAGATCTTGGCAGATCTGGAGGAGGCAAATAGTCTCTTCGATGAGTCACAGGGTCTCGTCTTCAATAAGAAGGGGGAGCTGCTTTACGGCACCGATGATCGGCTCGTCTCAGGTGTCTCGCTTGGGATTGTGAAGTGGCGAAAGTTTGCCAATTCGCTCCGCCTCCGCGTCCTCCTGAGATCACTCAGCGTGGACGCCCTTGGGGGAGCAGATACGATCAGAGAGATGCTGGCCAATCCGGAGAAGTACCCGATCTTCGAGTCCAATGAGGATGAGGCGAAGCTCTACATCACTGGTGCCGCTCCCTACGTCGCTCCAATGGTCCGCCCGCAGGACTTCACCTCCTACAAGGCTCTATCCGAGTTCTTCATCGACAATCTGATGGAGTGGAGTGATCCCAGACTGCCCGTCTTTGCTCGTACGGTCAAGGTGGATGGCAAGGATACCTACCGAGGGATGCAGAGTGGATACTCGGTCGTGCCGAGTGGACCCGCCTCACTGCCCAGTCAGGATATCGTCAAGGCTCCACTCCATCTAATGCTCATAACCTACTCTGAGGTGGAGTTTATCCTCGCCGAGCTGATGCAGCGAGGTGTCGTCTCCGGCGATGCACAGGTTCACTATGAGAGAGGCGTAGAGGCGTCAGCACGCTTCTGGGGAGTGAGTCTACAGGAGGGCTACTTCGACAATCCCTCGACCGCTTATGACGGGTCCCTCGAGAGGATTATGCTACAGAAGTTCTACGCCCTCTTCTTCTGTGATTATCAGCAGTGGTTTGAGTACAATAGGACCGGACTGCCGGAGCTACCCTTTGGACCGGGAGTGCCTACCGGCAATACGATGCCCAAGCGCTTTAAGTACCCCGCAATCCTACAGCGAACAAATAAAGATAACTACCAGGAGGCTCTCTCTAGTATGAGAGAGGATACTCCGTACACCAAACTAATATGGCAGAAATGAATAGACGTGTGATCTCGGCAGTAGCCCCGGCGGTACTGCTTGTGCTTGCGTCCGGCTATCAGCTGGATGCTCAGGTCCGACAGGAGATGGCTCAGGGCTATGTCTTCGAGGATCAGAATGGTAACGGACAGCGTGATGCGGGAGAGCCAGGCCTCTCCGGGGTCGGTGTCTCCAATGGCCGCGAGGTGGTCCTGACCGACCAGGAGGGCAGGTATCAGCTGCCGGTGGAGTGTAGCGGCTCGACCCTCTTCGTCATCAAGCCCTCCGGCTATCAGTCCCCTCTGAGCAAGGACTATACCCCGCTCTTCTACTACAGCTACAAGCCTCTTGGCTCACCCGAGGGGCTGAAGTACAAGGCCTTTGAGCCTACCGGTCCACTCCCGAAGGAGGTCAATTTCCCCCTCCGCAAGACCGCGGAGCCGAGCAAGTACTCTGTGATGGTCTTCGGTGACCCTCAGCCTCACTCAGAGACGGACGTCTCCTACTTTGGCGGTAAGGTGATCGCTGATGTACAGAGGCGTATCCCGGAGGACGCGATCTTCGGCATCTCTCTCGGCGACCTTGCATGGGACTATCTCGATCTCGAGCCGCTCTACATGCGCGAGGTGGCCAAGCTCCAGCTCCCCTGGCACAATGTCCTCGGCAATCACGATATGAATGTCGACCGCTTCATCCTCGATGATAAGGACTCGGATGAGACCTTTGAGTACTACTACGGCCCTGCCACCTATGCCTTCAATTACGGGGACGTGCACTATGTGATCATGGATGACGTCCTGTTCCCCGACCCGGGAGGTCGGACGAAGTACTGGGGAGGCTATCGCAAGGATCAGCTCGACTTCCTTGAGAGTGATCTCAAGCATGTCCGCCCGGATCAGCTCATCGTCCTCTCGCAGCATATCCATCTGGATGATGCGGGAGGGACGGATGATCACTTCCGCAGGTCGGACCGGGAGCGGCTCTTCAGGATCCTCTCACGCTTTGATCACGTCCTGGTCTTCTCAGCCCACACCCATGTCCAGCAGCTGATCGAGTACGGGCCTGAGGATGGCTGGAGGGGCAAAAATCCGCTCCTCGAGATCAATATTGGGACTACCTGTGGAGACTGGTTCTCCGGCAAGATCGGTGCTGACGGCTTCCCCGACGCAACGATGCGCGACGGCACCCCGCAGGGCTTCGGGATCCTCCGTGTGGACGGCAATCGGTATGCGCTCGACTACAGGGTGGTCGGTATGCCGGATGACTATCAGATACGTGTCACTGCGCCCAATGTGGTCGCAGCCGGCAAGGGGACCTCTGCCAGAGTACTCGCCAATATCTTTATGTGCCAGGAGGGGGACAAGGTCGAGTACCGCATCGGACAGGGCGAGTGGCGTCCGATGAGCTATGCTCCAGGCACTCCTGATCCACACTATCTGAACCTCCTCAACGAGTGGGACTACTCGGATGAGCTACTCCCGGGACGACGTCCCTCCAATGCAGTCCCCTCGACCCATATCTGGTCCGGACGGATCGACTCCAAGCTCACACCGGGCACCTACACCATCGAGGTGAGAGCGACTGATCGCTTTGGCCGACAGCATCACGGTACTACGCGGATGAGAGTGGAGTAAGCGCCCCCCTCTTCTCGCATAAAAAGGTCCTGCGTCCCCGACATGGAGGTGCAGGATCTTTTTTGCACTATAGCGTAGAAAAACCGCACGGATACCATCCGAAAGTTTTCTCTCTCCCAGGTAAAGTTCGTGTCACCATAGTAAGCGTCACGACGTGCCGATTACAACCATATCCCGCTGGATCAGTGCCTTTGGGATCAGAACCCCAAAACAAATCAGAGAGCAGGTTATGAGTAAGAATATCAGCGACATCGAGCGTAAGCTTATCGAGAAAGAGCGTGAGTGTGAGGAGCTTAAGGTAAGACTTCGAGAGGCACAAATTGAGTGCGAGATCAAAAAAGCGTCCTTGGACTACTGTCCTCCAAGTATCACATTGATCCAATAAAAAGATCGATTTAGACTAGTGGGCGAGATGAAAGAGAAGAGCATCGGAGGTCGTGCAATCGGTGTAAGTCAGTGCTGCAAACACCCTGTGTCAGCAGAAAAGGCTACTACAATAGAGTGAGGGCTAAGACTGCTCGTCTCGCCACCGAGGAGGGCTACGATGAGTCCACCAAGGCGAGCGCAGTACTCTACTTTTGCCGTCGACAGCGAGAGAAGTTGCCTAGGGCAGGTGTGACCGTGCTCCACAAGCTGTCAAATGAATACTTCCGTGACGTCTTCTCTGTAGGTCGAGACTGGTTGTCCAAACTGCTGGATGCCAATAATATGCTCTTGAGAGAGACCAAGAAGAAGCGCCCTCCTCGGATGACAAGAGGCGTGGTCAATCATGGCTTTGAGGATCACCTCAAAACTATTACCGGTAATAGTGATCTCTAATACCGGTAATAGTGATCACTAATATCGGTATTAGAAATACGCCAGAGGGAGGGTGCTCCTCTATGCTGATCCTCAGGCGTATACAAGAGGTGGATAAAATGGGGCGCTTGGTCGCTCTCCCGCCTGCTGTCAGTGACAAAACCGAGACCTCTTTCCCCCTTGGGGTGTCTGCCGATTTCCTTACTATTGCAGTCGAAAACTAACAACATAGCATCTGATCATGAGTAAGCTCTCACTATTTCTCCTGACACTGGTGATGGCACTGTCGCTTACCGGCAGAGCCGCTGCAGCAAGCGACGGCGGGTCGAGGCTCGGGAAGGTTCGCTTCGCCGCCTCGGCAGACATCTGTAACAGCTGGTTCCATCGAGTCTACGGTCCCGATGGTAAGCAGATCGATATGAGTAACAGTGCGACCGGTTCGCTCACAGCGGGGGTGTCGCTCCTTGACCGTAGGCTATACGTCGGTCTCGGCTTCACGAAGCTGGACAACGATCCTATCCGACCGGCTCTACAGACGACATGGAATGTCCTGCCCTCGAGGTTTACCCCCTTTGTGGATCTCAAGGTAAGCCCGACAGCCGCCTCGCTCGGCGGTGGGGTGAAGTACCGCTTCTTCGACCGGCTGGGACTCTTCGTCATGGCAGAGGGACTGCTCACTAAGAGCAGGGTCAGTCCGGGGCTGGCACTGGGGCTGAGCTGCGGCTTTTAGTCCACTCGGGGTGAGGGAAAAGCGGTACCTTTGCCCCGTAAATGAAGAACAAAGATCCTGAAGAAACGACAGCCAAGGCTGTCGACCTGAGTACGCTGCGGGGCCTCTACGGAAAGCATCCCGCCCTGCAGACGATCTTCCGCTCCCTCGCCCAGGAGCGGAAGAGTCCCGCCCGGCTCTTCCTCTCCGGTCTTGCCGGCTCCGCTCCGGCGCTCCTCTTTGCCGAGCTGGCGGATCGGCTGACGCAGGTGCCGACCTTCCTCCTTGTCTGTGACGATGAGGAGAGTGCGGGCTACCTGCAGAGTGACCTGGTCGCCCTGATGGGGGGCGAGGAGCAGGTCTTTTTCCTCCCCTCGCTCTACAGACGCGGGATCCGCTACGGACAGCCCGACGCGGCCAATGAGGTGCTGCGGAGCGAGATCGCCGATCGGCTGAGGGGTGGCGGAGAGCCACCACGGATCATCGTCACCTATGCGGCGGCGCTGCCGGAGGGCTTTGCCGACCAGGCGGAGTATGAGGCGGGGCATATCGACATTGCGCTCGGGGAGGAGTATGAGCGGAAGTCTCTCCGCGAGCGGCTCTGGTCGCTGGGCTTCGAGGAGACGGACTATGTCTATATGCCGGGACAATTTGCCGTCCGCGGCAGTCTGATCGACATCTACTCCTACGCGCAGGATCTGCCGGTGCGGATCGACTTCATCGGCGACGAGGTGGAGACGATCAGCTTCTTTGACCCCGAGAGCCAGCTCTCCGGTGAGACGATGGAGCGGGTGCGGATCCTGGCACCGGTCGATAGCAAGAGTAAGAGCAAGGGTACCTCGCTTCTCGAGCTGCTGCCGGCGGAGGCGGTGGTCTACCTGCCGAGTCACTCCTTCTTCCCCTCCACCCTCCGCACGGTCTACGAGATGCCCCCGGTCCACCCGGAGGACAATATCTTCCACACCCTCGAGGAGATGCAGGCGCGGCTGATCGAGCCGGAGACGGTGATGGCGCAGCTGGAGCACTTCTCGCTCCTCACCGGGGGCGTCGACCTGAGGGAGCAGTCGCAGTGGCGGGAGATCGCCTTCCGCGAGCAGCCGGAGCCCCTCTTTCATAAGAAAATGGACCTCCTCGCCGAGACGCTCTCCGACTACCAGCATCAGTCCTTTGCGACGATGATCATGAGCGACCAGGAGAGTCAGCTGGGGCGACTCCACAGACTCCTCGCCGAGCGGGAGCAGCCGGTCCACTTCGTCCCACTGCGGCCGACGCTGCACGGGGGCTTCATCGACCACGAGATCAAGCTCTGCCTGCTGACGGACCACTCGATCTTCGAGCGGTACCACGGCTATAGGCTCAAGAGTGACCGCATCCGCAAGCGGAGCTCGGCGCTGACGCTGCAGGATATCCGGGGATTTGAGTACGGGGACTACGTCGTCCACTCCGACTACGGGGTGGCGCAGTTTGGCGGGCTCTGTCAGATCGAGCAAAATGGGGAGGAAAGGGAGGCGGTGCGGCTCAACTTTAAGGGCGGTGACAGCCTCTACGTCAGCATCAACGCCCTCAGCCGCATCTCCAAGTACAAGAGCAAGGACGTGGAGGAGGCTCCGCAGCTCAATAAGCTGGGCAGCGGCGCCTGGGATCGGCTGAAGGACAAGACGAAGAAGAAGGTCAAGGAGATCGCCCGTGATCTGATCAAGCTCTACGCCCAGAGGCTGAAGATGAAGGGCTTCGCCTTTAGCCCCGACACCTACCTGCAGCAGGAGCTGGAGGCCTCCTTCATGTACGAGGATACGCCCGATCAGGAGAAGGCTACGGAGGAGGTGAAGGCGGATATGGAGTCGCCCGTGCCGATGGATCGCCTGGTCTGTGGGGATGTCGGATTCGGCAAGACGGAGATCGCCGTGAGGGCGGCTTTTAAGGCGTGCGTCGACAGCAAGCAGGTGGCGGTGATGGTGCCGACGACCGTGCTAGCCTACCAGCACTACCACACCTTTAAGAAAAGGCTCAAGGACTTCCCCGTGCGGGTCGATTACCTCAATGCAGCACGGCAGGGGAAGGAGCGGACGCAGCTGCTGAAGGATCTCGCGGAGGGGAAGATCGACATACTGATCGGCACCCACTCGCTGGCGGGGAAGGGGGTGAAATTTAAGGACCTGGGGCTGCTGATCATCGATGAGGAGCAGAAGTTTGGCGTCGCGGTGAAGGAGAAGATCCGGAAGATGCGCGCCGAGGTGGACACGCTGACGATGACCGCCACGCCGATCCCGAGGACGCTCCAATTCTCTCTCATGGGCGCCCGCGACCTCTCCAATATCCTCACTCCGCCGCCCAATCGTCACCCCGTGCGGACCGACCACACCACCTACAGCCCGGAGGTGCTCGCTGATGCGATCAATGCTGAGCTGGCGCGTGATGGGCAGGTCTTTGTGATCAATAACAGGATCCGAACCATGGAGAGCGTGGAGGAGGATATCCGGAAGGCGGTGCCGGGCGTCCGCATAGGTGTCGGCCACGGTCAGATGCCGCCTAAGGAGCTGGAGAAGGTGCTGACCGGCTTTGTCAATCAGGAGTACGACGTACTCCTCGCCACCTCTGTGGTGGAGAATGGGATCGATGTGCCCAATGCCAATACCATCATCGTCAATGAGGCGCAGCGCTTCGGTCTCAGCGACCTCCACCAGCTCCGCGGTCGGGTAGGGCGCGGGGATCGGCAGGCGTACTGCATCCTCCTGACGCCCCCGGCGGATGCACTGACCGATACGGCGAAGCGTCGGCTCGAGAGCATCGTCTCCTTTGCGGAGCTGGGGAGCGGTATCCAGATAGCGATGCAGGACCTCGACATACGGGGCGCAGGAAACCTCCTCGGCTCGGAGCAGTCCGGCTTCATCGCCGACCTCGGCTACGAGACCTATAAGCAGGTGCTGGAGGAGGCGGTCAGGGAGCTTAAGGATGAGGAGTTTGCTGATCTCTTCCCGGCTGATGAGGAGCCTGTGGAGCAGGCAGAGAGCCCTTCTCCCTCCGACAAGAAGGGTCACCGCAGGTCGTATGTCACCGACACCTCGATCGACACCGACGTGGCAGCCTACTTCCCTCAGACTTATGTCCCCGGGGACGAGGAGCGGATGCGTCTCTATCGCGAGCTGGACGGCATCCAGCGGAAGAGGGATCTCCTCGACTTCTACGACCGGATGGTGGACCGCTTTGGTCCGATGCCGCGTGAGGGGGAGGAGTTGCTCCATGTGGTGGAGCTGCGACTCCTAGCCCAGCGGTGTGGTGTGGAGAGGGTGCTGCTGAAGCGCGGACTGCTCAAGCTGACCCTCGTCCGCGACCTCCACAGCCCCTACTACAGGAGTCCGATCTTCTCCCACATCCTCCAGGCGGCGGCTCAGTGGGGTGAGGATCTGCGATTTAAGGAGGAGAAGGGCGACCGCAGTATCTCCGTCCGTGGCGTGGAGACGCTCAGGCAGGCGACGACGATCCTCGAGCGTCTCTCCGGACTCACAGCTTAGTACAGTCATGAAAACCATTCTCTTCGTCGGTCTGGGCAGCATGCTTGGCGGCATCCTCCGCTACGGCATCGGGCTACTCCCTCTGCCGACACTCTTACAGGGCTTCCCTATCTGGACGCTTGTGATCAACCTCCTCGGCTGCTTCCTCATCGGTCTCCTGACTGCCTATGCGGAGACCACTTCGCTCGATGCGGCGATCGCCCGGGGGCTCACGGTGGGGCTCTGTGGCGGCTTCACCACTTTCTCCACCTTCTCTAAGGAGTGCCTGATGCTCAAGGAGAGCGGCGCGTATAGCCTGATGGCGCTCTACATCCTACTCAGCGTAGGTCTCGGCATCGCTGCCGTCTACGCCGGTCGAGGAGTGATCAAATAAAAAAAGGAGAGACGCACCACCCTCGCCGGATGGTGCGTCTCTCCTTATGTAACAGCAGCTGACTCTATCAGAAGAGGACAGCAGCCTGGATGACGAAGCTATTCGTCTTCGCATTGAAGACATCCTGCGTCGTCTGATTGAGGCTCGTAAACTTGTAGTCGTCCGACAGTGTGGCGTTGTAGAGCGCAGAGATCTGCAGCATCTTCAGCACCCGCACGCCGAGGCCGACATTGACTCCGACGGACGCTTTTTTGGCCTCAGTCTCCCGCAGGGCATTCAGGTCCTTAAGGTCCTCGAGGTTGTTATTGAGCATAAAATTGAATTGCGGTCCTGCGATCACCATCACGTCCGCACCGGGCAGGCTGACTAAGTCAAACTTCGCATTCACCGGTACGACGAAGTAATTGGTCTTCAGGATGTCCTTTACCTCAGTCTTCTCCATCGAGGTGATGCCAACATTCTTCTGAGAGAAGAGCAGTGAGGCATCGAGGGAGAAGCGGAGGGGCAGCTTCATCTCGACCGTCGGACCGACATGGAAGCCGGTGTAGTAGTCGGACTTGAACTGATCTGCCGTGGTGGGGAACTTGGAGAAGTCGGCTCCGGCGCGGACTCCCCAGTGGAACTGTGCCTCAGCGCTACCGAAGGCGGTCATACCGAGGAGTACTCCCAGGCAGAGGATCAGCGTGTGCTTGATATTGCTCATGATGATTTCCTTATTCTTATAAATAGATTATACGTATCCCTTGCCCTCGTGGTGGATCAGCTCGAGGAACTCGGACCGGGTGCTCTGTCGCTCAAAAGCGCCGCAGAAGTCGCTCGTCGTCGTGATCGCATTCTGCTTCTGCACCCCGCGCATCTGCATACAGAGGTGCCGCGCCTCGATCACCACCATCACGCCGAGTGGATGGAGCGCTTCCTCGATGCAGTCCTTGATCTGCCTCGTGAGCCGCTCCTGCACCTGCAGCCGGCGGGAGAAGATGTCGACGATGCGGGCCAGCTTGCTCAGCCCGGTGATATGACCATTGGGTATGTAGGCGATGTGTACCTTGCCGAAGAAGGGCAGCATGTGATGCTCGCAGAGGGAGTAAAACTCGATGTCCTTCACGATCACCATCTGGCTGTAGTCGTCCTCAAAGGTGGCAGCACGGAGCACCGCCTTGGGATCCTGATGGTAGCCTCGGGTGAGTGCCTGGAGCGCCTTGGCGACGCGTACCGGCGTCTCCTGGAGGCCATCGCGGTCGGCGTCCTCGCCCAGCTCGGTGAGGATTTGACGGGAGAGCTCAGCCAGTCGGTCGGTTCGCTCTTCCAATTCCTGCGGATCAATCTCCTCGGTGAAGTAGGGGTTGTCGTGACGTGAGGTCATAGTGAAGGGATGAGTCAGTCGTTAGAGAGGTACTTTGATCTTGGACGGCACCACATACATCTCTCGGGCAAAGGCGGGGAAGCGCCCCTTGAGCCGAGCGATGAAGTCTCTCGCCTCCTCGCGAGTGACGAAGCTGCCGGTGCGGACGCTCCAGAAGGGGGCTTTGTAGAGCACATCGGTCTCAATCTCGGGGTAGGCATCCTTGAGCTGCCGCGCTCGGTAGGAGGCGGTGCTGCGGGCGTTAGTGTCGTTGCTGCTGAATACCTGGATCCGGTAGCCACTCCGGTAGGTATAGCCTGCCTGGAGGTCGTCCTTGGTGATCAGCGACGGGCGATTGTGCACCAGCGCCGCGATGTCGGGCGACTGGGTGATGAAGACCGTCCCTTCGCCCTCCTTGATGAGCGCAAGCTCATCGAAGATGTTGCGCACCGTGAGCGAGTCGGCCACCGACTCCTGCGCACGTAGGGACGACACGGTCGTAAGTAGGGCGATGATCGCCAGCGCTATGGTATGGTAAGATCGTAGTCTCATAGTGGTTACAAAGGTAGTAATTCTTTGACACTAAATGCTCCGACCTCTCCGGCGGAAGAAGTCTCGGGTCGCCTCCTCGTCCACGAGCAGCTGCGCCCTCAGCTCCTCAAGGTTGTCGAAGCGCTTGTCGCCCCTGAGGTAGAGGAGGAAAGAGATCTCCACGCGATCCCCGTAGAGATCCCCGCTGAAGTCGAGGAGAAAGGCCTCGATCCTGTAGTCTCTGTCGTCGGCGCTGATCGTCGGCGCAGTGCCGTAGTAGGCCATCGCCGGGTAGGTGACCCCGTCCAGGAGCACCTCAGCCGCCAGCACTGCGTCCCTCGGGATCAGCGGTGCCGCCCCCTCGGGGACGATATTCGCTGTGGGGAAGCCCATCTGTCGCCCGATCTGCCGTCCCTCGGCGACGTAGCCGCAGAGGCTGTAAGGGTGCCCCAGTAGTGCCTCCGCCTCGGGGATACGTCCCTCAGTGAGGAGTGCACGTATGCGGCTGCTGCTTATCTCGACGCCACCCGGACTTACCGGTGCTACGCGCTCAACCGGCACGCCAAGCGATGCCATCTTTTTGTCAAAGAGGTCAAAGGGGATCCCCGACGTGTCACTACCAAACCTGCTGTCGTACCCCAGCACCATCCGTCTCAGCCCGATCTCCCGAAGTTGTCCGATGAAGTCGTTCATGGATAGAGCCGCCAGCTCTTGGGTAAAGGGCAGGAGCAGGATCGCATCCGCTCCGAGGGGATCGAGGTAGCGGATCTTCTCCGTCGTGCCGGTGATCAGAGGCGGAGCACTTTTGTGGAGCACCTCGGAGGGATGTCCGTCGAAGGTGATCACCACGGAGGCAAGTCCCTCCTCTGCTGCCTCGCTGACAGTTCGCTTGATCACCGCACGGTGTCCCAGATGGACCCCGTCAAAGGATCCAACCGTGGCAACGAAGGTTCGCCCCTCCAGGGCATCGCTCAGCTCTCGGAGCGACCGGAAGGTAGGGGTCAGCGTCTGATCCATTGCGAGGGGTCAAGCTTGGTGGTCTCCTTCCAGAGCTGGAAGTGGAGCTTCGTTGCGCCGCCCACGTCGGGGTCGGAGTAGACTTTGCCGAGTGCCTGCCCTGTGGAGACCTTGTCGCCCGTCTTGACAAAGACCTCCGTCAGGTTGCTGTAGACGGTGAGGTAGTTACCGTGGCGGATGATTATGCTGTTATTGAAGCCCTCGAGGGTGAAGATGCGGGTCACTACGCCGTCGAAGACTGAGAGTGCCCGTGCTCCGGCGACACCCTGCAGGTCGATACCGTTATTATTCAGCTCGACATACTGCATGCCTGCGATCTTCTGCCGACCGAAGCGGGAGACTAATCGACTCGGCCCGGAGATCGGGCTGGGGAGCTTCCCTCGGTTGTCGGCAAAGTTTTTCGACAGCTTGATCTCCTTCTCCGTCATCGCATAGCCGCCCTTGGTGGCAGCGCGACGGCGAGTGGTCTTGCTGCCCTTTTTGGCCTTCTGAGCCTCCAGTTCAGCTTTTCGCCGAGCTTCCTCCACCTCCTTGCGGATCTGCTCCTGGATCTTCCGGTCGAGGGCGGCGGCCTGCTTCTGTTGCTTTTTGATCTGCTGTCTCAGCTCCTTTTCCTTCCCCTTCAGTCGGCTCGCCTCCTGGCGGGCAGCGTCCTGATCCGCCTGCAGCTTCGCTTGCTCGGCGGTCTTGTCATTGAGGAGCTGCTGCTGCTTATCGCGTGCACGCTCCAGTTCTGCTCGCTGAGTCTCTATCTCTGCACGGAGAGCCTTCAGCTTCTCCGCCTGATTGCGCTGCCACTTGGCATACTGCCCTAAGTACTCCGCCCGGCGCATCCCCTCGGCGAAGTCCTTCGCACTGAGGACAAACATCAGCATATCCTCAGTCGAGTGGTGGGTCTGGAGGGCGCGGATCGACTTGATGTAGCTCACCTGCTTGCGGTCAAATTGCACCTGCAGCGAGTCCAGCTTCACCTCCAGCTCGTCGATCTGACCATTGAGCGCAGTCACCTCGCTCTGCATCGTCGCTATCGCCTCCTTGCGTGCTCGGATCTGCTGGTCGAGGAGAGAGATCCGCTGCAGGGTGTTCTTGGACGAAGAAGTGGTCTCGGTCAGGAGTGCGGAGATCCGCTTGATCTCCTCCTGGATCTTCTTCCGCTGATTCTCCAGCTGTCGTACCACATCCGACTTCTTCGTCGTCTGTGCAGCGCTCTCCGTGAGCGGGGTCAGGGAGAGCGTGAGGAGCAGGAGGAGTGAGAGGGGGAACTTGAGATGCTTCATTTGCCGAGGATTACAGAGAGCAGTCGGATGAGACTGAGTCGGGTATAGTCGTCGGGGAGCGCCTTGTCCGGCTTCATCGACGGCTTGGTGTCGTAGTCAGTTATCGTAAGCGCCAGCGTGGCAGGGTCGCCCATGGAGGGCATACTCAGCTCCGCCTTCATCCGCTGCGGGAGAGGACGGTAACCGCTTATAGTCGCGAAGTGGGAGAAGGAGACGGTCACGCCGCCCGCTCTCCGTGGCAGGTCGATCGTCATGCCGGTGAGATTGAGATCCAGGTCCATAAAGAGTTCGCTCCCGCTATCCCTGTCGGTGAAGCGGTATCCTCCCGGCTCCCGGCTCATCTGCATCTCCTCTAAGCGCGAGGTGCTGACGGATCCGAAGAGGTCAAGGATGCTGATCGGTAGTGGGGGCGTGATATCCAGCGCCTCGTCCACACCGTAGCGGTCCATCTTGTCCAGCAAGATTACCCGATCCGGAAGCAGCGTTACCCGACCTGCCTCGAAGAGTCCCATCGGTCTCACAGCGATCACCATCGCCTCTCCGGGGTAGATCGACATGCGATAGCCACTGGAGAGATCGCTCTTGTCTCCTGCTGAGACGGAGAGCATACCGCGCACATCGGCGAGCGGGTAGGAGGGAAGTGCGGCATAGCCTCGGATCACCTCGCTCTTGGAGAGAGTCCCAATGGCCCCCGAGCGACTGACGGTGCTTCTCCGCGAGCCGCAGGAGGTGGCAACGAGTAGTAGCAGCCCCAGCAGGGGAAGTAGAGTGAGGGACGAAGTTCGGTTTATGGTCTGTCTCATGGTGCTTTTCTTTGATCTAAGTGACTAATCTACGCCGGGTCAGTCTGTCGCAGGCTCGGCTTTTTTCTTCTTCATCTCCGTGATGGCCTCCACCTTCTGCGCCACCAGTTTCGCATCGCCCCCGCTCTCCAGACAGTGACGCCACGCCTCGATCGCCTCGTCATACCGATCCTCTGCTGTGAGGATCTCGGCGAGGTGCTCGTAAAGCGTCGGGTCGGGTGTCTCCGTTGCCTCGATCGCCTTCTTGATATAGATCAGGGCGAGCATCGACGAGCCCTTGCGGTAGAGCACCCAGGCGTAGGTATCGAGGTAGGTCCCGTTGTCCGGCTCTAGCTTTATTGCCTGCCGGGCAAGCTTCTCCGCCTTGTCGAGGTCGGCCGGGGTGCCGGACTTCTCCGTGAGGAAGTAGGCGTAGTTATTGTACGCCGGGGGCAGTGGCTGGCTCACCGCTGCCTCGTAGTAGGGCCTCGCCGCCTCAAAGTCTCCCCCGCCACTCAGGTCATCCGCCCGCAGGAGTGCCAGCTGAGGATAAAATCGATCCTCCGTCGAGACCACCGTGAGGGCATCGTCCAGCTGTCTACGATAGCCGGTCGTGTCGCCCGCATTCACCGCCAGGAGGGCAAGGTAAAGGCGGAAGACTCCCTCCTCCGGCAGTGCCTCGTGACCCGCCTCGGCATAGTGGCGAAGATTGGTCGTGTCCTCGGCAGCCGCATAGCGGTCGGTGAAGTAGACGTACGGCGACACCAGTTCCACTCGATCATCCACCAGCCTGTCCAGTATCCCCTCCGCTGCTACCGTATCGCCCAGCAGCAGATAGTCCTGCGAGAGTCCGAGCCGGAGCTGCGGGGTCTGGGGGAAGAGCTTGGCAATATCGGGCCGCACCCTCACCATCTCTCGTCGCGCCTCCGTGGCACTCGGTGACTCCTTATATAAGGTCTGGATCAGTGACTCCACCTGCTCCGGGTCGATCCCCTCACTCCGCGACTCACTGAGAATGTACTTCGCGCCATCACGGTACCGCTCCCGCCGAGCGAGGTAAGTCACCTCAGCCACACGCACCACATCGCTCCCCTTGTCCTGCTTCCGCAGCTGCTCCAGAGCCTTACCGGCGCGGTCGTAGTCGCCTGCCGAGAGGTAGAGGTAGAAGAGTACCGTCTGCGTCGACGGCTCACCCGGATGGGTCTTGCCGTACTCCTCCAGCAGCTCCACCGCCTTGTCTTGCTGTCCCGCCTGCATGTAGAGCCCCGCAAGTCCCGACACCTGACGCGGATCATCGCGGCTCAGTTCGACGATCTTCTTTCCCACCTCGATCGCCTTGTCCCACTTCTCCTCCGACCGGTAGGCCTGCTGCAGGAGGATCAGGAGGAAGTGGTCATCCGGCACCCTCACCAGCAGCTCCGTGATCACCTCCTCGGCGGTGGCGAAGTCCTGATTGGCAAGCGCCATCCGGGCGAGTGGTTCGCCGATTAGATGGTCTCCATGCGAAGCACGATAGGCACGCATAAGATACGTCTGCGCCTGCTCCGGCTGCCCCAGCTGGCTGAGGACGAAGCCGATGTCCGAGAGCGCGGACGCCTGAGTCGAGTCGGCCAGGTTGGCGAGCCAGAGATGGGAGAGGTAGGGTGAGAGCTCGCTCTCCGCATCGAGGGGCTCCAGGCAGAGTGCCCGACGGTAGAAGTCGCTATAGAGCAGCTCCGGACTGTCGTCCCTCGGGGTCTGTGCCGCGAGTGGAGAGCAGAGCGCCAGCACTGCCGTCAGGAGTAGGATGGGTAATATCTTCTTGTACAAAGCCGTCACGATCTTATGCCTATAATATCGACAGGTAAAGGTACCAAAAATGCCCCTCGAAGTGCAAGTGACCACCGCCCTCCCGGCGTCCGCAGGAGCAATAGACTCGGTAAGCGTATCGCTATATGGGAGGAAATCAGTATCTTTGCATGCTTTTCTTATGGAAAAGGCCTATCAAGGTGTGATGGGAAATTAGGAAGAGCTAATTTTGAGTAACACAACTAATAAGCAAGTATGAAGACGTACAGTCTCAGTGCCACCGTCCGCAAGGAGGTGGGCAAGAAGGCGACCCGCGATCAGCGTCGCCAGGGTCTGATCCCCGTAGAGATCTATGGTGGTGAGAAGAATCAGAGCCTCCTCGTGTCCAAGAAGGAGGTGCGCAACCTGATCTACTCCCCCGACGTGCACACGGTAGAGCTCTCCATAGAGGGCGGCGACAAGGTGATGTGCATCGTGCAGGACCTGCAGTTCCACCCCGTCACCGACGAGGTGCTGCACATCGACCTCCTCCAGATCTCTGAGGATAAGCCTATCGTAGTCAATATGCCCATCGTCCTCGATGGATTCGCTAAGGGTGTCCGTGCCGGTGGTACGCTGATCACTCGTATGCGCTACCTCAAGGTCAAGGGTCTCTATACCAATATCCCCGATCGTCTCCACATCGACATCACCAATATGGGTGTCGACCAGCCGATCCAGGTACGCAATCTGAGCTTCGACAACCTCGAGCTGCTCAACGCCGGCAACGCCGTCGTCGCCACCATCAAGTCCTCCCGTGAGATGGCCGCTATGGCTGCCCAGATGGAGGCTGAGGAGGAGGCTGCAGCACCCGCTGCTCCCGAGGCTCTGGCTGAGGAGGCTGCTGAGGAGTCCGCAGAGTAAGCTACCTACCCCCTCACTCCCGCACTTGACTTGCAGGAGCCGACGGGTAGCATGATCCAAGGAGAGACACCCGTGCCGGTATGGTGGGGTGGCTCTCCTTTATTTTTTATGGCAAAGAAGAGTAAATACCTCGAGGTGGGAGAGATCCTCGTCAGCCCGGAGATCATCACCGAGTACTTCGCGTGTGACCTCGAGGTCTGCCGAGGCGCCTGCTGCGTGGAGGGCGTGGAGGGCGCTCCGGTGGCAGAGGAGGAGAAAGCTCCCCTGCTGGAGGCGCTTCCCCAAGTGATCGACACCATCCCGACTGCCAACGTCGACTATATGACGGACCATGGCGTGCTCTACAGCCCGGCTCCGGGAGCCTGGGCGACGATGATCGTCGATGGTGGGCGGTGCGTCTTTACCTGCAATGAGGAGGGCGAGTGCTGCCGCTGTGCCTTCGAGAAGTGCTTCACAGAGGGGGGGCAGTCGCTATTCTACAAGCCGATCTCCTGCCACCTATACCCGGTGCGCACCCGGCGGACCGATGCCGGGCGGACGATCCTCTACTACGACGTCTGGTCGCCCCTCTGTGATGCGGCAGTGGCGCGGGGTCGACGGGAAGGGATTCGGATCTACCGCTTCGTCCGGTCAGCGCTCGTGCGCGCCTACGGAGCCGAGTGGTACAGGCAGCTGGAGGAGGTGGCAGATCATTATCTATCAAGTTATGAGTGAGTCAAGCAAATACCTGATCGTGGGGATCGGCAATCCCGGCCCCGAGTACCGTGATACCCGACACAACGCAGGCTTCCGCGTCCTGAGCGCGCTGGCGGAGGAGGGGGGTGTCGCCTTTGAGGACAAGCGCTACGGCATGGTCGCCCGGATGAGGGTGAAGAATAAGATCCTCATCCTCCTCAAGCCCTCCACCTACGTCAATCTCAGCGGCGATGCCGTCCGGTACTGGATGAAGAAGGAGAATATCCCGCAGGAGAACCTCTTCGTCGTCGTCGATGACCTGAATATCCCCTTTGGCGAATTTCGCATCCGCGCCCAGGGCAGCCCCGGCGGACACAACGGCCTGAAGCACATCGAGGCGACGCTGGGGAGTGCAAAGTACGCCCGCCTTCGATTTGGCATCGGCTCCCACTACGCTAAGGGAGGGCAGATCGACTACGTCCTCGGCTCCTTTGACGAAGAGGAGGAGGCTCAGTGGCCCAACCTTGCCATCCTCGCCGCTGAGGTGATCCGTAGCTTTGCCCTACAGGGCATCGAGCGGACGATGAATACCTACAACGCCCGCACCAAGGACGAGGCGCACAAGAAGAGCCATCATCACTAAGAGAGAGAAAAACTGACCCATGGAAGACCTACGTATAGACCGCTGGCTCTGGGGCGCCCGAGTCTTCAAGACCCGCTCCATAGCCGCCAAGGCGTGTAAGATCAATCGTGTCACACGTGACGGCGTCTCCCTCAAGCCCGCCTCCAAGGTGAGGGTGGGGGATCGCATCGAGGTGAAGAAGCCGCCGATGACCTTCTCCTTCGAGGTGGTGGGGCTACCCAAGGCTCGCGTGGGAGCTAAGCTGGTGCCCGAGTATCTCAAGAACGTCACCCCGCGAAGCGAGTACGAGATCCTCGAGACCATGCAGGCAGCGTACCGCCAGGGGCGTGCGCGCGGCACAGGTCGCCCGACGAAGAAGGAGCGGCGCGATCTGGAGCAATTCATGGATCCGACGCAGTACGTCCCCGACTGGCTCGATGACGATGATCCCGAGCTGCGCGAGGATGCTGCGGACGCCGAGACGGACGACCTTGAGCAGCTGGAGCGCGACGAGCAGGAGATGCTCGACGACCTCGGCTTCTGGGACGACTGACAGCGGTATCCCGGATAGCTTCCTAAGACCCTATCCCACACAGGTTTGGAGATAGCCATTTCTAATACCGGTATTAGTCGCAACTAATATCGGTATTACTGTTTTCTATTACCGGTAATAGATTTCCCTCTGATAGGGAAGGCTGAGACGTGCTATATTGTCCGACGAGTCGGACAAGTCGGACGGAGCAAAAGACGAAAGACCAGGGAGTGAGCCGGAAGGGACGCGGCGCACCCCGTAGGGCGCACCGCTGCTTGCTTTCTTCGACCACTATATAATTCTTTAGTCTGGGGGGATTTTGTGTAGATTTGTTAGCAGATAATGGAATGGCAAGGACAGGACTATGATGAACCTAAGTAACGCAATCAAGGATGCCCTCCACAGGCATCAGATCGAGGAGACTGATCTCCTCTGCCTTGAGATCTCGGACGAGGTCCTTGACAGGATCGTCGCCGGTCGCAAGCGGGTGGACTTCCGCGAGCTCACCGAGTATTACGAGCAATTGCTCTTCCCGAGCTTCGATGAGAGTCTCCCCTTGACGAGGCTCTCCAAGCCCTACAAGGTGGTACTCTACCAGAGCACGTCGCCTGAGGGGATGCGCTCGACCCTCGTGCGTCTTCCTCAGATCCACTTTAATGACGAAGAGCGACAGCGGTATGACCGGAGCGAGAGCCCGGTTATCATCGACTACTACGGCATAGATGAGGGCGAGACGGAGGAGATGGCCGACTTCGTCGGCGACGAGATTGCCCAGGAGGCGTACAATGAGGGGCTGGAGGATCAATACCCATTCTTCGCCATCCTGCTCGGAGAGGTGCTGCTCGATGAGGATCCAAGGAGGGATCAGAAGGAGGAGCACTGGAGGCAGATCCGAGAGGAGGGACCGCAATTTGAGCAGCTGATCGACCCGAAAGAGTCACCCCTCCCGGAAGAAGTGGCTGAGATGCTTCGTCAGCACAACCTCGTTCCGGATGAGGTGCTTCGCCTCGAGGTGAAGCGCAGCCACTTCGGTGAGATCCTGAAGGATAAGTGCTACCTCGCCATCCTGGCTCCGACGAGCGACTTTATGGAGACGATCCTCGTCCCCGGGACCATGTCTGTGAAGCCCTATAGGGCGATCCTCTTCCAGACGCGTGACGAGGAGCCGACGCGCTACGCTCTGACCTCGCTCTTCCTACCCACTGAGGACGAGCTGGAGGAGGGGATGCCCGATGAGCCACTTGTCATCGTCTATCATGGGGATGACAGGGGCGAGATCACCACGCCGGAGGATACGCTTGGCGTGACCCTCGCTGCCGCTGTCTATGAGCGGGGACTGGTGGAGCGGGACGACTTCGCCGTCATCCCTACCAATGAGCTCCTCGCCTCCCTCTGACACACGCTACATTCGGCATTGACTTTTGATATAAGAAGATTTGCTACCATGACTCCGGAGAAATTAGAGTTTGCTCGTACTTTCACTGATAAAGAGGTGATGTCAAGTGCCATTAGTCAGCTTAGAGCGCGTACGATCAATGAATACTCTGCGACAACTGACAAAAACAAGAGGCAGGAGCTCGAGAAGCGTCAGCTGCTCCTGGAGTTTGAGGCCCGAGCTGTCCTGGGAGACGATGATATAGCACATAGCATACAGGACAAGGTGATCAACCTCTATGGTCCGATGCTGAGGCGGCTCAATGGTGTGGAGTGATGTAGTGGGTGTGAGGGAGTTTTATGGGCAAAGGCCCTGGAACAGCTCTGAGATTTGTTATGTTATGTAATCCTTTGAATTGATATGATACAGAGTGATCGAGTGCTTAGCTACTTCAGGTATCTCTTCCTCGGGCTGGCTCTAGTCTATGGGGTCTATTGGATCCTTGCCACGTTTGTCTTCAGAGACTGGTATATGAGCAAGCCTCTTGACGCACTATTTTTCGTGTTCTGTGCCGGCTATTGCCTCCTCCACGAGAAGGCTGATCGGCTGCATAAGATAGTCTGGACAAGCCTAATGCTCTTGCTTGGGCTTCTTGCACTCCTCGTATAGGAAGTGGTCGCTGCATTTCATTAAGTAACAAAAGTGCGCCGCAGTCGGAGATACTGCGGTGCGCTCGCTGTAGTATTCGGGCAAGAATCTGGGGGTACCTGCTCTATGACTCACTCCAATTCTTTGCCTGCACACCTACCTCAGCCTCAAAGAGAGCAAGGACTTGATTTGCTTTATCAAGGCGAATGGTCGGCTTACCTGCCTCCAATTCACGGACAAAGCGGATGCCTACCCCGGTCTTCATACTGAGATCCAGCTGTGTCAGCCCGTACTCCCTGCGCTTCTCCCTCACAAACTCTGCAATGGTCATATCTGCTAAGATTATACCCGATAAGGATGATTACGCGGTAAATATACGCTTTCTTCCTGAAATAACACCTTTCGGGTATAAAAGACCTCCATTTGCTCCGAAATCAATAGCAAACGACCCTATCGGGTATAATCCGATAGCGGCATTTACTGTTGTTGGTGGGCTTACGTCTTGCGGATAAAATCCGAGTGATCAGTCGCCGAAGAAGCTCGGCGCTATTGATTTGTGCAAAGAGGAGACCCTGGGAGACTTTATGAGACTTTGCCCCCTCGCTGTGATGGTATCTTTGCAGCCGTACTTAATACTCGGAGGAGAAGTGGAAGGTGACCTTGGGGAACTCCTGCTGCGACATGCTGAGCATGTAGGCGGAGTCGGCGAGGTAGACATCCCGTCCCTGGGTGTCGGTCGCCATATAGGGCGCCTTACGTCGCTTGAAGTCCTCCAGCACCGCCGGATCATCGCACTCGATCCAGCACGCCTTGTAGAGGCTGAGCGGCTCCCAGCGACACTTCGCCTGATACTCGTGGAGGAGGCGGTACTCGATCACCTCAAACTGTAGCTGCCCCACCGTGCCGATGATCGTGCGACCGTTGTAGGTACTGGTGAAGAGCTGCGCCACGCCCTCGCCCATCAGCTGGTCGATGCCCTTGTGGAGCTGCTTCGTCTTCATCGGGTCGGCATTCTCGATGTACTTGAAGAGCTCTGGGGAGAAGCTGGGGAGTCCGCGGAAGTGGAGCTCCTCGCCGCACGTCAGGGAGTCCCCGATGCGGAAGTTGCCGGTGTCGGGCAGTCCGACGATGTCTCCGGCGTAGGCGTCCTCGACGATCTCCTTCCGCTGCGCCATGAAGGCAGTGGGGCTGCTGAAGCGGAAGTCCCGCCCGAGGCGGACGTGGTGGTAATTGGTATTCCTCTGGAAGACTCCGGAGCAGATCTTGACAAAGGCGATGCTGGAGCGGTGGTTGGGATCCATATTGGCGTGGATCTTAAAGACAAAGCCGGTGAAGTTGGGTTCCTCAGGTCTCACGATCCGCTCCTCCGCCTTGGTGGGTCGGGGGGAGGGGGCGATGCGGACAAAGGTGTCGAGCATCTCCTTGATGCCGAAGTTATTGAGCGCTGAGCCGAAGAATACCGGCGCCAACTGTGCAGCGAGATATTTCTCCTCATCCATCCTCGGGTAAACGCCGTCGATCAACTCGAGGTCGGTCAGCAGGTGCTCCGCCTGCTCCTCGGTGGCGTACTTAAGCAGCTCGGGGGAGTGGATGTCCACCTCGACACGGCTGGAGACGTGGCTCTTGTCCTGAGGATTGAAGACCTCGAGGTCATCCTTGGCAATGTTGTAGACGCCACGAAAGCGGTCGCCGCAGTCGATCGGCCAGGAGAGCGGCGTGACGGCGATCTGCAGCTCCTGCTCCAGCTCATCGAGGAGGTCAAAGGGGTTTTGCGCCTCGCGGTCCATCTTATTGACGAAGACGATCACCGGGGTCTGCCTCAGGCGGCAGACCTGCATCAGCTTCTTCGTCTGCGCCTCCACGCCGCGAGCCCCATCGATCACGATGATGACCGAGTCGACGGCGGTGAGGGTGCGGAAGGTGTCCTCGGCGAAGTCCTGGTGTCCCGGCGTGTCGAGGATATTGATCTTGTAGTCCTCGTACTCAAAGCCCATCACGGACGTGGCGACGGAGATACCGCGCTGCTTCTCGATCTCCATCCAGTCAGAGGTGGCGGAGCGGCGGATCTTATTGCTCTTGACCGCCCCGGCGACATGGATCGCCCCTCCGAAGAGGAGGAGCTTCTCGGTGAGGGTGGTCTTACCGGCATCGGGGTGAGCGATGACGGCAAAGGTGCGTCGGCGGGCTATCTCTTCTGTAAAGTCTTTCATTTATCGCTGTGTGTCGCAGTCGATGACCTCCTCGAGCGCCTCTTCCCAGGGGCGGAGCAGGTCAGGGTAATACTTCTGGATCTTCTCGGTGGAGAGCGCGCTGTAGTGCGGTCTCGAGGCAGGTAGGGCCAGGTCGGCCTGGGTGATGGGGCTGATCGGGTAGTCCTCCCGACCGGTGAGGAGTCGGGCGATGGTCGCTGCGAAGTGGTACCGCGTGGTCTCGCCCAGGTCTGCCACGTGGTAGAGTCCGTAGGGCAGGGGATCGGTAGCCTCGGGGTCGGTGAGCCCGTCCAGCAGTCGTCCGATCACGCGGGCGAGAGTCAGCGTCGAGGTGGGGGACCCTACCTCATCGGTGACGCAGCGGATCGGCTCCCTCGCCTCCACCTTTTTCCTTATGGAGTGGTAAAAGCTCCGTCCCCACGACGCCGGACCGTAGAGCCAGGCGGTGCGGAGGATGTAGCTCTCGGGGTGGTTGGCGATGAGGAAGTGGTCGGCGTCAGCCTTCGACTTCCCATACCTATTGATCGGGTCGGCCACATCCTCCTCTATATAAGGCATGGTGGTCTCTGCGTTGCCCCCAAAGACGTAGTCCGTGCTGATCTGCACGATCGGGAGGTGTGGTCGCAGCTCGTGGAGCTGCATCAGGCAGAGGGTATTGGTCTCAAAGAGCTCGTCCTCGGAGAGCGTCTCCGCCCCGTCCACAGCGGTGTATGCGGCGCAATTGATCACCACGTCCGGCTCCCTCTCCCGGAGGAAGCGGGACAGCTGACCAAATGAGGTCAGATCCACCTCCGCCCTCGTCGTCAGCACCCGATCGTAGTGCGCCGACTCGGGGAGCAGGTGACTGAGCGCCGTACCCAGCTGCCCTGAGGCGCCTGTGATCCATACGAGCGGGCGCTCGCTCCCCATAGGCTCACTCATGACTCCTCCTCGCTCGTGCGAAATCGGTCAGCCAGCAGGGCGAGGAAAGTGCTCAGCTGCCTCATCCCTCGGATGGTCTCCTCCGAAACCTCGCGCCCCTGCTCCCGCAGGTGCACGTAGCCGTAGAGACCGATCAGGGCAGTCTCTACCTCGCCGTGACTCCCTCCGGCGCCCTTGTCGCGGAGCTGGACGATGGCGGGTAGTGCAGCGTAGTAGAGCGTTGCGAAGAGGGTCTCAGACTTATCCCTCAGCAGCTCCGAGGAGAGCGCCTCGAGTCGGTCGGTCAGCTCAGTGAGCGAACTCAGGTGCCCCTGCTCCAGGATCCCCTCCTCTCGCATCTGTCGGGCGAGGGAGAGGTACCACTCCTCCACCTTCTGCCGCTGCTCCTCAGAGCAGTCGTAGCCGCGCTCTATGTAGCGATGGATCTCGGCGGGATCGAAGTGCAGTGCCCGGAGGATATCCTCCACCTGCCACATGTAGAGCAGGTACTCGGCAATGTTCTCGTGCCTCTTCTGCTTAGCGACAAACATCCCTCAGAGTCTCTCGCGGATCTGCCGTGCCACCTCCTCCAGCTCCTCGTCTGTCATAGAGACATGCTCGCCGTGGAAGTCGGCATCACTCTCGCTATTGATCGGAATCAGGTGCAGGTGCGCATGATTGACCTCCAGCCCAAGGACGACGGCAGCCACCTTGCGACAGCCGCTCATCTCCCGGATGGCTGCGGAGATCCTCTTTGCGAAGCTCATCAGGCTCGCCAGTTCCTCATCGGTGAGGTCAAAGAAATAGTCCACCTCCCGCTTCGGCACCACGAGCGTGTGGCCGGGACGAAGGGGGTTGATGTCGAGGAAAGCATAGTTGTGCTCATCCTCGGCGATCTTGTGGCTGGGGATCTCTCCCCGGATGATTTTGCTAAATATGGTCATGGTGTAGGGTGAGCTTAGATATTGATCTCATCGATGCGGAAGGTGAGCACCCCGGCAGGCACCTCGATCTCGCAGATGTCCCCCGGCTTCTTCCCGAGGAGACCCTTGGCGATCGGGGTGGAGATGCCGATCTTGCCCTCCTTATTATTCGACTCCGTATCGGAGACGATGGTGAAGATGCGCTGCTGGTTATTCTTCATATTCGTCAGCGTCACCTTGCTCAGGATGCCCACCTTGGAGGTGTCGATATTGGCGGTGTCGAGGATGCGGGCGTTGGCGAGCTGCATACGGAGCTGGGCGATCTTGTCCTCCAGCACCGCCTGCTTCTCCTTCGCTGCGGAGTACTCGGCATTCTCGGAGAGGTCGCCCTTCTCGCGCGCCTCGGCGATCTCCTGGATCACCTCGGGGCGGTCTACGCTCTCCAGCTTACTGATCTCCTCGGAGAGCTTCTTGTAGCCCTCTTCGGTCATATAGATAAAGTCCATAGTGTATATAGTGCTATGAAAATGGTTTTCTAAAATCACTGCAAGACTGTACCTGACAGACAAAAAGGAAACAATCCCAGGCGATACTCCGCCCGGAATCGTCACTCCGTCTGCAGTACGAGGTCGCCACCTCGATCCGACAGTCAGTCTCTTGCATATAGTCCCGCAGGCGGTGTCACATCACCCCCTCAGGACTACGGCAAAGGTACGAAATAATTGCCGACCGCTCTATCCCCCTCCCTCCACTAATATCGTTGCAGTCGATCCCTTCCTTTATCAAAAACAAAAAGGGCTGACTCCAAGATGTCTTGAAGTCAGCCCTTTTTGTTATCAGTGCTGCCTAACTCACTCCGGGCAGCTAAGTGGTCGGATCAGAAGCCGTTGAGCCGGAGGGCGAGGGTGTCCTCGTACTGGGTCTGTGCCTCCACCAGCTCGTGACGCATCCGGTCGACGATCTCGCTGTAGGCGGGGTCGTCGTAGACATTCTTCATCTCGTGCGGATCCTCCTGTAGGTCGTAGAGCTCCCAGAAGTCTTGGTCGAGGTAGAAGTGGATCAGCTTGTACCGCTCATCGCGCACGCCGTAGTGACGCATCACGCTGTGCTCGGCGGGGTACTCGTAGAAGTGGTAGTATATCTTGTCCCGCCCGGGGAGCTCCTTTGCCCCCTTAAGCAGCGGGACAAGGGACTCGCCCTGGATGTCCTCAGGGATCGCCACACCCGCCAGCTCGAGGAAGGTGGGCGCAAGGTCGATATTCTGCGTCAGCTCCTTGATCGCTCCGCGGGCATCGAGCCCCTTGGGGAGGTGCATCAGGAGCGGGTAGTGCATCGACTCCTCGTACATGAAGCGCTTGTCAAACCAGCCGTGCTCGCCCATGTAGAAGCCCTGGTCGCCGAGATAGAGGACGATGGTCGTGTCCCAGAGCCCCTCCTCCTTGAGGTAGTCGATGATACGTCCGACGCCCTCGTCGATCGGGTGGATCACCTTGGCGTAGTCGCGCATGTATCGCTGGTACTTGTACTCCATCCGCTCCCGGTCAGTCATCTTGCTGTCCCAGTAGTAGTCCGCCATGGGGCGGTAGAAGGCGAGGAACTTCTCCCTGTCCTCCTCGTCCATACCGGAGAGGATCCACTCGTACATCCGCGAGTAGTGGGTCGGGTGATCCTCGCGGAGGAGCTTGCAGTCGTAGGCGGGGTCCATGTGCTCCCCGATATTCATCTCCGCCCGAGCGGCCGCCGGACGACCGGCATAGTCATCGGCAAAGTTCTCCGGTAGCTCGAAGGTCACATCCTCGTACAGATCCAGATCCTGGATGCGGGGCATCCAGTTGCGGTGAGGCGCCTTATGCTGCACCATGAGCATAAAGGGGCGACTCTTGTCCCGACTTCGGAGCAGGTCGAGGCTCTTGTCCGTGATCAGGTCGGTGGCGTACCCCTTCTCCTTTACCGTATCATTGGGGGCGGTGATAAATGCGGGATTGTAGTAGTCGCCCTGATTGGGAAGAATCTCCCAGTGGTCAAATCCCTGAGGAAGCGACGTGAGGTGCCACTTGCCGACGATAGCTGTCTGGTATCCGGCCGCCTGAAGCAGCTTGGGGAAGGTCTGCTGGTCGCCGTCAAAGACGCTGTGCTCATTATTCGTAAAGCCATTCTTGTGCGAGTGCTTCCCCGTCAGAAGACAGGCACGGGAGGGACCGGAGATGGAATTGACGACAAAGGCGTTGTCAAATCTCACCCCGTCCTCCTCGGCGAGCCGGTCGATATTGGGCGTCTCGATCTCGCCGCCATAGGCGGAGATCATCTGGGAGGTATGGTCATCGCTCTCGATGATCAGGATGTTGTACCGAGTCGGGGCCTCGTCCTTAGCCTTGGGGGCGCAGGCAGTAGGTAGTACGATGCCTGCCACGGCACTGAGCCCTGCCGCCGCCCGATAGGCGCTATTCTTCTTCATATCTTGATTACTTCTGCTTTATAGTAAAGGAAACGGGCTTGACATCCATTGTAGGATGAAAAGTGACTTGGGCGCTCCTTGGGTTACCGCTATTATTAGCTGTGAACTTCAGTGTTGCCTTGCCGTCTCCTGATCCGTACTTCTTGGCGGGAGAGATCCAATCCTTATCGGTCTCAATCCACCAGCCAAGATTACCTGCTGATATCTCAAAAACTATCGCTCCCTCACTGGATGGGACCTCAAGAGTTGTGGTCGGCTTCACCTCAAAAGAGGATGGGGTGGGATAGTATGCTCCCTCATCTTTGTCGCAGCCTGATAGAAATAGTGTCAGGCAAAGTGTGAGGAGAATAAGCGTAAATAGTGATTTATACTTAGCCATAATGATTTGTCATAATCTTAAGGTGTTACCATCCGGGATTTTGTGACCACTTCCCGCCGGTTAGTGAGATCATACGATCTTGCAGAGGAAGTAGGTAGTCTCGCTTTACGTTGAAGGCGTATCCATCGGGCATTTGTTTCTGGTAATAATCTATGTATCCTTCATCATCTACGTAGATTGTCTTGCCTATCTTGAGCAGACCAGAGTAGTATCCCCCCGGGGCATTCTCCTTCTCTAGATTGGTACCTCTGAAGAGTACTCCTCTCGGGCGTTGTCCAACGATCAACACATCGGCAGCAGCCCATCGACAGATGTCATCAAAGCGGAAATTCTCGCAAGCAAGCTCTACCCTGCGCTCTCGTCTGACAGCCTGGACATACTTGTCAAGATTGGCAAATGGGTAGCTGGGATCACTATTGTACTCCCGGTCGAAATCTATTGCGGGCATACCGACCCTCTCACGGAGAGGTAGTAGGCTCTTGGAGATCTCTCCGGCGTAGCGGCTTCCATCGAGCTCCGCAAGTGCTTCAGCATAATTAAGAAGTACCTCTGCGTATCTAAATTGGATGGCAGGTGCCTGAGACTTGCCTTCTCCTGTGAGTGCAGGTCGATAGTCCGTATTGTATTCATTGTACTTGAGGAGGGAGAAGCCAGTAGTATTTTGGTGATAAGAAGACTCATGCAGAGGGGGGAATGCAAACTTCTTATCAGGCTGGATCTGCACTCCGGGGTAGCACACAGTTTGTGAGAGACGTGGGTCACGAATACTTGGATCTATCTCTTTACCATAGGTCTTCTCCAAAGCTCTTTGCTCAGACAGAGAGACCACCTTGCCGTCTCTTGATAGGTAATCACTGACAAGCGACTGCGAAATACCACTCTCACCACCTCCTTCGTTGATGTACCTTGTGACACTGTGACCGATACCATTGGCAGGATCGTACTTTTTCCAGAGGAGGACCTCCTTGTTGTCAGTCAGGTCTATGTCCACGAACATATCCTTGTACGGGGTTTCGCCCTGGCTGTGTATGGACCAAGTGCCCCGTCGCATGACCTCCTCTGCCGCCTCCTTGGCGATAGTGAGGTAGCTCGTGATCTTTGCATCGTCTATTCCGGTGGTGAAGAATGGATCACCCTTAGCCTTGTGGTACTTCTGCCAGGTCCCCTCATAGAGAGCTACCCTGGACTTAAACGCCAGAGCAACATCCTTGTGTACCCTCATGGAGCTGTTGTCCGAGACGGCTCCGAGCAGCTCAGATGCCTTGGTGAGGTCTGCGAGGATATGGTCTACGATTACTGTCCTAGGCGAACGCTCCACATTCGACTCTGCCATAGAGAGTGTGCTCTCGACCCATGCTACGTCACCATATTTTCGAACCAGGTCGAAGTAGTATTTTGCTCTGAAGAAATAGGCTTCTCCGAGATACTGATTTTTTTCAGCGCCTTCAGACTTGTTGTTGCCGGCGTTAAGGATCATAAAGTTGACATTGCGAATCTGATTATACTCAGTCAGTCGCGCAGCATCAGCTACCTTGAAGCGTCCGGATAGTCGCATATTGGGCGACTTGGGAACCATATTGTCGCTTCCGTTATCTCCAAAAGCGATTCCCCCTTCCACTCCATAGGGTTGAGTCTCAAACGCTGTTTCGTAAAATTGATTGACGTACATCTGCATCTCTGCGGCAGATGAGAGCGGGTTGTTGGTTGAGGATAGCTGATCTTGAGGTGATCGATTCAGATCAAAGCAGGAGGAGGTGCCTAGTAGAAGGCCGACCAAGCAGAACCCTGCACCTATGATGTGTATATTGGTTTTCATATGCTTAGAGATTGATGCTCATACCTATGGTGAAGATTCTATTCATCGGATAGTTCTTGCCTCCATCCGCTGAGACGAAGACGAGCTCCGGGTCATAGAAGGATGGCATGCGGGTAAAGGTGAGTAGATTTTCACCTGAGAAGTAAATCTGTAGCTTGGAGAGCTTCAGTGGCGACACAATACTCTCCGGGAGGTCGTAAGACAGTGTGATGTTCTTGACTCTCAGATACGATGCATTGAGCAGATATCTATCTGTATTGTGGATGAGAGTCTTACCCCTGAAGTCATTGTTATTTCCCACCGGTGAGATATAGGGCTTGGGATAATAGGCACCCTTATTGTCTGGTGTCCAGTAGTCGAGGTGCTCCTTGAAGACCGTGACCTGCGCAAAGGATGATGCTCCTGAGAAGTATGGAGAACCACCGGGGGCATAGTCTCGCTTGCCGACGCCCTGAAACAGGACACTCAGGCTGACCCCCTTGTAGGAGCATAATCCGTTGAGGGAGAAAAGATACCTGGGTGTGCTGTTACCAATGATGGTCATATCGCCCATATCATCGAGCGTGTTCTTGCCATAGTCGATCACCTTGTCACCGTTAAGGTCTCTGAACTTGACATCGCCAGGAGTGAAGGCTCTCGAGGAGAGCTTGGAGGTGTTGAAGGTCTTGTTGTACTGGTCGGCTTCTTCCTGAGTTTGGATGAGACCGTCGGCTCGATAGCCCCAGATCTCACCAGATTGCTTGCCGGGGTACCAGTTGCCTCGGGGATTTGTAAGAGAGGGGTTAGAGTACTCAAGGACTACAGACTTCGCATCGGAGATCATTCCTCCTATGCTGTAGTCTATCTCGTCCGTAATCTTACCACGATAGTTAATGGAGAGCTCCCATCCTCTACTACGCATCACTGCATTGTTGGACTGAGGTACAGCAGCGCCAAACATGTCGGCTACATCCTCACTCGGTCCGAGCATATCCTGCGTTGTGCGATTGAACCAATCAAATGTACCTGTTAGAGAGTTGTTGAAAAGTCCAAAGTCAAGTCCGACGTTGATGTTTTCCACCTTCTCCCAAGTAACATTGTCTGCAATTGCCCCAGGTGCATTGATGATCATTTCTCGGCCGTTCTTGAAAAACCAGTTCCCCTGAGGTCTCGAGGACATTGTCTGTGCGAATGTGTATAGCCCCGCACCGCTCTGGTTACCAAGCCAGCCGTATGATCCTCTTAGTTTTAGGGTACCAACAGTGTCAGAAATTGGCTGCATAAAGTCCTCGTGTGCGATATTCCACCCGAGAGACACTGAGGGGAAAAAGCCCCATCGACTGCCTTCCTTAAATCTGGAAGATCCATCGTAACGACCATTGAACTCAGCAAGATACCTTCCCTTGAAGTTGTATGATACACGAGCGAAGAAGCCCCTAGTCGCCCACTCGTATCGGCTTTCACTCGGTGTCTTTTCTCCGGTCCCGAGATTTATTCCAGGGGTGCTTTCGCTGATTTGGTCTCTGGAGAGGACTTTCAGTGAGCTAAAGGAAAATTCCTCAGTCTGCATACCGGCAAGCAGAGCAAGGTTGTGCTCGTCGTTTATAGAGAAGCTATAGTTTGTGAATAGGTTTGCACTCTGATGAACCACGCCGCTTACATTCCTTAGGTATGACCCCTTGTCCGGGATGCCCAATTCGGTGCGATTATTCTGCTTATACTTGTGACCATCGATCCCAGTGAAAGTAGGAGGCACAGCCTTCGCGTCATAGTCCGAAGAGAATGTTTTGTAGGTGTAGTCTGCATTAATAGTCCAGTCTTCTACCGGTGTGATCACTACACCTCCAGTGAGTACCATGTCCCGTTGCAGCCTCCTTGTATGAGTGCCAGACTGTAGATATGGAACCTGAGACAGCTCGCTGAATTCTCTATTAAGGTCATAGGGGGAAACTGTTGCTCTAAACCGTGCCAGTCCGTGGTAGAAGGCCCACTCGGCAAGTCCACCCTCCCCGAAGGGCGTGTCTTTTTGGGAGAGTGTGTATTTGCTGTTTAGCGTGATTTTTAGCCAGTCAGTGAGGTCTGCGCCCAGACTACTGTTGAAGTTGAATCTCCTGAAATCAATATCCGCATATCGGAGGAGTCCCTTCTCGTCGTAATAACCTCCAGACACATAGTATGTCATGCCCTTATTACCACCACTGATGCCGATATTGTGGCTGTGCTTCAGAGCATAGTCCTTGTAGTGGAATTTGAACCAGTCTGTATTGCCTACGCCTCGAGAGTTGTTCTCGTATATGGTGGAGGTTGAGTTGTTCCCGTTAACAATTGGCCAGGAGTTTATCCCCTCGGGATTGTCTACGTATCGCTTAAGTAGGTCAAGCTGCTGATCTGAGTATTGTCTGTTAAGACCTGTGTTGTCAGTACCTGCGTTGAAAAACTGGGCAAATTCGTATCCATTGGCCATCTCGGGGAGGTTGGTAGGTTGCGAAAAGCCTACGTTGCCCTGATACGAGATCTTGGGCTTACCCTCAGCTCCCTTTTTGGTTGTGATGAGGATCACTCCATAGGCGGCACGTGCGCCGTAGATCGCTGAGGCTGCTGCGTCCTTGAGTACGGAGATATTCTGGATGTCATTTGGATTGACATCACTGAGATTCATTTCCACGCCGTCCACAAGTACGTATGGATTGTCGCTTCCACTGAGATTTCCCTGTCCTCGTAGCTGAAGCTTATAGTTCGTTCCTGGTGTGCCGCCTCCTCCTGTAACGGATACATTTAGTCCTGGAATAACACCCTGCAGGCTTTGTGATACATTGACTACAGGTCTTTTGGACAGCTCGTCTCCTTCAACTGAGGCCACAGATCCGGTTAGGTTCACCTTCTTCTGGGTGCCGTAGCCGACGACGACTACCTCCTCTAGGAGCTCGGAGTCTTCGTGCAGTGTGATGGTGATGTCAGTGCGCCCATTGAGAGCCACTTCCTGTGGGGTCATTCCTACGAAGGTGATACGCAGGGTGGCATCTGCCGGTACGTCCTTGAGCTGAAAGTTGCCGTCAATGTCTGTAAATGCCCCCTTGCCCTGTACGCCTACTACGGCAATGGTGGCTGACATTATCGGCTGTCCCTCTTTGTCAAGCACCTTACCCTTGACGGTGATAGTCTTGGACTGGCTGTTCTTGCTTGCTTGAGATAGTACAATCAGACCATCACGAACCTCGCACGATAGTCCTTTGTCACGGAAAGCCTCCAGGATCTTGTCCAAGGAGGCATCAGTTAGCTCCAGATGGAGAGGCTCCGAAAGGTTCACGTCCCGGTCGTTGTAGAAGAAGTGCAGTCCTGTCTGCTGCTCCACCGCTTTTATCACCGAGCCAATGGTGCCGCTCGGCTGCATTACGGTGATAGAGGCATCCGACTGCGCTGCTGCCGGCTGTGGCATGGCACCGAAGGCCGGTGCTGCGAGGAGGACCATCATAGATAGTGCCACTCGCACCGAACCGCTAGCGTGGCGGTGGAGAGATGATTTCACACTCATAATAGGGGTTTGAAATAATGTTATGTTGAGGGGCATCACCGATGGCTTACGACCACGTGGTGCTCCTCGTGTTGTTGGTTGGTTATGCTAAGCTTGGTGGTTGTCTCCAGTAGGCTGAATACGAAGTCTCTGCTGTACTCTCTCTTCAGTGCACCGGTATATGTATTCTCCTTGAGGGAGTCGGAGGTAAAGGTGGTGTCAAATCCGTACCACCGTCCAAGATAAGTCATGATTGAGGATAGAGATAGGTGACTGAAGACAAACGTCCCCTCCACCCATGCGGTCTCTGTTCTCAGGTCTGCCGGTCTGCTCTCCAGACTGCCGTCTCTGCTACGGACAGCCTCCTCTCCAGGGTGGAGCATAAGAGATCGACCCTCCTTATCGGTGACTCTCAGTCTCCCCTCCACTAGAGTTGCCGTAGGCTCCTGCTCCGGGTAGAGACAGATATTAAATGTAGTCCCGAGCACCTCTAGGTCCATCTCCGGCAGTGTGACACGGAAGGGGTGTTTCTCGTCATGCGCCACATTCATCAGAGCCTCACCTGACTCCAGAGCTATGCGGCGTCCATCCGAGAGCGAAGTGGGCATCCTTAGTCGAGAGACGGAGTTGAGCAGTACCACTGTGCCGTCCTCCAGGAGGACGTTTCCACGCCTTGTCTCCGGCACGACAAGAGTCACTGCCTCATCGGGACTGAGGAGATGGGCCATCTCCGCCATCTTAAGTGTGTCCTGGTCCCCTAGACGGAGGTGCATTCTTGATCCGTCTCCTCGCAGGAGTACCAGATCCCTATCTCCTGCAAGGGAGTCAGGAAGAATGTAGGACTGCCGTAACAGGTCCATTGCGACTTGACTCTCCTCCGGCAATAGCTCACCACCTCTCTGTGGTAGGAGTAAGATCATCAGCACGCCGATAAAGGCAGCTGCTGCCCCAAGAGAGACTGCGATGAGACGTCTTCGTTGTCTCCTCTGCCTCTCCCGACGATCCACTTCGGCTTGTAGTCGTTCGTATCCTACACGGACATCGAAGTCCGGTGTCGCTGATAGATCCGAGAGCCGCTGGATCATCGGTAGATCCTCTGTCTCTGCCCTCTCCTTGCCGGATAGGACAGACTCTATATGGTGTATGTACTCAGACTGATCCTTCATAATGGATGACAAAAGGTGTTGCGAGAGGTGCGCCGATAGGTGCCTCTCTGATTGTAAGACGATCGAGAAGTGAAAAAGGGTGAAGAGGGGGAAGATCTAAGAAAGATGCGTGAGGATGATCCAGAGCCCAATCATGGCGAGGGGGTCGCTGCGAAGTTTCTTCCTCGCTATGCGAAGTTGGGTCTTGACCGTATTGATTGAGATCCCCTTCCGCTCTGCGATCTCGGAGTACTTCAGCCCCTCCATGGTGGCGAGGAGAAATATTTCACGCGCCGCTTCAGGTAAGCTCTGTACGAGACGCCACGCCTGACTGATCATCGCCTCTCTCTCCTCTTCGGTCAGGTCCTCGAGGTCTGCCGCCTCCATCTCGTAACGCACTCTCTCCTCGTGAGCTCTGATCACTGAGCGATGACGGATCACATCGTAGATACGATTTTTGACCAGTGTAGCTAGGTAAGAGTGGGGATTGCGGATGGATGATGGGTCTACTCGCTGCTCCCAGAGCTGCATAAAGACCTCCTGCACCACCTCCTCTGCGAGAAACGAGTCTCTGCACACCGCTACCCCCACCCAGTACATCTCTCGAGCATGGGTGATATAGAAGGTCTCAAAGGTATGGTCACTCTCGGGTCTCAATGTGCGAGGAAATGTCACCTTGGCATCTCCGTCAAAGATACAATATTTCCCGACAGAGCCCTTGTGTTTCAGCTGGGTTAGCGGGCGAGGAGGTTGTGGGTCTCGCCGGGGTCGGTGGAGAGGTCGTAGAGCTGGGGGATGGTGTCCTGCCCAGTCTCTATGCCGGTCTGCCAGGCGCGCCTCGTGGGGCGCTTGACCGGGGGGATAAACTTGTACTTGCCGTACCGTATGGCAATCGTCGTCCCCAGTCCCTGCTCCACCATCAGTTCCCTCCCGGTGCCTCCGCGATTGAGCCACGTGGAGAGCTGATCCCGGCTGTCAGGTGCAGCGACAGGTGAGAGGGTGACCCCGAGGAGCGAAGCCATGGAGCGAAGAAGGTCAATGTGCGACACCAAATGATCCACCACCTCGCCCTCCGGGACCACTCCCGGCAGGCTGACGATGAATGGGACCCTCGTCCCCCCCTCGAAGAGTGAGTACTTGCCGCCCCTGAATGGGCCGCAGACCCGGTGGCGCCCCTCGGCCAGCTCCGTCGCCTTGTCATCGTAGCCGTCATCGAGGACACCGCCATTGTCGGACGTGAGGATGATCAGGGTGTTTTCTCGCAGCCCCAGTCGCTCCAGTTCGTCCAGGATCTTCCGGACGGTGCCGTCGAATTGTAACAGCGCATCGCCCCTCAGACCGAGCTCACTGGTCCGGTATTCCTCCTTCGGAAACCTCGGCACGTGGATGTCGTTGGTGCAGAGGTAGAGGAAGAAGGGTCGATCCTTATTCTGCCGGATAAAGTCCACCGCATGGTGCTCGATGGAGTCGGCGATCAGCTCGTCCTTCCACAGAGCCCGACCGCCTCCCTTCATATAGCCGATGCGGGAGATACCATTGATGATGCTCTGGTCGTGTCCGTGGGAGGGCTTGAGGTTGTAGAGAAGCTCTGGATGATCTCGTCCGGTCGGTTCGCCCGGGAAGTTGTGCTTATAGCTGACGAAGATGGGACTGGAGGGATCGTAGTCAACCACCTGTCCATTCTCTATCCAGACGCAGGGAACTCTGTCAGCGGTGGCGGCCATGATATAGGAGTAGTCGAAGCCGAGGTCCTGAGGATTGGGCGAGAGCTTCTGATTCCAGTCCTGTCCCGAGGGATTATCCCCGAGACCGAGGTGCCACTTCCCGATCGCTCCGGTAGCGTATCCTGCCTCACGGAAGAGGTCGGCGACAGTGTACTGCTCCGGATGTATGATCATCGGAGCGTCTCCGCTGGCGACGCCGGTGTCCTCCCGCTTCCAGGCGTAGTGACCGGTGAGGAGGGAGTAGCGTGAGGGGGTAGAAGTGGCGGCGACGCAGTGAGCGTCTGTGAATCGGGTCCCTCTCTGTGCCAGCTCCTCGACAGCCGGCGTCTCCACACCAGATGTGCCATAGGGTGACAGGTCGCCCCATCCGATGTCATCAGCCAGCAGGACGATCACATTGGGTCGCTCCGGCAGGTGTCCCTCCGCCCGCTGCTGTGCCACCGCAGGGGCAAGACTCGCGGTGAGCGCAAGTCCCACCGCAGTCTGACGTCTCGTCTGGTGCTCCATACTCATCTCTTACTATACTCACTCAGGATTAGCTCGGCGGTCTCGGCGGGGGTGTCGGCGGGCGGTATAGGGATAATGGTTAGACCTCGCCGCTCCATGCCGCGGATCCAGGTCATCTGACGCTTGGCAAATTGATGTATCGCCACCTCCAACTGGTCTCGCATCTCCTCATAGGTGAGCTTACCGGTGACGTAGTCCGTCACGTAGCGGTACTCCAGCCCGTAGTAGGTGAGTTGCTCGGGACGAAGGTGCTGCAGCAGCCCCTCCACCTCCTCCACCATCCCTCCGAGGAGCCTCCGGTCGAGTCGTTCGCTGATCCGCCTGCGCCGGGTCTCCCGAGAGATGTCGAGACAGTAGATCGGTCCCTCCAGTGGGGGACGATCCAGATACCGCTCGCCATGGTCGCGGAAGTAGAGTGCCACCTCTATCGCCCGCTCCATCCGTCGCCTATTCTCCGGATCCCTCACCTCCTCCAGCGCACCCAGCTGCTCCGCTCTCTCACGAAGCGCATCGAGACTAAGCTGTCCCAGCTCCTCTCTCAGCTGCTCGTCCCGAGGGACATCCGGCAGGTGGTACCCCCGGACCGCCGCCTCGACGTAGAGCCCCGAGCCTCCGCAGAGGATCCTCGGTGTCTCCTCCGGCAGTGACTGCCATACTTGGTCAAAGTCCTCTAAGTACTGGAAGAGACTGTAGTGGTCGCCCGCCTCGGCAATGTCGATCAGGTAGTAGGGAACCGGATCCCCATCCACCACATAGTCCTCCAGATCCTTCCCCGTCCCGAGGTCCATCCCCCGGTAGACCTGCCGCGAGTCCCCGCTCAGCACCACCCCGCCCATCCGGTGGGCAAGGTGCGCCGCCACGGGGGTCTTCCCAGATGCGGTCGGACCGATGATCGTCAGCAGCTCAGGCACTCGGGGGGCTTACTTGCGGAGCGAGGAGAGCAGGCTGTCGGGATAGATCCCCTCCTCGTGGAGGCGGGCAAATTTCCTCACCACTTCGGGACGATCCTCAGCATAGGTGACGCCAAACCAGCGCGCCGGTGTATCCAGCACCTTGCAGGTCGCCTTGCCCCGGTGTACCAGGTCGTTCACCACAGTGGGGATGTAAAACTCTGCCTTCGGTTTCTCCAGATTCTCATCGAGGAACTTCCGGAAAGCCTCCCGACTGTGATCGAAGTAGTCGGGCGTGAAGCCCCACATATTCATTGACACCGGAGTATTCTCCTCCAGCACCACCTTCTCACCATTCTCATCAGTAAAGGAGATCTTCCCCTCCTCATCGCGTCCGATGCTGGTCCGCTCCACCACCTCGGTGAGGTAGCCGCGGTCGTCGGTGACGCAGACACCGCGGGAGACGGTACCGCTCTCGCTGAGGGTATTGCCACAGCGGTAGCCCACCATGGCATACTCGCCCTCCTTCCCCTCGACGCTGCGGAGGAAGTCGGCAAGTGCCTCGAAGCTCTCGCGCCCGTAGAAGTCGTCCGCATTGATCACCGCAAAGGGCTCTCTGATTACCTCCTCGCCCATCATGACGGCGTGGTTGGTACCCCAGGGCTTCGTCCGCTCCTCGGGGACCTTGTAGGAGTAGGGGATCTTATCAACGCTCTGGAAGACCAGCTCCACCGGGATCAGTCGGTCGTACTTGGAGACGATCTTCTCTCTGAAGGCCTCCTCGAAGTCCCTTCGGATCACGAAGACTACCTTGCCAAATCCTGCCCGGATGGCATCGTAGATGGAGTAGTCCATGATGGTCTCGCCGTGAGGGCCGAGACCGTCGATCTGCTTAAGGCCGCCATAGCGGGATCCCATGCCGGCGGCAAGTACAAATAGTGTCGGTTTCATCAGTATATATGTTGTCTGTATAGTCCTAATACCACCTCAAAGATAGCCAAATCTTGTGAAGCACCTCCCCAGAGGTCCTGGAAAAGGGTCGAATCGTACCCGATTAAATAGGGCTCAAAACTAAACCCGGTATTAGTGCGCACTAATATCGGTATCAGACAACACTATTACCGGTATTAGAATGCCCCCTGAGGAACAGGGGGTTATTAGCGGTCCGTATGAGCCACTTGGGGCCTCCTGTGAGTTCGTCCTCGCAGTGGGGTCTCTTTGCAAAGGTCTTGGTATATTTGTCCGTAGGCTCACGCCTGCCATAACTCCGACTAATAAACCATTACTTCAATACACCGTAACGATGAGTAGTAACTCTCTAAGCCACAAGATCGCAGATAATATCCGGATCCTTGCTCTCTCCATGGTGGAGAGGGCCTCGTCCGGTCACCCCGGAGGAGCCATGGGCGGCGCCGACTTCGCCGCTGTGCTCTTCTCCGAGTATCTCCGGTACGATCCGGAGGACCCGGCGTGGATCGCCAGGGATCGCTTTTTCCTCGACCCCGGTCACCTCTCCTCTATGCTCTACGGCGTGCTGGCGATGCAGGGCTTCTTCACGATGGAGGAGCTGAAGGCCTTCCGCCAGTGGGGCAGTCCGACGTCGGGTCACCCTGAGCTGGATATCACGAGAGGGATAGAGAATGGCTCCGGACCGCTCGGTCAGGGACATACGATGGCGGTGGGTGCTGCCATTGCGGCGAAGAAGATGGGTGCCCACTTCGATGAGGCACTGATGCAGCAACGGATCTACGCCTTTATCTCCGACGGAGGCATCCAGGAGGAGATCTCGCAGGGGGCCGGTCGTCTGGCGGGTCACCTGGGGCTGGATAACCTGATCATGTTTTACGACGCCAATGAGGTGCAGCTCTCCACCCGTGTAGACGAGGTGGATAGCGAGGACGTGGCGATGAAGTACCGCGCCTGGGGCTGGGAGATCTTCGACATCAATGGTAATGACCCGGACGAGATCCGTCGCGCTCTCGATGGTGCGATAGCGGTCAAGGGCAAGCCCTCGCTCATCATTGGTCATACCCTGATGGCGAAGGGGGCGATCGACAAGGAGGGCGGTCGCTCGCTCGAGGATCAGGTGTCGACGCACGGTCAGCCGCTCTCCAAGGCCGGTGCCGACGTTCGTCGCACCGTTGCCGGTCTGGGTGGCGATCCGGACGACCCCTTTGTCATCTTCTCGGAGGTACAGGAGTGCTTCGCCAAGCGGCGTGAGACACTCATCGAGGAGAAGAAGGAGTGGCAGGCATGCTTCGACAGCTGGTGCAAGGCAAAGCCGGAGGCCGCAGAGGAGCTGAAGCGGTGGCTGGATCCTGAGGTGAAGAGCGTCGACTGGTCGCGGATCGAGCAGGCACCGGATAAGGCAACTCGCAATGCTTCAGCGACCGTCCTCGGACATCTCGCCGAGCAGGTACCTAATATGATCGTCTCCAGTGCCGACCTCTCCAACTCCGACAAGACGGATGGCTTCCTCAAGAAGACCACTGCGATTACGCGGGACAACTACGACGGTCAATTCATCAATATGGGCGTCTCCGAGCTGACGATGGCGGTGGTGAGCATGGGGCTGATGCTGCATGGCGGGCTGATCGCTGCTTGTGGCACCTTCTTCGTCTTCAGCGACTACATGAAGCCGGCGATCCGCCTCTGCGCGCTGATGGAGCTGCCGGTAAAGTTTGTCTGGACCCACGATGCCTTCCGTGTCGGTGAGGATGGTCCGACGCACCAGCCGATCGAGCAGGAGGCACAGATCCGCCTGATGGAGAAGCTGCGCAACCACTCCGGGAATAACTCGATGCTGGTCCTCCGTCCTGCCGATGTGGAGGAGACCACCGTGGCGTGGAAGATGGCGATGGAGAATACGAAGAGCCCGACGGCGCTGATCTTCTCCCGACAGAATATCAAGAACCTCCCCAAGAATGACTACACCAAGAGCCTTCGCGTGGAGCGGGGCGGTTACACCGTAATCGAGTGCGAGGCGCCCGAGGCGGTGCTGATCGCCTCCGGATCTGAGGTGAGTACGCTCGTAGCTGGTGCCGAGCTGCTGAGTGAGCGAGGCATCGAGGTCAATGTCGCCTCCATACCGAGTGAGGGACTTTTCCGTCGTCAGCCGGAGGACTACCAGGAGAGCGTGCTGCTCCCGGGCGTACCGCGCTATGGCCTGACTGCCGGTCTGCCGGTCACCCTGGAGGGGATGATCTCTCACAGTGAGGGGCGGATTCACGGGATGGAGTCCTTTGGCTTCTCCGCTCCCTACACGGTGCTGGATGAGAAATTTGGCTACACGGCTGAGACTGTTTGCCGTGAGGTAATGGAGCTATTGGGAAAGGAGTAAACTATGATAGCAGGAGTACAGAAGATAGGTCTGGCTAGTGACCACGCCGGATACTACATCAAGATAGCGGTGAGGGACTTTCTCGCAAAGTGGGCTCCAGAGGTGGAGCTGATTGACTACGGGACGGACAGTGGCTCAGAGAGCTGCGACTATCCCGACTTTGCGCACAAGCTGGGCGATGCTCTCGACCGGGGCGAGGTGGATATGGGTGTCGGTGTCTGCGGCTCCGGTGAGGGGATCCAGATGGCGCTCAATAAGCACCGGTCTGTCCGTGCGGGACTTGCCTGGATGCCGGAGATCGCATCACTGATCCGACAGCATAATAACGCCAATGTCCTGGTGCTGCCCGGGCGTTTCGTGCCGGTGCAGGAGGCGCAGGAGATGGCGGAGATATTCTTCAGCACAGACTTCGAGGGCGGACGCCACGAGCGTCGGGTCCGGAAGATAGCGACAGATTATGGAGAGACTCTATCCTGACTTTGAGCATCGGGATGCGGATACCCTTGCGGCGAAGGTGCGGGAGGACCTGGAGACCTACCGGGAGGAGCTGGAGGAGATCCGCTCCGTACCGTTAGAGGCTGCCACCTTTGGCAATACCGTGCTGGCTCTCGAGCAGGCGGGTAGGGCGCTGGATGTGTCGTCGGCCACCTTCTACAACCTCCTCAGCTGCGATGCGGACGATCGCCTCATGGAGCTGTCGGAGGAGCTCACTGAGGAGCTGACGGATGTCGCCAATGAGATCTCTCTCGATCCCGACATTGCCGCCAAGGTGAAGAAGATCTACGAGGCACCACAGGATGCGCTCTCGCGGATCGACAAGCGGCTCCTCCTCCGCACCTACGAGTCCTACCGGGACAATGGATCGATGCTGCCGGAGAGCAGCCGACAGGAGCTGAAGGGGCTGCGTAAGGAGCTGAGCCTGGCTACACTCCGCTTTGGGCAAAACGTCCTGCGGGAGCAGAATGCCTATCGTCTCTCAGTCCTCGATGGCGAGTCTCTCCAGCGGCTGCCCTCCTCAGCACTGGAGCAGGCTCGGAAGAGAGCGAAGGAGGAGGGTGTAGAGGGCTGGATCTTTGACCTGAGTATGCCGTCCTATAGTGCGCTGATGCGCTTCTGCAGCAATCGGGAGACGCGCAAGCAGATCTACCGTGACCGTGGGACGCTCTGCTACGACACCTCGAGGGAGACGAGCAACATCGCCACCATCTACGACATTGTACGGCTGCGGCACTCCATCGCCAAGCTCCTCGGTCACGAGACCTATGCGGAGCTGGTACTGACTAAGAAGATGGCGAAGACGCCTGAGGCGGTCTACAATATGCTGGATAAGCTGCGCGATGCCTACCTCGCCAAGGCGCGTGAGGAGGTGGAGACGATAGCCAACCAGGCGGAGCGTCGGGACCAGATTACGAAGCTGGAGCCGTGGGACTGGAGCTACTATGCGGAGCTCTATCGAGAGAGGGCACTGAAGTATGAGGAGGAGCAGACGAGACCCTACTTCGAGCTGTCGTCCGTTGTGGAGGCGATGTTTGGTCTCGCCGGTAAGCTCTACGGGATCGAGCTGAGACGCAACGGCGAACTGCCGGTCTACCATCCCGATGTGGAGGCGTACGATGTGCTGCGTGAGGGACAGCTGCTGGGGACACTTCTCCTTGACTACTTCCCTCGTAAGGGGAAGCGGTCCGGTGCCTGGATGACCAATTATGTGGAGGAGTACGAGGGAGTACGCCCGGTGATCAGCCTGGTGACCAACTTTACCCCGCCCAGCGATGAGAAGCCATCGCTCCTCACCTTCGACGAGACGACGACGCTCTTCCACGAGTTTGGTCACGCCCTCCACGGTCTGCTGACGACGGTGAAGCATGCGTCTCTCAGTGGGACCAATGTGGAGCATGACTTTGTGGAGCTGCCGTCGCAGATGAATGAGAACTGGATGCGCCGGCGCGACTTCGTCAAGTCCTTTGCGAAGCACTATCAGACCGGAGAGGTGATCGGAGACGATCTGCTCGATGCGATCGAGAGGAATGCGCTCTTCCTCGACGGCTATGGCTGCATACGCCAGCTCACCTTCGGTTACCTCGATATGAAGTGGCATGCCACCGATCCGGAGACCCTACCCACTGACATCGAGGAGGTGGAGGCAGAGGCGCGCAAGGGGCTGGAGCTGCTCCCGCATGCGGCCGGGACGGCGATGAGTCCCTCCTTCACCCACATCTTCAGCGGAGGTTACGCCGCCGGATACTATGGGTATAAGTGGAGTGAAATACTGGATGCGGATGCCTTCGAGGAATTCATCCACAACGGTCTCACCGATCGCGCTACCGCGGATCGCTTCCGGGAGAATATCCTCGAGCGGGGTGACTCGGAGGATCCGGCGGAGCTGTACCGAGCCTTTAAGGGCCGGGATGCAACGGTTGACGCGCTGCTTCGCCGCTCCCATCTGATTCAGTGATCCCACTTTCGTAGGATCGGGATAATAGCCTGTTGGAAGTGCCCCTGCTCGTCAGGGGCATTTCTTTTATCAGTAATGAGTGGGGTGTAATAAAATGACTACCTTTGCAGTGTCCTCCTAGGTGAAGCAAAGGCGCATCCGGAGGGCAGGTGTTTCTCATCTAAAATAGTACACAGGTGTCTATGGCTATTCATTATTACTCAGAGAGCGAGGCCGTCCCCCCATTTCTCCGCCGAGAGGTGGGCATATGGATCACGTCCGTGGCAGAGGGCTATGGAATGACCATTGGAGAGCTCAATTACCAATTCTGCAACAATGAGCAGATGCTCGAGATGAATAGCAAGTTCCTCGACCATCACTACTACACGGACATTATCACCTTCCCGAGCGGAGACGATGATGAGGTGCTGGTGGCGGACATCCTGATCTCCCTCGATCAGATCCGGCTCAACGCCGCTGATCTGGGTGTGGCGCCCGGGAGCGAGCTGCTCCGGGTGATGATCCACGGGGTACTCCACCTCTGTGGTCAGGATGACGTGACGCCGGAGCTGGAGGCAGAGATGCACCGTGCGGAGGATCGGGCGCTGGCTCAGCTGCCGGAGAGAGTGTGGCGAGCCGTCCCGGCGGCTCAGCCGTGGGTGGAGGGGTAAGACCGTACTTAAGCAAAGGGGGACACCTTGAGTCAGGAGCTGAGGTCTGCATGGCCGGTGTTTGAGACCTATGAGGAGGCGCAGTACGTCGACTCAGCACCCGCCTACACTGATAGTCTGATAGCGGTGGCGATCGTCCTGGTGGCTATCGGCGTGCTGCTCTACCACCAGCTGATACGCCCACGGGGGCGAGGTCGAGCGCTGCTCCTGCTGACAGCTCCCCCTCGTGCCATCCCTCGCGTCGGTGAGATGCTCCCATCTGTGGGCTTCTTCGTCGTGGGGCTTTTGGAGAGTCTCCTCCTGGTGTCCCTCTTAGTGACGCTTCTGCTACCAGAGTCGAGTGGTGTCGCTTCCCTCTCGCTCAGTGGCTTCTGGCTCAGTGTCGGGCGGGTGACCCTATGGGTGGCACTCCTCTTTGTCATAGCCACTGTGGTACAGGCGTGGATGGTCTATACCTTCTGTCACCCGGAGCAGATCTCCCTCTGGTGGGCGGACTACCTGATTCTGCTGATCGTCGCTGCCAATACGCTCCTCATCCCGCTCCTTCTGCGACTCTTCACTCCGATGAGTGTCTCGGCACTGATCACTGTCTCAGGGGTGCTTTATGTGGTCTACCGTGTCCTCCTATGCTTTAGGGAGATCCGGATCTTCAGTCACCTCAGCCATTATCCCCTGCATATTATTTTGTACCTTTGCGCTTGCGAAATAGGCCCCTTGCTCTATCTGCTCAAGGTCGCCTCACTTAGTGTGAATCAGTAGTATATCACAAATGTCCACAAAGACACGTAAAATCCTGGTACCGCAGCCGGAGCCGCCCAAGAAGAGTTCACCGTACTATCAGCTGGCAGAGGAGTATGGTTTAGAGCTGGTCTTTAAGCCCCTCTTCCACTTCGAGACACTGACGACACGGCAGTTTCGGGACCAGAAGGTAGATATTCTCAAGCATACGGCGGTGATCCTCACATCGAGGACGATCACTACACACTTCTTCAAGCTGGTGAGCGATCTGCGCTGCACTCTGCCGGAGGACTTCAAGTACTTCTGTGCCTCAGAGCGTGTAGCCCTCTACCTGCAGAAGTTTATCACCGTACGCAAGCGCAAGATCTTCTTCCCGGAGAAGAATGGCTCCTCGTCCGACTTCCAGACCATCATATGCAAGCACGATAAGGAGAAGTTCCTCGTGCCGGAGATAGAGGAGCGCAGCTCTGAGGTGGTGGCAATGCTCCAGGATACTAAGGTGAAGGTGGATGTCTGTGACGTCTGCCGGATCATCTATGCTGATGTGACATCGGAGGAAATCGACTCCTTTGACTTTCTCCTCTTCTTCAGCCCCAACGGTCTCTCTGCCATCAAGGCTGCCTATCCCGACTATCAGCAGGGCCGTCAGATCGTCGGCTGTCTCGGCGAGGGCACGCGGGAGGAGCTCGAGCAGGCGGGTCTGCAGGTGCATATCAGTGCACCGACGCGCGAGTACCCGAGCATGACCGCTGCTCTGGAGCACTACCTACAGGAGGAGAAGAAGGCGGCGGAGTAGATCCATATGAAGGAGTATGGGCTGACGAAGAGCGAGCGGCTCTATCTGCGGGAGGAGATCCGGCAGCTCTTCGAGAGCCGGAGTCGCTTCGTCTGCTATCCTTACCGCGTCGTCTGGCGTCTGGAGGAGCCGTCGGAGGAGCCGCTCAAAGTCCTTATCTCCGTCCCCAAGCGGCTGATCCGCCATGCGGTGGACCGCAATACGATCAAGCGTCGCACCCGCGAGGCGTGGCGGCTGCAGAAGGGGCCGCTGAGAGCCCTCGCAGCAGAGCAGGAGGCGACCCTCCTCGTGGGACTGCTCTATATCGGTGATCATGTCTCTCGCTCAGAGCGACTCTCCTCAGCGGTCTCCAAGTCGATTGCCCGCCTCTGTGAGGAGGTAAAGAGTGCTTCCCCCCTATGAGTCTCAGGTCTATCATTCACAGCATTGGGGCCTTCATCGGTAGGTTACTGATCCTGCCGATCCGCTTCTATCAGAAGTACATCAGCCCCCACACGCCTCCCGCCTGTCGCTTCACACCCACCTGCAGCCAGTATGCGATCGAGGCGATCCGGACGCATGGTCCGATCAAGGGTCTGCTCCTGGCTATCTGGCGTCTGCTGCGGTGCAATCCCTGGGGTGGTAGTGGCTACGACCCGGTGCCATGAGGCTGCTTGACTTCCATACCCACCTACATAATATAGAGCGCTACCACGGTGACTCCACAGTCATCGCGGTTCGCTCGCTTATGCCGGACGAGGAGGCTGACGATCGGTCGGACCTCTTCACCGTCGGCATTCACCCGATGGAGCCCGATCATACGGTCGAGGAGCTCGAGCAGCTCGCTCAGCGGGTCGGCTCTCAGCTCATAGGGATCGGCGAGTGCGGGTGGGACGGGCGCTCTCCGCTCTCTATGGAGCGGCAGACCGAGCTGGTGAGGGCGCAGATACGGCTGGCAGATAGGCTCGGACTGCCTATAATCTACCACGTCGTAGGCGGCTGGCACCTCCTCCTCAGTGAGCGGAAGGCACATCCGGAGGGGATCTGGATCGTCCACGGCTTTAGGGGAAAGCCTGCACTTCTTCGTCAGTTGGAGGAGGCGGATATCCGGGTCAGCCTTCATCCGAAGTACCACTGGGAGGCGGTCCCTACGCTCCCCTTCTTCCTCGAGACCGACGACAGCGACACCCCGCTCAGTGAGGTCTACGAGCGAGCTGCCAGGACGCAGAGCATCAGTAAGGAGGAATTGTCAGAGCGGCTCCTCGCACAGCTCCGGTCGTCTATACGGCTCTAGACCTACCGACCGCACTGATCCGATTGCCCGGGAGGGTGGTCGCCTGATGCTAGCCTTTCTATCCACCTCTTTCTGAGGGTTATCTTGCGGATAGTGACGTTTCTTTCTGTAATTTGTGAAAAATAAGGGCGAATGTTTACAATCTATTGTGAAGTAAGAAAATAATAGTAAACTTGTGCAGGAGAAACCCTATTGCCTAGTCTGAATGCGTCACGACCGGAGGGTCTAGTCGTTGGGATGAATGACGATGAGTTTCTATTACCTTATTATCACACATTTAATTCAAAACCTTATGGAAGCACGTAGCACCACCCACATTCTCTCGGGCTTGCTTGCACTCCTAGGACTCCTTTCCCTCTCCTCCTGCGAGGATGAGGTGAGTCGTTCCCCGTCTACGCCGTCAGTCCGCTACGCGGATGTCGACCTCAGAGACCTTCCGCTTGCCGAAGGGATGCTTCGTGGCAATGAACCTCTGCCGGAGCCGGAGCCGATAGGTGAGCCGGGTGAGGGCGGCGAGGTGAAGCCGACGGTCAAGGATGGCCTCAAGGGGGTGATCATCAGCCGCAGCACGATGTACCGTGCCGGTACGGTCTACAATGAGTATCTGCTCTTCAATCCGATGAGCAACCTCATCTATCCCGGCAATGTGCTGGTCGGCAATTCGATCAGCAGCGGCCGCTACCTCCCCGTCAAGGGTCAGAAGGTCGGCAGCGTCACCTGGTCCAGCCCGGATCTGGTCCCCGCCAATCCGCAGGAGGATCACTTCGTGGCGACGGTCAGTGAGCCGAAGTTTAGCGACTACGCCGGCACGATGCAGCGCTGGCGCGGTGCACCTCAGCTGCCCACCTCAGCCATCACCACCTTCGAGATGACGGAGGTGAAGGATCTCAAGGAGTTTAGCGCCAAGCTGGGCCTCGGCTTTGAGACCGAGAACGTGAAGGCCGGACTCACCTTTGAGAGCCGTAATGGACGACTGAAGACGCATATGCTGGTCAAGTTTGTCCAGAAGCTCTACTCCGTCTCCATGGACCTACCGAGCCGTCCCCATCTACTCTCTGCAGCACCCGATGCGATGGGCGGTGTGATGCCGGTCTATATCTCCGACGTCTTTTACGGCCGTATGGCCTACGCCCTGATCTCCACCGACCACGACTATCTCGAGCTGATGGCTGCCCTGGAGATCATGGCGCCGAGCTTCAATTTTGAGCTCTCCTCCAAGTACAAGGAGGTCCTCGACGAGTCCTTCACCCAGTACGTCCTCATCGGAGGTCAGTCAGGAGATCACGGTCTCTCCGTCAAGAAGGGCTGGGATGGCTTCAAGGAGGCGATCAGCACGCAGCTCAATGCCTCTGACGCCGTCCCGGTAGCGATCACCCTCCGCTATGCGGATGACAATTCCGTCGCCCGGGTCGTCCAGACCGGTCAGTACCCCGTCACCGAGAGCTACTTCGTCCGTGAGAGTGACGAGATGAGCTTTAGCTTCCGTCCCGTCCAGATCAGTGCCAATGCCGGTAACAAGGACGATCTCCAGGTCTGGGGACATACCGTCCTGACAGTCCCCGCCGAGATTACCCCCGGCGGTACTGCTCAGGAGGACTATCGCCTCGTCTGGATCGGCATGAGCAATTACGTCAAGCTGGACAAGCAGAAGCAGGCCGGCATGCCCAATGCCGAGAGCATCACCGTCAAGCTTCGTCGCCCTAAGGGGATGTCCATGACCGACTTCCTCAATCAGCGGGTCTACATCGACACCCACTTCCACAATACCAACGCTGCCGGTACCATCAGTGGGGACGACCTCGGAGAGAGCAAGTACAGCATTCGCGTACAGGATCTGCTCTTCTGCGCGATCCACAATTCCCTCACCGTCAGCACCCGTCGTCACACCCGCAACGACTACTCCGCCGAGGTCCTCTTCGACCTCTTCCACGACGCCAAGGAGATCGAGGAGATCCCCACTGCCCTCCGCTCTATCACCACCGAGGACGGCACGGTGAGCAGTACACGCTGCTTCGGAAGCCGGCCCTTCTCTATCCTCACCAATAACTAAGACATACAAGATATAAAGCCATGAAGAATTCACTCTTCCTCTCGCTCTCCCTTATCGGCCTCCTCTCCCTCGGCGCACTGACTAGCTGCGAGGATGAGGTCCCCACAGTCAAGCCTGAGCCCACCACTCCCCAGACCTCCAGCCTCCGTGCACAGGTCGCCAGCCTGCCCCTCCCGCGTGGTATGGAGCAGGGCGGCAGTGGCGATCTCGACCTGCCACCCCTCGATCCGATCGAGCCTCAGGTCGATGACGAGACCATCGAGCCCGGTACCTTTGACGGGCTACGTGGTATCTTCATCAATCGCCGCCGGGTCTACAATTCCGGCTTCGCCTTCGACGAGCTCTCCATCTTCAATCCCTCCGAGAGTCAGATCTACCCCGGATGTGTCTTCGTCGGTAGCTCCATCACCAATGGTAAGTACCTCCGTCTCCCGGGCAAGACCGGCGAGATCGTCTGGAGTGCCAAGGACCTGATCCCCGGCTCTCCCACCAGCTTCGTCGCTCACGTCTCTGATCCCCGTGAGAGCGACTACAGTCAGATCGTCCAGCAGTGGTTTGGCCAGCCTACTCAGCCGCTCTCTGCGACGACGATGTTTGAGGTGAATGAGCTCTCCAACTCGACCGAGATCGGCGCCAAGCTAGGTATCGGCTTCCAGAAGGAGGACCTCATCGCCAAGCTCAAGCTCGACACCAATCACCAGCGTATGAAGACCCACGTCCTCGTCAAGGCGATCCAGAAGACCTTCAGCATCGCTGTCGACGTGCCGGATCACTTCATCCTCAAGAGTGCCAAGGTGGAGGACATGGATGGCGTGATGCCGGTCTATGTCTCTGAGGTCTTCTACGGCCGCATGGGCTACGCTGTCATCTCCAGCAATCATGAGTACCACGAGGTGGTCGCAGCGCTCAATCTCAATATCCCGAGCGAGAAGGTCGACGTCGAGCTGGAGACTAAGTACAAGCAGATCCTCGATGCCTCCCTCACCAAGTCTCGTGTCATCGGAGGTAGCTCCGAGGAGCACGGATACGGTATGTCTATGGGCTGGGAGGGCTTCAAGAAGTCTCTCTCCGCACCCCTGACCCCCTCTACCACCAAGTCGGTCGCCTACACCCTCCGCTACGTCCACGACAATTCTGTCGCCCGCCTCGTGCTCACCAGCGACTTCGTCCGCAATGAGTCCTACTTCGTCCCGGAGATGGATCAGCTCAATCTCCGCTTCACTCCCCGCACGCTCCGTGCCAAGGACGACAACGTCAAGCCCCTCTACATCTATGGTGAGGTGACCATCGCTCGTGATGGTGATCGTGAGCAGGTGATCTTCCAGAGGGATCGTAAGGATTACATCCGCATCGATGAGCCTGAGCAGGAGGTGCCACTCGGAGAGGGTGAGGCTCTCGAGGTCTCTATCCGTCGTCCCTCCGGGATGAGCATGGAGGACTTCCTGAAGGAGACGGTCACCATCCGCGCCTTCTTCTCCCACACCAACGCTGCCGGCACGGCCAATATCCACGACCTCGGTAGTGTCACCTCCACCTGCACGGTCCGCGAGCTGCTCTTCGCCGCCATGAGAGGGACGATGAATGTCTTCACTCAGGAGAAGCGTGCCGGCCAGCGTGAGGCCAATCTCGTGATGGATGTCGATATGAATAATTCGGTGAGGGTGCTCGATGGCTCCTTCTCCGTAAAGTGACTATGTAGCTATGAATAAGTCTTACTTCTCCGGCTTCTGGGGGCTCCTCGTCGCTCTCCTGCTGCTCGCCCTAGGCGGCTGTCAGGCAGAGGAACGGAGCGAGAGCCCCAGAGAGCCCGCCCCGACGGTCTCCGACGCTCCACATCACCTCTCAGAGGCTGAGGCGAGGGCGGTCGCACTCGACTTCATCCAAGGTGGCGCCGACGCCATCTCCACTCTCCGCTCCACTGCTGAGGATGAGCTGGAGCTCGCCTTCGCTGAGCCGACGAGCCGGCTGCGTGCTTCGTCCGACGAGTCGGCAGACGCTCAGTCCGCTCTCCCCGCCTACTATGTCTTCAATATTGGGTCGAGGGGCTTCGTGATCGTCTCCGCCTGGGACGTCACATTCCCGATCCTCGCCTACTCTGATCAGGGGGCCTTCTTCTCCGGTGAGGTGGCAGCCTCCGGCAAGAGCCCCGAGGTGCAGAATGTGATGAGCTTCCTCAGCGCCTACGCCTCCTCCATCGACTCGCTCCGTCAGGTCACTCCGGTCACCAAGGAGCTGCGCTCTGCCTACACCCGCTCCCTGAGTGAAGGGGTCGCCGGCACGAGCCTTCGCGCCTCTGATGCCATCGCTCCGCTCCTGGGAGATATCAAGTGGAATCAGTCCCCCTACTACAATGCCTACTGCCCCAGCGGCACCCCTGTAGGCTGCGTCGCTACCGCCACCTGCCAGATCATGCGCTACTGGAAGTATCCCGAGTACGGCACCGGCTCGCATAGGTCGACAGCCGATGGGCAGTATGCCACTTTCAATAAGCGCTACAATTGGGACAATATGCCCGCCGGCACCCTCCGTGGGTACAATGACGATGTGGCTCAGTTATGCTACGACATCGCTGTGGGGCTGAATATGCAATTCTCCCCCTACGGCAGTGGTACCTGGCAGTCCTATGTGCCCGGACTCTTGGTCAATAACTTCTACTACAAGGATACGGCGCGCGACATCTACCGCTCCAATTATAGCGCCTCAGACTGGGCCTCTATCGTCTACAACGAGCTGGCCAATGGTCGTCCCGTACAGTACGCCGGTGCCGGCAGGACCGGAGCGGGTCACTCCTTCGTCTGCGATGGCTACTACAATGGCTACTTCCATATCAATTGGGGCTGGGGCGGTATGTCGGACGGCTACTTCCTCCTCCATGCCCTCGATCCCAGTTCGCTCGGTACCGGTGGCGGCAGCGGTGGCTTCAATTACGGCCAGGATATCGTCATCGGCATAGAGCCGGCTCGCCGTCCTGATCCGACGCCCGATCCTGATCCGCAGCCAGGCAATGGCTCCGTTCGCTACCTCAGTCAGTCGCAGCTCCAGAGTATGGTCACCTTCGACCGCAGTAGGAGCCGGGTCACCTTCGGTCGGGGCGTCTCCGGACCGATGGTCCTCTTCATCAAGGCGACCGGCTGCAGTCACTGTGAGCACACCCGCCCGTCCGTGGACCTGCTGGCGAGGGAGTACAGCGGCAAGGTCCCCTTCTACGGCTTTGACGTCGTGACTTACGGTCAGTGGGGCGAGAGCTGGGACTACATCCAGCGTGCCCTCGGAGTGGAGACCGTCCCGCAGATGGTCTTCATCGACAAGGACGGACGCTACACCCTCGTCAACGGCGTCATCCAGACGACCGGTGCCGAGGCAGGCGCAAGGGTCTTCCGTCCCTACGTCGAGCGGATCCTCTCAGGTGGTGTCGATCCCACCCCCGATCCCGATCCTAAGCCCTCCGGTGACTACTGCAAGTCCTCCGGTCGCTATGCCCGCAGCACCTACATCGCTCAGGTGAGCCTGGCCAATATGACCAATACCACTCAGAGCAATGAGGGGGGCTACAATTACTTCTCCTCCAAGCGCGTCGACCTCGCTCCCGGTCAGACCTACCGTCTCACTCTGGCGCCCGGATCGATTGCTGGAAGCTATCCGGAGTACTGGTCCGTCTGGATCGACACCAATGGGGACAGGCAATTCACCTCCGACGAGCAGGTGCTGAGCCTCACCACCACGCAGGCCAATTCGTCCGTCACCCGGGAGATCACCATCCCCTCCTCCGCTCGCAAGGGCGACACCCGTATGCGTGTCTCCATGAAGTGGGGCGCCACGCCCGAGGCGTGTGAGGTCTTCGACCACGGTGAGGTGGAGGACTATCCGGTCCGCATCTCCGGTGGCATCTCCCCCGACCCCGATCCTACTCCCGACCCCGATCCGGAGCCCGAGGAGGATCCCTATCCCGTCTCCTACGGCAAGGACTCCCGCTACGCCTGGATCAGCAGCGTCCACATCGGCGATATGGATAATAGCGGCACCGGCGGTGATGGCTATGCCTCTTACATTGGTAGCCACCACATCCTCGGCTACACCGGCCGTGCACTCTCCTACCAGCTGACGCCCTCCTTCGGCACCACGCAGACCTACTGGTGCTACTGGCGCATCTGGATCGACTACAATAAGGATGGGCACTTTAGCAGCTCAGAGCTGGTCACCTCCAAGTACGGCTACCGCATGGTGAGCGGCTGGTTTACGCTCCCCTACCGCATGGACCCCGGTCTCTACCGCGTCCGTGTCAGCATGAAGATGAACGAGGGCTATCCCGCCCCTGATGAGGTCTTCAATTACGGCGAAGTAGAGGACTATCGCCTCCGCATCCGGTAAGTCCGGCGCACCTAGATACGTATAGGGCCGCAGTGATCTCTCGTGAGAGACCGCTGCGGCCCTTTTTTGGGGTCCTCCGAGAGAATGTCGCGCGCATGCGGTCAGAAAGTTTGTCGTCCCTGCTCTGAAAGTTCATTCCACTATGGTGAAACGTGTATTCCACTACAGTGGACGGTACATTCCACTGTAGTGGAATATAGAATATGTGGGGTGAAGAAAACTTCCGGTGCGGATGACGACAGCCTTTCCCGCCCTCTGAGTGACTCTAGTCCCGGATTGCGAAGCGCCGATGCGCGGAGATGGGACAAAAATGGCTATATTTACTCCTATGAAGATCATACATACAGCAGACTGGCATGTGGGCCATGAGCTATACAGCTACCGGAGGGAGGAGGAGTTTGACTGCTTCTTCCGTCAGCTGGCGGAGCTGATGCAGGCGGAGCAGCCCGACGCCCTTCTCGTCAGCGGCGATGTCTACGACTCCTATATGCCCTCCAATAGCGCCGTCCGGCAGCTCAATCAGGCGCTCCTCCTGCTCCATGACTCCTCGCCCGAGACGGAGATCATCCTCACGGCGGGCAATCACGACAGCGGGGCCAGGCTCGAGGCGGCGGCAGCACCCTGGGCGTCGCATAGGGTCCACTTCATCGGCTCTATCGATGAGCACTCGGAGTATAATTTTATTCCGATCGGAGAGAAGGGGCTGGTGGTGGCGCTCCCCTTCTGCTACCCCGCCAATTTTCCCCACGACGACAGCGATCCGAGTGAGGGGTGTCAGGAGCGCTTTTTTGGCCGGGTCTGTGCCTACTTGCAGGGCGAGACGCTCCCGACGGTGCTGATGGCGCATCTCTACGTCCCGGGAGCAAGGCTCAATGGCGGTCGTCAGCCGCGCGATATCGTGGGCGGGAGTGAGCCGATGTCCCTCGACGCCATCTCCACCGGCTACGACTACCTGGCGCTGGGGCACATTCACCGCTATCAGGAGATCACGCAGAGAGCCTTCTACTCCGGCTCACCCCTGCCGATCTCCTTCGACGAGCCAGCTACGCATGGGGTGGTGATTGTGGAGCTGGAGAGAGGGAAGGCACCCAAGACCGACTTCCGCTCCTTCGATATTATGCGCCCCCTCGTGACCCTTCCGAAGGGTGGAGCGGTCCCCTTCCCGGAGGCGTTGAAGCAACTTGCCGCTATGGATCCGGAGCGGGAGTGCTACATCCGTCTCCATGTGCTGGCGGATGAGTCACTCCCCTTCGACCACATGGAGCAGGCGACTAAGGCGCTCGCCGGCAAGCGTGCCCGCTACTGCTCCCTCAAGGTGGAGTACCCCATGCGGACGGAGGAGACGGGCGACAGTCGCCCGGAGCTCCATCCGGAGGACTTCGCCGACTACTCAGCACGAGCGATCGCAGAGCAATTCTTCCGCGACGAGGGGCTCCCGGAGGAGGAGCAGAAGGAGCTGCTACAGCTCTTCGACCGGATCGACGCCACCTATGAGACCCTGGAGCTATGATACGACTAGAGACCCTTGAGATCCACAACATCCTCTCGCTGGAGAGCGCCACGATAGACTTCCGGAAGGATCTGGGAGAGAGCGGGCTCGTCCTGATCTGTGGGCGGACCGGTGCCGGCAAGTCGGCGATCCTCGACGCCATCTGCCTCGCGCTCTACGGCAATAGCCCACGCCTCGAGCGAGGGGGACGGGAGGACTACTCGGTGGATGGAAAGAAGCTCAAGAGCTACGACGTCTCTCAGCTGATGCGGCGCGGCGCGGTGAAGGCGTCGTGTGCCCTCTCCTTCGAGACCACCGATGGGAGTGTCTATCAGGCGACGTGGGAGATCCACCGTGCCCATCTGTCGCCCAAGGGCAATCTCCTCCCTCCGACCCGCACGCTCATCCGCCCCGATGGGGAGACTGTCACGAAGGGGGTCGCGGATGAGGTGGAGCGCATTGTGGGGCTGGCGTACAAGGACTTCCGCCAGACGGTGCTCCTGGCGCAGGGCGACTTCACCCGCTTCCTCTTCAGTCCCGAGAGCGAGCGCTCCTCCATCCTGGAGAGCCTTACCGGCATGAGTGACTGCACCGAGTATGGGGTGAGGATCCACCGCATCGCCACCAGCCTAAAGCAAGTGTATGAGAGTCAAGTGAAGGCGACTGAGGCGGTCTCTCTCCTGTCGTCGGAGGAGCTGCGGGAGACTCGTGGTCAGATGAAGGAACAGCAGGGAGAAGTGCGGCGGATCGGTCACCGCCTGCAGGAGCTCAATGGGCTCAAGAGCAGTCTTCGGCTCCTCCTCAGTCACCGGGCGACTCTGCAGCGCTGTGATGACGAGGAGAAGGGGCTGGAGGCGAATCTCTCCCTGCAGCAGGCGGCGCTCAGCCACTTGACGGAGTCGCTGGAGGCGAAGCGTAGGGTGCGGCAGGAGACCGATGAGCAGCTCTCCCACTTTGCCCCCAAGGCTCCGATGTATGATCGGGCGGTGCTCCTCGACCAATTGCTCGGACAGCTGGCCTCCAACTGGCGCGATCAGACGTCCGGTGCCGGAGATCAGGAGACGACGAAGCTCGATCTGGAGGAGCTGAAGGCGGAGATGACTGCCCTGGATCAGGAACTGAAGCCCCTCACCGAGCAGCAGAGAGAGCTAAGCGCCTCCATCGAGGAGAAGTCTCAGCAGCTGGCAGCTCTGGACGTCGAGGCACTGAACGCCCGCAGGTCGCTTCTGGAGGATCAGCTGAAGGCCAATCAGGATCAGCAGACTCTCCTCAGCGACCAGGCTCAGCTCGCAACCCTCACAGAGTCGTGCGACCGGCTGTCGGCGGAGCTGGAGCTGGCTCGCGCTCGTCAGGCTGAGGCTCGGGGACTCTTCGATAAGACTAAGACCTCCACGGGGAAGGTGGCGACCCAACTCAGGCACGAGCTGGTTCCGGGAGATCGCTGCCCGGTTTGCGGTCAGGAGGTGCATGAGGTGCTGGCGGATGCCCACTTTGCGGAGATACTTCGCCCCCTGAGGGAGAGGTGTGATGAGACCACGAAGGAGGTGGATGAGCTGACGAAGAGCCATCAGGCTGAGAGCAATAAGGCAAATCAGCTCTCCGGCAAGATCGAGGCGCACGAGGAGCAGATCCGGACGCTGGAGGTGAGGTATGGCTCGGATCTCCGGGTCGGACACTCCGCGGAGGAGGCGGCGCAGCTGCAGGAGGCTACGGAGACGAGCCTCGAGGAGGTGACGGAGGATCTCGGGAGGGTGAAGAGCTATCGGGATGAACTGTCAGCGCTGCAGAAGCAGCTGAAGAACTTGGAGAAGTCGATCGCGAAGGCACAGGACGAGAAGCACAAGCAGGAGCTACGGCTCACTCGCCTGCAGGAGAAGCAGGCGTCGCTCCGGGAGAGCCTTGAGCGGCTTGGGGTGGCGGCGGAGAGCCTGCAGTCGCAGCTGGAGCCGGAGATGCTCCTCCCCGACTGGCTTGAGCGACTGAGAGTGGATGACGAGGAGCTTCGGGGCGACCTGATGGCTCAGGCGGAAGAGTATCGCACCTTGACCGATCGTCTCCTTCAGCTCGATAGGGAACTGGAGAGTGAGGAGAGGGGACTCACCAGGCTCCGTGAGCAGCAGCAGGAGATCTCTCGCCTCCTCCCGGAGGTCCCGCCGGCAGAGGCCTCTCCGGAGCAGCCGACTGAGGAGGGGGTGGAGAAGGAGCTCTCGCAGATACGGAGCGACCTTGCCGCCCTGCGGAAGAGTAGGGAGGAGGCACGGCGAAGCGCTGAGGAGCTGCTGGCAGAGCAGCCTCAGCTGGCAGAGCTCGATGAGCAGCAGCTCTCAGCGGATATCGAGGAGCTTCGGAGGCAGTCGAGCAAGCTGTCGGAGACGCTCGGGGGGCTGATCAACCGTATGAGCCATGAGAGGGGAGATCGACAGGATCTGCGCCGGCAGCGTGCAGAGGCGGAGGAGCTACGCCTTCGGGTGGATCAGTGGATGCGGCTGAAGGGGCTCCTAGGCAGTGCGGACGGGAAGCTCTTCCGAAATATCGCCCAGCGCTACATCCTCTCCTATCTGCTCGAGGCGGCCAATCAATTTCTCGTCGATCTGGAGGGCAAGTACCGCCTCACCAGGGTCCCACAGTCCTCTGCTATCCTGGTGCAGGACCGCTTTACGGGCGGCCCGCCTCAGAGCGCCAATGTGCTCTCAGGAGGTGAGAGCTTCATGGTCGCCCTCAGCCTCTCCCTCGCGCTATCCCAGCTGCGAGGGGAGAGCGTGGTGGATACGCTCTTTATGGACGAGGGCTTCGGCACGCTCGACCCAGCCAGCCTCGATCAGGTGATGGCGGCGCTGGAGCGACTGCACGACCGGATGGATCGGCGGATCGTCCTCATTAGTCACGTGCAGGAGCTGCGCGAGCGGATCTCCACGAAGCTCCTCGTCGAGTCGATCGACGTCTCCCGCAGTCGCATCCGCCTGATCCACAGAGCGGCTACGATGTGACCGGTCGGCTGACTGTTCTTATTGGTACATTTGTGGTAGATAATACCTATTAATTCCTGAAAGAGACACTCATGACTAAGAAATATTACTCACGCAGCCCTCGGGCTAGGGTCCTGGTGACCGGTGCAGGAGGCACCATTGGATCCCTCGTGGTCAGGGGATTTGTTCGCTTCCGACCCGACGTGGAGGTGCGTGCCTTCGACCTCGATATTCCCAAGAATAGAGACTTCTTCGATCAGCTACAGGGGCATATCATCCCCTACTTCGGTGACATCACCAAGCCGGAGACGCTGGTGGAGGCTTGTACGGGGGTGGACTACGTCGTCCACCTCGCGGCGATCATCCCTCCGGCTGCCGATCAGAATCCTGACCTCGCCAATAAGATCAATGTCGAGGGAACTAATAATCTACTTAAGGTGCTTAAGGCTCACTCGCCTAAGGCTTTCATAGCGATGGCCTCCAGTGTCTCGGTCTACGGGGATCGGGTCAAGGATCCCATGATCCGCGTGACTGACCCCGTGCAGCCCTCTGAGGGGGGACCACTACGCCCAGACTAAGCTTGCCATGGAGCAGCTGATCCGTGAGTCGGGACTGCGGTACACGATCTTCCGTCTCAGTGCCATCATGGGTGCTGAGAATCACACGATGTCCGGGATCATGTTCCATATGCCGCTGGATACGACGCTGGAGATCTGCACCCCGGCGGATACCGCTCGCGCCTTTGTCAATGCGCTGGATCACTTGGACGAACTGGATGGTCGGATCTTTAATCTCGGGGGAGGGAAGGAGTGCACCACCACCTACCGGGAGTTCCTGACCCGAAATTTCAAGATCTACGGGCTGGGCGAATTTGATTTTCCGAGTCGGGCTTTTGCGACGAAGAATTTCCACTGTGGCTACTTCGCTGACGGGAAAGATCTGGAGGATATCGTCCATTTCCGCACCGACACGCTGGCAGACTACTACTACCAGCTCAGTCGCCATATCCCGAGTATCCAGAAGCTCGCCACTAAGCTTTTTGCCTCTGCTGTCAGGAGCTACCTCCTCCACATCAGTGAGCCTTATGTCGCCTGGAGGACTCAGGACGTCACGATGATGCGTCACTTCTTCCGAGATGAGGATCTGACCATGGAGTAAGAAAAAAGGAGACTGCACCAGCCTGGTGCAGTCCCCTTTTCTTTTATCCTAGTGTCTGGTCATTGGATCGCTTCCGGAGGGACCTCTGGGAGATCCCTCAGCCCGGCGCTCAGCTCCTCATCGGTGGGGGATTCACCGGTGAGCGTGTGGCGGATGTACTGCTCGTAGGCTGAGATCTCGAGCTGACCGTGCCCGGAGAGACAGAAGAGGATCGTCTCAGCCTTTCCCTCCCTCTTGCACCGCTCCGCCTCGCGGATCGCTCCGGCGATGGCGTGGCAGCTCTCGGGGGCGGGGATGATCCCCTCCGTCCGGGCGAAGAGCATCCCGGCGCGGAAGCTCTCCAGCTGGTCGACATCCATCGCCTCTATGTAGCCGTCGCGCAGCAGCTGCGAGAATACTGATCCGCCGCCGTGGTAGCGCAGTCCTCCGGCGTGGATGGCTGAGGGGACAAAGCTGTGACCCAGCGTGTACATCGGGATGAGCGGAGTGTAGCCCGCCTCATCTCCGTAGTCGTAAGCAAAGCGTCCTCGGGTGAGCTTGGGGCAGGAACTTGGCTCCACCGCTGCGTAGCGGGTGGTAGCACCATCGCGGAGGGTGTGGCGCAGAAAGGGGAAGATCATCCCGCTGAAGTTGGATCCGCCGCCGAAGCAGGCGATCACCACGTCCGGCTGCTCTCCTGCCAGCTCCATCTGTCGCTCAGCCTCCAGCCCGATGACCGTCTGGTGCAGTCCCACATGGTTCATCACCGATCCGAGGAGGTACTTGGTATTGGGGGTGGTGCGTGCCAGCTCTATCGCCTCGGAGATCGCCATGCCGAGGGAGCCGGGGTTGTCGGGGTCTCTCGTCAGCACGTCCTTTCCCGCCCGAGTGCTCATGCTCGGCGATGGGGTGAGCTGGGCGCCGTAGACCTGCATCATCGTCCGTCGGGAGGGCTTCTGCTCGTAGCTCACGCGAACCTGATAGACGGCGCACTCCAGCCCGAAGATCCGACTGGCGAGAGATAACGCACTGCCCCACTGTCCGGCACCAGTCTCGGTGGTGACGTTGGTGATGCCCTGCTCCCTCGCATAGTAAGCCTGGGCGAGGGCGCTATTGAGCTTATGCGAACCGCAGGGACTGCCGCCCTCGTCCTTGAAGTAGATGTGTGCCGGCGTGTCCAGTGCCCGCTCTAGCTCGTAGGCGCGGACGAGTGGCGTGCTGCGGTACATCCGGTACTTCTCCCTTACCTCATCCGGTATCGCTATCCAGGCATCGGTCTGATTGAGCTCCTGCTTGGCTGACTCCTCGACAAATACCGGGTAGAGGTCCTCGGCTGTGATGGGTCGGAGGCTCTTCGGGTCGAGCATAGGGAGCGGCTTGGTGGGCATCTCAGCCTGGATATTGTACCACTCTGTGGGGATCTCATGCTCGGGGAGAATGATTTTTTTCTGTTTCATATCTTGATGGTAATAATAGGAGAGCAGGAGACCTCCCGGCTTATACCGGAAGGTCTCCTGTTCTTGTATGGTATCGGGATTTCTCTCCCGTCCCTATTAGTCTCTTAGATCATACCTAAAGAGACATCAGCAGTCCTGCTCCGGTATACAGTCGTATATCGGCGCCACCACCAGCAATTGAGCGTGCTGCTCTGTGATCTGTAGGTGTGGACTGACATGGTAGGGTATGGATTAGCGGAGCTTGAAGGTCACAGGGAGTCTGAAGCGGCAGCGAACCGGCTTACCGGTCTGCATACCAGGCTTCCACTTCGGCATGGACTCCACGAGACGGATGGCCTCCTTATCGAGTGAGGGATCCACACCGCGATCCACCTTGACGTTGGACACGGAGCCGTCGCGCTCTACGACGAAGCTGACCATGACACGTCCCTGGATGTTATTCTCTGCCGCTACGGCAGGATACTTCACGTGGTCACCGAGCCACTTCAGCATGGCCTTCTCACCACCGGGGAACTCCGGCATCTCCTCGAGGAACTCGAAGATCTGCTCCTCCTCTACCTTCTCCTGCTTGCGACCCTGCTGTGCAGGTGCCGGCGGAGTAAAGGTCTGCTGCAGCTTATCGAAGGAGTCGTCCACAGAGGCGATCTCCACATCAGCAACCTCTACGTCATCCTCGACGACCTGGAGGATCTCCACATTCACCGGAGCCTCCTCGGGCTCGGGGGGTGGGGG
>OJKZ01000042.1_pt1 | contig 79112 bp, 92 predicted proteins | sample 1596791 | NCBI WGS metagenome assembly OJKZ01 (sample SAMEA3904677, study PRJEB24821) | metagenome | biome: Builtin; feature: hospital; material: surface | place: USA | collected 2013-06-04 | reverse complement strand
CTTTCGTTACACGCTAAAAACCCAAAAATCGGGACATATTCATTTGTGCTTGACAGAACATTTTATTCAAAATTCAACTTCCAAATCCTTACTTGAACTTGGAAGTTGATTATTATTTTTTATTATTCAGCGCTTGGTACATCTAATTTGATGCCAGGGCCAAATGTTGTTGTTAAAGTTAAGCTTAAAATATACTTACCTTTCGTTGATGCTGGACGTAAACGAACGATTTCGTTATGTAATGCTTTTAAGTTTTCTTTTAATTTTGCATCTTCAAAAGAAACTTTACCGATTGGGACGTTCACAATCCCTGCTTTGTCAGCACGGTAAGTAACTTGTCCTGCTTTAATGTCGTTCACTGCTTTTGTGACATCTTGCGTTACAGTACCAGTCTTAGGGTTTGGCATTAAACCTTTAGGACCTAAAACGCGTCCTAAACGTCCTACTTGTCCCATCATGTCTGGTGTCGCAACCATCACGTCGAAATCTAACCAACCGCCTTCGATTTTAGCGATAAGGTCTGCATCTCCGACAAAATCTGCACCAGCTTCTTCAGCTTCTTTCGCTTTTTCACCTTGGGCAATCACTACAACGGTTTGAGTTTTACCTGTACCGTGTGGTAATACCATTGCGCCACGAATTTGTTGGTCTGCTTTTGTTACGTCGATATTTAAGTTATATGATACTTCTACTGTTGCGTCGAAGTTTGCAAAGTCAATTTCTTTTGCGAGTGCAATTGCTTCATCTGCAGCATAGAATTTTGTGCGGTCTACTTTTTCAAGAGCCGCTTGGTATTTTTTACCTTTTTTAGCCATGTATATTCCTCCTATTATTTGTGGTATTAACGGTCATGCCTCCCACACCCGATAGAGATACGGGCTGGAAGCTGCTCTGCGGGATGCTTACCCTTCAACAGTGATTCCCATTGAACGAGCAGTACCTTCGATCATGCGCATAGCAGCTTCAACATCTGCTGCGTTTAAGTCTTTCATTTTAGTTTCAGCAATTTCTTGCACTTGTGCACGAGTAACTTTACCTACTTTTTCTTTGTTAGGTTTACCCGATGCTTTATCCAATCCTGCTGCTTTCTTAAGTAAAACTGGTGCAGGTGGAGTTTTAGTGATAAATGTGAATGAACGGTCTTCATACACATCGATAACAACTGGAATAATTAAGCCTTGTTGATCTGCTGTTTGAGCATTGAACTCCTTCGTGAAGGCTACAATGTTCACCCCAGCTTGACCTAATGCAGGTCCAACCGGTGGAGCAGGACTAGCTTGTCCAGCTGGAATTTGTAATTTAACTTGAGTAATGACTTTTTTAGCCACGAAACATTCCTCCTATTATATTTAATCGTGATGTGGTTGACGGGCCGGAGCCCTCCCACTCAGTGTGCCGTCAAGTGCACTCGAGTATTATAGCATAACTCATGCATTGAATTCAAGGCCTAATTGCCCATTTGCCCCACAAAAATAACGAATGAGCCAGAGCGGGTAACCTCGTCGCTCTTTAACTCATCCGTTATGACTTTAAGGTCCTTTATAATAATCTACACCGTGCTGATACTCACCACTTGCATTCCATAAGAGGAATTCATAAATGCCATTATCAGCTAGCGCTTGAATTTGTGCTTCAACCTCTGCAGGGCCATACTCTAAGAAAGTTCCAGGTTCTTTATACCAAGTAAAGTCTTGTAACCAAGGGCGCGTATTTACTTCATTTTTAACGGAGGTATCAAAAACATGCTGCTCTTCCTTAATATAAGCATCGACAAATTCATATGGATATAAGTCAGGATAGTCAAAACCTAAGAAGCCTGCATCCCAGTGGGATGGATAGATCATCGAAGATACGGTATCTAGTCGCTCTGCCATTTGGGCAAAATTTTGTCCGATCCCTCGAACGTCGTACTTATCTCCGGCAATCGCCGTATAACCGAAGATGTCGGCGCTCACTTGAACATCGTAAAGTGTCAGACGTTTCTTAGCATACTCCAAGAAATGGTTAATTGCTTCGACCCGCTCATAACCCGTACTTTGTCCGGTCTCATCGCGTTCAATACTAAAGTCCCCGATATTATATTCTAGCATTGGCTCCACTTCGAAGAAGCCTTCTGGGAAACGAACGTAGTCAAACTGAATATCTTTAAAGCCTAACTTCGCTGCTTCTTCCGCAATTTCCAGAATATAGTCCCATGTTGATTGCAAAAATGGATTCAAGTATTTAGAGCCATTCGGGTCAGCCCAGACCGCCCCTTCTTCTTTATCGAAGAAGCTTAAGTCCGGACTTGCATCGGCCGTTAAATTATCTTTAAATGTTACAATCCGAGCAATTGGATAGATTTGGTATTCTTCGAGACGCTCGAGAATTTTACGCATATCGATATTTAAACGATGCTCATTAATAACGGGGTTATCACTTTCCTCTTGATTTGCGATATGACCATAGTCCGTCTTGAAGTCAATCACCACGGTATTGAGTTCCGTATCTCGGACATATTCCAAAATATAATCCATGTATTCGGGATCCATCAGCATCGCATCACTAATATACAACCCGCGAACTCCGTTATTTGGATATGGAATATCAATGCCTGTGTTGTAGGTCAGGCTCGCCGGCAATGTATCTGGTAAGGATAGAATCGGATCATTAGAAACAACAAGTCCCTCATAGCGATTGGTTTTACCCATTCCCGCTTTTTTCTTAAAATCCGAGATGGTTTCTTTATCATATTTCGGGGTGATTGTAGGCAATTCATACGATGGCGCTTCATTTGGTTTAGATGTCGATAGCGTCGGAAATCCTTGACACCCTGTTAATAAGATGATGCTTAGTAATATGATGCAATCTCTTAATTTCATAGCTCTCCTCATCTCTATAATCAATTCGATGATTTTTTCCTTGATTTTAATGGCTTATTTGATGAAATTCAAGTTCTGCTACCGTTTCGCGTCCAAACATTTCAATCAAGACTTTTACTTTCTGGGCATCTGGGTCGATGCTTTCAATTTTACCTTCAAGTCCACTGAAGGCACCGTCCGTAATTTCAACGACATCGCCAATCTCAGCATCCAATTCAATATGTTCACGTGGCGCATCAATGTCACCTAAGATATACGCAATTTCTTCATCTAACAGTGGCGCAGGCTTACTTCCAGCACCGTGTGATCCGACAAATCCTGTGACACCCGGTGTATTACGTACAATAAACCATGCTTCATCGGACATGATCATTTCAACTAATACATAGCCTGGAAATTTCTTTTGGACTTTTTCTTTGGTGTTACCTTCTGCTGATTCGCGCACCGTCTCTTCAGGTACCATCACTCTAAAAATATTCTCTTCCATTTCCATAGATTCTTTACGTAAGTCGATATTTTCTTTAACTTTATTTTCATAGCCTGAATAAGTGTGTAGTACGTACCATGCTTTATTATTGGATTCCATGCTCTTGTTCCTCCTTAATATCTTCCATACAAAAAAACCTACCCCTTGGCAGGTCTACCCCCAATTATAGCAGAAAAGGCTGGCGATAGAAAGCGCCAGCCTAATATTTTATAAATGAACAAACCACTTAATTAACCAAGAAAATACTTGGTCAGCTAAGCCGAAGTAAGCCGCAAAGACGACAATAAACATCACTGAAATCCAAGTAAAGTGATTCGCTTCTGACACGGTTGGCCAGGTTACTCGTTTCATTTCTTTACCGACTTCTTTGAAATAACTCATTTAGCTCCCACCTTTACTATTTGGTTTCTTTGTGTAAGGTATGCTTATTACAATAACGACAATACTTTTTCACTTCGAGTCGCGTTGTTTTCCCCATTTGGGTTGGAGTCATCTGATAATTGCGCTGACCACATTCAATACAAGCTAACGCTGCTTTCTTCTGCGCCATTGACAGTCCTCCTTTTCAATAATACATGTACCTCTAGCAATCATACTCAATGATCGCGTCACTGTCAAGTTGTAGTTATCTTTAACGTATTACACAATTCAACCTTAAATTATTAATTAATTAGTTGGGAAGTAAGCTGGAAAGGCTTCTTTAAGTTCAGCCTCTGTCATAATTCCTTCGTCAATCAACACATCGACAAATGGACGATTTTCTTTCATTGCTTGTTTTGTCAGGATTGAAACTTTTGAGTAGCCTAATTGAGGTGATACGGCTGTTGCTAAAGCAAAGGACTGACGAACGTACTCTGAAGCTTGATGTTCATTAACGGTAAGTCCTTCAATACCATTGACACGTAATGTTGTACAAGCATTGGTTAAATAATCGATCGATTGGAATAAATTATAGAACAAAACAGGTTCGAAAACGTTAAGTTCCATTTGGCCGGCTTCAGATGCTAACGTAATTGTTAGGTCATTCCCAATGACATGGAAGCAAGCTTGGTTGGTAACTTCGAAAATTACTGGGTTCACTTTTCCAGGCATAATGGATGAGCCAGGTTGTTTTTGTGGAATGGTAATTTCATTCAATCCGACTTTTGGACCTGATGCCATTAAGCGCATATCGTTACACATACGTGATAAGCTTGCCGCGAAACTCTTCAATGCACTCGATACGTAGACAAAACCGTCAATATGTTTCGTTCCATCCACTAAATCTTCTGCTGTTTCAAAGTCAAATCCCGTATATTCTGCTAAGTATTTTGCCACACGCTCTTTGTAGCCAGGCGTCGTATTAATTTCAGTTCCTACCGCTGTGGCACCCATGTTGATGGTATGCATCTCTTCTAAAGCATGTTGGATACGGCGAATGTCTCGACGAATCATTGTCGCAAAGCTCTGGAACACTTGACCGAAGGTTATAATAACAGCATCTTGTAAGTGTGTCCGTCCGACTTTCGTTACGTCACGATATTCTTCGGCTTTAACTTCAAGAGAAATAGCAAGTTGTTCCATCGCATCAATTAATGCTTCACTTAAGAATAAGATTGTTAATTTACCACCTGTTGGGATGACATCGTTAGTTGATTGCGCTCGGTTAACGTGATCATTCGGATGGACTGTCTTATAAGTTCCTAGAGGTTCATCCAACAGTTGCGCTGCCCGATTGGCTAAGACTTCATTCATATTCATATTAATTGACGTCCCTGCCCCACCTTGAATCGCATCCGTCGCAAATTCTTCTAAGTGATCACCAGCAATAATCTCATCAGCAGCTTGCATAATTACTTTCGCCACTTCTTCAGTTAATTCACCTACTTCATAATTCGCCAAGGCTGAAGCTTTCTTCACATAAGCGAGTGACTGAATCATCGCAGGATGGACCGTTTGTCCTGTAATATGGAAGTTATGTTGGGCGCGCACTGTTTGTGCGCCATATAATGCTTCTTTAGGGACTTTTACTTCGCCTAAGGAGTCGCTCTCAATTCTGTATTCTGTCATTTTCCCATTCCTTTCAAATATCTCTATAGTTCGTATGGTTTAATCATCGCTTCGTAATCGAAGAATGCATCAAATTCATCGGCCGTCATTAACTGATGTTCGACAATCACATCTTTAATTCTTAAGCCGCGTTCATGTGCTTCTTTAACGATTCTAGCAGTTTGGTCGTAACCAAAACGGTTATTTAAGTAAGTTGCTGTCATCAATGACTTTTCTAGATTTTCGCGCATTTTATCGCGATTGACTTCAATTCCTTGAACACAACGTTCGCGGAATGAATTCAGTCCATCCGTTAGAAGACGGATTGATTGCCAAGCATTGTGTAAAATCATCGGCATATACACGTTTAATTGGAAGTTCCCCTGGCTTGCACCCATCATCACCGCTTGGTGATTGGCCATGACTTGGACGCACACCATCGTGATGGCTTCAGCTTGGGTTGGATTTACTTTCCCAGGCATGATCGAACTTCCTGCTTCATTCGCTGGAATGGTTAATTCTCCAATTCCACAGCGCGGCCCACTCGCTAACCAGCGAATATCATTGGCCACTTTCATCGTATCTGCTGCAATAGCTGTCAATGCGCCATGCATAAAGACGATGGCATCTTTGGCACTCATTCCGTGGAATGGATTTTCAGTTGATTCAAATTGTTCGCCGAGATTTTCATTTAAGTAGCGTGAGACGTCTGCCCCAAAACCACGATACGCATTCAATCCCGTTCCTACAGCTGTACCACCAATCGTTAATTTACGAAGCATCGGCAAGGTTGCTTCTAATTGGCTTAGGCATTGACGGTAACAATGTGCCCAAGCTGCTGCTTCTTGGCCAAACGTCACCGGTGTCGCATCTTGTAAGTGTGTGCGCCCTGTCTTTAGAACATCTTGGTGTTTCTCAGCTAACTGATCTAATTCATCCCGCATCGCTTCAATGGCTGGAATTAAATCTCGATTGATCATCAAGGTTAGACATACATGCAATGCTGTCGGGAAAACACAGTTAGAACTTTGCCCTTTATTAACATGATCATTCGGATGCACCGCGAGATCGGGATGATTTTTATTCGCTAAATTCGCAATCACCTCGTTGGCATTCATATTCGTCTGAGTCCCGCTTCCCGTCTGCCAAATGGCCAGTGGAAACTGATCGTAAAGTTCCTGCTCTAAAATTTGATCACTCGCTTCAATAATCGCATCCGCAATTGGCCGATCTAACACTCCTTTTTCACCATTCGCTTGTGCCGCAGCTCGCTTAATATGAATTAATGCTTCGATTAATTCACGTGGCATTTTCTCGACACCGATTGGGAAATTTTGTAGACTGCGCTGCGTATTTGCGCCCCATAACACGCCTTCTGGGATTTCTACCGAACCATAGATGTCATTAACTTGTGACACACAATCTCCTCCTTTTTGATAAACGCTTTCACCACTATCATAGCCTATTGCACTAGCGTTTACAATTAGAGTTTGATGTGAATAAAGGAAAGGGTTTTTGAAAAGAATGAGGATTCACTTCATTATAATTGGAGAGAATGAATTAAAGAGATTTGAGTCGTAGGTAGAGGAGTTTGGAGAATTAATTTGGAGAATTTCAAACGAGCTCGATAAAGCGCGTTGTCAACTTGATAACGTGAGCGTTGTAAGAGAGAGGCGATGTCATCGGGTAACAATCCGATAATCATCAAACGGATTACTTGGTTTTCTAATGGGGTTAAACTTTGATAATAGGCTTGCATAAATTCATTGCCGATGAGTCTTTCTTCTATGGCGTCCGTCTGAGGTTGTTTGACGGTCATATAATAGGAATTTAGATCTTCACTGAGGAAATTATCGTGATAACTTATTTCATGCATACCTGCACCTCTCTTTTGAGCTTGGCTCATTCGATACAAGTTCAATAGATGGTGATAGAGATTCGTCTTATAAAAAGGGGCGAAGGTCACACCGCGATCGAAGCGATACTCTTGGATACTGCGGTAAAGGACAATTCGCCCTTCTTGTCGATAATCATCCATTTCATAGGATGGTATTTTAATTTGACCGTAGAACTTCCATAATAAATTATAAAATCGACGAAATAAATGTTCGAACTTTTCACTACAACTGTCTTTTATAATAAGTTCAACTAATGCTTCATTCGATAAGTCATAATACACCGCTATTTCCACTCCTTTGTATTGGAAACAGCTATCTTTTATGAACGTCGTTTTGGATTCTCTAGCTCATATAACAACTGATTCAATTGTTGCAGATGATCCATGGTCCACGGACTGCGCCGTCTAAGTCGTTGATTATAATAGGTCGTGACGTCTTGATTGATTTCTGCTTTCGCATAGTCAACCTCCATCAAGAGCTCCTTCGCCGACTGGCGAAGCGCTCCTTGTTGGAAGATCATCCACTGTTCAGCAGCATCACTCGTTGCCACCACGACGCGTGTCAACGGATTAATATAGCGAGGGACTTCGCGTTCAATATAAGAGTCAGCTGTCTCTCCTTCTGCTGTGAAGACAACGGTACATTCGTATTCATCATAACTTGACGTAATACCCGGAACAAATTGCGCATCAAACACCACGATAACTTGGATATCTCGGTACTTACGGTAATTGGATAATTCGAATAACAATAAATCTCGAGCCGCCCCTAATTCATCTCGTTGCTTAAGATGATTTAATTCTGGCCACGCCCCGATCATATTGTAGCCGTCTACAAAAAGGATGTCTTGTTTCAAAGTAACACCTTCATTTCTCAATACGGTGACGGGCGACTTCATAGACGACCATCCCCGTTGCAACGCTAGCATTTAAACTTTGAACATGACCTACCATCGGAATCGTAATGGTGCCATCCGCTTTGTCGAGTAAATTGCGCGAGACACCTTGTCCTTCATTACCAATAATGATCGCAATACTGCCCGATGAATTCCATTGACGGATATCCTCCCCATCCATCTCGGTTGCAAAGATCCAGACACCTCGTTCTTTGAGTGTTTGGATCGTCTGAGCCAAATTCGTGACACGAACAACCGGAACATGCTGTAAGGCTCCAGCCGCAACTTTAGCAACAACCCCGGTTAGACTTGCTGAGCGGCGCTTTGGAATAATAATACCATGAACTCCCATCGCATCCGCGGTTCGAATAATCGAGCCCAAATTATGAGGGTCTTCGATGCCATCGAGAATCAAAATAAATGGGTCAGCTTGTCTTGCTTCCGCTAATTCGAAAATATCGGACAGTTCGCTATAAGGATAAGAGGGGATCGTTGCGACGACGCCTTGGTGATTCTTCCCACCGGTCAATTCATCCAGTTTACTTTTAGGTACTTCTTGAATAACGAAGCCATTCTCTTTCACTAATTTTAAAATATCAGAGATGGCAGCACCCGCAATGCCTTTTTGAAGATAGAGCTTATTTATTGCTTCATCCGATTCTAAAAAACTTAAAACAGGATGTTTTCCATAAATAATTTCGTTTTCTTTGGATTGATTATCACGATTATTGGTTTTTTTATTAGAATGTGTCATACGTTTCCCTCCTTACTTTGAATGCGTTGATTCAATCCACTGAATCGCTTCTTGCATCAATTGATTCATTCGATCATGCTGGTTGGATAAATATAACCAGCCGATGAGTGCCTCAAATCCAGTTGCTTGCCGATAATCACCAATTGAAGCATTTTTCGCCTTTGTATTCGTTTTATAATTTCGACCCCGCTTATAAATTTGTATCTCCTCCGGCGTCAGAGTAGTATTATCGCTGAGCCAATGTTTCATCACTTGTGCTTGACCGGCTGCTTCTACAAATCGAATGGCTAGTCGATGCAGTTGGTTAGGATGGGTCTCGCCAGATAGAAGTACGTGCTGTCGTACTGCAACCTCGTAGACTGCATCACCGATATAAGCCAGGGTTGCCCCGTTCATTAATTCTGGTTTTTCCACACTATCCTTCTCTCTTCCATGTCGTGCCTTGTGGAGTGTCATCTAATTGAATTCCTTGCGCCTTCAACAAATCACGAATCTCATCTGCGCGCGCAAAGTTGCGGTCTTTTCGAGCTTGATTGCGTTCTTCAATCAATGCTTCAATCTCTTGGTCAATCGCTTCATCTTCAGTTAGAATAATTCCGAAAATTTCCAACCAACGTGTAAGTTGTTCTTGCATTGGTTGGAGTACAGCCTCCGAAACTTCTTCTTGCGTTAAGTAATGATTGATGGTCTTTACGAGACTACTTACGGCAGTTAACCCATTCGCTACATTGAAGTCATCATCCATTCCAGTGACAAATTGCACTTCGAGTTGATTTAAACGATCTAACCATTCAGTATCCGTATCAAGTTGTGTTTCTGCAAGTGATAAGCGATTATTAAGGCGACGCGTCACTTCTTTCAAACGTTCAATATTGCTTCGAGCTTCATCCAAAGCTGCTTGATCATATTTAAGCGGACGGCGATAGTGCACTGACGTTAATAAGTAACGCACCACCGTTGGATCTTCATTTTCGAGTAAATCTCTTAATAAGACAAAGTTACCCAATGATTTACTCATCTTTTCTTCATCTTGCCCGATGGTAACAAAACCGTTATGCATCCAATAATTACTGAAAGTATGTCCAGAGCAAGATTCCGACTGTGCAATTTCATTTTCATGATGAGGGAATTCTAAGTCTTGTCCTCCGCCGTGAATATCAATCGTCTCACCTAAATGCTCCATTGCCATCACCGAACACTCGATATGCCAGCCAGGACGCCCTGGACCCCATGGAGAGTCCCAATAAATTTCAGAAGCATCTTTGACGCCTTTCCATAGTGCAAAGTCCACTGGATTTTGCTTGCGCGCAGTATCTTCACTTTCAGTCCGTTGGCTTGCACCGACAATTAACTCATCTAAACTCTGATGACTGAGTTGTCCATAGTTAGCGTATGATGTTGTGTCAAAGTAAACATCACCTTCAACTTCATAAGCATGGCCTCGTTCAATTAATTGCTCGACAAACTGTATAATCGACGGAATATGGTCCATCACTCGCGGGTGCAATGTCGCGGGTTTGATCTGGATCGCTTGCGTATCCTCTTCAAAAGCCGCGATGTATTTATCGGCTAATTCCTTTGGAGTGACGCCTTCTTGCGCCGCTGCGCGTATAATTTTATCGTCAACATCGGTAAAGTTAGAGATATAACGAACTTGATAACCACGATATTCTAAGTAGCGACGAATCGTATCGAAAGCCACTGCACTTCTCGCATTTCCAATATGAATATAGTTGTATACCGTCGGTCCACAGACATAAAAATTCACCTTCCCAGGTTGAATTGGCTCAAAAATTTCTTTTTGACGGCTTAAAGTATTATATATTTGAATCGTCATAGGTTCACTCCTCACTCATCTTTTATATCTTTATCATTGTACCATATCTCGATGTGATACCGGTGGAGTTTGTTTGTTCATATTAAAAAGAAGCGACCTCATTTTCGAGTTCGCTTCCAATTCTCTTTACTCTCCAAACCAACGGCGCTTAAAACGAATCCACCAACTATCCCTTTTCGGTCCAACATACGTTGAGGATTGTTCACTCAATTCGCGGCGGGTAGACTTCATTCCATTATAATGTTCGAGTTGCTTACTTAAGCGCGCCATTTCTCTACTTTGTCTTTCTCTTACATTCATCAGCCATCATCCTTTCTTGATAAGTTGACCCAGCAATCATTCTATTCTAAATAATTGGACGACGTGACCTTGGTTCACTCATGATTAAAGCTGCTCTCAATGCTTGTCGGTCGACTGACGCTTCAGACACTGAATCTAAATTTGTAACCTCGATTTTTTTATTTCCCGTAGTATTTAATTCAATCCTTTTAGTTGGCTTTTGTTCAAGTGCCTCTACATGCTCCTTGTCAGATTGCGTAGTCTGCGTATCTTTTGGCATCATCCGGGAAACTCCTTCTTTAGTTCGCGGTTGATTTCGCTTCGCAATACGGTGCCGCTTTTGAGACTTCTCTAAAGTATCTTTTGGCATTACTTCTTTCGGCACTTTCAAGTGTGCAGTCTCTATTGCCTCTTCTTGAGACGCCAACCAACGCCTCAATGGCATTCGATATTTACTTGAAATTTTTAAAATTACGACAAAAAGTATAATTAGACCTGGAAAGAAACTCATCGAATCCCTCCTTATTCTCCTAAGCTAGAGCGCATTTTCGTATCAGCTTCAATATTTTTTAGATTGTAGTAATCTAACACCCCTAAATTACCATTGCGCAATGCTTCAGAGATTGCGCGAGGCACTTCCGCCTCGGCCTCAACAACTTGTGCACGACGTTCTACAACGAGTGCGCGCATTTGTTGCTCTTTAGCAACGGCTTCTGCCCGCATTTCTTCTGCTTTAGCTTGGGCGATATTTTTATCTGCTTCTGCTTGGTCTCGCTTCAATGAAGCCCCGATATTGCGGCCAACGTCGATATCTGCAATATCAATCGACAAGATTTGATAAGCCGTCCCCTTATCGAGTCCTTTTTTCAGAACCGTCTCAGAGATTAGATCTGGATTTTCGAGCACCGTGCCGTGATAAGAGGCACTACCAATGGTCGTAACAATCCCTTCTCCGACACGCGCAATAATGGTATCTTCACCAGCCCCACCGACTAAACGTTCGATGTTAGCACGGACCGTCACTTTCGCTTTCGCAATCAGTTCAATCCCATCTTGTGCAACAGCAGCAATCTCAGGTGTTTGAATCACTTTTGGTGTGACCGATACTTGAACAGCTTCTAATACGTCGCGCCCTGCCAGATCAATTGCTGCAGCTTTTTTAAAATCGAGTTCAATATTCGCACGTTGCGCCGTAATTAAAGAGTTAACCACTTGATTTACATCTCCACCGGCCATATAGTGTGACTCCAAATCATTCAACGTTAAGCCTCTGATACCTGCTTTATGTGCCCGAATCATTGGTTCAACAATCGCACTTGGGCTGACTCGGCGAAGTCGCATCGCAAATAGCGTTCCAACGCCCACTCGTAACCCACTTGATAAGGCTGTAATCCATAGCCCAAGCGGTACAAAATATAAGAAAAAGGCTATCCCAACAATCACCAATGCCACAATAACATAAAATAATGCTCCCATCATACGCCTCCTTTAAATTTTTATCACCATTGGTTCCACTATAAGTTAAAATCTTGTTTGATTTGATTTGCTACAGTTGTACTCAATAATTCCGCTGAAACATCTTCTAAAAACTGCAACGTTAACTCCAAAATCAAATAATTCGTATCACTATGATGTAAAGCAGTTAACGGTTCATAAGTAATTCGGATATCACCGTATGGTTGCGGCGTAAGTCGAAAATTCCCTAAACTTTCAACTTCTTTACCGGATCTGACCGGTCGTTGCAACGTGGCTGTAAGGTCTGTCTTTGCGCCGGTAAAAACTAAGAACCATTGCTGATCTCCGCTGACCGTAACTTGATACCATCCTGTATCGGAGTGTAAAATAGCGAGATCAACTAATTGGAAGAATGCACGGGTTGCTACCCCTTCAAAAAATGGATTAAATAATTTTTCCGTTGCCTCTTGTACATTGGCATAAAGCGACTCTTGTTGATCAATGCTACCTTCCACTTTTTGTTCGAAGCGATTCAAAGCATCTAATATTTCACAATTCGTTTGAACGGGTTCTTGTTTCGTCTCCTCACCGGCTCCTCGTTTCCGAATAATTAAAGTACCCGAACCTCTCGCTTTCAAGTGAACTGCATCTTCAGCTTGTAACTGCAAAGCCTCTACAATACTTTTAGGTAAGCGAATGGCAAGCGAACCTCCCCATTGTTTTACCGTACTATCTACAGCATTTTCAAATCCTTCATCATACAACGTTTCACCCTCCTCTCCATTCTGATATTAAATATCATCTCGCTATCATTTTATGATACTTTTACCAGAAATGCAATTCAAATGTTTATTATGCTAATTTTTTCCTCAAAAAATTTCATCAGTAAAAGGTTTAACATTCACACCCATAAAATCCTTTTTTGACTTTAATCGCACAGAAAGATACAGTACAATAGAGTTAATTGATTGGGAGGCAAATATGAAAATAAATTATTTAGTCGGCCTGCTAGGAGGACTGACCCTCTTCCTTTATGGGATGGATTTAACTAGCCAGGGCCTTGAGATGGCAGCGGGAAATAAGCTGCAAGGTTGGATTGAAAAATTTACTTCTAACCGATTTAAAGGACTCATTATTGGAACGATTGTCACAGCAGTGATTCAATCATCTTCTGCGACGACCGTTATGTTAGTTGGTTTTGTTAATGCGGGAATTATGACCATTGAGCAGACCATCGGGATTATTATGGGAGCGAATATCGGGACAACGATTACCGGGCAAATTGTCGCCTTAGATATTGTTGCCGCTGCGCCGCTTCTTTGTTTTGTTGGTTTCTTACTCTTGAAATTCACGAATAAAAACAGTGTCTTGAGGCATACGGGACAAGCAATATTAGGACTTGGGATGCTCTTCTTAGGAATGAAGACCATGTCAAGTTCGATGGCTCCGTTAGCTGATAGTCCTGAATTTGTTCATTTAATTGCCAAGTTCCAAAATCCTCTCCTAGGTATTTTAGTGGGGACGGCAATTACTTGTATCTTACAATCCTCTTCTGCTTCGCTCGGTATTTTGCAAGCGACTGCGAATATGGGGTTGATTGCATTAAGACCGAGTATGTTTATCATTTGTGGATTTAATATCGGAACATGTGTTACCTCTGTCTTATCAGCCATTGGTTCTAACAAAAATGCACAACGAACGGCAGCCAGCCATGTGCTATTTAACGTCATCGGGACCGCCTTATTCTTAATTCTTGCCTTTATTGTACCCGTTGAGAATTTCATTACGGGAATATCGCGCAATGTCCCTGCAGCGCAAATTGCGAATATGCATACGTTCTTTAATATTTTTGCGACCGCAGCCTTATTCCCATTTGGTAATCAAATTGCGAGAATGTCTAAGTTTATTATCCAAGGGGACGATAGTGATCGAGATGAAAAATCTCTACTTTATCTCAACCCAAATATTCAAGATCCCAATGCGTTATTTGCTGGGGTTCGAGCTGAAACAGAGCGAATGATTTCGTTAGCACGCAGTAACTTCCTACTTAGTACGGAACTATTTCGTCAGTTTGATCAGGAGAACTATGATCGTTGCTTCCACAACGAGTCGATTATTAACTATTTAAACTCTCAAATTTCAAAACATATCATTGAAAATATTAGCTTACCGATGGACGATTCTTTGGCCTCCCTCTACACAGCCTATTTGAGGATTGTACGAGACTTGGAGCGGATTGGTGACCATACGAAGAATATTGCAGAACATTCTCAATATTCAAATCTTTCTCGCCTCACTTACACGGAAGATGCTTTAGAAGAATTCGATGCGCTAGAATCCATTATCGATGATATGTTCGAATCGATTGAAATCGATCCAGTTAAGTCACATCGAGTGAATGATTTACGTTTAGCTTATACTGGCGTTGAGAGCAATGTCGAAAATTATAAGCGAATCCATATTGATCGAATGAAAAGCGGCGCTTGCGACCCTGAAAGTGGTATTATCTTTGAAAAATGCTTAGTTGCTTTTGAGCGAATTGCTGCTTATACCTATAACGTTGGTAAATTATCACTATAACCAAAAACCCGAGATGATTTTTCATCTCGGGTTTTATTAGATTGATACGAAGTCCCCTCAAAAATCCGTTTTGGATTGAGGGGACTTTAACTTAATTTGATAGAATCTTCTTATTTTTATGGATTAAATGAAACGTGGACGTGATCGAAGTGGTTTGCTGTAATGTTTCCACGATCTTCCATATCTTGCCATTGGTAACCTGTCCATGATCCTGCAATACGTTGTTTCCAAATGACATAACTAATTCTACTTTGGCCACTCTTCATTTGTTCTAAAGTATATTCAGCCACTGCATCACCTAGCTGATCGTTGCTATAAACCATAAAGTCAACAGCTAATCCTTTACCATGATCTCCTGGATCTCCTGGACGGAAGGTACTGAAGTTCGTAATGCCGAACATCGAACCGACTAAATCTTTATAAGCTGCGGCATGTGGTTGTAAACCATCCACTGACGGTGTCTCAGCCGGTGTTTCAGGTACTACTTCTTCTGTTTCTTCAACAATCGGTTCTTCAATGGATACTTCAACTTGAGTCGTAGTTTCTTCCACTGGCTCTGCTTCAACTGGCGGTTGTGTATAAACACCCTCGTCAACTTCTTTTTCAGGTTTTGGTGCTACTACTTGTGTTGTCTCTTCTGTCGTTTCTTCAGTTGTTTCTAACGTACTCTCAACAACTTCTTTTGTCGTTTCTTCGGCGTTAACAACAGGTGGTGTCACAACATTTGCTGGTTTCTCTTCTTGAGTAGTAGACGGTTGTGCCTGAACTTTAGGACTTGTCAAATGTAATGAGTTCGAACGTGATTGTTGTGGCTCTTCTTGAGTTACTTCAACTTCAGGAGTCGATTGTTCAACCGCTGGCGTTGCCTCTGTCGCTTCTTCAACTTCCTCAACCGTTGTCTCAATCTCGTCAACGGTCACAACTTCTTGGGTTGTTTCTTCAGTATATACCGCTGGTGCCACTGGCGTAGTACGTTGAACGAAAGTTGCTGCTTTTACTTTATGGAGTGGCGTTAAGTTAACCGGTACGTCCACTTCAACAGCCTCTTGCTCTGGGGCTGAAATCGTCATGCGCTCAGCGCGTTGATTCGAATCAAAATGCGCTTCGATTACTGCACCAGGCTTGATAATATTTACTTGACCTGTCTTGTTCAAGTACGCTAAAACGCGTAAATCCATCTTAAGTTTGTTCGCAATCGTACTTAATGTGTCACCAGACTTCACTTGATAGCTAGTTTGACGTTGTGTAGATTGTACTCGATTGGCTTGTGCTACACTCTTAGGTTGTGCTGCCACCGCTGGACCTTGAGCACTTACTAAAACGCTGGGTGCCAATAAAGCGACCAGCGACGTGCTTAACCATAATTTTTTTGTTTTATTCATAATTTCACCTTTTTACCGTATTATAATCGCAACTGTAGTGTATCACGTTTCAACTCAAAGACCAATATTGGTTTCTGGATTGAAATGTTTTGTTGCCAATTTGTAATATTCATGCATTAAACAGCCCTCAAAACATCGAAAAAATTAATTAAGTACTTAAGCATTAAGGTACACAAAACCTTTAAAATCATTTATACTAGAAACACAATAAATTAATTGTATAAAATTGAAGGGGGTATTTTATGCTATTTACTGAAGATGCGGTTCAAATTGCACAACAGATTCGAGGATCCCATATCTCAATCGTTGATACGGTTCAACGAGCACTTGATAATATTGACCAGTACAATCCGTTGTTAAATGCAGTGACGCATACCCAGTATGACGCTTTAGACATTGCTGAAGCTTATCAAGCAAAGCTCGACGCATTGAGCGATAATCAAAAAGAAGCATTACCACCGTTTTACGGGGTACCAATTCTTTTGAAAGACCTCGGTCAAACCCAAGCAGGGCAACCGAGTACTTCTGGCAGTCGATTGATGAAGGATTTTATTGCACCCATCACGGATAACTTTGTTCAACAAGTATTGGATGCAGGTTTTATCGTTGTCGGAAGAACCAATACACCTGAGTTTGGATTCAAAAATGAAAGTGATTCCGATTTTAATGGGGCAGTGAATCATCCGATGGATTTAAAGCGTAACCCAGGAGGCTCGAGTGGTGGAGCCGCTGCTGCCTTAAAAGCCGGGTTGGTTCCAGCGGTCACAGCCAGTGATGGCGGAGGTTCAATACGGATTCCCGCTAGCTTTACTGGATTAATTGGCCTTAAACCTACTCGGGGTCGGATGCCCGTTGGTCCTGGAGGTTACCGTGGCTGGCAAGGGGCGTCGATTGACTTCGCCATCACTCGAACCGTGCGAGATACTTGGGAAATGTTAAAAGCTTTGCAAGTTGAACAGACTGAGGCGGCTTTCTTCTGTCCAAAAATTGCCCAGCAAGAATTGACCGCATTAGATCGTCCACTGAACATCGCATATACTTATGATGTTCCAGCTGGTTACGCCTTACGAGAGGAGGCTCGTGAAGCGCTTGATCAAGCTGTCGAACAACTAAAACGACTTGGACACCAACTGGTGGAAGTTCCACTTCCTACCGACGGACGCCGCGCAATGGAAACATATTATATGGTTAACGGTGTAGAGACCCAAGTGATGATGGAAAGCATCGAGCAAGGTCAACAACGTAAAGTAACTCAAGATGATATGGAACCGATGAGCTGGGCTCTCTATCGTTCAGGCGAGAATGTGACTGGCGCTGATTATTCTAGAGTATTAACGTATTGGGATAATTTAGCCGTTCAAATGGAACAATTCTTCAAAGAGTATGATGTGCTATTAACTCCTACTAACAATGGAGCTGCCTTTGTTCATGAAGAATTCCACAAACAACCCGAAATGGTTGATCGACTCCATCATATTGATGATTTATCGAAAGCTGAGCAGCAAAGTTTAATCTGGGAGATGTTCGATCGCAGTCTCGAGTGGACACCTTTTACCCAACAGCAAAACTTAACCGGTCAGCCAGCGATTTCATTACCGATGTATCACACAGCGCAAGGTCTACCGATTGGTATTCAAGCATGGGGCGGTCGCGGTGAAGAATATTTACTACTTCAACTCGCACTTCAACTTGAAGAAAACGGCTTATTACATACAGATATTATTGATTTATCAACACAAATTAACGAATAAAGGAGCAATATTATGAAAAAATTTCTAACAACATTACTTGTATTTCTACTGTCACTTACTTCAATCAACACTGCCATTTATGCAGAAGACAAGCAAGATGACTCACTCGCTCGCGTTGAAGAGAATGGTAAATTAGTTATCGCTGCTTCAGGAACTTTATACCCCATTGCCTATTACAATGAAGATAATGAACTGGTAGGTTACACCATTGATATTCTTAAAGAAGTCACAAAAAATATGGGGCTAGAGCTTGAAGTTAAAGAGATGGGCGTCGACGGTATGGTGACGTCTTTGGATAATGGTCAAGTTGATTTAATTGCGGAAGGCTTCGATATGACACCGGATAGAGTAGAAAGCTATCGATTCTCTACACCGCTTATTTACAGTCTTGGAACCGCCGTCGTTCGAAGTGAAGATAACTCTGGTATTGAGAGTGTTGAAGATTTTGCTGGGAAGAAATCTGGTGGAGCAGCTTCAACATCTTATATGAAAATTGCTCAAAAATTCGGTGCTGAACCTGTCGTTTATGATAATTCTTCTAACGAGCAATATTTTATGGACTTAGTGGCGAAGCGTATTGATTTTATTCCGAATGATTATTATACCATTAAATCCGCTATTGCTTTCTACGGTGAGCAATACCCGATTAAAATGGCAGACGTCTTCTTTAACCCAACTCAAGCAGGCTTTATGTACCATAAAGACGCTGAGGCATTAGTCGAAAAAATTAATGAAGAAATTGAAAAACTTCGCGAGAGCGGTCGTTTACAAGAAATTGCAGAACTATACTTTAATGGTGATAATCCATCTGAACCGTTTAAAGAAATCAACGGAACTCCTATCGAAGATATCCCTGTGATTGAGTATTAACATTAGAAATTGAGGCTGAATCGATGACGCCACTTAATGAACTGATTGATTTTCAATTAATTTGGGAGAACCTTGATTTTGTCTTAATGGGGTTAAGTACAACACTTTCCATTGCCCTCATTAGTTTCTTAAACTCATTATTAATTGGAACCTTGATTGCCATCGTTCGAATCTTACAAGTCCCAATCTTACATTGGGTTGCAAGATTTTATGTATCATTCTTTCGAGGCGTTCCTGCACTTGTTGTCTTGTTCTTTCTATACTTTGGGTTACCCTTTGCCGGTGTCACATTAGAGGCTTATACTGCTGCGATTATTGGATTTACCTTTACTGCCAGTGCCTACAGCTCCGAAGTGATTCGCAGTTCAATCATTGCGATTGAGCGCGCCCAGTGGGAGATGGCAATGGATTTAGGCGCAAATCTCAGACAAGTGATTACGCGGGTCATCCTCCCACAAGCAACTCGGATTGCCATTCCAGGCTTGAGTAACATCCTATTAGATCTCATTAAGGGAACCTCACTAACCGCGATGATTACGGTGCGAGATATTTTCCAACAAGCTAAGATTGTTGCTGCTTCGAACAATAATTTTATTACGATGTATCTCTTATTGGCTGTCTTATATTGGTCAATTTGTTTCGTCTTTGAACAAGTCCAACATTATTTGGAAAGACGTTATACGGTCAAAGAAACCCCAATTTCGTTTCAAAGTTTCTCTTAAATTTAAACTAATACTCAAACAAATAAGCTACTGAACTCATCATACGTTGATGAGCTCGGTAGCTTACTTTATTGATTAGTGATGATGATCGCACTCTACTTCTTGAATATGATCTAGTACTTGTTTCAAAATACTAAACACATGATCATCGTCTAACTCATAGTAGACATTTTTACCAGAACGCTCAGATTTCACGAGACGTGCTTCTTTTAACGTCTTCAACTGATGTGACGTGGCGGATTGTTCCATCATTACTTTATCAGAGATTTGTCCCACATTGGCGGATCCTTCGCGTAAAAAAAATAAAATCGCTAAGCGAGTCGGATCGCTAATAACTTTAAACAAGCGACTCACTGCTAATAAATCTTCATTATTAAAGTCTGTTAAACTCATTATTTCGCCTCCCTACTCCTCTATTATAATATCTTTTTATTAAAAATCATATGAAGACTTTTTCCCTTGACAAATCTGTCCGTTCGGTATAATATGAAATTATAATCATATGAATGATTACTCATAAGTTGAATGGAGGAATTTTTATGAAACATACACACCATCACCACGAACATCATCACAATCACGGTAAAGCACCTATCATTAGCTATCTCACTGGTTTAATTCTAGCATTGGTTGGATTGTTTTTAAGACATTCCAACCCTTCGTTAGCGAATGTTACTTTTGTCTTATCGGCGCTGCTGGCAGGCTATCACGTAATTATTATGGAAGGCGTCTCCCAAACTTGGCACGAGACGGTCGAACATCGTTCGTTTAAACCCAATGCCCATATTTTAATGGGACTCGCTTCAATCGGTTCGATGGTACTTGGCGAATATTGGGAAGGGGCACTGCTTATATTAATTTTTGCAGGAGCACACTTCTTAGAAGACTGGGCTCAGGGCAAGAGTCAACGAGAAATATCAAAATTAATGGCAATCAATCCTACAACTGCCCGAAAAATTATGTCGGATGGAAGCCTTGAAATTGTCTCTGTCGATTCATTACAAATTGGTGATCAACTTCAAGTTCTCAATGGCGACCGCGTTCCTATCGACGGCGTGATTCTTTCGGGACGAACAAGCATTGACGAATCTACCTTGAATGGTGAATCATTACCTAAAGAGAAAACAGCCGGAGATTTAGTTTATGGCTCCACATTGAATGGTACGGGAAGTTTTACGATGGAAGTTTCAACCGAACCATCAAATACATTATTTGCTAAAATTATTCAACTTGTTGAGCAAAACCAAACGAATCAAGCGCCAGTTGCTAGCTTTATCCAACAATACGAACCTTCTTACGTTAATTTGGTTCTAATTTTAGTTATCTGCTATATTTTGTTTAGTTCTTTACTTTTTAATATCGATATTGCCTCGAGTTTCTATCGCGGACTCGTTCTATTAGTTTCTGCTTCTCCGTGCGCTTTAGCGGCTTCAACCGTTTCGGCTACTCTCTCCGCGACCTCAACTTTAGCGCGCAAAGGAGTTATGTCAAAAGGAAGTGTCTTTTTAGATCGGCTAGCACAGTTACAAGCCATCGCATTTGATAAGACCGGAACTTTAACACGTGGCCAACTCGAAGTCACGGATGTGATCATTGATGACGAATTCGATCCAAGTATGATTCATAATATCGTTGTAGCACTAGAGCGAGAATCCAATCATCCTCTCGCCCAAGCGATGCTCCGTTATTTTACCGCTAAACAAGTCTTAGAGCTTGAAGTCAATAATATTATTGGGCATGGCCTCGAAGCCCATTACCATGGAGATTTATATCAATTAGGTAAACCTACCGAGGAGATTGCCTCGACACAACCTGAATTGAGCCAACAAGGCTACACGTTGGCCCAAGAAGGCAAGACTGTTACTTATTTAGCACGCAATGGCCAACTAATCGCAGTAATTGCTCTGATGGATGAAATCAAAGACGATGCGCCAAGCGTTATCCAATATTTCAAACAACACCAGATCCACACAACCTTAATTACGGGAGATTCCAAGGAAACTGGTGAAGCTGTTGGGAAACAACTGCAATTGGATACCGTCCTTGCGAACGTCTTACCTGAAGAAAAATCGAATTTAGTTGCTTCACAAAAACAACAACATGGAACCATTGCCATGGTCGGAGATGGTGTCAACGACGCACCAGCGTTAGTCCAAGCTGATATTGGCATTGCCATGGGGCAAGGAACCGATGTCGCTATCGAAGTCTCAGACTTAGTTCTAATGCAAAATGATTTAAGTCGCCTTGTCGAAGCGCATCAACTCGCACGCAAAATGACCCGAATTATTCGTCAAAACATTATTTTTGCTCTAGCAGTGGTCATTTTTCTAATTACTGTTAACTTGCTCGGATTATCAAATATTACTTTAAGCGTGATTGTTCATGAAGGAAGTACGCTTGTTGTCATACTGAATGGACTACGCCTTCTGAAAGGATAATGCAGCTATATATAAGAAAATCCCTTAGCATCTCACTGAGCGCTAAGGGATTTTTCAATGATTAAATATGATTTTCTTTATATAAATTGGTGGACTCAATCATATAAGTCATGACTGGAATTAAAACTAATTGTAAAATAATTCCTGGCAGTCCCGTCATAAAGTTGTTTGCAATATAAAGCAATGGGTGGATATTCATATCCGCTACGAAGAAACTAATAAACCAAGTTACGAGTGCACCGACAACTCGTCCAGATAAAATCCCGATAATTAATGATGGGTAGATACCAAGTTTGAATTGACGACGCATTAAAGCAGTGATTAAAGCATAACTCCCTAACTCAAACATCATGACGGTCATTGTTGGAAAAACAGGCGGCATCCCAGTGAGTAAAGTGCTCATCACCGGTGTTAAAATCCCTACAATTACCGCAATCGATGGCGATAAAAGCATCCCTGCTAACAATACGGGGATATGCATGGGTAGGAAAACACGTCCCCCTAGTGAAAAGTAATGAAAAATCGATGGAACAATCAAACCAAAAGCAATTAATACTGCCCCTAAAATTAACTGACGTGTACGATTCATAATTATTTTCCTTTCTGATTTTGAGCTATTTTTTCAAAAAACGATTCAATTCTTATACATAATGACTCAACACAATCCGGCGTTAAGTCACCCGCTAGTTGTTCGATTGGACAAAGGTCGGAACGATCTCGATTTAAAATATGTGGAACGGATTGACCATATTCATAATGGATACCATTCGATTGATAAATCTCGGTGGCATCCGCTGACATTAAGTCTGCATAGACTGCTTTTGCCCCTCCTGCTACACAAAGCATCGCATGAGCTTTTCCACTCACTTTGTCCGCTACCAGGCTTTGATTTAAAAGCGCTTTTTGATGTCGGTAAACTTCGTAAAGAGGGCGAATCCCTCGTCCTTCAAAAGGATAAACTTGCTCTTGATGCTCGATAACGAGTGCATAATCTTCATCATGTAGTAATTTAATCACGGATTCTAATGTCACGCGCATATCACCTCATCCAATATTTTTGTCAATCGTATTTTAACATAGTTAATAAACATAAGATATAAGAATATTCATTCATATAATCAAGTTTTTGAAATCCCTTAATACACTTCCAAAAAAAACACTTCAGTACTTAGTTTCATCTAAGTTTTGAGGTGCCTAAAAAATTATGCACCGCGTCCGTGAGGTTCATCCCAATGTGAGAAATCTGCATTTGTATCCACTTCATCAAGACGGCCGTTCATTGAATAATAACCCTTTTGAATCTCACTGAAATGCGTTGTTTCATGGAACTCAGGCATTTGATATAAATCACGCATATAAGCCCATAAGTGTGGATAGTCTTGTAACTGAATTTCTCCACGGGCATAAAGTGCACTATGTGCAGGTTCAAGACGAACTAATGGCGTATAGACGAAAATATCTGCTGCGGTAAGTTGATCACCTAGAACATAGCGTTGTGACTTCAATCGCTCATCGAGTTGTGCCATATAATCCGTATAGCGTTTCTTCATACTCTTGAAGCGATTGTCACTACCATTATCCATTCCATAGATGGTGCCGAGTAATTTTTTATTGACAGCTTCAATGACTTCCTCGATTTCTGCTTCCTTCTCTTCTGGGAATAAATCGAACGCACCCTCTCCTTGAATCGACTTAAATTGTCGTCCTAAAAGCTCCACTAGTTCCGCAGATTCTTTATTGACAATTTTTTTGTCCGTTAAATCAACCAACACTGGGATTGTGCAGCGTCCATCATAAGCAGGATCCGTTATATGATATAACTCTCCCATCGTCTGAACATCTAATACAGGATCTTTCCCATCATCATTTTGTGTAAAATCAAACGTTTCACCCGTTTTAATCGGATTAACTTTTGTCAATGAGATGGCGTCTTCTAACTTTGCTAAGCGGTAGGCTAAATCAGCTCGGTGAGCATAAGGACAAAAATCTCCGACTACTAAGTGATATCTTCCAGCCTCAATCGGAAACTCACCAGGATTTTGTGCCATTGTTGATATAAATGTTTCGGTCATATCATTTCCTCCTTGAATTTATTATTTTTTAATTATAAAGTACGGCGTTGCGGATGGTAACTACAACTTACTTCAAATAGTCAATCGCCACTTGATAGAACACGTCAATAAAACTTAAGTAATCTGCAATTTCAATCGATTCATCGACAGAATGCGCTAATTCAGTAATTCCTGGTCCATAGATTGCTAAATCAAACGGCTGTTTCAATCGGGCAAAATTCGAAGCGTCTGTTGCTCCAGATAGCGTCAAAACTTCAACTTCATTCTCTACCACAGACTGAATGACTTGAACTAATTTAGAATCAGGTTGAGACTCTACGGGCAGGTTATTTTGCATCACATTCAGTGAGAGTTGCCCTTCATGTGTTTCATTCATTTCTTGAATTAACTCTTCAAATAGGTCCAGCATCGCTTGATTATCAAATTGAGGTACAATTCGAGCGTTTCCCATCATCTTTGTCTCAGCAGGGATCGAGTTAATTTGCGTCCCCCCTTCAATAACTGAGAAAACATTGAGCGTATCCCCCATTTCTGGGTGGCGCTTTCCTTGAATTCGTTTTGCTAATGTTTGATTGAATTGCTGAATAAAATCAGACATTAATTCAATGGAGTTAATCCCATATTCAGGCATTGAACTGTGTGCAGTCTTGCCTTTGGCCGTTAATTCATATTGAATCGACCCTTTATGCGCATAGTATAATCGTTGAGCTGTTGACGGCTCCGCCACAATAAAGGCATCAACTTCATCCAAGTAACCTTCATCCACTAGTTGCTTTGAACCAAGCATCCCAATTTCTTCGCCGACTGTCGCTACGAGCATTAATTTCCCTTTAAAGGGAATCTGTTGTGTTTTAATTTGAATAAAAGCACATATTAACGCTGCTAAGCCGCCTTTCATATCGGTTGCACCACGGCCGTAGAGGACACCATCCTCAATTTCAGCACCGAACGGATCATAGTGCCATTCATCCGGATTCGAGACTTCCACCACATCCATATGCCCATTGAAAGCAAGCGTTAAGCCGGATTCATCCCCTTTTAAAGTTGCGATTAAATTCGCCCGATTCTCATCATAGGGAATAATCTTGGAGTCAATCTCATATTCCGATAAGACTTGTTGAATATATTCAGCAACTTCTCGTTCGTTGCCATTCACCGACTTGATTTTTATGAGATCTTGTAAAATTTTAACACGTTGTTCCGAATTCATGAGGACCCTCCTCGCCTGATTTATGTATTTTCATTATAGCATATCTTGCCTGGCAAACATAAATTAGTGATTACTACTTCTAATTTTATGGGGATAATCGATTAGAAACTTTATTATTAACCTATTTTTATGCGCTTTCATAAATTTCGTAAGTATGTTACCATGATAATGGTTATATATAATATAAAAAACTGTTCATATATGTGTGAAATGAGAGAGGTGCGGTGAAAAGATTCATAAGTATTTTATTGAGGTATTGCAACATAATATTTTGTCAAAAACATATTAGTAATTATAAATAATTTTTAAGGAGCTTCATAAATGAAAAAGGTAATATTATCACTATTAATTGTATTGTGTTTCCCCTTAAACGTATTAGCAGAAGAAGATAAGTTAATACATACTCTAGTCTCTGGTATTGATACATTCACAATTGATAACTACAGTAATTTCACTGACAATATGACAGTTGAAGGAATGGTTTTAGAGTCGAAAAAGCATCTTAGAGAAAATCTTGAAAATTATAGAGATAAAGATATTATGTATAGAGGTTTTCACACATTAACTGACAAATATGGCGAAGAAAAAGATGTTTTTACCTATGTAATGTTCATAAGTAAAGATGATATCAAAAAAATTAACGAAGATAACTGGAACCCTCCTTTAGAAGATTTTGTAGATTTTTCAAAGGGATTTTACTTACATCCTGTGTTTAAAAATACAAAATTTTATTCAAAGCAGAAAACTGATGAAAAATTACCAGGTTTTGACGGAGTTATTAATGGTACATATGTAAATAACGGGACAATGGGAATAGATCCATCTAAAAAGCTTCAATCTCCAGGAGCAGATGTTCAGGGCATAGATACTGTATGGGGTCCTTTAAACCCTGAAGGTAAAAAAATGTTAAATGAAAATTTATATGAAGAAGAAATTGACGGAAATATAATTCAATATTCTGTTTACGACGAAAATATATTTATTGTCTCAATAACTTTTGAAGAAGAAAAAACTAACTTTAATCCTGAAGACGATGATATTATATCATTGATTAAAAAATATACTTATAATGACATATATTTAGTTGAAGATATTTCAGATGGTATTTTCTCTGTTTATAGATATAAGAGTGATGAATTAAACAAAGAATTTGATGTAGAATTTGTTACGGATGATGGTGAGACTTTAATTGGAATCGCAATGAATGAAAAAATATAATTTTTTAACTAAATTATATTAGATAAACCTAAAGCCCCTTTTAACCGAATAGTTAAATGGGGCTTTAATAATATAGCTATTTTTCCGTTAAGCCTAAATCAAAACCTTGTGCTTCAACAACTTGAAGCATTTGAGCTCTTTTCGGATTATAACGATCCAGTTGTTTTAATACATTATTCGTATACGTCTCAGAACGTTGGTTGCGTTGGCGTGTGTCATAGTAATGGGTCATCTCATCATCAAAGTCAGCCAAGGCCTCTACATAATTTTGATGTAATGGATAACCATTTTCTCCTAAAATAAAATCAAGCGACATTCTTGGCTTTAATTCAGGATGATCATCTGGTACACCAAAGCCTACCCCTACTAATGGGAAAGTATACTGAGGGAGTTCTAAAATTTCGATAATTTTCGCCGGATCATTTAAAATACTCCCAAAATAAACTGCACCGAGTCCATCCGATTCAATCGCATTGGTTAAATTTTGTGCAGCTAAGTATGCATCAGCTGCCCCCTGGAAAAAGCGATCCATTGTCGCGGTTCTCTCAGTTGAATGTCCTTTTTCTTTGGAAATTTGATGAATTCGATAGCAGTCCACGATAAAAATAACTAGCTCTGGAACGTCTTTCAAATAAGCTTGATTCGCGACTTCGGCCAAGGCAGCACGCTTAGCTGGGTCGGTCACTCGAATTGCAGAATAAGATTGTAAGCCTACACTCGTCGCTGTTCTGCGCATTACTTCAAAGTATGTACTCAATTGCGCATCAGAAATCACTTCATCTTTAAAGAAACGAATACTACGGTGAGCTAATTGATGTTTGATTGTTTCGTTCATAACGCATCCTCCTATAAATTATATTAATTATACTCTAACATGAGTCGATAAATGTGACGAGTTAGACGCTTCATCTATTTTAAAACAATACAAAAAACGTCATACCATCCTTTAGAAAGGTTGATATGACGAGTTTCAGACTGCCAGCTGCAGGAATCGAACCTGCGACCTACGCGTTACGAGTGCGTTGCTATGCTAATTCTTGTATATATAAGCCTACACAAGACTATATCAACGTTTATACCGTCTATAAATATCAATAAAAAGTATACAAATATACCATTGTGTATGTTTTCTGCCCCTTTTTTGCCCCTTTTCGTGTGTTGTAATAAAAATACCCCCGCCAATTAAGGTGGGGGCTACTTAACTTAATAGCCTTACATTAAACTGGTCGAATTCAACCGGTTTAGAATTACTTAATAAACTCTCCGTAAGGTGCTTCTTTTGTTCCTGCTGAAATCCATCTTGTACGTCCGTCATAAGATGTGTACTTCAACCAACGCATACCGTCAATGTCCTTATAGTCGTCATAGTAAACAACTTCATCTTTGTAGTATTTAGCAGGGATATGCCCTGTCGCTTGTGGTAGATTGCGCACATTGACCGTGGTGTTAAATCTGAATCTACCGTGTTTACTCACTTCTTTTGCTTTCTTAACAATAATGATACGTGATTCCGGATAAATTAAATTAGGATCTTTAATTCCGTTCCATTCAACTAAATCATCAACTGTTACATTGAATTTCTTAGCAATCTTAGACAACGTATCGCCGACTTGAATCGTATACATATCTTGCGAGTTAGTAGGTTGTGCCGGCTTCTCTTTCGGCTGAATCTTAGGTTCTTTGAGGTTTAATGTCCCTTTATTTAATGCTTCGAGATCATGTTTGAACTTGTGCCATTTTTCCCAATTATTCTTCATCCAGCATCCAGGACATGATTTGCCCGATGCATCATAATGACGTATCACTCGTTCGTTAGGAATATTATATTTCCGTTGCAAGTATTGAGTTAACAACAGCACCTGTTCATAAGTCTTAGCATGAGGTTGCCATTCCCATACATTATTTCCTGTTGACGTATCTTGACACATTTCAATACCAATAGAATTCCGATTCGTTGCGCCATAACGATGATACCCGTTGAATTGTCCTCGTCCTGAATTAAATCCATCTCCGACGTGCCACCCTTGGCGATTATCAGGCACTACCTGAATAATTCGATGTGGGTCTACAAAATAGTGCGCACTTGCTTCACGATACACATTTCTAAAATAATTCGCATTGTCCCTCGCTTGACCTGCCGCTCCTACAAAGTGAATGACGATCCATTGCGGGTTATTCCATCCACCAATATTTACGTTCGTTATATCTTGCTCAATTGGGTATAATTTAGCCATTTAATTTCTCCTTTCGTAAATTAAAAAGCGCCAAGATACAAACGTATCTAAGCGCTAGTTATATCTGCTATCTTCCGTCTAACTTCCCAACTTGCAAATTATCGTACAATCCACTTGCTCCTAAACCGCCAATTGCCCCCACTAAAATCGCATTCTGCATTGGTGCACTTGACAACATTGCAAAGGTTGCATTTAACACAATACCTGTGATGAGCGATAATAATGGTAGATAGCGTTCATTAATCGTAAATGCACGTTTAAATACCTCCACTATCCCGCTCACTACTGGAATCAATACAATTGCAACAAGTTCTGCCTCTTTAAATAACTCGATTAAAATATCCATTATTTTGTCTCCTTCATATTTCCGTATTTTTCTTTGTAGATTACCTCTTGTGATCCCGAATCTGATCTAGCTTCAAGCACAATAAGACGTTCAGCGTGATCATCTAATTTATCTTCAGCTTTCTCAATTCGCTTAGAGTTTTGTTTTGTGACCTCATTTAAATGCTTGCGATCATACTCACTGTCCACTGTGATTTCTTTAATTTCCTCTAACACAGCATGGATTGGTTCGATTTGCTGACGTGCAATTTCAAGCATTTTATCCTGATATTCTTTGTCCTGAGCTAGTCGCTCTTGTTGCGCTTTCTCGGCTTCCTTTGCTTTACGCTTTTCCCATGGCTTTATGAAATACTGGTATCCAAACCCTAAAATAAGTACAAGGGGACTGACGATACCTGCGACTAAAGTTAAATATTCTACTAATGAATCATAAATCATGTTTCACCCTCTCTCTATTCTGTGATTAAATCTTCAGCTCCCATATCAATCAAAATCTCTTTGACTTTTTCTTTTAAAAATTTAGGCACTCGATCAAACGTATACTTCCCATTAATAATATTTACCGCTAAGAATTTTGCCATTCTATATTCTCCTCTCGATTTATTCTTTTGTTTCAACAAGTGAACCTAACATCTCGACTGCATCCAACATCGTGTCGTTCATCAGTTCGTATTGCGTTTTAATGCTGCCAAATTCTTCTTTTGATTTTTGGATAAAAGAATCCATCTCACTTATCTTTTGGCTAAATGTCGCATCAAGCTCTTTGATTTTATCAGTTGGATCAAACTCCATTGCGAGCTGACTCAGAACAGCTTGAATTTGTTTTTCTTTGGATTGTCCAGTTAAGTCACCCACAACATCACGAGTTACAACGGTATAAGGCGAGTCACAAATAATTTGGATTTCTGTCATATTCGTTGCTGTTTTATAATAAGATGGATTTGCAATTCTATAATTCATCGTCATTCTCCTTTTCCTTTTCTTCAGTTTTCTTCAACGCTGCCAATTCTTCTTCAACCTCTGCTAATTTCACTAATAAATAATTCTTTTCGATTCTGAGATTACAATTCTCAGTTGATAACTCTTCGAGTGTCTTTTCGATGTGTCGCATAATTTCTTCCTTTCTTTATTAATAAGTCACACTTACCATTGCTCGAATCGGATAATTCCAACGTTTGCCTCGGCTCGGTTCGTAAACGTGTGCGTATCCAACCAAACCGACTTTTGCATTCTCGTAATCATACGCATCAACATAACAAACTGTTCTGAGCAACTGTAATCGCCCGCTTGAATAATCGGGTGAGTTAAACGTCATCGTGTCCGATATCGAAGCGATCGCTTTGAATCGTTTCCCTTTAAATACAGCAGGCAGTTGCACCCAGTGATGCCACGGGTGAACACCCAAAGGGTCAACGATATTCGCATGACTTGAACCGTCGTTTAGCACGTTTGAAACCTCTTGAATATGCATCAGGTAATGTGTGTGATAATTTGTTCCGCCAACTTGCGTATAAAGGCCCTGCGCATTAATAATCGTCTTACTTCCGTCTGTATGCGTTGCTGTCAACCCGTTCGCATTAATAGAAATTCGACTGTTAATGCCATTCCAATAAGTTTTAATGAAATCAGCTCGATTCCCCGTCAAGTTATTAATATCTAAATTGATAATTCGAACATTTGCTGCGTTTATGGTTCCTGCGTTAATCTTGCTCGCATTTAAACCACCAATGTGCGCATCTTTAATCACACCACTCGATATATAAGAATTCCCATCCAACATGATATTCTTCCCTTGAATGCGAACTCCATCTCTCGATAAATTCAGTGCACTTTTTATCTCGCTCGCTGTCATTTTCGAATCAGGAATCTTGTCTTTTACCGCTAAATAAATAGAATCACCAGAATTTCTGATGATCCCTTCCACATCTGATTCAGTTACTTTTAAGTCAATGAGTCCTTTTAATTGACTAATAGATGATGCAGTATCCGACTTCAGGTCCTTTACACTCGTCTGAATTCCATTCGCCGTCGCAGCAAGCTGAGTAACTCTGCTATCTGTCGATGATAATTTAACTTGTAAGGCCTCTGATGTTGCTGCTATTTCATTCTTTAGACTCTTTTCAACATCGGCAATATGAATGCCGATTCCATTGGCTGTTTCGACAATTTCTGTTGAAATATGATCTTGATGATACTGTCTCATCATGCCGCCAACGTTGACTCGTATTCTCGACCATAAATCGGAGTTTTCTTCGTCGGTCATTTCTGCATTAATCTCTTTTAAGTTCTTAAACACACCACTTAAATTCCCTTCGTATACTTCGGGCGGTACAAAGTAAGTGGCATCAGGATTTCGTTCAACTTGCATATGATTAATGGCTAAGTCTCCATAACAGTCCGATTCCAATTCAATCGATTGCATGTCTCTGTCAGGAGTAAATGTATAAGTATATTTCCCGTCTTTAAACGTTAAGTCGCTTAAATTTATTTTCAATGGTTATCACCTACTTTTTATTCATAATATTCAAGCGTAAATATAGCGTTGGTATAAATGTTATCCGTCATCTTTGAACCTTTAAAACTATCTTCAAGACGGTCTTTGAGATTGATAACTAAGTACGTGGTGTAAAGTTGATAAGACTCAATTTTATCATTATCTAACTCCCAAACCTTGTTGCTCCATTTGTGTTTAAAGGTCAACCTATGAATACCTGTAAGAGATTTAATAATCACATTTCCGCTTGAATCAGTAATATTCAATCTTAAATAACTATTTATTTTATCTGCCTCTCTATTTAAGTTGGTTTCTAACACTTTAAACTTTACCCAAACAAGTTTGTCGCCTACATACCGTCTTACAATTTCTTTATCTCCAATAAAAATACCAACTCTACTCATGTAGACCACCCTCTACATGGTAAAATTGGCTAAAAATTAAGCTATATTTACCCCCCCGAATATATCAGAAAAGGTATGTTTAATTGTGTACAAAATAGTGATACCTCCTATTTCTTTACGAAAATAACTTCTGTGCCTGATGGGTATGATTTATTCAATCCAAGTGAACCCAATTGTTCTCTTAATGAAACGCTAGTTCCACCAATTTCAAACCAAAAGTCGTGTTCAACGTTACTTAAACCAATAGGTATTTTATCAACAATGATACATTTAACATCAGCTCGCTTAAATTTTGGTACTGATTCTGAAAATCTCAATGATGTAGTTGACGATGAAGCAGAAGCTGCAAGTTTCGTTTTAAAGTAAATTAAGTCGCTCGTTACCTCATAAACGCACGTCACGCTTTCGCCAACAGACATACCACTTGAAATGCCCAACTGTCCAAGCGTTTTATTAAATTCAATATATAAAGAACTTCTGTTCTCCGTCACACGATTGAAATTATCTGATGTAATCGTCTGCTTCTTGTTATCTAAATAAACTTCTTTGAGTGCTGTTGAGCCTATCGCCAGAAGTGGTGGTGTTCCATTAATTGATAAGTCATCTTCGTCTAAACCAGATGAATAAGCCATTGTCGATGTAATTCTGATGAGTCCATCATCTGCTGACCACACCAACCTACTCCCAACATATCGCTTCGCAATTTCTTTGTCGTTTGAATAAATTAACTTACGCATATCATCTACTCCCACACGTCATAAACGGTGTTAGGGTCTTTAGTGCTGATTTTATTGTATTCAGCTTGTGAGCCTGCCCAATACTTCATTTCAGTACCAGTTCGGATATTGACAATCCCCTTGCCTGCTTGACCAGTCAACCCTTGCTGACCCCTCGCCCCTGTCGCTCCGTTCGTTCCGTCCTTGCCCCACGGTACATCAATCGTTGTACCGTTTGAAAACACAACGGTCGTGACTCGCTTGCTTGAATTTTGAGTCGTGCTTTTAATGGATACGGACGTACCACTTGCACCAGTTGCACCTCTTGCCCCACGCTCGCCTTTCAGTTCGGCTTTTTGAGATGGGGTCAACTCGATAGGGTCACCTTTTTTGAAGTACTCATCGTGCGTGTGTGACGAACTTGCTTTACCATCTAACTCATCTTGCAAACCGTTAACATCGGCAATCTCGTGTGTGTGTGTTGAGCTTGCTTTATTCTTCAATTCATCTTGCAAACCTGTCACGTCCGTTATGGTGTGCATGTGTTCTTTCTTCGCATAATCTTGTAGCTGACTGCTCACATCAACACTCGCCAAATCGTCTTTAGTCGCATAATCACTCATGTCAACGTCTTTAGCTTTAATCTGATTGATTTGCTCTTGTGTTAAATCCTCAAACTTTAAAGGATCGCCCTTTTCACCTTTGGCAATGGTGGCACTACTGCCATCGCTAAACTTAACTAGCGTATTTCCTTTGCTGTCTGTTGAAGTAGATTCAACCTTAATCGAATCGCCTTTATCAACAGTTATGTTACTACCATCGCTGAAATTAATAACGGTGTTCCCTTGACCATCTTTCGTGTGACTTGAAACGGTGATAGAATCACCTTTGTCACCTTTTTCAATCGTGACTGTTTCACCATCGCTAAATTCGATAACGGTGTTTCCTCGGCTATCTTTTCGCTGTGACGATACCGTGACGGATTCCCCTTGATCACCCTTTGCCCCTTTAATAATCGGCAAGTTTGACCATTTATTTTTTCCATCGCCAACACGGACTTCTCCAGTATCAGTTGCTACACCAAGCTCTCGTTCCATCAGAATGACAGTTGACTTGTTCCATTCGGCTAACGTCATACCCTTATGCTTCACTCGAACATTAATTTTTTCTGCCAATCGCATCAACTCCTTTCTATTTAATTTCCGTCCAGAATTAGTATCGGCTCGCTTGACCAGTTACCGATCCAGTTATTGTCAAGGTTGCCGTCCGCAACCTCTTTAAACTGCAGCTCTATACGCTTCGTTTCATTTTTATTGACGCTGTGCTTGAATGTTTGCTTCTTATACCAATCGCCAAATATCGTTATTTGATACGGCTCATCAGCAATCACATTGAACTTGTTCTCTTGACTACTTGACTCAACCTCAAACGTTTCTAATCGTTCCCGTTCAGGAACTAATTTGAGCTGTGCTTTTAAAATCTCAAACGGAGAATCAAGATGCACATTTAAAATAGCTTTTTGCAGCATCTCACATATCGCATCAAAACTAATCGTATACGTCTGACCTGCCTTAAAGCCCCCATCATTTGCCACGATCTCAGTGATTGGATTCTCGAAAAGTACCTTTCGCTTAAACTCACCTTTCAAGATATTCTTATTGTAACGAGTGACTCCGTCATTCCCGATTAAATCCAAACTCATTTCAGTTCGATCTCTTAGCGCATTGATTTTTGCTTCCATGTCATTTATAACATCGGTCGGTAGATCGAGTGAATCCAACTCTTTTCTAAACGCATCCAACTCAGATTGATTACGTTCTTGAGTCGCTTGGAATTGTTCGTCAAATTCTTTGACTTTAGATTCGAAAGCGTTGATTTTTTCTTGAATTTCTCGATCAAATGTTTCTGTATCTATTAACTTTTCCCAAGTTTCACCATTCCAGACGTAAATTCGATGATACTTCCCATTCTTTTCAAACCAAGTATCACCAATTTTATGTTCGATATTAGAAGGTGGCGTATCATACCAAATTCGATTTCCCTGACTATTGACAAGGTACTTAGGCAACTCATCCTCAAGATTTTCTTGCCGGTTTTCTAAATCAAATAATCTGTCTTCGATATCTCCAGTTAATGCAGAACGAAAACCTGAGCCTATGGTTCCAACTTCAATAGAATCATTTCGATCTAACAAGACGTTATAATTTACAACAACCACTTTTGCATCTTCTGATGTAATTCCCAACTTAGGATAGAAAATCGGAACGATATCGCATAATTCGATTTCTTCAACTAATTTCAAGCTTTGATAATCCAATGTAGTTGATAAATCGATGTACTCAATTTTAGTGTTTATCTTTGGCATCCCAATGCGATTGTTTTTCACATAGCTTTCAGCTATACTTCTCAATTTATCTTGTGTTGGCACTTCATCTTGTTTAAATTTTGAAGATAGATCAATCGTTGCGATTCTTCGATTGGCGTATAAGTCTAGGTAGTCACCATCAATAATTTTTTCATCCAACGTTACAATTTCACTTTCAGATGAATTTCCCTCTTCGTTTGCAGGTGTATAAACTGCAAAAGGTAAGATTGAAGTCACGGTGCTTTCGATATCCTCATCAGACTCTGCACTGACAATGTTTCTTCCATATTCAAGGACGGTAGGTGTCTTCCTACCTAGCTGTTTATGAAGTTTTATTGTCATATTATCGAATTCGTACTCTCCACCCCACACGTCGAGGATAGAACCTCGCTTACCCATTAAAGCCTCACGAGCATTAGTAATTTCTTCGATTTTCCAATTTGTTGAATTATTCGTTTCAATATCGGACCAAACATCAAACTTCAATCCACCAATTAAGTTAGCGTTCCACGTAGAAAGAGCATCTTGCGCACTTGCTCCTGAAATACTAACATTAGGGTTCAAAACCGATTGTTCTGCTTTGTGACTAATGTGCTTGGCATATATTTTTATGATGCCGTCACTGTTCTTGTTAATACGACTAATTTCAAAGGTCTGATTTTTTGTGCGCACACCAACATCGGACTTTATTTTCATTTCTCGTTGGAATACACTAGCCATCTCTCCGTTTGACGGATACTCAATATATAAAGTGTAATTGCCGTTTCGTTCTCGAGTCGCTATTGCTTTTATCGCATTGATCTCGCCTAATCCATATGTTAGAAATGTTTTTTCATCTGCAGGGTACAAAATAGGTTTCATCTATACTTTAACCCCCCAATGCGGTTCAATTTCAACTTTGAAGTTTCCTGTCCACCGGATTACATTATTACTTGTATCTAAATAAGGTTTCACGGACTCCGGAGAACGGACAAATTTATCCCATGCACCTTGCGTACCATGATAAATAGTATTTGACTGCATATCTAAGGTTATCCCACCTTGAATGTCCCTAAGTTTTGTCAGTCGTCCGTTAATCGACAATTCACAATTGCCTGAGCCAACAATTTTTATTATTGGTTGAGCAGGAACATTTCCTTTGCCGATTAGGGTTTCACCATTATTTATACTTCGCATTTTCAATCCATCTTTGTAGTATTTAATGGGATGGACTAAAAAATCTACTTTTAACTTCCCAAAATTGCTTAAGATCTCTTTTATTTCAAATGTGGATATAAAGGCTGCTCGATATTCAAAATCTTTTTCCCAAGATAAAAGGAGAGGTTTATACCCCTCCACATTCAACCATTCACTAATTTTTATTTGTTGTTCTGTTACATTCTTTTCTGAGAGTAATCTGAATGGAAATGATTTATTTACAGCCTTCAAGCGATTATTGCTTAACAGCAACTCACCGTGTCGACCAGGAACAACCACAGTTTCAACATCATAACCTGTAGACTCATGAGTCATGTCGTTATAGATCCGTAGTCCTAAGCTATCACTTCGGATTCCATTGAATTCAATATATGCTGTCATGCATTCACTCCTTCCAGATTAACGTAGTATGCAAACTCCTTAAGCAATCGTTTCATATTATCAGGTGTGAAGAAGTCCGCTTTATCTCCACCTGTTGCATTCAATGTATAGCTTTGATTATAAGTTGCGTTTGTATTAGATCCACCTAACACTCCCAAAGAATTACCTACAGATTGCATCTTATGTTTTAGACTTGATGCCCCGCCGCCAAGCAAATCTTCAGGATGCATCTTGTATTTACTCATTGAGCTGATCATATTTTCAATAGCTTGATTTGAATACTTAGTATTCTTATCAATACCTGTTGCAACCCCTCTAGGAATAAATTTACCTACTGTATCAGCAAAAAGACGAGAAGGTGATTTAATCCGAGCTTTTGCTCTCGCCGCACGATTCGCTTGCGCCACCATCGCATTTGCTGCAGCTGTGATTGCTCCTAAGGCACTATACATACCCTGAGCAAGTCCATTCCCAATTTGAGAACCAATACTTCTGAAAGTTCCAATAGCGCTTCTAGCAATATTCGCAGCAGCATTGATACATGCTTTCATTGCATTTGAAGTTGCTCCTTTTTTATTGGAAATCGCACTAACAAATTGACTCATACCTGTATTAGCTGAATTAACAACTTGTTGGAATCCGTTCGTAACAGCTGTCTTAATAGAATTCATACTGTTCGTAACAGCTGTTTGAACAGAACTCATTGAATTTGACACAGTTGATTCAACAGCTGAAAAACTTTGAGATACCGTATTACTGATTGTTGTCATCGCTGTAGATACTGTGGTTGATAGTGAAGATAACGATGAACTTACACTTGTATTGATGGAGTTAAAAGCTTCTCCGATTGAAGATAATCCACTTGCTATACCGCTTAAATCAGGAAAACCACTCATCGCTTGTTTCAACGCTTCAAAGTCCGTTGCCAAAGCCGATACTCTAAATATCGTACCCAATGCTGTACCGATGGAAGTAAGTCCCGTTCCAATTGATTCTAACGAAGGGAAACCAGCAAATGCTTGACCTAACGCTTCGAAGTCTGTTGCTAATGCAGACACTCTGAACGTATTCGCTAACGCATCTGATATCGTTGTTAACCCTTGCGCTATGGTCTCAGGTTGTGCATTTAATATATCCTTCATGCCAAGTCCAATACGCACTAGGCCTGCTCCGATATCCCACAGACTTAGTCCTTGAAGCTTAGTAAATGACTCCACAATCATGTCAAATGCTTCAGCAATATCTTTTGCGGTATTACCAATTTGTTCAACGAAATCAGTACACGAATCAATAATCTTCGCAATGGATTTATTAACCTTCTCAATAGCTTCACCGACTTTAAGCGCTAAATCGCCAAAAGCTTGAATAATTTCTTCTACTCCCTCTAGAACGGTCTCGACTAATGGTGTTAAAGCCTCAATAATTCTTTCTGCGCCTGTTGAGATAGCATCAGCCACTTCGCTAATTGCATGACCGACTTCTTTGGCAAATGCTCCAAACTCTTTGATAATTCCTTGAATTTGTTCTCCGATCGTTTCAACTAACGGTTCTAAAGCTAATAGAATCTCAGCAACACCACTTGAAATAGCTCCTACCACCTCTGATATAGCCGAACCAACATTTAATGCAAGCTCACCAAAAGCAGCGATTATTAATGGTAGATTTGATACGACAACTTCAACCATCCTTGTGATTTCTGGAATAAAAGGGGCTAAAGCAGATACAATCTGGACTACTGCGTTACTGATCACTTGCGTAATTTCAACAAACATATTTGCTATAACTTGAACGTTTGGTCCAAGAGCCGTTATGATCATAGCAATCCCAGATGCAATGCCTTGAGCGATAGTGCTAATAGCTGTACCTAAGCTTGTTATCACTGTTCCTAAGAGGTTTCCGAAACCTGTAACTAATTGATTTACAATTGATCCAACACCTTCAAGAATTGCCTTCACGCCTTCTCCTTGAGTAGCAAGAAGAGTAAATGCCGCTACAACAATTCCTATTGCTGCTGCAAAAACTAACATATTGACTGGATTCATTGATTGTGTCATCTTGCCCAAACCAACAAGGATAGATTTTATGCCATCGCCCATCCCTTTAAAAGCTTGAGATAGGCCCGCACCTAATCCACGCAGCATTGTTCCAGTTCCTGAAAGGATGGATTTTATAGAAGTGCCGGCTGATTTTATAATGTTCGCTATCCCGTTGAAAGTACTTGCGATTATAGATTTAGAACGACCTGCAGACCGTGTTAACCCTCCAAGACCTTCTTGTAAAGGTTGGAATAAGTTAAAGGCATTCTTTATCTTCATAGCCGTTCGTAATCCCACAAAAGCCAATTTAAGAGCGATAACGCCCTTAACAACACCTTGAATCAGTCCGGGATCCAATTTAGACACAAAATCAGCGATTTTTTTAGCGGCATCTGCTACAACTTTGGCAACTTCCCCGACAACTTTTCCTATCTCTCTAAAGTCAGCGCTCGCTGGCTTCAAAGCACTCAGTACATTTTTTATCGCTGCGCCAATTGAACGCATGGCTGAACTAAAAGCCTTAGCTGCGCCTGTAGATTTGAAACCACTCATAAAATCATCAAAAGCTCGTTTTGCTTGCTTACCAAATGATTTTATTTTATTTAAAGCCGTATCAATTCCATCGGTTATTTTCGTAAAATCAATGCGATCGATCATATCAGTGATGCCTTCGATCGCTTTAATGGCTATACCATCTAACTTTTCAAAAACTGGCATTAGTTTATTTGAAAGTGTCTCACGCAAACCGTCCATAGCTTGACCCGCAGATTTAAATTCTGTTGCCATTTTAGAAAAATCTGCGTTTGTACCGACTTCTGCGACGGCATCCGCAAAACTTTTAGATGAGATTTCTCCGTTTTGAATTGCGAGAACCATCTCATCCAAGCTCATGCCCATATGTTTTGCAACCATTGCCATCCCAGCCGGGGCTTGTTCCATCATCAATTTGAAATCTTGCCATTGCATTGTTGGTTTAGAGAGTGCTTGTGTCATTTGCTGACTCATCGTCTTCATTGCCTGTGCGGGTTGTTCAGAAGATGCAGCAAGTCCACCCATCCCTTTTACGAGTTTCTCTGTATTATCATACCCAATAGCCGCCATTTGACTGTAAGTTGATGCCATATCCGATGCAGAATAGATTGTTTGTGTGGCAAAGTCTTGTAACGACTTCTGCACTTTGTCTATCTCAGAACTAGATTTACCAATCATCCGCATGTTCCCATCGAAAGTTTTCCAAGCCATCGATGATTCTGTTAATTCGCCAGTCAATGACCGCACACCGCCAGAGATAGATCCAATTGTTTTTTGAATCCCCGCAGACACTAAGTTTGCGCCTAGAATTTTGCCAAACAGTCCACCTTGACCCCCGGAGTTACCCAACTCTTGAAAGGCACTTTTTATTCGAGAAAGACCCGATTTAGCTTCTGTAGTGTTTAATTTCGTCTCAATAATAACTGTTCCATCTGCCAATAAGTTTCACCCCCTAACTTGTTGATAATCTGTATACTTCCTGTAACCTTCGCATTTCTTTTTTATACTCAGAACTTTCGCCTTTGGATGGTTTCCAAGACCGTATTCGAATCACTTCAGCAAATTTTGTATCTGAAGGTAATCCTGATAATAAGGCGTTGAACTTATGCCAATGCATTTTGTTTTGTTCATCGAATAAATCAATCCCATATGCTTGCATAAAACTTGAATAAATATACTCGCCATCTTGGCTTATATCATACAAAGGTTTATCGTCTTCCTCAGATTTGCTTTTATCAATAATTTCACGAGGAATTATATTACCTTTAATATCTCTCACTACATCCGCTTCTTCATTTTCCATTCGCACGTAAGTATCGAATATATCCATGAAGCTTTCTGTAGCAATTTCTAAAGTCAGGTCTCCTCTTACATCCTCACCAAAGAACAAAAATAACGCCGTAAACAAACGATTAATCTCATCAACTGAATCATCCCTCATCAGCTCAATCACCTTTAAAACTACATTAAACGCTAAATTTAAGGTGTATTCTCTGTCTCCAATTACGTATTTATCAACTAACTTCCGAGAGATGTCCATATGTTAGTCCTCGATATATTTCTTTAGCTTTTCCGTATCCATTTGATCTTGATATTCTTCAGCAATCCCCTCGAACATTTGAACAAAATAATTCACAGTTACGGTTACAGACTGCCCTGCAAACTCATAAACACGATTGAATGTTCCTTCGCTAAATGTTTCATCCCATGCTTTAGATACTAACTGACGTAACGCTTCTAACATTTCATGCACGTTATCATCATTGATACGTTCTTCTAATTCCTTTGACTCTTTAACTAATTCTTTGTGTATTTTATCTAATTTCAATAAATTAACGTCATTTGCAACAAATTCCAATTTAAATTCTCCAAAGTCGATTGGAATGACATTGTTTCGCTTCTCAAATTTAATTACTTTTGACATTTTATATAATTCCCCCTGAATAAATGATAAAAAAATAGGAGGGGACTTCCCTCCTACATTGATGAACCTTCAACAACAGATGATTCCTTCGGTGTCTCAACATACTTAATTGTACATCCAAATGATTCGTCTTCAGTGGCCTCTCCAGAACCGTCGTTTATTGCAGAGACGTTCGCTCTACCAACCCACTGTTTTTTACCATCTGAAGATACAACTTTATGCCATACACGACGACCTTCACCTGTTTGATACTTCATACCGCAAATTAAATTCTGCGCCTCATCTTCGTGGTCTCGATAACCCTCGAATGAATACCCCGCAGCAAACGTCTTCACGAATTCTTCAGGTGTTCCATCTCCATCGTAGAATCCTTCAGAATCAGATTCTTCCTCATCCTCAGTTTCGATATTCGAAATATACTTTGCTAATTCTAACCATTTTGTTGGCTCTTTATCCGGAGATTCAGCTGTAATCTCTGCGACAAAGTGACCACGTAAAGCGTTCTTTAATCTTGCCATTAAATATTTCCTCCTATTTCCAATTTTGCTTCTAATTGTAATAAATAAACATAATATCCTTGTTCATCTACCCCTTCTAAAAAAGGTTTAGACAAATCAATACTTAAAAACCGATAAGATTCGTTCCTACTCGGTATATCAAGATTAAATTCAGAAAGGGCTTCGTTAATTGTCCACAAGGTGTGGCTGCCCTTCTGGTTATCTTTCGTCTTAATTGCGATTTGATAAGGCAATCTAACCTCTTGTGTTCCATCCATGAACATCTTATCTATTTTGCCACCGGGCAAAGTAAAAACGACTAAATCCTCTTCATGTGTCAGAAAATCAAGTCTTGCTACTAGAGATAGATCAAGCTGATTAATAAATCTTATCAATTGGATTTGAAAATCAATTGCATTTGTCATAATCCCATTGCTTTAATCGCAACGACACCCCACTCTCTAATAGTTCCTTTTGGAACTCGTTTATCCCATCTTTTGCCTGTTCCAGGCGTGGTGTATTTTCTGAAAGTAACAATCCCATTCGTACCATAAAAATGAGCCCTTCCGTACGGGCCTGGATAAATTACTTTACCAGGCGAAGCATGAGAACCAGAGCGTAAAGGTCCGCTACGCAAAGGCACATATGGCTCCATATCAAGCAAAGCCTGATTCGCCATTGCTAACTCACCCTTTTTAATCGATGACTCCGAGAATTTCCGTTCGGCACCTGAAAAATCAACTTCAACATTAACATGAAACGCAGCTCCAACACTCATCAAATCACCTCGATTTCGTATCCTATTACTTTCTTATACAAGCTGATTGGAATAATGCCGATCACCTTATATTTTTTGTCCCCATCAATGATCCGACCGTCAATATAACTATCATCCAATATGACTTTGCAGTAGCGTGAATAAACAAAAATAACGCCTGGATTTCGTTGAGTATCATCTTTACTCCCATGCGTTAATGTTGTCGCTCTATCAAAACGAACAGGAGAGAGAGTTAAAGCACCGCCATAACTCTCTTTCCCCCACTCATCTCTACCTAGAACTTTTTCGATTTGAACAGAATCAATTAAAAGTCGCTTATCGATCATAAGCCACCCCGCTATATCCAAATCCAACGCTGTTTAACAGATTTAAGGCATCTAAAGTCAAACCGTAAGGAGTGAAATTAATACCCTTCTTATCTGTCCCGCCATAAGACACAGATGTTCTACCGATGGATATATTGGCTAGATGCTGTCGGTCTTCAGCTGTATCAATCCCTGTTTCGTCCATATAAGCGATTTGAAGTGCGACAGCTTTTTTTACTGCATCCTTGCGAATGTCTATATCTTCTTCAAAATTGCAATAACTATAACAGTGTCTTGTATACATATCTATCATTGCACTTGCTTTATAATAAAGCTTTGAAAAGTGTTCAGTCGAATCATAACCCATTTCGATGTATTCATTCTCAGTCAAATACAATCATTATCAACTCCTCTCATTTATACAAAGACTAGTCACTCACTAGCTGAGAGATATTGGATCACCTTCCTTATTTTTTAGATGGCTCTGTTTTTTTATCCTCAATACGCTCTAAGAATTCACGTTTGTGCAACTCTTTCGCCTGTTCGTTGATTGTGTCTGCTTCTGCGACTTTCATTTCGATTTCTTCGCCTTTGGTATAGTTTTTACCATCATTAGTCGTACCGAAATTGGTTAATACTTTATACTTCGCCATTATTTATCAACTCCTTAATTAAGGTCCTGGAACAGTTGGTGTTCCCGTCACTTTAATGACAGCTTTCTTGTTATCTTCTAGGATAAACTGTCCACCTTTAGCAGCCGCTTGTAAAATTACACCGTCAAAATCGACTGCGGTAATCGTGCGTGCAGTGTTAATGCCCACGAAAGGAATAATCAAACCGTTCGGCATGACAATTGCTTGCGTGTTTTCTTCAAAATATTGAGCAGCTACAGGCTGTAATGCAATGTCTTTGTAATAAGCTAATCCGTTTCGGTCAATGTTAACAGATGAACCTTTACCCTTATTAACGTGTGCCATGTCTACAATTGCATTATATAAATCTGATTTAACATAAGCTGTCGCTGGCGCTGTCACTTCCAAATCAACATAGTAAGTATTGATTTTGTTGAATAAATCTTTAATAGCTTTCTCTTCATAAGAAGCTAATGTTTCCTCTTTGCCAGCTACTTTCGAAGCGTATTCTCCGATGCGCTTGTTCATTTTACGTGTTTGAGCTTCTGACTGTAATCGTAAACGGTCTGCAATCGCTGCATTTAAATCATTGTTCACTGTAAATCTGTCGATACCTTCGTTAATAGCCAGTGTGTAATCGTATGGTACGTCCGTATCTTGATAAATAACTTCCGTCATTTGACCAAAACGTGATGAATTAGACGTTCCTGTGCCAAAAGCTACATCTTTATCTGTCTTATATTCTCCAACAACCACTGGCGTGTTATTCGTTTTAACACTGAATGCTGTTGCATTATTTTGCACTCCGTCTAAGATTTGAATTGGTGCGATTGCTCCTTGAAATGCATTTGTTGCGCTAAACACTGTTTGCAACATTCCTCGATATTGCTTCTCATAACGTCTTACTGGTAAGTTTAAGTTTTCTCCTGCCATTTAATAGGCCTCCTTTAATTAATAATTTATTTGTACATGTTCATTGCTGCTTCGAAAGGATCGCCTTCACTTTCGCTACCCGCCGTTGGATTTCCGCCACGAACGATTGACGGGGATTTATCGTCTGTCGGATCTTCGGCTTGAGCTTGAAATAAATAAGGCTTACTTTCTTTTATTGACTTGATCGTGTCTTCGAGTTGTGGCTTACCGTTATCATCGAATTGAACTTTATCCATGTCAATCAAACTAAACAGTAAGTCACTGTCTAAAGTATCTGTGTCTTTCAACGCTAATTGAACAGCAAACGTCTGTTTGTCAATCAAACGTTGTGCTTCATGTTCTTTGTCTTTATCTGCTAGCTGCGATTGTAATTGTGCTATGGTATCTTTTGCTTCTTGTGCTGTCGTTTCATTGTTTTTCAGCTCCTCGATCGTTTGATTAACCTCTTGCAGTTGATTGCGCAACGACTCATTCTCAGACTTCAAATCTGATTCGCCTTGTGCTTTAGCACTTCCGATTGCACGACTGTAAGCATCCATAATCTCATCAATTTTAACGTCTTCAGTAACACCTGCATCTTTTAACATTGCTCTAGTAACACTCATCTTATCTACTCCTTTTTTTACGTCCGATGGACAATGTGACAATTAAGCATGTCCAGGCTTTTTGTGTGGGCAGTTTTACGACTGAACCCAAGTCCGTGAACAGTTTATTGTCCTATTCAGGACATAATAAAAAGCCGTATTGCTACGACTTTTTTATAATTTATTCGATTAACTCACGATTCCTCGAGATAAAAACCCTTTATTATCAACGTTTTTCAGTGGTTTTCTCGAATTATTCTCGAGATGTCTCACGATTACCTCTCGTTTCTCAACTTTTCTTCTCACTACTCAACTCATAAAAATAACACCTAACTCATTCGTTAAGTGCTAATCTTCAAATTCTACTCGTTCGACATCTTTTTCAAGAACTAGACGGCCAATGGAATCGTCTCCGTTTACATCGAGTACAAAACCATCTCCAATGTCGTTATCTTCAATATCATCAAAATCTAAAAACCTTCCCGTTTCTGTAGTTCCATCTTTCATTCTCAGAATAATCTTTTTACCTAGATATTTCTTAGAAAAATAATCATACGCTCTAACCATATACTCACCTCTTTTTATTAGGAATTCCATGTATTCCTTGTTTGCCTTGATGGACTTTGATTCTATCGGCTTTTTCAGTTCTTTCATTGGGAATTAAAACATCTCCATCGAAGCCGCCTACATCTATATATTGATAATCATTAAAAACACTTTTCATATTAATCTCTTTCAACATATATTTGTAAATGTCAGTTTCAGAAACATTTCTAAAATAACTAGGGAGTGGTTTCCCCTTATTTAAATCTCTTTCAACACGTTCCTTATAATCTTCAGTTCCGTAAATATGCTGCTTTTGCTTTATTATTTTTAGCTTCAGCCTCTCTCCCAATTCTTCATTCTCCGCCATGACTTTTCTAATCCGCTTCAAATCATGACTTGTTAAATCCCGATACTGCTCCTTGGAGAGTTTTTGTTTAAGTCTTTCGTTAAACCTATTATACTCTTTTTCAATCGCTTTCTCCATGTTTTGCTTAGCTTTGTTGTATGATTCCGGATTATTATAATGACGCTCTCGTTCTTGTTTTCTAACTAAGAATTCATTACCTTTAATCAATTTAGCCAAGCTTGACTCCATGGAATTAATTTTAAGTTGTGATTTTTGAATTCGGTCAACGTCTTTTAATTCTCTAGCCACTGCCAAACGTTCTTTTTCTTTTCTGATGTTCCGTTCAAAGGCACGCTGTCTTTGTTGTACCCTAGCGTTTTCTTCTGCCTGTTCAGGTGTGATGCTCTTCAAATAATCGGGCAGTTCTGGTTTTTTGTTCGCACCAATGATAAAAGGTGTCATCATATGGCCGCAGTTAATGCCTAGACAACCCCCAGGTGAACCATACCCATGATCAGCAAGGGATAACACTTCTGTACCATCTTCAGCTGTAAATCCAACCCCTTTAGTTACAATCTGATGTTGCAAAGGAGCGCACGCTTCTCTTGCTGTAGCTTTCATTGAGTAATAATACGTATCAATGCCTAAGTCTTCAGCAGGTCTCTCTCTCATTTCACGGTAAACACGGTAAGTTGTAGATTTGATAACAGTTTTAGCGTACACATCTGCTTGCCATCTACGCCCCGCTTTATCTGTGAAACCATAGAATCCACGATCAAACCACTTATAGATGGTGTCATTTAAGGCTTGTTGCGCTGATTTCATCCCTGTAACAACTTCAGCAACCGTTTGAGTGACAACATCCTCATACATCCTTCTTGATTCAGCAGGTAAACTAGTATTAATCATATTGTTTACTTCTCTGAAGGTCTGATCAGAATAAGCCTTGAGTGCTTTTTGAACTTCATAATGCTCTGCAACAGTTCCGCCCATTTGCATATCTTCGGCTAGTTGATCATAAGTGTTTTTATAAACTTCAAAACCTTCATTCTCAATTGCATTTCTCAACGCTTTTTCAGCAACCCCTGAATATTTCAGAATTAGCTGAATGTTATGCTCGTTTAGCATATGCATATCATTAAGTTTTTCGAGTTGCCAAATATACGGTTCACGCTCTAAATCTGCTGTTCCACGTCTGGCAAGTCGCCTAACAGTTCTCAAGAACATATCTGTCTGCAACTGATGATAGATATCTGCCACCTTATCCCCAGTCAAAAAATATTGTTCTTGATTGAATTTCAATTCTTCAAGATCTAGCTTTCTAGACAATGAAAATCACCTACTCACCATAAATGTCGATATCAAATTGGCTTCTATTTCGGTTCATTGCTTGAGCTGTTTCTTCCTCAATCTCATCCGCCAACACTTGAGCTTGTTCCTCGGTCATTCCGAGAGCTTTTTCAATCGCATAACGTTTAGGAACTAATCCAGCCGCTAACGCTTTGCTCCAGTAATCTAGCTCTGCATTCTTGTCTGCAAAAATACCATCGTCTAAATTAATTGTTATTTCATCCAACGTAGGAATTTCTCCTGTATATAATCCTGTCGCTTTAGCTAATTCACAGATAGATACAATTAGCTCGCTCATTGAATGCTCAACTAATGAAACAATCGAATTACGCATTTGATAAGTATCAGAATTCTCTGACACAACTTCTGTCGCTGTTTTCATTGATTTGCCATCAAAAGTAAACATGCCTGACGAAACACCTATTTGCATCTCAAATAATTTTAAGCCTTGATTAATCGCAGCGATATATGATTCCGAACGTATCTCAGTTGTTAAATCATGAACTCCTACCGGTTTATCATCTGCCCCGCTATCCAACTGAACAAAAACATTTTGATCGGGGTCAAAGTGTTGTTTCATTACAACCTTATCGCCTCTTTGGTCATAATACGTTCGAACTGTTTGAGCAGGAACAGCCACACGTCGTTGACCCATTTTAATTTCCCATGCAAACTCGTCGTAAGTCGTGTTAATGAAGTCAATCGTTGTCTTAGCGTTATCGAAAATTGATAATCCTAGTGAACTATTAATGTCTTTGTTATTCATTCCAGGAGTACGTAAATAAGTAAATAACGGACGAGATAATCCTGTGAAGACTGTGCTTTCTTCTAAATCATCATATAACTCAGACAATGGCACTTGATTTCCTAAATTATCCTTAATGTCAGAACGATACAATTCATTGCTAATTTTATATTTACCGTCAGGCAACCACTCGTGAATTTCTAAAAGTGTGTAATACCGAAGATTATTTCGATCCGCTTTTGTTGATTTCATCGCAATCACAGCACTCGAAATGTCTTGCGTATTTGTTTGAGAAGGGAAAAAGACAGGCGCTTGAATAAACGCAACTCGAATTCTTTCTCCGTCTAAATAAGGTCGCATTGCCATTCCGCCTAATGCTAAAGCCGATTCTAAATAGCGCTCGAAGTTTTTATTAAAACGATCTCTCTTTAGTGTTTCATTAATAAACTCATTAGCTATCTCATTATCAATCTTTATTTCTGCTTGTTCGTTATAAATGAGGCCTGCAATCTTTTTACACGCTGTTCTAGCAATTGGTAAATGTTTAAAATCACGTTCTCGAATTTGGTATTCCGTATTTGTATAACTAACTCGATTATCTCTCGATTCGTAATAGCGCAAATTCTCTAGAATTCGTGCATATTCTTCTCTTGATACAGCAACTCTCTCGTGATCTAAGATGCTTTTGATTGGGTTCACTATCCCTTTCCCCCTTGTAAACCAATTTTTGATGGTGTTAATCACCCCCACAGGTATCAACTCCTATACTTTCAAATCTAGTAATCTTGCATTATCCAAAACAAGATATTGAAACGCATCAACCGAGTGATCATCCTCTTTAATCACTTTAGGTTCTGATGATTCGATGGTCTTTTCATCGTATCGATACATCTTATGCTCTTCGTAAAATATCTTATTGTTCTCAGTTTCTAGATAATAAAAACGTCCCTCAGCAAGTAAACTAAGGACGTGATCTATCATTGTTTGTTTTTTCTTCTTGGCAACGGGATGCCATACTTCCCCGCAATCCAACTTATACTGATTTCGTAAAGCTCCTTCAGCTGAATCAATCGTCATTTTCAACTTAGGGACCCCTTTGTATCGAAACATTATTTCATCAACAAAGTCATGAACTAATACCGATAGTTGACTAGGCGCTAACTTATTCTCTTTGCCAGACGGATTATAATACAGCGTATCAAGCAAAATAAGCTTACCTTTTACAGTAATACCACATGCGACACAGGCTGTTGCTGATTGCTGGTGTCCGGTATCTAGTCCGAATACAATTCCTATTAATTTATCGTCGGATGGCAATTCTTTTAACATTTTAAAATGTCCCATGTTATATATATGCGTACCTAATCCAATTACCTCGCCTAGATACATCCATCGATAATAATCAGGATCCGTTACTTTATAATTCTCAATCTTTTTAATCATTTGCTTGCCTAAAAATCCGTATTTGTCATCCAAGTAAGTCGAATGATGTACTAGATAATCAGGATCTGTTTCTTTTTCAGCTACCCACAAATTAATCCAATCATATGGATTTTTAGGCGGATTATACGAATAATAAACTTTCACTGGCTTACCGTTAGGCAAATCAACACGTAAGAAAGTATCTTCCACAACGTCGATATCCTCTCTTCCTGAAAACTCAGCCAATTCCTCATACCACAATGCATGGATATACCCTTGAGCAATTTTGAAGCCTTTTAACTTCATTGGGTCATCTACACCTGAGAAATAAAACGCAGTTTGTGTTTGCTTGTGCACAATTTTGAGCGGACTGGAATAAAACCTGAATTGTTTCTCTACACCTAGCATGTAAATCGCCCATTTTACCTGCTCGTAAACAGAGGTAGACAAATACTTACCGACTTTCCTAAGACAAAGAACATTTGCCTTGGGATCCGCTAAAAAATCTAAGAGCATCTTTAAAACAATTACCGATGACTTCGTTGAAGCTCGTCCGCCCTTAAGCACAACATACGGCTTATCTGTAAATAAAACTTCGTCAAACGCAGGATTAATCAGAGTTGCTATATTTAGCATCTGCTTCACCTCTGTCAAACGTAAAGCCTATTTGTTGTGTGGATATATCTTCCTCGGCAAGTTGTTGTTTTAGCTTTTCGATTTCGAGTTTTAGCTTTTCGCTTTCCGCAGCTGTCGGATAACGTTTCATTAATTCGCTACCAGCACGTATCACTTCTTTTATCGCAGGCGGTTGCTTAAGTTCAACGACCTCACCAGTTATCGGATTGATCTCTTGCTTAATTTCAAAACGTTCGCCTCTCAAAACAGATGTAAATACCTTCAATACTTCACTTGCTGTGGCTATCTGCTTTGATTCAATCTCTTTGATTTTATTTTTTATGTACGCTTTTATACTATCTTTTTCTAACAATTTGCTAGCGTTTGTTCTAGCATAATTTTCGCTATAACCAGCTTTAATTGCGGATTGATAGATATTCCCACTGATGATGTACTCATCAGCGAATCGTTGTTGCTTCAGTGTCAGTTTACTGATTTTCCACCACCACCTAATAAAATGAAAAATAAATACCACCCCTAAAATAGAGGTGGCGATATATATAACAGTCGGAAATGGAGTAACGACTGACTTTACTGAAACGTTCCGGCGCAATCTACTATTGCCGTTTTGAGTAAAGATTTACAGTTTATATAGTTGAGTTTTGTGGTTCATTTCCACACTAACATAATAGCATGAACCATAGTCTCTTTTTATCTCATTTAGTATCATCTTTCAAAATTCTATTGACTTCTAAGAGCGCCTGGCCATGAAGTCTCATCGTATGAGGGTAACTCCAGTGATTAATTTCGGCAACTTCTTCCCAAGTATTCATAGCCAAATAATAATCTGACAGGACGATTCGATATCTGGTATCCTCAATCGAATTGATGATTCGTTTAATCTCTTTTTTCAATTCAATCAACCTATCGATTTTTTGATCTATCTCGTCGCCCATCTCAATTATTTTTACATAAGTATCATCTAAGCTATTTTTTCTGCTCTCTTGAACTGCATCTAATCGCAGCTTGGGTATTTTTTGTAACGTGCTATATAGCTGCTCTTTTTCTCGAATATTAGCGTTAATTTCTTGATCTAAATACCTTGCTTGTCTTAAGAAATGTTTTACCTCCACTCAGTCACCCCCATTAATGTACTGATCATATTGTCTGGCTTGACTGTTGAGGATAAGATCAACGTTGTCATAATAATCCGAAAGCAGCATTCGAATGTCACTTAAAGTGACTTCGCCGAAATCATGAGGTAGCTCAAAATATTCTTCCACAAGGTTATGGATGTCTTTCAATGTTTTTCGACTGAGGTAGTCGATGTTATTCATCCGATTCACCTCTTAACTCAATCAACGTCATAATAGCGTAATTTGCTAAGTCCATTAATGTATCTTCAATCGATTCATCGTTGACCCGAGCTTCTTTTGTTGATAGTGAGATTAATCGGTTGGTTTTATCCGTAATACGTGTTACGGCTGAAATAATGCCTAATTTTTTAAACGTATCACCGAAACTGCCACCGTAATCGTGGTTTTTATTCATGTAAATGAATAGGAGTTCGTCGACGATATTTTTAAATTGATCTGTTTTAGGGTTTTGATTGTTTTTGTTAAATTCTCTCAATCTGTCCATATGTTCTATGGGATTTACAAAAAATTCTGAAGATACACCAATATTTGGCGTAGATTTAAAGAATTCTTGTGGCACTTCAAAATTTGGTGTAGATCTGAAAAAAGGATTTTCATGCTTCATAATCATCCCCCTTAATTAAATAAATATTCATGAATACGATCTTCTCCAATTTGTTCAACAGCTCGAATTGCTTCTTCTTTTGAATTGAAATAATAGTCGCCGTACAGATATTGGCTTTCGTCCTCGCAGTAGTAATCAATTCCGCCATGTTCGTTAATGTAAATGCACCAATTTTCGGACAAGGGTTCAAATTGACGTGTGAATCGGCTAAGTTCGCGTAAGGCTTTTAACTTGCCATACTTAAACTTGGCTTCTTCCGATGTTTTGAATACATTCCCGATGGTGTCGCGCATTGTGTCAACTTCGTCCTCCATCCACATGCTGTTTACTAAATCGCCCTTTGAATCGATATAATAATAACCATCGCCTATTTTTAGTCCGTCGCCTTCTAATGCTTCAAGCCGCTTTTCTAGTATGTTTAGTTGGTTTCTGATTTCTTGTAGTCCGTCTGTCATATTTAGTCCTCCTTTTATAAAAGTCCGATCTTTTGTTTATTCGCCATATCGATTAGTATCTCAATAGCTCTCCTTTGATCGCTATATCGACAATTTGGTTTAGTGTGTATTCTGGGGTCTTGATCTTCCCACTTTTGAATACCGAGATACACCTCACTTAAAAATATAACGTCACAACCTCTTGAAACACACAAATAATACAAGCCAGATTTACCATAATCACCTTTACACTTTTTAAAATGATATTGCTTGATGAAATTTTCGATAGGTACTTTAGGAATTATCATCATTCCTCCTCCACTCTAAACAGATACTTTAGAATTCGTTCTTCGCCTATTCTATAAACGGCATCTTTTGCTTTCGGTATACTGTCAAAATAGTAATCTCCATAAACGTGTTCAACTTCTGTCATCGATTTGTAAAATAACTTTTTCTGGTTATCTGGCGAATCATGATGTAAGCATATGTAATAGTTACTTTCGTTTGGTCTGAACCCTCTACCAAGTTGTTTTAATTCATATAGGGCTCTGCGTTTTTCAGCCTCGAACTCAGCTTCTTCTCTAGTCTTGAACGCATTGCCATATTCATAACGACGTTTGTCAACGTACTCTTTATACCAATTTTTTTGACCTACATAACAGCCATCTATGATATAGAAGTACAAATCTCCGCATTCGAACTCGTTATTATATTCTTCTTTAAGTGATTTCAACCTCGCTTCAAATTCCTCGATGAGTTCCATAACTTTATCTTGCATATCAATTCCTCCAGTCTAAATATAAAAAGTATGGGTAAAATGGATAATTTATAAAAACTATGGGTATAAATAACGTTGTCATATCAACATTTAAGCAAAATTACCCATAGTACCCATACTTTTTTTGCGATATTATTTTTTATTTTGTCAATAATAGTTATCTATTATTATTAATAGTAATTATGTTATTAGTTTTTTAATAAAACTATGGGTAATAGATTATATAGAGACTTTAAAACTATGTGTATCAAGGGTTTGTCTTACCCAATGTAATTATATTGAACTATGTGTCAATATAATTATAAAATCCTCTTAAAGCTTGATACTACAGCATTTCTTTACCCATACATTTATCTTTTGCTATGTATGGGTAATTTTGAGTAAACTATGGGTATTATTCCTTAACATACACAAAAACCCTTCTTCTTAACTGATATGTATCTTTGACTTTCCAGCCCATAGAGTTCAACTTTCTTGTTAAAGCTGCTAATTTTTGTGGTTTCACACCAATTTCTTCACAATATTCTCTATACTCCTCATAAATTATTTTTCGATCGACATTCTCTTTTACTCCTACATTCCGAATGAATGCAAGGATCGAATCTGATTCTTCTAAGTACTTATCGAGGGCATTTTTCATGATAATATTTTCAGACAATTGACCGCCGTTATTTCTTATTCTTTCAACACCTTTTAATGCTAAATTTAATAGATAGCTTTTAGCTTCATCCGTTGATAACTTTGAATCCATTTCAAAATCAGCTTCTTTTACTACGTTTTCACAGGGGATGATCGTCAGTCGTCTTTCAATCCCGCCTGACTTATCTCTAAAAATAGGCATATCATTTGCTGTAAAAATTAATGTAGCGGTATTTTTGAGTTTTCGAGCGGTACTATAAATTGGGCGGTACATAATGGTATTTCCTGATGCCAACGTTTTGAAGTTCATTGATCGATCTAAGTAACTGGCATCAATATCATCACCAACATTGACCAACTTATCTTCTAAAGCCATCAGTGATGTGTCGTCATTGAAAGACTCTAAATTGACATTGGAACCTAAATCTCCTACAAAGTTATTCAGCATCTCAATGAAAGTCGATTTACCATTCGCACCCTTTTCTCCAACCAGAAAGAATACTTTGTGGGGAAATCCTTTTAAAAGTAGAATATGACCGAGTAGTTCTTCCACAATAATCCTTAGCTCGCCACGATCCATAACAAGAAAATCAATAAATTTATCAACATCCGGATTATAAGCATTGGGATCATATGCTACGTCCAATAAAAATGGTGTAAAATCTTCGGATGTTCCTTCTCGAATTTCTCCACCGACAATATGATAATTATTCTGTAATTGAATGACTGAAACTTCTGTTTCAAGTAACGGCGCCTTCTTCTGCAACTGATGCATGACTTCGTTGTCTTGGTTTTTCTTTAATTCTTGAATATCATTAAATGCTCTTAAAAGCTTATTTTCGTCACTAGACCATACGGAGCCATCCTTAAAATAGACTTTGTCTTTGTAATAATAAATTTCTAAATCCTTTACGATTTCTTCTGCAAAGTTTATTGGATCAAATTTTTCACCCTTAGAAGCGCCACTCGCTGAAAATTTCTCGGCAAAAGAATAATCTGTATAAATATCCTCGAGTCTTTTTCCCAAAAACTCATTGAGTTTAACTTCGTTTTCTATCTCCCATTTTGTATTACCCAATGCAAGCATCTTAACGTATTCTCTAGCATGATCCTCTTCAATTTCACCCGTTAAAACGGATTTTCCAATCACAGAAATTGCTGACAAGGCATTACCGTATTCAGCTAAATTTTCTTGTTCTCTTTGGATATAACCTCGCATCATTTGAACAGATTGCCTTTTGGATAATTTGCTAACACGTTTTTCATTTTTTATTTTCTTCTGTTTTTCTTTTTGTACCGGGGTCCATGTATTATTAAAATTTATCTCAACAATTTCAGTACCACCATAAAAGATACGACTACAGTCTTTAGGCGCTTTATCAGCTTGTGGATACTTATTCATCAGCCATTCATACGTGTGCGTTACTTCTTCTGAATCACGTATCAGTTTATCGAGGAAGATTACCACTCGAAATTTTTGCCACGAATCCGTATAAGAAAAAGTTTTATATACAAAAGCCGCATGTTGTCGCATCCACTCATTCGATAATACGTCGTTAATTGTGACATAATTATCTCCTGAAGCCACTTTTCCATTGACGGTATTATCAAAATCCAGCATCATAACTTGCTGGCTGATTAAATTGTTTTTAGATCGTGTTCCATTCATCAATCCCAAGACGACGGTATGACCGTCGCCCAGGAGTTGAGCCAGTTGTTCTGGAGTATATACGTCATTATAATCAACGATTGTTTTACTAATTGAAGCTGCTGCCCTTGCATCAGGTTTGTGAGTATAAGGAATGGGATGAACATGTAAGCTGTAATACATTGTTTCGTTCCCTTTCTATCAAATACGCATTAAAATGGTAAGTCGTCTTCACTAATAGCGGCTGAACTGTCATCGTCATAGTTTAAAAATTGATAGTTTCTATAAGTTTTTCCTTTTTTCGTTTGTCCAGTTTCAATTTGAAGAATGAGTTGTTTACCCGCAGCATGCTTTTCTATAGCATCGCCTAGCGATTTTTGATTATCCCAGTCTTCATCGGTTGGTGTAAATCCAATGACATCATTAAATTGTGCAATTAGTTTAATATTTTTCTTTAATAAGAAAGGATATTTTTTATTAACCTCGTCATTAGGTTCAACATTGATATTTATAAACTCAAATCTTTCTGCATACGGACCTGTTAGAACTTTTGCTTTTACCATAATGCATTCATATCCACTTTCATAAACTTGATACCCTGCTGAATCAATATAAACGTCATATTCTCCAGCTGGCAAGTTTTCGTTATCCATTTCATTTGGATTATCTTTCGGATTGTAATTTTGTAATGTTTCATTTGCAATATCTAATAGTGACATAATTTGTTTCCTCCTAGTTTATTTTTGGTTTAACTCGACTTGCCGAATTTTTGGATTGATTTTCTTCTGCTGTATCCTCTAATATTTTCATTTCTGATTCTTTTTCTAACTTCTTCACAATAGCATCTTGAACTTTCTTATCCGTTTGTCGTGAACGTTCAAACGCTCCAGTGATTGAATCTAAGATACTTACTGTGTTTTTATCGTCAATTTGATTCCGATCATAATTTTTACGTTTATCTTTGACTACACGGATATAGTTTTTGCCAACCTTCTTACACTGAATCATATAATCACAGTTACCGTTGACAACATTGACGAGTTTTTCTTTCAACGATGGTATTTCATATGTCACGTTATTCTCAACAACGGTTTGAATTCGTGAAACATAGATAATATTAAGAGGTAAAGCTTTAAGCTCAATTACGAGTTGTAGGAAGATAGAATTGAATGCTGCGTACCCCTTACCGTATCCAATATCGGCCAACGTTTCGACTCCTTCTCGATCACAAACATAAAATTCAATCATTGAAGCAATATCATCAATAACATCTAACACAATCGTTTCGAATCCATGATCTGTTGTTTGCAACTCAGTAATAATTTGATCTAATTGTTCAACGACAGATCGTTTTATTTTTCCGTCTTTACCCCGAATATTTCTTAGTTGAATGCTTGGGTATGGGTTCGCCGCAGCATTGCCGTCGGTGTCTAAGAATAGGGGATTCGGAAATTCCCCCGCAAGATACGATTTACCACTCATCGTAGCACCGTATATAAAGAAATTTTTTGGTGTATCAATCGTTTGTTGTTTTTCATTTTTAGGCAAAATGCTCATCTTATTTCTTCCTTTCTGTTAATTTGACATATCCTTTTCTTTCACTTGTAGTCAAATATTCTCCATAAACTTCTGGGTGTTCTTCTTTAAACCGTTTAGAATCAAAACGGTTAGACTTGGATGGTAAGACTCTCGTCACAATAAAGAATGGAGTTTCCCATTTTTTAATGTCGTTTTCTGTCATTTTCTGATAAAGCATATCCTTAGCTTCTTTTTCGATGGCTTCTAACTTTGCCACTTCTTTTTTCAATTGAAGAAGACGAGGGGCTACTTTATTAAATTTAGCTAAAGCTATATCCATATCTGTTCCGATTGTCATAAACTCATCTTCAGTCATTCCCGGATTATCTTTTAAATATTCGCATCTAATCCAGAAAGTTTCGATGGAACTTAAAATCTTATTAATCATTTTTTCATCTCGCTGGATGACTTCTACTTTTAATCTTTTACCATCAAACTCAATATCAAAGTCATCTGGACGTTCGTACAAAGCTAGCCATCCCTCTTTGAGGTCTAGTTGATACATATAAAGTTGCATTTGAGCTTCATAGACTTTGAGGTTTGGATTTTTTCCGTGCGTTTTAACTTCTAATAACAAGCTTAAGTCATAGTCCACGCCATCCACGTTTGATCTGATCTTATATTCCTCGTCAATGTGCGTATCAACGATGAAGTTAGCTTCAGTCGTTGCGTTAATATAATCTCGGATCTGTGGTTCAAGTTGATTACCATAAGCTGTATATTCATTACCAGTGAACTCTTTAAGCTTGATGCCAGTTTTTTCTAAGGCTAATTCGTACTGTGTTTTGTATTGATTAATCCCTAAGATAGTTGGAACATCCGATCCTCCAACATAGACATTCCTTTTCTCAGTGACATTGGTATCTTGCTTTTGAATACCAAAACCAGTAAATTCAGACATTGTTCAACCTCGTTTCTTGATATAATTTTTCGTCAAAATCTTTCTTATTTTCTAAAGCTTTCCAAACTGCTTCTTCAATCGTATTTTTTGTTTTAAACCGATAAACTGTCACTTTGCTCTCTTGACCATTCCGATAAGCTCTCCCTAAAGACTGTGTATAGTCTTGATAAGAATAAGTCGGTGTATAGAAGATAACCTCTGTACAGTACTGTAATTCAATTCCGCTTGATCCAGCTTGATACTGAATTAAAGTGACAGAATTCTTGAGATTCTTCCATTCTTCTTTTTTTGGTAAGTTTGACTTTTGGCCGTTAACTGCATAGACTTTCTTACCCAATTTCTGACAAATACTGAGAAGTTCTTCATACTCACTTTTATATTGATAGAAGATAGCGATATTCTGACTTGTCCCTTCAAGCATTTCTTTACACCAGTCCAACTTATCCTTTTGATTTGCATAAAATCTCAGGCCATGCATGAGCTTTGGCAAAGTGTCATAAGCCTCGTCATCTAGGACTCGATCCTTTTGTAGAATCTTATATTCTTTAGATGGATTAAAATGAATGTCTTGTTTGAAGAGTGGCGGCAAGTCCAGTGCTTCTTTCTTGCTAATCGTCACGGTAAACGACTTGTACCAGTCTTTGAGTTGGTCTTCGTTCCGCCAACCCACAATTTTAGGAAAACTAATGTTTCCCATTTTAATGTTTTCGAACACAGCATGCTCTCGATTAAACTGTGTTTTATTTTTTACAAAACCAAACATAATAAAATAGTTAATGCTGTCTTCCCATCCATTGGCCATCGGAGTTGCTGTGAGCAGACAGAAATGAGTTGAAGCTTTAGCTAACCGCATTCCTTGTTTACCCCGTTTAGAAGTTGGGTTTTTAATATAATGTGCCTCATCAAAGATAATAAAATATGGCTCATTAGGAATTGGGGTTTTAGCTAAAAGACCATAGCTAATGACTTGATAAGGTATTTTAAGACTGTACGTTTCTTCAATAAGCTCGATATCCCGATCCCATCCCCCTTCTTTTTTCTTTGCCGGAGGGGCAATGATCAGTAACTTTTCTCCATTTGAATATTTAAGATAATGATGAATGGATGTGATCGTTTTACCAGTTCCAGTATCTAACGCATAAAAATAGTTTGGCTCTGATTCGTCTAATGCTTTCTTTTGGAATTTATATAATATTTTCTCGCTCGAGGCGGTCTCGTACCTCTTGTACGCTTCTTGCGACAATACCAATACCTCCTGATTCTTCAATTTGTTTTAGTTTTAACTTCTGCAATGCTGAGAGTTCTCCACCGTCAGGCTTTTTTACTTCAATCGCAACAAATCTACCGTGAACACAAGCTAATATGTCAGGTATCCCAGCCGCTTGAAAAAAAGAGCCCCCGTGAATTTTTTCAAAATAAGCACCAATAGAAGATAAATAGTTTTTTATTTTGTTTTCTACTTGTTTTTCCAACTGACTCATTTATAAATTCTCCAAAATCCTAAAAACGATTTTTGCAGCGACGTTCAAGTCTTGAACATTGGTCGCTTCTTCATACGTTTCTAATGCCTTAGGTAGCATTTCATAATAGGCATCTTTTCTAAAATCTTTTATTGTCTGACTTTCTGATTCTTTCCAAACAACCTCAATAGTTCTCTTGCCGTCTGTATAGACTGAATTTATCCAGCCTCTGACATTTAATAAACTAACGTAGTTTGCAGCGACTTTATTTGTAAACCCCATTTCTCTTGCTACATCATCATTAGTAGCATGAGGATTCTCTCTTAAAAACATCATCACTTGATGAGTTTTTGGCATTTTTTTGTTATTCATGTTATAATCTCCATAGTTATATTTACTTTAGCGCCTATTGCAGTAGGCGCTTTTTTATGTAATAAACGCTTAATCTACAGATATCCAATAAATGTTGGACATCTTTTGTCTTCTTAAATCTTCGTAAACATCCTTTAATCTCGTTCATCTTCAACCTCGAAAATTCTCCCGCATTCTCTACATACGTATGCGACATAACTATCTGTTTCTTTGCTAATCTTCATGCAATTATCACTTCCACAATACTTACAGATTACTGTATCAACCTCTTCGGGAAGTGTTGGCATGTCTTTATCTCCCATAAACATCTTCCTTCCATTCTTTATACTCTTCTCTCAACATTTCTTTTTCTTCCGGATCTAACTTGCAATATTCACTCCAATCAAGCGACTGATAATCTTCTAACCATTCTGTATAACTCATTTCGCCATCCTCAAAACTTTACTTTGAGATTCGATACCTTCGTGATATCCATCTCGTACACCCGCCCGATACGCTTGGTTTTCTCGATTCTCAACCGACTGTTTACCTAGCAAATACGCTGTGGAAGCGATCGCTGGAATCGCAAGAATTGCTAAAATTTCTATGATCATTAGTGCTACCTCCCTAAATAAATTTTGCTTCTTCTTTTGATTTCAAAAATTCGATAAACCGAGAAATAATAACAATCGTCGTCTTGTTTGTCGGCTTTATAACTCCATCGCTATAATTAGGATCTTGGTACATTTCTCTTACATATACTTGCGCCTGTTGTTTTCCAAGACCTATTATGACTTCTGGCAACTTGCTTGTTATACAAGCAAAAGCTGTGTCTGTTGGTATTGGATTCAATTCCATAATGTTTATCTCCTTTCTACTTGGTAGTGGTCATCCTTCTTAACCTTTCAATTCTCATCATTATTTATGCATGAGCCACTTCTTACTAGCCTCTCGCTCGCTGAATCGAATAGAATGCTTTCGATTCTTAGACTCCTAACAACTTTTTGATTTGAATCACTCGTTCTTGAGCTTTAGGTCCTACTCTACGTCCACGTAAAATATCTGTTAAATAAGGTTGGCTGATTCCTAATTCCTCAGCAAATTCTTTTAAAGTAATATCTCGCTTGAATAATTCATTTCTAACTTTAAGTTCTAAATCCTTAGACACTGACTTTGCTCCTCCCCTTTTTAGATTAAAAGCTAATTTTTTAGCTAAAATATATTGACCGATATTAACTTTTATGCTATTCTTTAGGCATAGTTAAACAAGCCTTATATAAAGACTCTTGACATATAAATCACGTTCCCCAACGTTTATTAAGTGTTTTTATTACGGTTTATTTTAGCTAAATAACTAGCTTATGGATATAGTATATTAGCTTTTAAGTTATTTGTCAACTTAAAATTAGCAAAAAAGTTATTTATTTTTCATAGGCTTGAAAGGTTGATAACAGTGACTTTATCAGACCGTATTAAAGAGTTGGCTGATAATAAGAAAGTTACTTTTGCTGAAATTGAGAGAGCTACTGGCATTTCTAATGGTCAAATTAGACGTTGGACAGAAACATCTCCTAAAACTGAAACTTTGCAGAAGGTTGCTGATTACTTCGGAGTGTCTTTAGATTATTTAGCAGGTCGAACCAACAACCCAATCATCAATAATAATGGTAATGATGATATATTGGTCGCTGCTCACATAATTGACGGATTATCTGATGATGAACTTGAGGAGGTGAAACGGTATATCGAATTCATAAAAAGTAAACATAGTAAGTAGGTAGATATTTATGAATGAACTGGAGCAATTAATCGCTGAATTTGAAGATGACCTGACTTTTGAGTTTGATAAGAATATGCCAAATTCATTAGCAGGACTGATCGTAGACAAAACAGTTTACATTAATGCTAATTTACCTCTCAACGAGGCAATCGCTTGCCTAACTGAAGAAATAGGCCATTATAAAACATCTTCTAATAAAGACATTACGGATTATTCAGAAATTAGAAACATGAAAGAAGAAGTTAAGGCTCGCAAATGGAGTTATCGGAAATTGCTACCCTTCGATAAAATCGTTAAATATAAAAACTGCACTGAGCCAATCTATAAACACGATTTAGCCTTGGAATTAAATTTGCCGGAAAATGTAATCGAAGAGGCTATTGAGATGTATCGCAAAGAAGGTAAACTATAATAATTTAGGAGGTATCACATGGCAAAGAAACGAAATAGACAAAGCAGGACTGAAAGACACCAAACTTCAAGTAAGAAGAAAGGTAAAAGTTGGATTAAATGGATAATTGCTTTAGCTCTTATTGCAGCAGTTGGTAGTGCTCTCGGAAATAACGACGATACAGAGCAACAATCGCCAGAAAATACAACGACAACTGAAGCAACAACCGTTAATGAAACAACTGTAGAAGAAACTTTAAGTGCGGATGGTACGTCTGAGCAAGTCGCTACCTTTGAGTCTGAGAATGAAGAAACTCAAACATCTTCACAAGATTATGATTTAGGAGAGCTTAACTCTAAAGTGTTAGATTCTTTTATTGAAGCGAGTGAATTTAATCAACAAGGCGCAGACGGTTATGAATGGACTGTATATGTGAAAGATATTGAAATAAACAATAAGGAAGCTATTCACGTTAACGTTATTAACGATTTTATGCTTCTTGATGATTCATCGAAAGCAGAAGTGCTAGATAGTGTACAACGTTGTGTTGGCTTACAATATTTCTTGTTAACTGAAAACCAAAGAAGCTTTTATACTACAGCATACGATGAATCAGGAAGTAAAGTTGCTCAATCCGAAATGTTCAATCATAATTCTTATAAATTTTATTAATGATTTTACAGTCAATTGATATCAACCTAAATAGCATCGTAGGTAGTGATGATCTGAGGATCATCGGGAAAGTGATTATATAAACAAAATAAGCAGCCTCTATGGGTGTAAAACAGAATAGGAAACGGAGGTATAGAATGGAGGATATATCAAAAAGATTGGTAGATAAGAGTATCGAAGCTTTTATTATGGGCTTAGAGATATATAATAAACCAACTATCAAATATCGTATTGAAGGTTTTAGTTTTTTCATATGTAATGCTTGGGAGCTAATGCTGAAAGCGGAATTGATTAATAGAAATATAAAAATTTATTTCGATAACGATCCCACAAGAACAATCAGCGTTTCTGAGAGTGTGAGAAAAATTTATACAGATGCAAACACAAGAATAAGACAAAATTTAGAAAAAATAATTGATTTACGTAATATTAGCACCCATTATATAACTGAAGACTATGAAATAAAATATGCTCCTCTATTTCAAGCGTGTGTGCTAAATTACATTTCAGAAATGCTGCGTTTTCATAATAAAGATATAACTCAGTACATAGCGCAAAATTTTTTAACCATTTCAGCAAGTATTGAACCTTTAACAAATGAGGAGATTAAAATTAAATATCCTCCTGAAATAGCAGAAAAATTTATTCAAAAAGCAAATGAAATTGATGTTCTAACTGCGGAATACAATTCAGATAAATTTTCGATCAATGTAGCACAAAGACTTTATTTAACTAGAAAAAGAGATGAAGCGGACTTCACAGTTAAGATAGATAAAACATCTAACAATGTTGGGAATATAATCAAGGAATTGAAAGACCCATCTGATACGCACAAATATTCATTCAAGAGCGTGATAAATTCTGTAAACGAACGTCTTCAACGTCATAATATTAAAATCCAAGATTATTCAAAACCATTTAATCAGTATGTTTTAAGCCTTATTATTGATTTTTACTCTATTAAAGAAAATGAAAAGTATTGCTACAAGCATACGATTGGCAATATTACCCACTATACTTATTCGCAACAATTTGTAGATTTCATAATGGAAGAAATAAGAAAAAACCCTGGCAAATTTGTTACAAGTCTTAAACATACAAAATAAAAAAGATAACCCCAGGCACATAGGAATGCTCAGTCGAAGACTTACCCCTTTATGGGACCCAGTGTTAATCCTTCACAAGTTATCTTTAATATATTATAACACGAACGAAAAGCAATGTACACACTAAAACCCCACTCCCTAACCGACCAAAGCTGTGGAGTGAGGCTAACCTAACAACCCTATAATAGGGCTATTTATGCACCCTATTATAACACACGAAACGAAAATATAATAGGAGGGATTTACGATGTGGGTTGAGAAATTGCCCAACGGAAAATTTAAATATTGCGAGCGTTATAAAGATCCTATTACAGGTAAATCTCGAAAAGTATCAATCACTTTAAAGACTAATTCAAACATTGCCAAGAATAAGGCAATTCAGAAATTGAATCAAAAAATCAAAGATAAAATGAATAGAAAAGCACCTTTAAAGTCTGCCTCCTTTAAAGATGTTGTAGAACAGTTTATTGTTGTCAAAGAAAAGGAAATCAAACCGAGCTCTGTATTCGCTTATAAAGACCGACTGGGGCAAGTGGTCAAAGAAATAGGGGATATACCTATGGAACGATTGACACCCGCTTTATTAAACAATTTATTCCTAGAAATGATTAAAGAATTATCTTATTCAACAGTATCTAATCGTTTCAGATTAACAAAAAACGTTATCGAGTTTGCAGTTAAATACGGTTATCTTACAGAAGACAACATTACCCCACACATGGCACTGCCCAAGATCAACAGAAAACCGAGAGGGGCGAATGACTACAAGTATCTTGAACCTCATCAATGGCAAGATCTTTTCAAAAACATGGATGATAAACACCCCGAGATGGCTATGATGTTTAAGTTACAACTTCAGACTGGGATGCGCTATAACGAGTTATCTTCTTTGAGAAAGAGAGATATTGATTTTAAAAAGAAAACCATTAATATATCACGAACGTATGACAATAAAAATAAGCTGTTCACCACACCTAAGGGTAATGAACAGCGGAAAATTTATTTTAATTCAGATACATCAAAGCTACTCAAAGACGCAATAAAAAACAGTCAACTAAAATCAATCGCTACAGGGGTTCGAACAGATTTAATCTTTTTTACTATAAACGGAAATCCGGTTTCAATTTCAACCGCTAACGAAACTTTGCATAAATACGACTATCTATTTGAAGATTTGCACCTAACAACTCATATCTTTAGGCACACGTTTATCACTCAAATGGTATCAAATGGTGTGGATATGTCCTTAGTATCTAAACATGTTGGTCATCGTTCGGTAGAAATTACCCAAAGAATTTACACACATTTCAATGAGAAAATGAGCAAAGAATTGAAAGAAGAGATTGCTAGAGTCAGCTTCTAGTTGCCCCTTTTTTGCCCCTTATGGATAATTTAATCGAAAATGTAAAACACAGCACACCTTGCAAACGTTGTTACACCAACGATATGCCAGCTGCAGGAATCGAACCTGCGACCTACGCGTTACGAGTGCGTTGCTCTACCTACTGAGCCAAGCTGGCAAACACAATGCTATTATCATATGCCTCACTTTTCGAATTGTCAAGACATTCGAAGGAAAGTTAAAAAAATTTCTAATAGCATTGTCTATTTAGTTAAATAAATTCACAAAGAAATGACGGATTGACTCATTAATATCGGATATCGTACGACCGAGTCGATTCAAAAATTGTGAAATAACGCCACCTTCCGAGATCGTTTCTTGAAGCGCCACCGATACATTATTCGAAGCGCCAGAAGGAATAAATTCAGTGGTCAGCCCGTCCGCACAAATATGCATTTGACCAACCTCAGTGCCTTGCTCTATGGGTGCCGTTAATGAGCCTGATTCATTAAAATAATTCGAATCTGGATTAAACTGATACTTGATTCGCGGCAAAGTATCTACAATAGGCATTACAATCTCTAAATCTGCGGCATACTGCAGTGGGGCATCAGCTTTATCGCCCCCTTCAATATCCACCTTACCTATCTGTGTTACCATTTGTCCCGCTTCAATGACTCGCTCACTGCGATATGCACTATTGGCATATTCAATCAAACGTACGGTATCTTGATATCTAGCTGTGTCTTCCGTTCCTAAAACCGCAATAATCACCTCAAATTCATCACATTCGGATAAAGTTACCAGACTGGCCCCATCCTGCTCAGAGAATCCAGGCATTAAACCTTTAACCCCTTCATAACCTTCCGGTCGTCCTGGAATTAAATAGTTATAATTGAGCATCTCAATCCGATCGCTTGACTTGGGTTTGAAATAAGACTTCGCTTGTTTCGAATACTCCGTAAAACGTGGAAAATCTTGAACTAAATGATAAGCAATCGTGGCTGCGGCCTCTGCCGATAAACGATTCGTCGGACCACTCTCGCCATCGCGAGGCAATCCCGTACAGTTATAGAGTTCGTAATCTTGAATACCCCATTCATCGAGCTGTTGTTCCATTAATTTGACATAACTCGCTTCATCGCCCGCAATAAATTCAGCTAATGCCAGGGTAGAACCATTCGCTAATCCAACCGCAATGGATTCAACGAGCTCATCAATCGTATAGTTCATATCTTGTCGTAGTGGAACATTACTTATATCGTAATCTTGACTTAATTCGTAAGCCCGATCTGAAATATCAATATAGGTGTTCTCATTCCAAGCTTCATGTTCTCGAAAGGCTTTATAAGCTACGTATACGGCTAAAAGTTTACTAATCGATCCCGCTTCAACCGACTGTTTTCGATCTTTTTGATAAAGTATTTGCCCATTGACCCGGTCAATCATTACAACACTTTGACCCGAAATCTGTGGTGGATTTAATGCCGCTTCAATTGATTTAGCAGGATAAAAATTAAAACCACTCATAAAACAGCACACAACAAGCCAACGCAATAAGATTCGTTTAATTTGCTTCATGGCTTACCTCCTCAGATTGAGGTGGCTCTAAAATAACTCGGAAAACCGTCTCATTATCTTCGACTGTTGCATAGACTTCACCATTTTGTGCCTCAACTAAGTTCTTTACAATCGATAAACCAAGTCCACTGCCTGGAATCGACGTATTTCTTGATTTTTCAGTCCGATAGCTGCGTTCGAAGATTTGTTCATATTCCGATTCTTCGAGCAAATCGCCATTATTTCGCACCTCAAGGAAGACGGTTCCCTCTTCTTCACCTACGCCACGGTATGCAATTAAGCGAATTAAATCACCGTTTCCATATTTTAAAGCGTTAGAGATAAAGTTACTGTAGACGCGCACCATCTTTTCCGGGTCCATCTCTACTTCCAAATCTTCGGGCTCAACAATGACTTCCATCCGTACGCCCGATTGTGCAGCACTTAATTCAAATTCTGCGACAACTTGAAATAAAAAGAATTGAATCGGTATCATCTGGTAGTTCGTCTCAAATGAAGGTTGACTCGATTCAATATAATAGAACAAGTCATTAATTAGGGTATTCATCGCTTCGGCTTTATTCACAGCAATATCGATATAATGCTCTCGCTCTTCGTCTGTTTGATATTGTTGTTGCTTTAACACGGATAAATATCCCATCACCGAGGTTAGCGGTGTTCGAATATCATGCGACACATTCGCAATTAGCTCATCCTTAGTCTGCTCAATCCGACGCTCTTCTTCAATCGATTGCTCAGTATTTGCAATTAAAGCGTTAATCGAATGAATAATTAAGTTTGTTTCAGCATTTTTAACCAACTGGATACGATAATTATATCGGTCTCCTTCAGCAATAAAGGTTAAATGATTAATTACTTTATTTAACAAAACATCATCATAATGTCGCAAGATTCGCCGATAAGCTAGGAGCGACCCAAAGGCTAAATAAACAATCGTAATGATCATATTGTAATTGTATCGATAGAGTTCGTAGCGTTGAAAGGCATTTTGTCCATCCCATACCTCACGGCGCACATTAATTAATTGATTCAAACCTAAAATAATCCCAAGATAAACAAGAAAGACAATTCCTAATGTAAATGTCGCATAAGAAATAAAATCAAGCCAATCTTGTCGTGTCATCTCGGTTGAGAGCATGATTTTATTTTCATTATCGTTCAACTTTATATCCTACTCCCCAAACCGTTTGAATCACTTTATTACCACCCGTAGCTGCTTCAATCTTGTCACGCAAGTGGCTCACATGTACCATGACAGTCTTATTACTTACAACACTTTCTTGATTCCAGACGGATTCAAAGATTTCATCCGCACTAAAAACTTGCCCAGGATTACTTGCTAACAAGTATAAAATGCCAAATTCAAGCAAAGTTAATTGGATTTCTTGACCGTCGGTCGTCTTAACTTCGTGAGAATCTTTACGGATTAATAATGGACCAATTTCAAGGGTATCTGAAGGCACTTCAACGGTTGCATAATTATATTGACGTCGTAGGAGTGATTTAATCCGTGCAATCACTTCTAATGGATTAAAAGGCTTCGTAACATAGTCATCTGCTCCGGCAAGCAAGCCTTTAATTTTATCTTTATCTTCCGTCTTCGCACTGGCGATAATAATTGGAATACTTAGGTCGCGTTTTCTTAATTCTTCGACAATTTCGATCCCAGTCATTTTTGGCATCATAATATCTAAGACTGCCAAATCGATCGATGGATCGTTCAATAAATAATCGAGCGCCATTTGTCCATCACATGCTTTAACGGATTCAAATCCTTCATTACTTAAATAAATTTCAAGTAAGTCTAAAATATCTTTCTCATCATCCGCAATTAATATTTTCATCGCAACTCCTCCTTCTAGCTATCTTAAATTAAGGCTTTTTTATTTTTTAAAAAATAGTTCCTTGAATATTCCAGCGACGTTTTAAGATATAACGTGTCACGATGGTAATTAAACCAATCAAAATATACGATTTTGCCGGTAAGATCGGGTTAATTGCCGCCGGTAGAATAATACTTGTCACGGTCACAACTAAGAACCACCCAATCATTGACAAGGAGGAGACTAGGAAATATTTGCCCAGTCCTCGTTTTTTCTTATCTTTTGAATCAAAATCTGGTAAATACTTAGAAGATGTTAATATCGCAAAACCAGCGGCAATATAGTTCACAATCATACTAATGATTCCCATATAATTCTCTGCTTGAATTCGATCGCCACCCCGAGTTAATGCGACACCGGTAATAATTGTATAAATTGAACCTAGCATTAGCGCACCATCTAACCCGATTTGCCAGTCCGGCGAGCGCTCCATGTTTTGTTCAACTTCGCCATACTCTTGCTTTAAGATAGCATCTGCTGTGTCCGTCGGTGTCCCGTATATTTGACGAGCAGTCTGGCTATGCGCCTGACCGTCAATTAAGGTCTCAACCATTTCTGCATAAATTTGGTGACTTAATGGCGTGTCCAACTGATTAGCTAATTGCTTATGAACGGCTACCATAAAGGTCTGATTTTTCGTTGTTAATTGATTAAATAAAGATTGCGTAATCCCTGGAATCACACTGAATGAATCGGTGGCTTCTATGGATGTTGGCACTATTTCTTCACTTACTTCTACTTCGTTTTCTTCTATAATCTTTTCTTCTGATTGAATTGGTGTATTTTTTTCTTGTGGTTCCATTCTTCTATCACCTCTATACATTGAATCTAAAGAGCATAATATCGCCGTCTTGAACGACATACTCTTTTCCTTCAGAACGGTACAAACCATTTTCTTTCGCCTTGGCCATGCTTCCTGAAGCCATCAAGTCATCAAAAGATACGGTCTCTGCCCGAATAAAGCCTCGCTCGAAATCAGTATGAATAACACCGGCTGCTTGGGGTGCTTTCATTCCTTTTTTAAAGGTCCAAGCACGTACTTCTTTCTCTCCTGCAGTGAAATAGGTTCCTAATCCTAAAAGTGAGTAAGCTGCTTGAATTAATTTGTCTAAACCAGATTCTTCCATATCATACTCTTCTAGGAATAATGCTTTTTCTTCGTCATCTAAGACCGCAATCTCTTCTTCCAGACTTGCACAGACAGGCACGACTTGCGCTCCTTGGGACTCTGCCAACGCTTGGACTTGGCTTAAATAAGGATTGTCTGTTGGATTTGCTACATCTTCTTCGCCGATATTTGCTACATAAAGCATTGGTTTACGTGTTAGTAAGAATAACCCACGTACAATCGGTTCTTCTTCTTTATTGAATTCAACCGAGTTAGCCATTTGGTTATGTTCGAGGGCATCTTTTAACCGGGTCAAAATATTCAATTCCATCACAGCTTCTTTATCTTTTAATCGTGCTAATTTTTCAACGCGAGTAATTCGTTTATCGATGGATTCTAAATCGGCTAGGATTAGCTCTAAATTAATGGTCTCAATATCTTCAATTGGATCAACACGCCCATCCACGTGCGTAATATTTTCATCATCGAAACAACGAACCACATGACAGATCGCATCAACTTCACGAATATTGCTTAAGAATTTATTCCCTAATCCTTCACCTTTACTGGCACCTTTAACAATTCCTGCAATATCGGTAAATTCAAAGGTCGTTGGAATAATTTTTTGCGGTGGAATCACCGAGCTGATTGCTTGTAAACGGCGGTCTGGAACTTCAACCACCCCTACGTTCGGATCAATCGTTGCGAAAGGATAGTTGGCCGCTTCGACACCCGCTTTAGTAATTGCATTAAATAATGTGGATTTACCAACGTTCGGTAACCCAACGATGCCTGCTGTTAATGACATAGTTACACTTCTTTCTACTCGTTATAATTATTCTTCAGTTGAAGATTTTTCAAGAATCTTTTTTAATTTTTTATTAAAATCACGACGCGCTAGCGTCACCACATGTTGGCAGTGGAGACATTTAATTCGAATATCCATTCCCATGCGTGTAATTTGCCAACGATTTGTTTGGCAAGCATGCGGTTTTCGCATCTCAACGATGTCTCCTTTATTATAATCTAATTGCATCGTCTTTGCTCCTTTATATCTCGATTTTCAATAAATCTAAAATACGAATTAAATCCTCTTCCGATAAAAATTCAATCTCGATTTTTCCACGCTTTCCACGTTGAACAATTTGGGTACTCGTTCCCAGTATTTCTTCGAAACGTTCTTCAATCGCCAAAATATGCTGCGGTTTTTGCACTTCAGGGTGAGTCTTTTTCTCATTTGATTTCGTTTTAGACGTTGCATTAAGTTGCTGAACGAGATCCTCTAATTGGCGTACGGTCAATCCCTCTTTAATAACGCGCTCTGCGACTTGCGTAATTTGATTTTTATCTTTGAGTCCTAAAATCGTTCGTGCTTGTCCCATAGACAATTCTTTACCAACATAAGGCTTCACCTCTTCAGGTAGTGATAATAGCCTTAGATAGTTAGCAATATAAGGGCGACTTTTGCCCATGCGTTCTGCCACTTCAACTTGAGTTAATGCAAGTTTATCCATTAGGACTTGGTAGGCTTCTGCTTCTTCCAATGGGCTTAAATCTTCCCGTTGTAAGTTTTCTAACACCGCAATCTCAATCATTTGTTGCTCGTCCATATCACGGATAATCGCCGGGATTGTTTGATTCCCTGCCAGACGGCTCGCACGCACACGACGCTCGCCAGCAATCAATTCATAGCCTTTAACCGTCGACTTGCGAATAATTACCGGTTGAAAAACACCACTTTGTTTAATCGAATCTGCTAATTCTTGTAAAGCTTCTTCGTCAAAATGTTTTCGTGGTTGATATGGATTAGAACGAATTTCATTCAATGGTATTTCTTGGATATATTCGTTTTCTCCAGGTGTTTCCTCTAATCCTTGGAATAAGGCATCCATTCCGCGACCGAGGCCGCCACGTTTTTTCTTACTGGTCATTACCGATCACTTCCTCTGCTAATTCCATATATTTTTGAGCGCCACGCGATTTAGAGTCATACTCAATCGCTGATTGACCGTAGGACGGTGCTTCTGAGAGTCGAACATTTCTAGGGATGACGGTTTGATAGACTTTCTCATGGAAATATTTACGTACTTCCTCAACCACTTCGAATCCTAAATTTGTCCGTGAATCTAACATCGTAATCAAGACCCCTTCAATTCTGAAATCTCGATTGTAAGTTTTTTGGACTAAACGAATCGTATTTAACAATTGCGTTAATCCCTCTAAGGCATAATACTCTGCTTGAACTGGAATCAAAATCGTATCACTCGCGGTAAACGCATTGATCGCTAATTGCCCCAGTGAAGGTGGACAGTCAATTAAAATATAATCATAATCATGCCGTAAATTCACCATCGCTTCTTTGAGCCGGGATTCGCGATTCTCTAAGTTCACGAGTTCAATTTCAGCGGCTGCTAATTGAATGGTAGACGGAATAATATGCAAATTATCAATCGATGTTGGAAGTACCACCGATTCAGCTGGAACTTTGTCGATTAAAATATCATATAAACTATGTTCAATAATGCCACGCTCTATCCCTAGTCCACTAGTAGCATTTCCCTGTGAATCCGAATCGATAATTAAGACACGTTTCCCTAATGTTGCGAGAGCAGCACCTAAGTTAACAGTGGTAGTGGTTTTACCCACGCCCCCTTTTTGGTTCCCTATTGATATCATTCTTCCCATCGATTTCGTTCCTTTCTGTTATATATAGATTCAATTATTTTAAAGGCGATTTAGTTGGTTTACCAGCTTTACGCGGATATTTATTCGGGGTATTTAATGTTTTACGGATACTCAAAATTTCGCGTTCACTTTCTTCAATTGGTAAAAGCTCATGATGGCTTTCTTCGTATTTAGCCCCCAACTTTAGCAAAGATCCCTGTGCCTCTTCTAATTCTTGTTGGGCTTTTTGTCCTTTTAACGCGATAAAATAACCACCTTTTCGCACGAGTGGCAAGCAATACTCCGCTAGAACATTCAACCCTGCCACTGCCCGAGCAATACTAATATCGTATTGTTCACGATGCTTTCGATCGTGCCCAAAATCTTCCGCCCGCGCATGGATCGCTACCGTATGAGTATGAGTCAAGCCTAGCTGGTCGATCACTTCATTTAAAAAAGTTACACGTTTATTCAACGAATCGACCATCGTTAATTGTAAATCAGGTTGTACAATTTTTAGCGGGATTCCTGGAAATCCAGCTCCCGCACCAATATCAACGATTCGAACTTCTCCTTCAAATCGTTCTGGGACGAGCCACAATGGCATTAATGAATCATAAAAATGTTTCAAATAGACTTCTTCTTGTTCCGTAATTGCCGTCAAATTCATCTTTTGATTCCATTCAACTAGCAACTCAAAATATTGTTCAAATTGTTGTAATTGTTGTGCTGTTAATTCAATCCCTTTTTGCGCAAGGATTGTTGCAAATTCTTTGGGATTCATTCTATTACCCCTTTAATCTTTTTTGTGAAACAAATGTTTCACGCTTAATATACTTTAACTGAAAAACAGCGATTTTGCAATGTTTTTAAGCGGTCAAAGTCAGCCAAAATTGTGATGTACGCTTGCTTATTTTCATAGCATTTCGGTATAATAAGTCAGAGAAGGAGGCGGTAAGATGCGAATTAATATGATTGCCCACGGACAAAATGTCAAAGGCCAAGGGGTAGGAAGTGCTTATTTTGAACTCGTAAAATTGCTCGAGACGCACGCCGCTGATCAAATTCAATTGTCTTTTAATCATGCGAAAAATTGCGACTTCAACCATATCCATACGATCCATCCATATTGTTACTATCAGATGGCAATGTCCAAGCTCCCATCTTGCATGCACGTCCATTTCTTACCTGAAACCGTTGAAGGTAGTATTAAAATACCGAAATTTGCTCAAGGTGTTTTCTATGATTATTTTATGAAAATGTACCGTTCAGCCAATGAACTGATCGTGGTCAATCCCATCTTTATCGAACCCTTAACGCGATATGATATTGATCCGGAGCATATTACCTATATCCCGAATGTCGTTGCTACGAAAGATTTTTATCCTATCGATCGTTCAAAATTAGAAGCGACCTATGCTTTGTACGACATCGACCCCGATGTATTTACGGCGATTAGTGTAGGTCAAGTCCAAACACGCAAAGGTGTCATCGACTTTATCGAGATTGCAAAGCAAATGCCCGATATTCAATTTGTCTGGGCAGGTGGCTTTAGCTTTGGCAAAATTACCGATGGCTATGAAGCATTGAAGCAAACCATCGAGACCGCACCGAATAATGTAAAATTTGTCGGCATCGTAGAACGTGAACAGATGAACGCACTCTATAATATTTGTGATGTGTTCCTATCCACTTCGTATAATGAGTTATTCCCAATGGCTATTTTAGAAGCCATTAATGCAGGGTTGCCCCTGATTATTCGTAATTTAGATCTCTATCAACAAATTTATTTTGCAGATTATTTAAGAGCGGACACCCTCGAAGAATATCAGACACATCTGAACACGCTCAAAACATCTAAAACGGCTTACTTATCCGCCCAAGCTGTTTCCCAAAAAATTGCCACAGATTACTCTGAAACGCAAGTTCTCCAACAATGGCTCAATTACTATCACGGCTTTATGGAACGTTGGGTAAAATAATACTCGATAAGATAAAACCCGAATGCAATCGACGCATCAATGCATCGTAACACATTCGGGTATAATTTATTTTAAGAGATCAATAACAACAACCTCTGGTCGATTAAATAATCTTGGAATTCGAGTGGTTGCATACGCTAAGCCCCGACTAATAATTAAATAAGCATGGTTGGGTAATTGGTGCAAGCCATGGGTATAGAGTGGACGAAATCCTTGTTGCGGTGCATATAAACCTTGGTTCGCCCATGGAATTCGAATTTGCCCGCCGTGTGCATGGCCTGACACAATTAAATCAAACGGATATTGCGTATATTCTTTAATGCGTTGCGGTTGATGACTCAATAAAATATTGTAAGTATCAGATGGCAGTTGCCGATCAATTCGCTTCAACTGTTGCTTAAAGATTCTACGACGTCCTCGATTAGGATCATCAACACCACTGATGGTAAAATCCATTGTTCCGTGTTGAATCTTTACCGTGTCTCCTGCCAAAACTGTGACTTGATGGCGCGTTAGCCAATTTTTCAGACGTTGAATACTTGGGTATTCAAATTCATGATTGCCAGTAACATAGTAGACCGGATAACGTTCTACCAATGCCAATATCAATGTTTGAGCAGCTTGAGCGCTCCAACGTGAATCAAAAATATCCCCGACTAGTAAGATATAATCCGGTGCCTCCGCTTCAACCCGCTTCAATAAATCTTTCTGCTGCTCACCAAAATAGTGATTATGTAAATCGGTTAATACGACAAATCGTACCGATTCAGTAACTTTCGGATGTTGTAGCCGATAATAACTCATCGAGAGACGGTGACTAAATCCTTCTCGTAAAAGCGCCAGCCCTGCAACTGGGACGCCCACTTTAAACAGTCGTTTGATGTTCATTGTATTCTCTCCTTCAGTACTAACCCTTCTCTTACACCTCTTCGCGTCTTTGAATCCGTCCTTGCTGTAAGTATATCGATAATACAGCGATATCCGCTGGGTTAACTCCACTCACACGACTCGCTTGGCCGAGCGTCTCAGGACCAATCATCTTCAAACGTTCGCGAGCCTCGGTCGCCAAATTATCAACAGCATCCCAATCGATATCGTGGGGAATCCACTTCTCTTCCATTCCAATCATTTTATCAACTTTTCGATTTGCTTTATCGATATAACCATCATACTTAATTTGAATCTCAACTTGTTCTGCTACCACTCGTGGTAATTCTCCGGCTTCAGGAGGGATAATCTCCATCATATCAAGATATTTAATTTCTGGACGACGCAATAAGTCGCTTGCCAAAATTCCATCTTTCAAAGGTGTCGAACCGACTCGCTCAAACCATTCCGATAAACCTGGTGTATTAGGCGTCAAGCGAATTTGACTTAGACGATTAATTTCCGATTCAACTTGTGCTTGCTTCATTTGGTAAGCTTGGTAGCGCACTTCATTAATTAATCCGAGTTGATAGCCGTACTCCGTCAATCGAATATCTGCATTATCATGGCGCAATAATAGACGGTATTCGGCGCGTGAAGTCAGTAATCGGTAAGGTTCAATCGTCCCTTTTGTCACCAAGTCATCGATCATCACCCCGATATAGGCTTCATTACGTTTCAGTATAAAGGGCTCTTCGCCACGAATTTTACGAACGGCATTAATTCCGGCAATAATTCCTTGACCTGCTGCCTCTTCGTAACCACTCGTTCCATTCATTTGACCCGCCGTAAATAAATTCGGTAAAGACTTAACTTCGAGTGATAAGGTCAATTGATGCGGAACAACCACATCATACTCAATCGCATACCCTGGACGCATTATTTCAGCTCGCTCGAGTCCTTGGACGGTTCGCATCATTTCTAACTGTACATCTTCTGGCAAGGAGGTAGACAATCCTTGAACATACATCTCTTGATTATCTAACCCTTCCGGCTCGATAAAAATTTGATGTCGCGGCTTATCACTAAAGCGAACCACCTTATCTTCAATCGATGGGCAGTATCTTGCGCCAACACCTTCAACCATTCCACTAAACATCGGTGAGCGATGCAAGTTAGCTTGAATAATTTCATGTGTTTGTGCATTCGTATGGGTTAACCAACACGGCACACTGTTAGGATTAAAATCTTCATCAGATGTTTCAAATGAAAAATGGTTTGGCTGTGTATCACCGGGTTGAATTTCAGTCTGGTCATAATCCACCGAATCTTTATGAATTCGCATTGGCGTACCGGTCTTAAATCGTACCAATTCCAAACCTAATTCGAGTAAGTGCTCTGATAATTTAACAGAAGGTAAGGTGTTGTTAGGTCCTGATGCATATTTCAAATCACCAATAATAATTTGACCCCGCGATGAAGTTCCTGCAGTTAAGACCACTGCTTGACTTTCATAAATAGCACCGGTATTCGTTATAACACCCTGTATTTCGCCGTCCACTAGATGGAGCTGGTCTACCATGCCTTGCTTTAAAGTTAAGTTGGGTTCGTTTTCGATAACCGATCTCATCGAATGAGCATAAGCTTCTTTATCTGCTTGCGCACGTAACGCTTGAACTGCCGGCCCTTTACTTGTATTCAATAAGCGCATTTGAATATAAGTTCGGTCAATATTACGACCCATCTCACCACCTAAGGCATCGACTTCACGCACTACCACTCCTTTAGCGGGACCCCCAATAGAAGGGTTACATGGCATAAAGGCTATCATTTCAATATTCATCGTCAGGAGTAAGGTGTTAGCGCCCATACGAGCTGCGGCTAACGCTGCTTCGCATCCCGCATGACCTCCACCCACAACAATCACTTCATAAGTTCCTGCTTTAAACGTATTCACTCTCTGATTTTCCTTCCTTTAAGGGATAAAATGTTACGTCATTTGCCACTAATTGTCCTGTTACGTCATATTCAAAATATGCTGAGAAGAAAGGGGCTTCCTCTAATACCCAACGTAAGAAAATATAATCACCTTCCCACGTTGGCAAATCCATCACCTGATTATAATCGACCCACTTCAATGTGCCTTCAGGACAGTCATCAATTAATTCACCGCGAAATTCCCGGACGCGATACACGAAGCTATACCAATCTTCCCCATCATGTCTAAAATCCGGGAAAGTAATGACACCGCATAACTCAAGGTTTAAAGCTTCCAGACCTGTCTCTTCTCGAATTTCACGCATCGCACATTGCTCGGGGGATTCGCCAGTTTCGAATTTCCCGCCGACACTCACCCATTTATCTTGATGAATATCCCCCACTTGCTTATTGCGATGCAACATTAAGAATTGCTCTCCATTATCGATATAACAAATTGTGGCTAGTTTTACCATTGATATCCCCCTATTTGCCTAAGCAAAATTGACTAAACAGTTTATTTAATAATTCATCTTGAACATTTTCCCCAATAATTTCACCGAGTAAATCCCACGCATGCGTATAATCAATCTGAATTAAATCAACTGGAATCCCCATCTCCGTTGAAGCCACCACTTCATCTAGCGCAGCACTCGCTTGACGCAATAACTCGGTGTGGCGTGTGTTCAGTAAATAATTGACATCGCGCGATTTTAAATCGCCTTGGAAGAAGTATTCTTCAATTCGTTCTTCAAGTTGATCAATCCCTGCCTCCGTTAAGAGCGAGGTTGTAATAATCTCATCTGATACCGCATAATCTAATATGTCTTCGACTGTAACTTGTGGGGTTAAGTCCTGTTTATTCAGTAAAATGACTCGAGGATAATCTTTCGTCAAGGCTAATAGTTCGCGGTCCATCTCATTGAGCGCTTCGGAAGCATTCAACATTAAAATAATAAAATCTGCCTGTTCCATCACTGCGCGACTTTTTTCAACCCCAATTTGTTCGACAACTTCCTCAGTCTCGCGAATTCCTGCAGTATCAATTAAGTGAAGCGGCACTCCGCGAATATTGACGTATTCTTCAATGGTATCTCGCGTTGTACCTTCAATATCAGTCACAATCGCTTTATCATAACCTGTCAGACGATTCATTAAGCTCGACTTACCGACGTTAGGCCGACCGATAATCGCCGTTTGAATCCCTTCGCGGAAAATGCGTCCTTGTTGCGACTGTTGCAAAATTTGCTCGATTTGTTGCTTGACACTTAATGCGGTCTGGTTCATTTCCTGAAGTGATAACTCTTCGACGTCATCATACTCTGGATAATCAATCGTCACTTCTACTTGAGCGAGTGTTTGTAACATTTCGTGGCGTAACTGCTGAATTTTTCGCCTTAAACTCCCATTCAATTGGCTTATTGAGGCATCCATTGCTTTACTCGTTCGGGACTGAATTAAATCCATGACCGCTTCCGCTTGAGATAAGTCAATTCGTCCATTTAAGAAGGCGCGTTGGGTAAACTCTCCTGGCTGTGCGATGCGCGCCCCGTTAGCTAAGACCGTCTCTAACACGCGTTGAATGGCAACCACCCCTCCGTGACAGTTGATTTCGACACTGTCTTCCGTAGTATAGGATCTCGGTGCACGCATCACGGATACCATCACCTCATCAATCACTTGTTCGGTCTTAGGACTGATAATATGACCGTAATGAATAGTATGACTCGGTACCTCGATTAAATTCGTCCCTTTAAAGATGCGGTTCGCAATTTCGACCGACTCACTACCGCTTAATCGAACAATTCCAATGGCACTTTCGCCTAAAGCCGTCGCAATCGCTGCAATGGTATCATTTTGATACATTTAAGTTCCTCCTTACTTTGTCATTCAATATTATCTCATTCAACAAAAAAATGCCGACACTCCTCCTATACCCATCCAACCTTTAGAAGAAACGCTAGCACTTTGACTGCTATCTATCAAATTAATCTGAATTATATCGAATTCATCGCTAAAAATCAATTAAAGCGAGGTACTTAGTGTAAAATAACTGTTGGTAAGCTAAAAGCAAAAAAGATAACCCTCTGCT
>OJKZ01000034.1_pt1 | contig 90240 bp, 81 predicted proteins | sample 1596791 | NCBI WGS metagenome assembly OJKZ01 (sample SAMEA3904677, study PRJEB24821) | metagenome | biome: Builtin; feature: hospital; material: surface | place: USA | collected 2013-06-04 | reverse complement strand
GTAAGGCATCACTCAAATAAAGAACAAGAATAAGTCTAATTTAAAAATTTAAAAAATTAGGCTTATTTGTCATGCATAAATTTATTAGTATCACCACTTTCAAAAGTCAAAGCTCAACATAAAATATCCTCTAAATTGTGTTGACATTTTTATAGCTGGCTTAAATAACATTAATACTACAAATCTTTTTTATTTACTTTATAAATCATATCTTGATGTTCTATCCCTGCATCTAAGTAGATTAAATCATTACTAGCGTTAAAACCGACTTTCTGATAGAACCCTATCGCTTGAAGCTGTGATGACAAATGAATTTCCGATATATGTTGTCGACGTGCCCATTCAATCAGTTGCTCCATTAATGCTCGACCATAACCTTGATTGCGACATGAATCAGAGGTCGCAATACGTTGTAATTTTAGACATAATTGATCGGATTGATTAAATGTATAGAAACGTGCTGTCACTATTGGAACACCTTCAATATATCCTACAATATGCCAACATTGGTCATCTAAACCGTCAATTTCTAAAGACTCGCTGACCTGTTGCTCGTCAATAAAAACTGCGCGGCGAATTAATAGTGCATCTTCATAGATTTCTCCATCTGTACCAAGTTGATATTTAAAAATCATAAATGTTCCTCCACCAATGATGAATAAACCTATTATAACGATAAACGCAAATAAAACCAATCTAAGGCAAATAAAAAAACTAGGCACCTAAATGCCTAGTCTAAAAGGTATAATTATTTAACAATATCTTTTAAAGCTTTACCAGCTTTGAATGCAGGAACTTTGCTAGCTGGGATTTGGATTTCTTCACCAGTTTGTGGGTTACGTCCTTTACGAGCTGCACGGTCACGAACTTCGAAAGTACCAAAACCAATTACTTGAACTTTCTCACCATCTGCTAAAGCTTCCATAACTGTTTCAAATAATGCTTCAACGGTAGCTGTAACGTCTTTTTTAGTTAAGTTTGTTTTAGCTGCTACGCGTTCTACTAAATCTGCTTTATTTGCCATTGAATTTCCTCCTCAAATATCTCATCATATGAAAATACAATAAAATATGCTTAGTGACATATTGAATCGCATCTCAATTATTAGAATAGCATATTAACCTTGCTATTACAACATTTTTAGTTAATCTTCCATGTTATTTAATTTTTATTTTCACGAACTAAAATACGAATTGGTGTTCCGATAAAACCAAAAGATTCTCGCAATTTATTTTCTAAATAACGTTGATAACTGAAGTGCATCAGATCAACATCATTGACAAAAACAACAAAAGTAGGTGGATTTGTTGCCACTTGTGTCATATAGAAAATTTTAAGTCGACGTCCTTTATCGGTCGGAGTTGGATTCATCGCCACTGCATCAGATACTACCGTATTAAGCGTCGATGACTGAATCCTTTGATGGCGTACATCATGAATTTCTTTTAGTAGTTGAGGTAATCGATGGAGACGTTGTCCTGTCTTGGCACTCACAAATAAAACTGGTGCAAAACTTAAATATTGAAATTCCTGGCGGATTTTATCGGTGAATTCATCAAAAGATTTATTATCTTTGTCAACTAAATCCCATTTATTCACTATAATGACAATCCCTTTACCCGCTTCATACGCTAATCCTGCAACGCGCTTATCTTGCTCAATAATTCCTGTTTCTGCGTCAATAACAATACATGCAATATCGCTTCGATCAATCGCCGCTTGAGCTCGCATTACCGAGTATTTTTCGGTAGATTCCCAAACCTTGCCACGCTTACGGATGCCAGCTGTGTCAATCATTAAATAATCTGTGCCATCTTCAGTAAAATGAGTATCTACCGCTTCACGGGTAGTTCCTTCGATATTTGAAACAATAACACGTTCTTCATTTAAAATACGGTTGACAAGACTTGATTTCCCCACATTTGGGCGTCCGATAAAACAAAATTTTACATATTCGTCTAGATCAAAACTTGCATCATGCTCTGGTAAAGCTTGAAAAAGCGCATCTAATAAATCTCCAAACCCAGTACCATGAGAACCCGAAACCGGATATGGTTCGCCTAGCCCTAAACTATAGAATTCATATATCATTTGACGTTGCTCAGGGTTATCTGCTTTATTAATGGCTAGTAGAACAGGTTTGCCCGAACGTAATAACATTTGTGCAACGCGTTCATCTTCGTGTGTAATACCTTCCCGAACACTCGTCACCATAATAATTATATCCGCTTCTTCAATCGCCAATTCCGCTTGGTACTTCACTTGATCATTTAACGGTGTATTACCTAAATCAATTCCACCTGTATCAATCAACCGGAAAGGCTTGCCTAACCATTCTGCCGTCGCATAAATTCGATCACGAGTCACACCGGGCAAATCATTAACAATTGAAATACGATCCCCAACTAATCGATTAAAAATTGTAGATTTTCCGACATTCGGTCTTCCAACCAGTGCTACTACAGGTATCTCGTCCATCATTATCACCTTCTTCAATAAAATAATAAAAGACTGACTTAATAATCTAAGCCAGTCTGTGTCAAATTAGATCTTATTACTCTTCGTCTTCACCAAAAGATAGACCTTCAAGAGCTCCACCGCTTATCATATCACCTAGAGTGAATCCTGATTCAATTTCCTCATTTGAGGTAGCTTGATTGGATTGACGACGCGGACGTTGTGATTTTTCACGACGTGGACGTTGACGACTTTCTTTTGCAGTCGATTCATGTTTTGTCTGTTCTTCTGCTTCCAGCTCAGCTGGTTTTTCTTCTAAAGCTTTAATTGATAGAGATAAACGATGCTCTTCTGGGTTAACAGAAAGTACCTTAACTTTAATTTCTTCACCTTCAGTTAATTTTTCTGCAGGTGTTGCAATATGTTCGTGTGCAATTTGTGAAATATGAACAAGACCTTCTACACCTGGGAAAACTTCCACAAAAGCGCCAAAGCTTGTTAGTCGTTTTACAATACCATCTAAAACTGATCCTTCTGGTGCTTTTTCTTCAATATTATCCCATGGACCTTCTAACGTGTCTTTAATCGACAACGATACGCGGCCTTCTTCTTCATTAATAGAAAGAATTTTTACATTGACAACTTCGCCTGGAGTTAGGTGATCACTTGGTTTATTAACATGTTCGTGAGCAATACGGCTGATATGAACTAATCCATCAACCCCGTCAAGATCAATAAATGCGCCAAAGTTAACCAGACGAGCTACTGTACCTTCAATAATGTCGCCTTCTTTTAACTCTGCTAAGCGTTCTGCACGTTTTGCTGCTGCTTCTTCTTGCGCGATTTCTTTGTGAGATAAGATTAAGCGATTTTCGCTTGGTTCAATCTCAACAATTTTATATTTAAGTGTCTTTCCAACGTAAGGTGTGAAATCATCAACAAAATGTTCTTCTACCATTGATGCAGGAACAAATCCTCGAACACCTGTATCAACAACTAGACCACCTTTGACAACACTCTTAACGGGAGCTTCAATAATCTCACCATTATCAAATTTAGCTTGTAATTCTTCCCAAATCTTTTTAGATTCGATTTTTTTCTTAGATAATAAGAAGTTTCCATTCTCTTTATCTTTAATAGGCTTAATTACAACCAATTCGATTTCATCCCCAATATTTACAATATCAGTTACGTTCTCGAAAGGTGTTGCTGAAAGCTCGTTGCGAGGAACTACTCCTTCGAGTCCGCCACTTTCTTGGATTGAAACACGTACTTGATCATTCTCATCGAAAGCAAGCACATCCCCTTTAACAATGTCACCACTATGGATTTCTCGGACGCTATCTAAAGCATCTTCCATTGTCACCATCGTTGGCTCTTCTACTACTTCTTCATTTTCTAAAAACTCTGTCATATAAACCATTTCCTCCTAAGCGTTCCCAATATAAAAATCAGCCAGAGTTGACTAATCATATAAATTTTACCAAATTTTAATCGTTAAGTCTAGTACAATATCATAAGTTATCCAATCTATAGCTGGGGTTGGATCATCGAAATGACCTTATTCACGACTTCTTCAACCGTCAGGTTACTCGTGTCGACTTCAATCGCATCCTCAGCTTTTCGTAAAGGGGCAATTTTTCGATTAGAATCATACCTATCTCGTTCAATAATTGCTTGCAATATATCTTCATAGGACTGAGTTAATTGATTTCGTTGTTTATTTTCTTCGTATCGACGTTGTGCTCGAACTTCAGCGCTAGCAGTTAGAAAAATCTTAACTTCTGCTTCTGGTAAGACAACCGTTCCAATATCACGTCCATCCATAATTACCGAATGATTTCGACTTAATTGTTGTAATTTATGATTTACATATTCCCTAACAAATGGATAAGCAGATACTTCCGAGACAGCTGCTGTTACCTGCTCAGAGCGAATTTCTAAACCAATCGGTTGCTGATTCAATCGCACCTCAAAATAATCTTGATCTGCCATTAGCTCAATATCAAATTGCTGAAGCTGTTCCTTGATAGCTTCACTATCGTTTGGTTGAATATTATTTTCTAATAATGCATAGGTAATTGTACGATAAATAGCACCACTGTCAACGTAGGCAATATTTAATTGACGAGCAATTTGTTTGGCAATCGTACTTTTCCCAGATGATGCGGGGCCATCAATGGCAATTTGAATAGTCATAATTAATTCCTCACTTTCGAATTCATATAAAAAAGATCCCAATCGATTCGTGGGATCTTATCTTTTGATATTATGGGATTTGAATGGTATCGCCAGGGAATAATGGTGAGTCGATTGAAGCTCCATTAAACTGAGCAAGTTGATAAACATCAATGCCATAATTTCGTGCAATCGCAAACCATGAGTCTCCCGCTTGTACCGTATAAGTTCCACTTCCTTGACTTGGTGTTTGAGGTGCAGGTGTAGGCTCTGCCGGTGGAGCTTGAGTTGTTTGCGGTTGGGCTGTTGTCGATTCAATGGTTTCATTGGTGACTTCTCTTGTTGCTAAAGTGATCTCGTTCGCTGTTGTCTCTTTCGTCTCTTCTTTGGTTGTTGAGTTACGATCAATACGGACTTCTGTGGCTGGACGAGTAGCAATTTGATCATTTTTCTTGCCACCATTCACTATAATATATAATAAGAAAGGTGTAATAAATCCTACTATAATAATTAATAATAACACTTTCGATAAATTACGCGCTTCTTTTGCAGGTTGATTACGAACTGATCGCGAAAATTGGCGCTCTTTTAAATTATCTTCTTCGAATTTATTATCCCATGGTTCTTGAGCAGATTGTGAAGGTGAATCGTGGTTCATCCCTTCCGTTCCCCTATAATCATTTTCATTATCTTTTGGCATAAGAAACCTCCTGATTGTAAGTATCATTCTAAGTATGTAAATTTTAATAGATAATACTTATAAATATTAACATATCTTTTCTTTATTGTAGCCAATAATGCCCTAAAGTACTATCAAAAATACGATATTGACATCATAATGTAATCAATATGTAATATAGAGCGTTACAGATTGGTAGTTGGCAATTACATCCTTGTATATTTGGGATTTAAATAGGGTTTGAACGAACGAATTGCTAATTGAATTACTCCCCATTGCATCACTGTCATAAGTAAACTCTTAATCAAATTAAAAGGAATGACTGCTGCTTTAATAAAGGTCATCTTCGATTCAATTTGGAAATTAAGAACTCGGATATAGATCGGTAATGCGATGAAATAATTAAATAATGACATCGTAACAACCAGTAAAACAGCAGAATAAATAGCTATTTTTAAATAATCAATCCACCCTAGCGCCGTAGTATGACGTCTTAAAACAAAATGTGTTGGAATAAATAATGAGAATGATGCAATAAAACTCATTGTTGCTCCAATCGGGATACCAGCTTCCCCTCCTTTAATTAAAAAGTTAAGTAGGTCTCGAACAAATGCCACACAAATCAACCCAAACGGTCCATTCGTTAGCATACCTATAAATACAGGTATTTCACTTAAGTCCACTTTTAAAAAGGGAGCAACCGGTAAAATAGGGAAATCAAACATCCTTAAGACGACTCCCATCCCACCTAAAATTGACAACAAAACTAATCTTCTTGTTCTATGTTCCATATCCTCTAGCTCCTTCTTTTTTCGTCACAGGGAGCAAAAATTCCCATACCAAATAGGGCATGGGAAATAAAATTCATATCTTATGAATTATCGCTTCTTCCATCCAGACTTTACTGTCGGTCTTGGAATTGCACCAAGTCAACTTACATTTGTAAGCTCGTGGACTTTACCACCGGTCGGGAATTACACCCTGCCCTGAAGACATATATTATTTTTAATTCATTATATCATCTTGGGCACTAAATGCAATCTTCTTTAATTTATCAACTTCAAAAGCTGAGAGTTCTCGCCACATCCCTGGCTCAAGTTTACCAAGCTCTAGAAAAGAAATCTTGACTCGTTTTAAACGTTGTACAGGATGCCCCACCACTTCAAACATTCGTTTAACTTGATGATTCCAACCTTCGTGAATCTCTAGACGGACCCGAGAGGTTTGTTGTCGAGGTTTTTTATTTAAAAGGCGTGCTTTTGCTGGAGACGTCTTCACGCCGTCTAAATTGACTCCCCGTCGAAGAAGATTTAATTGATCATTTTCAATAATCCCCTCCACTAGGGCTTCATATTCTTTACTTATCTCATATTTTGGATGCATCATCAAATTAGCAAACTCACCGTCATTTGTTAATAAAATTAATCCGGTTGTATCATAATCGAGGCGACCTATTGGATAGATTCGCTCCTCAATTTCAGGTAACAGATCAGTAATAACTTGACGGTCTTTTTCATCGGCTGTTGATGTAATAACACCCGCTGGTTTATGTAATAGAATATATCGGTAATCTTCTTTAAAAATCACTTTCCCATCAACTTCAATAAAATCACTTGGTGAAACTTTCGTTCCTAATTCGGTGACAACTTGTCCATTTACTTTAACTCGCCCTTGTTCAATAAGGTTTTCACATTTACGCCGGCTTGCGACACCACTATGGGCCATGACTTTTTGTAATCTTTCCATTTATTACTCATTCCCTTCGATTTCATCGAATTTCTCGACCTCTTCAATTTCTTCCGAGTTTAATTGCCATGGATAAAGCTCAAATAATTCATCTGATACTAGTTGAGCATTTAACGCTAAAGGTTCAATTTCTGGTAGGTCATCCAAACTTTCCAACCCAAAATAATCCATAAAATAATCTGTTACACTATAAAGCACAGGTCGCCCAGGTGCTTCAATGCGTCCAACTTCTTGAACCAAATCCCGATTGATTAACCGCTGAATTAAACTGCTCGAATTTACCCCTCGAATCTCATCAACAGTCATCCGAGTTACAGGTTGGCGGTAAGCAATGATAGCGAGTGTTTCAATCGCTGCTTTCGATAACGCTTGATTAAATGGAGCTTTCGCAAAATTCTCAACATCTTCACTCAATTCACTCTTCGTCACAAAACGTAAAGCCTGATTGTAATAAGTAAGTTTAATAGGAGAATAATCATTACAATCAAACCATTCCATCAGTAAGGTCACTTTATCTTGAATGATGTTTAAATCTTCAGCTAATGTTTGAGCCAACTCTTGATAAGTGACACCTTCATCCCCTGCAACAAAAATAATTCCTAATATCCTTTTTTCAAGCTTCATGCGGCATTAGCTCCTTTAATTTAACCATTTCGATGGGTGAATGATTATTTGTTTGAATAAATGAAATATAACTCTTTTTGACGAGTTCTAACATTGCTAAAAAAGTCATAATAATTTCATGCGAGCTTCGACTTGTTAATACCTCATCAAATTGAATTGATTCATTAGGCTGAAGTGATTCAAAATGTTGTTGAATTCGACTAATTTGATCGTTAACGGTTAAGTTTTCATGATAAATTTGCCGTTCTAAAGGCTGACGCTCTTCGAATCTTTCCATCGCTTGTTGCATTGCACTCGCAATATCATTCAAAGTATAGGCATCTACTTTAAGCGGAATAAATTCTTGATAGGCAGTGAGATCCGCTGGTGGACGACCAAAAGACATCGAACGTTGATCTCGATAGGACTGAAGTTCAAACGCAATATCTTGGAAATGTTGATATAAGAGAAGCTGTTGAACGAGTTCATCTCGTGGATCAAAATACTCTTCTTCCTCTTCATCGAGAGTTGGTTCAATCGGCAATAACATGCGACTTTTTATTTCCAATAAAGTAGCAGCCATCACCAAATAGTCGCCTACTCGGTCTAGTTTGACTTCTTCCATCGCATGGATATAAGTTAAATACTGGTCTGTAATTTGAGCGATTGGAATATCAAAAATATCAACTTCTAGCGTTCGAATTAAATGCAGTAATAAGTCAAAAGGCCCTTGAAATGAATCAAGGGTCACATTGAGTTCGTTACTAATAAGATCACTTCCTATTCACCCAAAGCTTCTTGCTGAAATTTCTCACCCCATTGAGCAACTTTTTCCGATAAATCCATCGTTCCTATAATTGCATAATTAGGATATTTTTTTCGCAACTCACCATACATTCGATAATCAATGCCGTCATCAATAAATGATGGGACAATACCGTAACGTTGAATTACTATTGATGTTGAGTGGCGTTGATCGTTTGATTCAAGCGTATTAAACTCCACCACAAAGATACCAATAAAATTATCAGTCTCTGGATCACGATAGAGAAATATTTCTTGTGAATCATCTTGGTAGATACTCTCTAGTAATTCTTTTACATTCGATAAATCTCGCTCATCCTCAGGAAATGTTAAACTAAGGAGACCTAATACTACTTTGTCATTATTCGTTTTTGAGTTGACTAACATGTATAATCACCTTTTATAGTATATTCATTGCTATTTATTTTAGGCATATTCACCGATAAATTCAAGCAATGTTTTTTTGAAGTTCGGTTTTGCTTTTTGAGAAACTTCAATCACTTCCTCATGGTTTAAAGTTGCTTGCATTCCGGCTGCTAAATTCGTGATACATGAAATGCCAATTACTTCCATCCCACAATGTTGTGCAATGATAACTTCTGGAACAGTAGACATTCCTACAGCATCTCCACCTATTGTTCGGACCATACGAATTTCAGCAGGCGTCTCGTATGTAGGTCCTGTTAACCAAGTATAGACTCCGCGTTTCATAGGTTGATATTTTTCACCAATTTGAGCAAGGAATTCCATGGCTTTTGCACTATAAGCATGTGACATATCTACAAATCTCGGCCCATGTTCTTGAATATTCTTGCCGATGAGTGGATTCGCTCCGGTTAAATTAATATGATCCGTAATAATCATTAAATCACCAGGCACAAAATCCGTATTAACTCCTCCCGCCGCATTAGTGACAATCAATTTGCTGACACCTAATTCATGGAAGATTCTTACAGGATAAGTGACGGTTTCTAAATCATAGCCTTCATAATAATGGAATCGACCTTTTAGGGCAATTACCCAACGCCCAGAAAGTTGACCATATACTAATTCACCTGCATGTCCTTCGACGGTTGATACTGGAAAATTAGGTATCTCTGAATAATCAAGACAAATTGGTTGTTCGATTTCATCTGCTAAATCACCGAGCCCAGAACCTAAGATTAATCCGAATTCTGGTTGGGTAATTCCTTTTTGCTTCAAATATTCAACAGTTTGAGTAAATGACATCGTGTCCCTCCTAGATTAATTGATTTAAAAATGATTGACCGTTTGAAGTTGATTCAACTTTAAAATTATCACTGATTGTTGCTCCAATATCACTAAAATGCTTAGCTTCTAGTCCTTTAGGCTGCTTTATTGAAGGACTATATACTAAAATTGGAACATATTCTCTTGTATGGTCCGTACCTGTAAAGGTTGGGTCATTCCCATGATCTGCTGTAATTATTAATAAATCATCTTCACGTAAATTTTCTAAAATTTCAGGAATACGTGCATCAAATTCTTCTAGAGCTTGTCCATAACCCGCTACATTTCGGCGGTGACCATAGACTGAGTCAAAATCGACTAAGTTCGTAAAACTCAATCCATTAAAGTCTTCGTTTAAAACACGTAATAATTTGTCGACACCATCCATATTATTTGCCGTACGATTACCCTTTGTAATGCCACTTCCATTGAAAATATCTTCGATTTTCCCGACTGATATCACATCATAGCCACCATTTTGAACATAGTTTAATGTTGTATCTTCAAACGGGCTCAATGCATAATCATGTCGATTTGAGGTACGTTCAAAATGACCCGGTGTTCCGATATACGGTCTAGCAATAATGCGTCCAATCATATATGGATCTTCTAAAGTTATTTCACGAGCGTATTCACAAATTCGATACAATTCTTCAAGCGGAATCACTTCTTCGTGAGCAGCAATCTGCAAAACGGAATCAGCAGAAGTGTAAATAATTAAATCACCTGTTTCAAGTTGATGAGCACCATATTCATCAAGTATTGCCGTACCCGAAGCCGGTTTATTTGCTACCACCTTGCGACCAGAGAACGTTTCAATTTTTTCAATCAATTCATCGGGAAATCCATCTGGAAATACGCGAAAAGGTGTCTGGATATTTAACCCCATAATTTCCCAATGTCCTGTCATGGTATCTTTGCCTGCTGAAATTTCTTCTAATTTTGTATAATAACTTGTTGGGTTAGTAACAGGTTCCATCCCTTCAATTGGTGCAATATTAGCTAATCCCATCGCACGTAAATTCGGCATTTTTAATCCTACTGTTCGAGCAATATTACCTAAAGTATTCGCTCCAACATCACCAAAATCAGAAGCATCTGGGGCTTCACCAATACCAACAGAGTCCATTACAATAACATGAATTCGTTTAAATTTCATCATATCCTCCTTATTATCTAACCCCCACTATGCTCGAGGGAATGTTTGCCGATAGACTTTTTGTAAGCGTTGTTTAGAAATATGTGTGTAAATTTCTGTTGTAGATATATCTGCATGACCTAAAAGTTCTTGTACCATCCTTAAATCAGCACCATTCTCCAATAAATGTGTTGCAAATGAATGGCGCAACATGTGAGGAGATACATTTCGATCAAGACCTATTTCTAGACAATATTCTTTTAATGCTTTCCAAATACCTTGTCGTGTAAATCCACTTCCTCGTTGGGTTAAAAAAATTATTTTTGTTGGTTTTTTATTATTATATAGAGGATACACCTCGTTTAAATACCTGTCCAGCCAGTAAATGGCTTCTTCACCTAAAGGAATAATTCGTTCTTTATTCCCTTTTCCACGTGTTTGAATAAAACCGAGATCAAGATGCAAATCATCGCGAGTTAAATGAATTAATTCACTGACACGCAGTCCTGTTGCATACATTAATTCCAAAATGGCACGATCTCGTATCCCTTTATTGGTCGATGTATTTGGCGCATTCATGAGCTGATCTACTTGTTTTGAACTAATCACTTTAGGTAACCGTTTATATGATTTAGCACCTTGAATTAATTCGGTAGGATTATACTCAACTTCACCTTGTAATTGCAAATATTTGAAAAATAAACGGAGTGTAGACATCACACGATTAACTGTCGAAGTTGCATAATGATTGGCATTCAAGTAAGTCATAAAGTTCGACATAATTCGATAATCGACTTGTTTTATATCTTTCACTTGGTTCTCTTCAAGATAGCAATAAAATTTTGATAAGTCTCGCATATAATTTTCAATTGTATTCGTAGATTTACCTTCATCAATCAACAAAAAACGTTTAAAATCTAACTGATAATCTTTCATTGATTATCACCCGATGTTTTTAAATAAATACCTTCCTGGCGAACTTGGGTAACTATATCCGCTTTCATTAAACGTCCAACCGCTCTTTTGAATTGAGATTTACTTAGACCTAATTGCCTTTGTATTTCATCACTTGGTGATTTATCATGTAACGGCAAGAATTGATTGGGTTGCTTCTCAAGCACAGCTTGAATCATCTGAGCATCGTCTTCAAGTGCTTCAAAAGCTCTAGGACGTGTGGACGCATTCAACTTACCATTTGGATGAACTTTTATAACTCTAGCCTCGACCACTTGACCAAGTTTCAGTGGATCTAATTGTTCTGATTCATGGATAAATACCTCAAAGTTTTCTTGAGATAACCCCACCATCCCGACCCCTTTATCTTCAAATAAGGTTACTTGAAGGGATTGATTCATCAGTCTCTTAGGAGCAGATTTTCGGTATTGTTCAATATCATTCGCTTTAAGCAAGTGTGCCCAATAACGTTGACGCTCATCGATACTCATCTGGACTAATAATTTTGCGTCAAGTTCCGGCCATTTAGCAATATCATCCGATAACTCATCTAAAGAAATCACGATATCTTTATTCGGTAAGCCCACATCAATAAATAATCCGAGATTTGGACGTCGTCCGACGACCCGACCCCAACCAAAGCCTTCCGTTATAATTGGAGGTAAATCAATAATAAATTTTGCTCGATTATCACGATCGATATACCCAAATCCTAAAATAGAATCTCCAACTTCTATAGGAGACACTACTAAATCTTTTGCTAATTCATAAGTTGTATTTGCTTCATCTTGGATATAATATGCATATTTATTTTCGTCGCTCACTTTACCCATGATTTGAAATGTATTCATTCAATCCCACCTCACTCTTTAAGTATTTTTGATTAATAATGATAAAAAGCATATTAAATAGTGGTAAACCGCTAGATAATATGCTTGAAGTCGTTAAATGCTTACTGTTGCTCCGCGATAAATCCGTCCTCGACGTGCATCAACAGTAATCATTTCATTTGATTTTATAGCTTCTAGGGCTCCTTTAGCGGCTACGACTACTGGAATGCCGCATTCCAGTCCCATAATGGCAGCATGAGATGTGATACCACCTTCTTCAACAACTAAAGCACCTGCTTGCATAATCGCTTCATTGTATGAAGAGTCTGTATGTTGAGTAACTAAAATTGAGCCTGAACTCATTTGTTTAATGGCTTCTTCAGCAGTTTTAGCAATGACAGCTTTGCCAATATGATTGCCGATACCGACACCTTCCCCTTCTGCAAGTAAAGTACCAATTAATTGAATCTTCATTAAGTTCGTTGTTCCAGATTCATAGACCGGAACACCCGCTGTAATTAAGATTAAATCTCCTTCGCGAGCAAATCCTACTTGTTGAGCAAGTTCACTCGCAGAATCTAACATATCGTCTGTTGATTGTGGTGGTCTTACTTTACGAGCTTCAACCCCCCAAGCCAAACTAAGTGAACGCTTTGTTTCCTCACTAAATGTTGCGGCTAAAATATTTGCATTCGGGCGATATTTAGCAATCATCATTGCAGTATGACCAGAACTTGTAGCCGCTACAATTGTATTAATATTAAGATTCTTAGCAGTATGTCCTACCGCTTGACCAATTGCTTCTGATAAATCACGTTTATCATAAGCTTTTAAACTTAATGAATCTAAGCCTAATGTATTTGCTTCAGTATTCAAGCAAATATTTGCCATTGTATTCACAGCTTCAACAGGATATTCACCTGAAGCAGTTTCTCCAGATAACATCACAGCATCTGTTCCGTCAATAATGGCGTTAGCCACGTCACTCGCTTCTGCTCGTGTTGGGCGAGGGTTTTTTTGCATGGAATCTAACATTTGCGTTGCGGTAATAACATATTTACCAGCTTGATTACATTTTTTAATAATTTGCTTTTGTTCAATTGGTACTACTTCAGGTGGGATTTCAACACCTAAGTCACCACGAGCTACCATAATTCCGTCAGAAACACTTAAAATCTCATCTAAATTATCTAATCCTTCTTGGTTTTCAATTTTTGAGATGATTTTAACATGAGGTTGTCCTGCGTCTTCTAAGACTTGACGGATTTCCATCACATCCGATGAGCGACGAACAAAACTAGCAGCAATAAAATCAATGCCCTGTTCTAGCCCAAATTTAATATCACTTTCATCTTTTTCGGTAATTCCTGGTAATTTAAGCGATACATTAGGTACATTGACACCTTTACGTGATTTTAAAATACCATCGTTTAAAATTTCTGCCGTGATAATACCCGCTTCGTAGTCTAAATCAGTAATTAAAAGATCAATCAAACCGTCATCTAATAGGATATGACCTCCGACACTCACGTCGTGAATTAGATTCTCATAAGTCACTGAGAACATATCGTCCGTACCTTCAACTTCCTGCATTGATATTTTAATTGAATTCCCTTTATGCAATTCCACAATCGGTGTTGCCATTAAATGCGTACGGATCTCTGGACCTTTAGTATCGAGCAAAATCCCGATATTTTGACCCGTTAATTCACGTGCTTCTTTTAATAAATTCATACGCTCTAATTGCTCTTCATGATTCCCATGTGAAAAGTTAAAGCGAGCTACGTTCATCCCCGCATTAATTAAAGCGACGAGCTTGTCTAAACTATCTACAGCAGGGCCTAAAGTACATACAATTTTGGTTTTTTTCATGATTGTCTCCTTTTAATAACTTCCTATATACCGCGATCGGTTAAATTAATATTCAATTGGAATAAGTCTTGTCTTACAGCGTGCTCTGTTTTCTTCAAAGTTTTAACAATATCAAAGACAGCAAGACGTTCTTGTTTAATCCCTAAGTAGATAGCGGATTGACCTTGAATAATCAAATCAACGGCGCGGGCCCCCATAAGCGTTGCGAAAACACGGTCACGAGCAGATGGCGTTCCTCCACGTTGAATATGTGATAACGTCACCCCGCGAATACTTTCATCAGGTGAGTATTGTTTATATTCTTCTACAAAACTATTTACATCTGAGACACCTTCAGCTAGAACGATTAAAGAATAGTCTTTCCCTCGATTCCTACCTGCTGCAATACGACGTACAATACTTTGCATTCTAAATGATTCTTCAGGAATTAGGATCGCATCTGCCCCAGCTGCAACCCCTGCCCAAATCGCAATATCTCCTGCATGACGTCCCATAACTTCAACCACAAAGGTTCGGTTATGACTTGCTGCGGTATCAGAAATTTTATCAATTGCATCTAACGCCACACTCACTGCAGAGTCAAATCCAATGGTATATTCAGTACCAGGAATATCATTGTCAATTGTAGCTGGAATTCCAATGGCAGGAAAACCTAACTTAGTCAAAGCTAATGCCCCTTGAAAAGATCCGTCTCCCCCAATAACGATTAATGCATCAATATTATGATTATTTAACTGTTCTACTGCTCTTCGTTGATATTCTTCCTTTGAAAACTCTGGAAAGCGAGCAGAATAAAGAAAAGTTCCGCCACGACGAATATTATGATGCACATCAGAAGTTGTTAGTAGGCGAAAATCGCCTTCAACTAATCCTTTAAATCCGTTATAAACTCCATACACATCGATGCCATGATGAATTCCTTGTTCAACTGTAGCACGGATGGCTGCATTCATGCCAGGTGCATCGCCTCCACTAGTTACGACTGCTATACGTTTAATATCCATAAGTCACCTCTAATGATCCACATAGTTAATCTTTATTTTAACATTAAAATAAACTATTGTCATAAAGTTTTTAAAAGTATTTCATTTGTTTTCATTATTATTTGAAAACGACACATTCATTTCCAAAAAAACCTTTAAGCTTCTGCTCTAATTGGATTGAATAGTTTAATCGATAACTCGAATCAAGTTGGAAAGCCTTTCGTTCACTATTGACGATAATAACATCGATTGGATAAGTCGGATCGCTAAATTGACCTATGTAATTTGCTGCTTGATCTAATGCTTCGAAAGAATGAATTTGTATAAAACATTGTGTATGTGTATTTTCATTATGAGTATGCTGCGAATCGGGAGTTGCATCTAAGATTGATTGAATAATTAATTGTTTACGTTGGTTACGCCACTCAATCTTTCCACGCACTCGCAAAACAGCATTCTCCGATAATAAACGTCGATACTTTAAATAATCACTTGGAAATAAGACTGCTGATAGTTCACTTTGCATATCAGTAAGGGTAACAAAGGCCATCTCATCCCCTTTTTTTGTCCGATGAATTTTAACCTGCTTGATGATAGCAAGTGTTTCGGCATAACCACTCGAAGAATCTGCTAAAATGGATTGTAATGATCGCACCGTTCCATTCTGAAAATAACTTTGATAAGCTTCGAGAGGATGCCCACTTAGTGTAAATCCTAAATAATCATTTTCATATCGGATGCGCTCTAACCGAGAAAATTCAGAAACATAGTTGATTTTTGGATTTAACGCTTCAAAGAGTGACATATTATAACGAGTATATTGGATACTTTGTAATAAACTATCTAAGTTAGTGACTAAAGTTCGTCGATTCGATTCTAAAGTATCGAAACACCCTGTTAAAATCAAAGCTTGTAAAGATTCTTTATGTAGTTCACGTTCAGGAAGACGCTGTAGAAAGTTAATAAAACTAGTAAATTTTCCAGCTTGAGAACGCGCCTCAAGCATTGCATCGATCATGCTCTTTCGAACACCACGGATTGCATTAAAACCAACACGTAACTGAGGTCGAGCTGTAAAGTTTGCTTCGCTTAAATTAATATCTAAAGGTAAAGTTTTACCTAAAACACGTTGCGCTTCTTGAATATAATTCACTTGGCTTTGGCGACTTGATGAGCCACTATTTATTAAAGCCGCATAAAATTCTGCGGGATAGTGGGCTTTGCAATACGCCATTTGGAATGCCAAATATGAGTAAACTACCGAATGAGATCGGTTAAATCCATAATTTGCGAACGCTAAAATATATTGAAAAACTTGTTCAGAAATTTCTGGTGAATGGTGACGTTGGATAGCGCCTTCTACAAAAGACTGATGAAATGAATCGAGCAAGTTTAAATTCTTTGAAGCAATAGCTCGACGGAATGAGTCAGCTTGACCATAAGTGAACCCCGCCATTTGCACCGCAATTTGCATGACTTGCTCTTGGTATACAATGACACCATAAGTTGCTTTTAATATTTGATCCGTCGAAGGATCGATGGTAGGAATCGGTTCTTGTCCACGTTTACGTCGATTAAATGTTTCAATTTGCTTCATAGGCCCTGGACGATACAAAGCATTCACAGCCACAATATCATCAAAAGAGGTCGGGTAGATTGTTTTTAAAACTTTTTTTATGCCAGCTGATTCAAACTGAAATATCCCATTTGTATCACCTTGTTGAAAGAGTTTTAATGTTGCTGGATCATCTAAGGGAATGCCTCCCCAATCAACAGTACTTTGTGTATTCTTTTGAATTTGCTGCTTCATTTGATCTAATAGCGTTAAATTTTTTAAACCAAGAATATCAATCTTTAATAATCCCATCTGTTCAACTTGATCCATAGGTAATTGAGTGAGTAAAACTTCTCCTGGACGATTTCGAACTGGAATAAGTTGATCGATTGGTTGTTGGCTAATAACAACTGCCCCAGCATGCGTTGAAGATTGACGTGGTAATCCATCTAAAGTCGTACCCATCCGATAAATTTGTTCATTTATCTTTGAAGCATGCACATAATCTCGAAAAGCTTCAGATTGGTCATAAGCTGATTTAAGTGAAAGAGTCGTGTTAGTTGAACTAGGTAATAATTGTAACCATTGTTTGGTTGTTTTTTCATCGACTTCTAAAGCCTTCAGTATATCTCGTAGCACGGATTTAGCTCCAAAGCGACTAAACGTGATAATTTGAGCCACTTGATTTTCACCATATACTTGCGCTAAAAAGTGAATCACTCGACTTCGTGATTCATCCGATATATCGATATCAATATCCGGTAAACTGAGTCTTTCTGGATTTAAGAAACGTTCAAAAATTAAATTATATTCAAGTGGATCGACTTGAGTAATTTCAAGTAGATACGCAATCAAAGAGCCTGCTGCCGACCCCCGTCCCGGTCCAACCGGTATTTTTTGTTGATGACAATACTGAATAATTTCCCAGACAATTAAAAAATAATCATCAAATCCCATTTGATGAATAATTTGCAATTCATGTTCAATTCGTTGAATGTAAGAATTTTTTTGGCTTAAGCCGAGAACAGTAAGTCGTTGCATGACCAAATGCTTTAAATAGCTTGCTGAATGGTCAAAGGTTTCTGGAATATGAAATTGCGGTAAAACCTCTTTATTGGGCTCAATTTGAATGGCGATATTTGCTTCGAGTTTGCTAGTGTTCGTTAACCATTCTGTGTACCCTAAGCGAGCACACTGTTCTTTAACGATATGATACGGGCGCATATAATATTCGGTCTGATGGTCTAACATATTTTTCGCCATTGGCTGATTTGCTTGAATCGATTGGAGCATTTGGATACTCGAACCATCTTCTGTATTTAAGGCATGGATATACTGGCTAATAATGACCGGGACATCCAATTTTTTCGACCATTTATCCACTTGTTTCAATTCATATTCATTACTTGGAAATAAATTAACGCCAATATAAATATTATTTTGACCGAAAATTTTCACTAGAAAATTATATAATTGTTGAATTTGATCCGTTTGATCACGAACCATTGCATAAAGCAGTTCGTTTTGATTGGATGAACTTATATAAACTAAATCTTGCGCTTGGTATTGGAGATATTGCCAGATTACTGATGTATCCACTGAGTCAGTTAACAATTGACGAGATAGTTGTCCTAAATGGTAATAACCTGTTTTGGAAGTAGCATATAAAAGAAATTCATAAGGTACTTCTGAATCCACTATTCCAGGCAAAATAACCCGCAGTCCGATGAGTGGACGCAGGTGATGTTTTTTGGCTAATTGATACAGCTCAAGGGACCCATAGAGTACATGCGTATCCGCAATTCCGATGGATTGATAACCGTATTCTTTAGCTTTGATCGCATATTTGTTCAGTCGGAGTGTACTTTCGAGAAATGAATACTCACTTTGAATATTAAAAAGCATCGATCCCCCTCCTCTTAATTATAAAATCAACATGGCATCTCCAAAACTAAAGAAACGATATTCTTGGTCAACAGCGTGTTGATAGGCTTCCATAATAGCATCTCGTGAATAAAAAGCACTGACTAACATCATTAAAGTTGACTGTGGCAAATGGAAATTTGTAATTAAATGATCTACCGCTTTAAATTCAAAACCTGGTGTAATAAAAATATCCGTCCAACCAGATTCTGAAACAATTTTACCTTGGTTACGATGCGCAATCGTCTCCAATGTTCGTACACTTGTCGTTCCGACGGCAATAATATTTCCGCCGTCCGCTTGGACTTTGTTAATTTGCTGGGCACTCATTTCAGATAATGAATAAAATTCTGCATGCATCTGATGGTCTTCGATATTATCAACCGACACAGGTCGAAATGTTCCAAGTCCAACGTGCAAAGTCAATGGAATAATTTGAATTCCTTTGGCTTTAATTTGGTCCATTAAGTCTTTCGTAAAATGTAACCCTGCAGTTGGGGCTGCAGCAGAACCATTTTCTTTCGCATAAACTGTTTGATAGCGTTCTGGATTATCTAATCGCTCTTTAATATACGGGGGCAAAGGCATTTGGCCTAATTCTTCCAGTCTTTCAATAAAGATACCTTCATACTCAAACTCGACGATACGTCCCCCATGTTCCAATTCCTCAATGACAATCCCTGTTATTTGTTGTTGATCTCCAAATTCGATGCGTGTTCCTATTTTTGCGCGGCGGGCAGGTTTAACCAATGTTTCCCATCTGTTTCCTTCAATATTTGTAAGCAATAAAACTTCAAGGTGCCCACCTGTATCAGGCTTCACGCCCATTAGTCGCGCTGGCAAAACACGGGTCTCATTAATAACTAACGCATCTCCAGGATTCAAATAATCGATAACATGTTTAAAATCTGTATCTTCAATGGTGTGTTGTGTTCGATTTAAAACCATCAAACGTGATGCACTGCGATCAATTAGGGGTGTCTGAGCAATGAGTTCTTCTGGCAAATGGTAATCAAAGTCTTTCGTCGTAATCATTCGTTTCCTCTTTCATTTCGGGTAATTCATAGCCTAAATGTTGATAAGCTAATCGTGTTGCAATACGCCCTCTTGGGGTTCGGCGTATTAAACCTTGTTGAATTAAGTATGGTTCGTACATATCTTCAACCGTCTCAATATCTTCACTAATATAAACAGCAATCGTGCCTAACCCAACCGGTCCTCCAGCATATTCTTCAATCATTGTTTTAAGAAGCTTTCGATCCAGAGGGTCAAGTCCGATCGGATCAATTTTCAGCATATCCAACGCTTGTTGGGTTATTGACTGATTAATTTTCCCTTCGGCATAGACTTGTGCATAATCGCGCACCCGTCTTAATAGTCGATTCGCAATTCGAGGCGTCCCCCGGCTCCTTCGTGCTATTTCCTTAGAGGCTGTTTGGTCAATCGGTGCTTGAAATACATTAGCACTGCGCTCGACAATTTCTTGCAATTCATCGTTATTGTAATATTGCATATGAGAAATAATTCCAAAACGATCCCTGAGAGGTTGGCTTAGCATTCCTGCACGAGTGGTAGCCCCAATTAAAGTAAATGGTGGCAATTCAAAATGGATAGGTTGACTAGAAGCCCCTTGACCAATCACAATATCAACATAATAATCTTCCATTGCTGAATACAGCACTTCTTCAACCACTTTAGGCAAGCGATGAATTTCATCAATAAACAAAATATCTCCCGGATTTAATTCATTTAATAGCGCTAATAAATCTCCCGAACGCTCAATCGCAGGACCATTTGAGGTAATAATATTGACGTCTAACTCGTTCGCAATCACCATTGCCATAGTTGTTTTCCCAAGACCTGGAGGGCCGTAAATAAGACAATGATCTAACGCTTCTTCTCTTAACTTCGCTGCTTGAATATAAATCGATAGTTCTTGCTTCATTTTAGTTTGACCGATATACTCAGCTAAACGTTGGGGACGGATATGCATCGGCTCCATCAAATCTCCGGTAATTTCATCCGCTGATAAGATATGCTCGTTATCCAATTATATCCCTCCTTTTATTTTTTTAACAATAATTTAAAGGCATAGCTTAAACCAGTTTGGACAGAATCAAATGATTCTGATTTAAGTTGCTTTTCAACCCGTGTCACTTCACGTTTCGAATAGCCTAAACCGCTTAATGCTTCCAAGATTTCTTCGTGAATTTGCAGTTGTTGTGAATCAGGTACAGCTGTTTCATCAGTAATCGGTTGTAGCTCTCCTTTTAGATCCAAAATAATTTGATTCGCTGTTTTTTTCCCGACACCAGGAAATTTCGTTAAATAAGTACTATCAGCTGATTCAATCGCTTGAACCAGTCCCTCATTATCGTCTGCTGCTAAAATCGATAAAGCACTTTTAGGACCGATACCGGAGACTTTATTTAAAGTTTGAAATAATTTTTTCTCACTTTCGGACTTAAATCCGTATAAAGTCATCGCATCTTCTCTAACTACCAATTCGCAATACACTTCAATTTCTTGACCAATTTGATCAGACCAATGATACGGTGTTGAAGCAATAACGATATAGCCAATTTTATTTGTTTCAATAACTAAATGGGTTGGATGGATAGAGATTAAGGTTCCTTTAAGATACTCGAGCATAATATTTCCTCTCTTTAATTATATTATTCGTTGATCAAACGGATCGGTTGTATGACTATCTTGAATTCGTTTGAACAACTTTTCTATGGTTGCATTGACAAATTCAATTAAAACAGGACGCCCATGAGGACAATGGAATGGATCTTTTAACGTTCCCAATTGTTCAATAAGAAATTGTGCTTGTTTTGAATCCAAGTAATGATTCGCCTTAATTGCCCCTTTACAACTTTGCATAATAATACTTCGCTCTTTTAATTCATTCACAGTTAAGTTTGGTTCATTTATTAATAAATCAATTAAGTTTGGTATAAATTGATCCAACTGTGTATCTTTCAGCCAAACAGGGTAACTATCAAGTTTATAAGTTTGTTCACCAAACGGTTCAATTGAAATGCCTAGTCGTTCTAAATCGGATTGAATTTCTAATAACTGAGAAATCTGTGCACTCGATAAATGAATTAATTCTGGTATTAACAGCGTCTGTTGTTCTTGAATCGGATAATCCTCAGCCATAAAGTGCTCATAATTGATTTTCTCTTGAGCCGCATGTTGATCAATTAAATAAAACCCACGTTCATTTTCCGCAATTAAATAAGTACCATGAATCTGTCCGACATACCTTAAGGCATTAAAATCAATGAAATGATTGGTTTCTGTTGATTCCAATGATAACTGATTTGAAACTTGCCCCGCTTCACTTGTTTCCTCTTTGACAAATTCTACCGATTCAGCTTGTTCATTGGATAACTCTGAATCAAGTAGACTAGCTGGTGAATCCGTTCTTTGAAAATAATTTGCGATTTTGTTAGATTGTAGTGTGTTTTCGGAAGGTTCAGATAAATCACGGGCAAGATTTGATTGATAGGGTGAATATTTTTCATTAACTTCTGCCCTTTCTTTAACTGATTCTACTTCTATTTGGGGTATATTTTGATGTTTTTCTAATTGTTCATGAATCGCTTCTGTAAATAAATCGACTAATTCCTCTTCTTGACTTAGCCGAACGGTATACTTGGTTGGATGGACATTCACATCAACGAGTCGAGGATCTACTTGAACATTCATTACAGTTATTGGATAGCGTCCAATCATCAATTGGCGCCCATACGCTGCAATCACCCCACGATCGAGTACATGACTATGAACAGGACGACCATTGATCATCCAGTGCATATAGTAGCGATTTGTTCGCGTTAGATTTGTAGGAGAAATATAGCCATCCACTTTAAAAGTTGAATTACTTGCTTGAATTGAAATTAACTGACGGGCAATCGATGGATGATAGACGTTTGCAATAGCCTGTAGTAAATCTGACCGGCCACTTGTCCGGTAGATTAACTTATCATTATGAAACAATTCAAAACGAATATTAGGATGTGCCATTGAGATATTTTGAATAAAGCGAGTTGTGTGTGATAACTCCGTTTGAAGTCGTTTTAGATGCTTCAAACGAGCGGGTGTATTATAAAATAACCGTTCAACCGTAATTCTCGTTCCTAATCGTGCATTCGTAACGGATTCACTGATGATTTCTCCACCTTTTAACTCGATTTGATATCCTTTATCTTGTTCTGGTTGAGTTGATTCCATTAAAACGTGGCTGACTGAGGCAATACTAGCGAGTGCCTCACCCCGAAATCCCAGAGTACGAATCGCAAATAAGTCATTGGTATCGTACAATTTACTGGTTGCATGAGGCAAAAAAGCGTGACGTAGATCATTTTGACTCAGACCTATCCCATTATCACTAACTTTTATGCCTTCGATGCCAGCTTCTGTTAGTTCAACAATAATTTCTGTTGCTTGCGCATCAATCGAATTTTCCACCAATTCTTTAACGACGGATGAAGGCCGTTCGATCACTTCACCTGCCGCAATTTGATTCGCTAAAGTATCTGACATCTGTTTAACAATATCCATCTCTTACCTCTAACTTTCGTTAACATCTCTTTGAAGCTCTACCAAAAGATTTAGCGCATCAACCGGCGTTAATTGATTAACATCCAACGCTTTAATTTTATTTATTATCTCAGAACTTAATGCTGTTGTTTGTATCTCTTTCTTTTCTTGTATTGTTTCTCTAACATTCGGCAAATACTTGGCTTGAGACTCTAACGCTTCTAAAATTTCTGCACTCTGCCGAATTACTTGCTTTGGTAGACCAGCAATTTGTGCTACATGAATACCATAGCTACGGTCAGAAGGTCCTTCCAATACTTTATGCAGGAAAACCAGTTCGCCATTTAGTTCCTCGCTACCTACATGAATATTACGAACAGCTGGAAGATCCGAATCGAGTCGTGTTAATTCATGATAATGTGTAGAAAAAATTGTTAAACATTGAATTTCTTGAGGTATGTATCGAATAATCCCTTCGGCTAATGCCATTCCATCATATGTTGCTGTTCCACGCCCTAATTCATCAAATAGCAGCAAACTATTTGCCGTAGCTTCTTTCAACGCTACTTGAGTTTCCATCATTTCGACCATAAAGGTACTTTGACCTAAAGTCGTATCATCTGCGCTACCAATTCGGGTGAATATTTTATCTATTATTGGCAATTTAGCACTTGTCGCAGGAACAAAACTTCCTATTTGACATAGAATAAAGCAATAAGCAATTTGACGCATATAAGTACTTTTACCTGACATATTGGGCCCCGTTAAAATATGTAAATAATTCTCTGAGGTGCTTGAAAAATCATTCGGCACAAAATTTGTTTTTTTAATTAATTTCTCAACAACCGGATGGCGTGACTGAATAATTTCAACATCTTTCGGCTGAGAAACAATTTGAGGCTGGACATAATCCTCTTGATCTGCCAACGAGGCAAAAGCAGATAAGACATCTAATTCAGCAACTTGCATCGCTAATTGTTGAAGTGGCTCAATATAGTTCAAAATTTGTTCACGAAGCTCAACGAACAATTGATATTCTAAAGCGGTTGATTTTTCTTTGGCATTTAAAATCGTTTGTTCAATCTCTTTTAATTCATCTGTAAAGAAACGTTCAGAATTCGCTAACGTTTGTTTTCGGATATAACGGGGATCTTCTAATTCTGCTGCTTGAACTCGACTAATCTCAATATAGTATCCGAACACTTTATTAAAGCCAACCTTTAATGTTTTAAGCCCAGTTCGTTCACGTTCATCAACTTGCAATTGAGCTAGCCAATCTTCTCCGTGTTCTAAAGCATCCCGGTATTGGTCCAATGTTTCATGGACTCCTGATCGAATCAAATTTCCTTCACTCGAGGATAAAGGAGGATTATCAATCAATACGGATGAAATAAGGTTAATTAATTCACTAAAATCATTCAACAATTGAAATGATACTGAAGAATCAAATTGATTCATCGAATCTAAAATTTGATTTATGGTTCGAACTTCGCAAAGCGATTGATAGAGATGGTCAATATCTTTGGGATTAGCATAACCTAGACTAATTTTAGATATTAATCTTTCTAAATCATAAATATTTTTGAGCGAATTGACTAAATCCATTCGCTCAAAGTAAGCAGATAAGAAGGCGGCTACTTTCTTATGTCGCGCTTCAATCTTTTGCTGATTAATTAAGGGTTTATCTAACCAACGCGCTAACAATCTACCTCCCATTGCTGTTTGTGTTTGGTCGATATAGGATAAAAGAGATCCTTTGCGTTTATGTGTACGTAACGAGCGAGTGAGCTCAAGCTGAATCTTAGTGTAATGATTTAGTTGCATCGCTTGATCTATGGCATAACGTTGGACAGGTTTAAGATGTGCAAATGATTCCATTTGCAAACGATTCAAATAACTTAATAAATATTCATAAATCGGAGCTTCATTACTTGTAAGTTCTTCAATGAGTGAGGTTGGATAAACTATTTTTGATTCAGGTAACGCATGTTCAGTAAACGTAATTGATTCAACTGTTTTAAATTGATAAATCTTTTCTTTTAAAAATGTTGGAATAATTATTTCACTGGGATGAACACTTTGAATTTCATTCCATAGCATTTCTGTATCGCCGCAGCACGTTAAATAACTTTCACCTGTGGCTATATCGATATAACAAAGACCAAAATCGTGATCTGTTAACGGGTAGATTGCTGCTAAGAAATTATTTTCTTTGCGATCTCCTACTTGGTCATCAACGTAAGTGCCCGGCGTAATCGTTCGAACAATTCCACGTTTAACCATACCCTTTACGCTCTTCGGATCTTCTAACTGCTCGCAGATGGCAATTTTATAACCAGCATCAATTAATTTTTTAATATAGTCATTGGCTGCGTGATATGGGACGCCACACATTGGAATCGGATTATCATCATTTTTATTTCGCGAAGTTAAAGTGATTTCTAATACTTTAGCTGCTGTAAGCGCATCCTCATAAAACATTTCATAAAAATCACCCAATCGATAGAAAAGAATAGCATCTGGACAGGTTCTTTTTATTTCAAAATATTGTTCCATCATTGGCGTTAACTTCGCTGGTTTACTCATGATATCATCCTTCTCTGTTATTACTATGAATGGGTCGTAATCACTTCTTTAATGATACGATAACTTTCTTCGAGCTGTTCAATTTCAGGTGAATAGGAAACAATCATGACTTCATCGGGATGATATTTTGTATTAATATCTTTCCAAACATTGGCTACTTCCTCTGGATTACCGTATAGGTTAATCCCACCTCTTGTTTTCAAGAAGAATTTCTCGACCGTTGTTAAATGATTATAAAAACTTATATCTGGAGTTTGAATTTGCCCAGATTCACCTCGAGCAATTTGAATCGAATGAAAATCCCAAATGCTCTTCATTTCTTCTGCTTTTTCAGTAGTCTCTTGCGCTGTACCGATCATCGCTAAAATTAAATATGGTTCTTGCAAATATTCAGAAGGGACAAATTGTTCGCGATATATTTCTATTGCTTTCTCTAAAAAATTGGGTGAGAAATGTCCCGCAAAAGCGTATGGCAGTCCTAAATCTGCTGCAATCTGGGCTGACGTGGTGGTACTCCCGAGTATATATAATGGAACTTGACGATCAATTGCTGGAACTGCAATGACGCTTTCTTGTGATTCTGCTGGACCAAAATATCTTTGTAGTGCACGGATGCCGTCTTTGAAGCCTTCTTCTGAAGTTTCTCCACGATAGATTAGTTGCGCTGTTTCTGTATCCGTCCCAGGTGCTCTACCTAATGATAAATCGACTCTGCCAGGATGCAAAACGTCTAACATGCCATAAGTTTCTGCGACTTGAAGGGGCGTATGATTTGGTAACATCACTCCACCAGCACCAACACGAATGTTTTCTGTTGCATCCAAAACATATTGGATTAGAACAGACGTTGCTGTTGAAATGACCCCGGGTGAATTATGGTGTTCTGCAATCCAATAACGATCATAACCTAATTTTTCTACAATTTGAGCAAGTTCTCTTCCGCGGCGGATTGCATCAATTGGCTGATCCTGTAAAAAAACTGGAAACAAATTGAGTGCTGATAGTTTAACCATAATAATTCCTCCCAACAAAGTTCTTTATAATAATTATACCAAAATCTTTCATTAGACTAAAGTTAAGCGAATGAAAAAAGATTAGGCATTATCGCCTAATCTCAATATCAAAAATTATTTTGCATAGTCAATAGCTCGCGTTTCGCGAATAACTGTTACCTTAATATTGCCTGGATAAGTCATTTCTCGTTCAATTTGAAGTTTAATATCACGAGCTAATTTAACAGCTTGCGCATCATTAATTTGATCTGGTTCAACCATCACACGGATTTCGCGTCCTGCTTGAATCGCAAAAGCGTTTGAAACCCCTTGGTAGCTGTTAGATATTTCTTCAAGTTGTTCAAGTCGTCGAATATAATTTTCTAATGATTCATTACGAGCACCTGGTCTAGAAGCGGAGAAAGCATCTGCTACAGCCACAATAACTGATATTAATGAAGTTGGTTGTGTATCACCATGATGAGAAGCAATCGCATTGATAACCACTTTCGGTTCTTGGTAACGACGTGCAATTTCAGCACCAATTTCAACGTGAGTCCCCTCAACCTCATGGTCTAACGCTTTCCCAATATCGTGTAGTAGTCCAGCACGACGTGCTAACATTTCATCTTGACCAATCTCAACCGCTATAAAACCAGCCAGTTTTGCCACTTCCATCGAGTGCTTTAAGACATTCTGTCCATAACTCGTACGATAAGCTAAACGTCCAATAATCTTAATCAAATCGGGATGCATTGAGTGAAGCCCCAATTCAAAGATTGCTTCTTCCCCAGCTTCACGAATTTTCTCATCGATTTCTTTGCGTGATCTTTCAACCATTTCTTCGATTCGTGCAGGATGAATTCGTCCATCTTGAATTAATTTATCAAGTGCTGTGCTAGCAATTTTACGACGAATTGGATCAAAACCACTTAAGACGACCGTATCGGGCGTATCATCGATAATTAAATCAATTCCTGTCAGACTTTCAAACGTTCGAATATTCCGTCCTTCTCTACCGATAATTCGACCTTTCATATCATCATTTGGTAAATGGACGACGGTTAAAGTGTTGTCCGTGACGATATCTGTAGATGTTCGTTGAATTGCCTGTAAAATAATATTTTTTGCTGTTCGATCTGCTGTATTACGAGCTTCTTGCTCAGCATCACGAATCATCGTAGCAATTTCATTCGTCAGTGATTCTTCGGTATCTTTCAAAACAATTGCTTTAGCTTCTTCGGGTGACATCGCAGCCACACGGTGAAGTTCTTCTTCTTGTTGTTGAATCAATTGACCAATTTCTTGCTCTTTATCAACTAGCTGTTGTTGTTTTACTTCAAACTCAGCTAGTTTTGCTTCAAGCTGACTATCGCGTTGATCTAATAAATTACTGCGATTATCTAGGTTTTCTTCACGATGAATCATTCGTGCTTCAGACCGACTTACTTCATTCCGACGTTCTTTTAATTCCTCTTCGACCTCATTACGGTACTTAAGATTTTCTTCCTTCGCCTCGAAAAGCGCTTCACGCTTAAGTATTTGTGCTTGTTTGATAGCGTCATCTACAATAACATCCGCATTGAGTCTTGCTTTTTCAATATTTCGTTCATCAGAAGCTTTTTTAAATAAAAAGCCAATTACTATTCCTACAATTAAGGCAACAATCACAAAGGCGATTAACTTTAAGTCCATAAGAGTCACCTCCTTGATTGTTTATTTTTATTCAATTATATTTAATAATTAATTGTGTTTCCACTTCTTAATCTTATGCTTAATTGCAAGAATAGTCAAATATCTTTTGCTCTTTAAATGAGATAATCATTATTCATCGAAAAGTAAGTCAGTAGATATTTCTTCACTACCTTGTTCTGCAGATTCTTCAGCAGGTGCGTCCGTTTTAAAATAATGTTGGCGGACTCTTTCTTCAATTTCGGCTAAAATTTCAGGATTTTGTTCTAAGAAATCTTTAGCATTTTCCCGGCCTTGGCCAATGCGTTCATCTTCATATGAATACCATGACCCTGCTTTATGCATAATATCTGCTTCTGATGCGAGGTCGACAATCTCTCCTGTTTTTGAAATGCCTTTACCATAAATAATATCGACAACAGCTTCTTTAAATGGTGGGGCCACTTTATTTTTAACAATTTTAATTCGCGTACGATTTCCAATAAAATCTGATTTATCTTTAATTGTTTCAGTACGACGTACTTCTAAGCGAATCGTTGAATAGAATTTTAAAGCACGGCCTCCGGGTGTTGTTTCCGGGTTACCAAACATAACACCAACTTTTTCACGAATTTGGTTAATAAAGAAACAGATTGTTTTGGTTTTATTAATTGAACCCGATAATTTACGTAGAGCTTGAGACATCAAACGGGCTTGAAGTCCAATGTGAGAATCACCCATCTCCCCTTCGATTTCTGCGCGAGGTACTAAAGCCGCTACGGAGTCCACTACAATAATATCAATAGCTCCAGAAGAGACAAGCGCATCTGCAATTTCTAAAGCTTGTTCCCCGGTATCTGGTTGTGATAATAATAACTCTTCAATATTGACACCTAAATTTTGAGCATATACTGGATCTAAGGCATGTTCCGCATCAATAAAAGCTGCGATGCCGCCTTGACGTTGGACTTCCGCAATAGCATGTAATGCGACGGTTGTTTTACCTGAAGACTCGGGACCGTAACATTCAATAATTCTTCCACGAGGATAACCACCCACTCCTAATGCCATATCGAGTAGGATTGATCCCGATGAGACCGTTGATATTTTCATACTCGTCTGTTCTCCAAGACGCATTACTGCCCCTTTTCCAAAATCTTTTTCAATATTTTTTAAGGCCATCTCTAAAGCTTTTTTACGATCATTTGTTGTCATGATGTTCCTCCATTTTCTTATCTGATACTATTCTACTTTGTTTATACATGATAATCAAGAAAATAAGAACGTTTGTTCTTATTATTTGATTAAATTATACAATAATCGCATAACTTCATTAACGGAGCGATTACGCACAGCATTACGATTAGGGGCTGGAAAATGATAAACCTTTGAAATAACCGGCTGATCTTTAAAGGCTATTCCAATATAGACCGTCCCAGGTGATTGGTCTGCAAGCCGGTTTGGTCCAGCTACACCCGTTAAAGAAATAGCAATCGTACTATGGGTTCGTTCTCTTAACCTTTCTGCCATTGATCGTGCCACTTCATGACTTACGACACTATATTGTTGGATAGTCTGTTCAGGTACTCCTAATAGCTGTGTTTTCATTGGGGTCTGGTAAGTAACATACCCTCCTCGGACTACTTGTGAAGCTCCAGGAATGGACGTTAATTTAGCTTGAACTAACCCTCCAGTCAGGCTTTCAGCAGCTGAAAGCGTATAACCTAAACTTTGGCACCGATGAATAATGTATTGTTCAATCGTAAAGTCTTCCCCTTCGCCAATCCAAGGAGAATATAGGGTCTCCTGCAAGCGCTGTTCCATCCTTGATAAAATTATATCGCATTCTTTATCATTACAAGCATTCGCCGTCACCCGTATCGTAACCATATTATTTTTTGCATAAAGAGCGATGGTCGGATTCGTTTGGGCAGTAATTAACGTTTCGATTTGTTTTGCAATGGCTGATTCCCCAATATCGTACAAATGATAATAGCGGGACTGGATAACCATTGATTCACTTTTAAGTATTTCATTTTTAATAAAAGGAACCACTTGATTCAAAAACATCGCTTCAAGTTCAGCAGGCGGCCCCGGTAAAACGACATAATCAGTTCTTCCTTGAGTTCTTTCAGAGGTGTAAATTAAACCACAAGCTAATCCTACCTGGTTAATCAAAGTCGTACCGTTAGATATTGTGTAAGCTTGACGAATATTATTCGGAGCCATTTCGCGACCTTTATTCTCAAAATACTGAATATTTTTCTCATGTTGTATATCGCAAACTTCTAACGTCTCGCCTAAAAAATCAGCAAAGACCTCTTTGGTTAAATCATCCTCAGTCGGTCCTAAACCTCCCGTTATAATAATTAAATCACTTCGTTGCGAAGCCAATTGAAATGCGTTGTAAATTCGCTCATAGTTATCTCCGATAGTAGTTTGATAAAAAACACCCAAACCTAATTGCAAACATTGTCGACTTAAGAATTGTGCATTTGTATTTAGAATATCACCCATCAGGATTTCCGTTCCAATTGTGATTAATTCTACTTTCATTTTTCCTCCTAATAATAGATACATAAAATAATTTAAAATTTTTGATTAATTTAAAAAACTTCTAAAAATATTTCATTTTAGAAGTTAAGTAAAACTTATAAAGAATCTGAAAAGACAAATCGACCTTGGTAAAAGTATTCAATCCCGGAATAAACTGTGAAAATCAAACAAAGAATTAATAAGATATAGGCAATGTCGACTGAGATTAAGGCAAATCCTATATTATTCAATAAGTAAAAAACAATTGAAAACATCTGAGTAAAGGTTTTAATCTTTCCTGGTAAAGCAGCCGCCATAACTTTTCCATTGGAACGAGCTAATAATACGCGTAGTCCTGTGACTAATAATTCACGAGAAATAATGATTAAAACAATCCAAGCTGGAACGCGTTGTTGTTCTACTAGAACAATAAATGCGGCAATGACTAACAACTTATCGGCCATCGGATCAAAAAACTCTCCAAAAGCAGTCACAAGATTAAGTTTACGAGCGAGATAGCCATCAAGAAAATCAGTCAAACTTGCAATAATAAATACTATAGCTGCAAGAAGTTGATTCACTGGAATAGCCGCTCCAAGCACCGTCACATCGCCATGAGATGCCGGTAAGTACATCAAAATGATAAATACAGGAATTAAACACATCCTTAAAATTGTCAATTTGTTCGCTATGTTCATTTTAGCCATATTATTGACCTTCTTCCTCAGACGGAATCGTTAACTCTTCTGTTTCAGGAGTACTTTCAGTTTCTGGAACACCTAGTTCAAAAACAATCGTTTCTTTCATATATTCATTTTTCGATTCTACTTTAGTACCGTTAACTAAAATATCTGCTCCCTCTGGATAACCTAATTGTAGACGTAATCGTCGGGTTCCTTCTGAAACTTTATACTCAAAAGTTTCACCTTCTGTGACAGTTGAATCTAACGTAATTTCTCCATCCTCAAAGGCACCAATCCACACGAAATTATGTCCTTTAAACTCAAATTTATATTGATCAAATGGTGCATTGAGTCGATACGTCGTTTCTTCATCAGAATTAGAAATTAACGTAATTGTTTGTGCTCCTACACGAATATCATTCTCACTTGTTGCGATGGTTGTCTCCTCAACACGTTGAGTTGTGAGTGATTCCGTTGCTTCGTCAGGTTCAATGACACTTACAATTTCATTCGTCTCTTCAACTTGAGGTGCAGGTTGATTCATCCGATTAATATTATTAATCGCTATAATTAGTGAGATGATAATGGCGAAGATAATCGCTATAAGTAATACTAACGGAACATACGAAAGTAAGATATCTAAGTTATTTCGTTCTTTTTGTAAGTAGCGTTCAGTCCTTGAAGGCAAAGTATCGGTTGTACTTTGAACCATCGCTTCTGGTAATTCACTATTTAAATCGATTTCTTCTTCCAATTCAATTAATAATTCTTCACTATCTAATCCTACCATATCCGCATATTGTTTAATAAACGCGCGAGTGTAAAATGCGCCAGGCATTTGATCAAATTGCCCTTCTTCAATGGCTTGTAAATATTTTTTTTGGATTTTAGTCATTTGTTGTAAGGTGTTTAAGGTATAACCTTTTTCAATTCTTGCATCTCTTAATTTATTTCCTAATTCACTCATGAAACATGGCTCCCTTATCTTTCATTCACTCTAGTGATTATACCATATTTTATCGTGAAACATACATGAATTCGTGTTTCGATTGAAAAACTTTGTAGAGAATTTGATTCAATAAAAAGAAGCGTTTGACTGAAATGCACATTCTTCCGATAAAATAGGAAGAAATTCACCTGTTCAAACGCTGCTTTTTAATTGAGCATTATTTAGATTTAATATATGTTTTACCATTCGCTTTAGGACCAAATGATTGGCCAACGAATAGGACTAACGCCACAATCGTAATGACATATGGTGCAATTTGAAGTAAAACAGGTGGCACCGATTTGATTACTGGAATTTGTGACCCTACAACTGATAGTGATTGAGCAAACCCAAAGAACAAGGCAGCTAGCATCGCTCCAATTGGATTCCACTGACCAAAAATCATCGCTGCCATCGACATAAATCCTTGACCTGTAATGGTTGAAACAGAGAAGTTTAAAGAAATCGATTGGGCTAATACTGCGCCGCCCATTCCACCAAAGAATCCTGAAAGTAAAACTCCCGCATATTTCATACCGTATACATTAATCCCCAGTGTATCGGCTGCTTGAGGATGTTCGCCCACTGAACGCAATCTCAAACCAAAACGTGTTTTATTCAAAAGCCACCATGCGATAAATGTCATCACAATCGCAAAATAAGCTGGTAACGAGGTACTTTGGAAAAAAATTCGACCGATAACTGGAATCTCTTTCAAAACTGGAAAGTTAAAATAACCAAATGATTCTTTAATAAAATCTGTTTGACCTCTACCATCGAAAATAACACGTGTTAAAAAGACTCCTAGAGAAGGTGCAATAAGGTTTAGAACCGTACCAGAGATAATGTGATCTGCTCGTAAGTTAACGGTTGCTACCGCATGAATCGAAGCAAATAGAACACCCGCTAATCCACCGACTAATAAACCAATCCATGGAGTCCAATCTCCAAACATACCCCCAAATGTTAAATTAAATACAATCGAAGTAAAGGAGCCTATGACCATAATCCCCTCAAGACCGACGTTAACAACCCCACTACTTTCTGAAAATACCCCTCCAATTGCTGTCAATATTAATGGCGCTGAGTACACAAGTGTGGAAGATATAATGGATGCAATTCGATTAATCATGAGCTTCACCTCCATTTTGGCTAGTTTTTGAGGCGGTACCTCTTGGAACCGATTGTTTCTTTTCAAAGAAGTATGTGATTACATAATTTGCTCCGACAAAGAAAATAATCGATGCAATCACAATATCTACGATTTCACTTGGGATTTGTGCCATCAGAGGCATACTAGTTCCTCCAGTTTTTAGTCCACCAAATAATAAACTAGAAAATACAATACCTATCGGATTTAATACTCCCAATAGTGCAACCGCCATACCATCAAATCCAATCGCAGGTGCTACACCATTCGTAAGGAAAATATTACGGAATTCACCTAGGCCGTTCATTACGCCTCCTAAGCCGGCTAACGCACCGCTGAGGAACATTGCAATAATAATATTACGTTTAGCGTCCATACCTGCATAGGTTGCTGCAAAACGATTCATCCCAACCGTCTTGAGCTCAAAGCCTAAAGTTGTATAGTGTAATAAAATATATACAAGCAACGCGAAAATTAAAGCTAAGAAAATCCCACCGTGAATGGTTGATCCTTTTGTTAAATCAGTCAGAGACTGAATTTTTAAACTTGCATTGGGACCGATATAAGGTGTCGCATCCATTCGGTCGGTAATAATATTTCGAATTGTATAGTCAGTAATATAGACTGCTACATAGTTCAACATGATGGTGACAATGACTTCACTGGTATTAAAGAAAGCTTTTAGAACGCCAGCAATCGCAGCCCATAAAGCACCTGCCAGACTACCTAAAATAATGGCACATGGTAACAAAATCACTTTAGGCGCATCTGGAAATGATATTCCAATCCAGACAGAAATTAACCATCCCCATAATGCCTGACCTGCAAGACCAATATTGAAGAATCCCGCTGTATAAGCAATCGAAAAGCCAAGTCCTGTAAAAATTAGTGGTGTAGCTGCTCGAATCGTTTGCCCAATATTAAATGGACTTCCAATCGCACCGTCCACTAAGGCACGGTAACCTTGAATCGGATCATAACCGAATAATAGCATGATTAGTGCACCAAATAACATTCCTATCGTTACTGATAAAATCGGAATTAATAATTTCAATGATTTCTTTTGATTCATTCAGCTTCAACCTCGCTTTCATTTCGCAAAGCTAAGACGTCTTCATAAGTCGTACCTGCCATCATCAATCCAATTTCATCCTCATTCGTTTCATGAGTTGGAATATTCGCAACAATCTGACCATTATACATTACTAAAATACGGTCCGTAATATTTAAGATTTCTTCTAATTCAAAACTCATCAGTAAAACCGCGTTATTTGCATTACGTTGCGCGATAATTTCTTGATGAATAAATTCAATCGCACCCACATCTAAACCACGAGTTGGATTCGCTGTAATCAATAGACGTGGCGCACTAGTTAATTCCCGAGCAATAATTGCTTTTTGCTGGTTTCCACCTGAAAGTGAGCCTGCACGAGCCTGATTAGAAGTCGTACGAACATCAAAATTACGAATTAATGTATCGGCATGATCGTTAATTTGTCGATAATTTAAAATACCTTGTTTAGAAAATGGTGATTTAAAATAATTTTTTAAGACTAAGTTTTGATCCAAAGGCATATCCAACACTAAACCAAATTTATGGCGGTCCTCCGGAACATGCGAAACATGCATTTCATTTATCTGTTTTGGTGTCGCGTTCGCCATATCCTTACCTTGAATCATAATTTGACCGGACTCTACTGGCATTAAGCCGGTGATAGCTTGGATTAATTCAGATTGCCCGTTCCCATCGATTCCTGCAATTCCGACTACTTCACCTTCTCGTACTTCAAAAGAAATATTCTCAACCGCTGGGAGACCATTCTCTTTCATAATGCAAACATCTTTAACTTCTAATACATTCGCCCCAGGATTACTCTGTCCTTGGATACGGGTCGTTTTCACATTTCTTCCAACCATCATCGTCGCCAATTCTCGTGATGTTGTGGTCGCAACATCAACCGTATCAATTGATTCACCACGGCGGATGACGGTACAACGATTGGCTACGGCTTTAATCTCATCCAATTTATGGGTAATGATAATTATCGCTTTACCTTCTTTTGCCAAAGATTTTAAAGTAACCATTAACTCTTGAATTTCTTGGGGTGTAAGAGAAGCTGTCGGTTCATCAAAAATAAGAATATCTGCTCCACGATACAAGACTTTTAGAATCTCAACCCGTTGTTGCATCCCGACACTAATTGAAGAAACTTTAGCATCTGGGTCAATACTTAAACCATATTGTTTAGATAATTCTATAATTCTTTGACGAGCTAATTTACGGTCAAGTTGCACTCCTTTCAGGGGTTCTTCACCTAACATAATATTTTCGACGACGGTAAAAGCGTCAATTAGCATAAAATGTTGGTGCACCATTCCAATTCCGAGTTGATTCGCTTTTGTCGGTGTATCTATGATCACTTTCTCGCCTCGAACAAAGATATCCCCCGAGGTTTCCATCAACAATCCGGAAAGAATATTCATTAATGTGGACTTTCCTGCCCCATTTTCACCTAATAGAGCATGAACCTCACCCGCATTGACAGAAAAATTAATATTTTTATTTGCATAAAAATCGCCAAATTGCTTAGAAATATTACGCATTTCTATAACGGGCACTTGTGAGTTGTCCATATAATTCCTCCTTTCAACCTCAAAAATATATACATAATTTCATTATAACTGAAATCGTTAAAAATGATAACCCTATCATAAAATATTTTTTCTATTCATGACTATCATTATTTAGATACAAAAAAACGAGACATTAATCAAGAGAAAGATTAATGTCTCATTAATCACTAGGTGAGGTCTATTAATTATTCTGGTTTTTCAGGAACTTCAATTTCACCATCAATTATTTGTTGACGGTATTCAGCGATTTTTTCTAGAGTTTCATCTGATAATTGACCTTCAGTTAACTCTACACCGCCGTCAGCTAAACCATAAATATAATGGCCGCCTTCGAATCCTTCTTCTTGTGTTTGGATTGTAAATTGTTTCACCGCTTCACCAACAGCTTTAAGTGTTGAAGTTAATGTTAAATGACGTTCCTCGCCATCAACTTCTACAATACCTTCTTCTTCTTGGTCACGGTCAACACCAATCACCCAGATGTTGCGTGATGGGTCATTTGCAACAATATCTTTCGCTTCTGAGAAGACACCGTTTCCTGTGTCACCTGAAGCATGGAAAATTACGTCAACATCGTTAGCGTACATTGCTGCAGCAATTTGACGTCCGCGAGGTGCATCCCCGAAACTTCCCGCATATTCAACAGTGATGTTGATATCTGGATTAACCGCTTTAGCTCCAGCAACAAATCCAGCTTCAAAACGGTCGATAACGAATCCTTCAACGCCCCCAACAAATCCAATATGGTCTGTCTCAGTTGTTAAAGCCGCTGCGACACCTGCTAAGAATGATGCTTCATGGTCTTTAAATGTAAGTGAAGCAACGTTAGGTTGATCTACTACAGAGTCAACAATCGCGAAGTGGCGATCTGGATATTGTTGTGCAAAATCATCAATTGCAGCTTCAAGTTTAAAACCGATTCCGAAAATTAAGTCAAAATCTGCCGAAATTGCATTATTTAAGTTTGTTACGAAGTCTGAGTCGCTATTAGATTGAATATAGTCATATCCATCTTTACCGCGTTCTTTACCTTCAGCTTCGCCCCACTCTTGAATACCTTCCCAAGCACTTTGGTTGAATGACTTATCGTCTACTCCCCCGATATCCGTAATGATAACCGCTGAGAAATCTTCAGCTGCTTGAACTGTAGGAGCTACAGCAGCTACCGCCATTAATGCAACAGATGATGCTTTCAATAATTTTTTCATAAATACCTCCCAAGTATTGATAAATTAATTATAAACAATTCATTTTTAAAAAGCAATTCGAAAAAATCTATGATGGATGGACCATATGACGCAAATTAATTGATTAGAACTTGACGCGGTTTACTACCATCTTGGGCACTTACGTATCCCAAACTTTCTAAATCATCGATCAGTCGTGCAGCTCGATTATAGCCAATTCGGAAACGTCGTTGTAATTGAGAAATACTAACGGTTTCCAACTCTTGAATTAATTCTACAACCTCGTCGAATAATTCATCACTCGACGCCTCTGCTAGTTCCATACTTTCCTTCGTCACAATAATATTTTCATCATACTCAGGTTCACTTTGAGCTTTAATATAGTCTGTTATTCGCTCGACTTCCTCATCAGAAATATAGGCCCCTTGAACACGCAATGGTTTTGAACGTCCCATCGGTTGGAATAACATATCACCCCGGCCCAATAACTTCTCTGCACCATTGGCATCTAATATTGTCCGTGAGTCTGTTCCACTTGAAACTGCAAATGCTAAACGACTCGGTATATTGGCCTTAATAATTCCAGTAATAACGTCCACGGATGGTCGCTGTGTTGCAATAATCATATGAATTCCAGCCGCACGGGCCATTTGAGCCAACCGTATAATGGCTGTTTCGACCTCGTTACTTGCCACTAACATTAAATCTGCTAATTCATCAATAAAGACAACAATTTTGGGAAGTGGCTGATACCCTGTCCCCTCTGTTTGATTGAGCTCAGCAATTGCTTCATTATAACCTTCAATATTACGAACCCCGGTTGATGCAAATAATTCATAACGATGCTCCATCTCTTGAATAACATTATTTAGAGCTTGAGCCGCTTTACGCGGATTCGTAACAACCGGCGCCAATAGATGGGGTAATTCATTATAAAGTGTCAATTCAACTTTTTTCGGATCAACCATTAAGAATTTCACTTCATCCGGTTTGGCTTTCATTAAAAGAGAAGTAATAATCACGTTCATTCCAACTGATTTACCACTTCCTGTCGCTCCCGCAATTAATAAGTGCGGCATTTTACTTAAATCCGCTAAGCAGACCGAGCCCGAAATATCTCGTCCTAATGGAACTTCTAATATTTTATTCGATTTTAATGCCGGATCAATAATTTCCCAAAAGGAGACCGGACTTACTTGGATATTTGGCACTTCAATACCAATCAGTGACTTGCCTGGAATCGGTGCTTCGATTCGTACATCACGTGCTGCTAATGCCAAAGCAATATCGTCCGCTAAAGAGACAATCTTGCTTACTTTTACCCCAATTGCAGGTTCAATCTCATATTTTGTGACAGAAGGACCTAAATTTGCTTTAACAACTTTAGCATCCACTCCAAAACTTTCAAAAGTAATTTCTAGTTTTTTGATATTTTCATTGATGCGTTTATATTCATCAGATTGATCCACAGGTGGGATTTTATTTAGTAACGACTTCGTTGGTAATTGATAACTTTGAGGTTGTTTCGTAGATTTTGGTTTAGAAACTGTCGATTTACTGGTGCAATTCTCTTCAATTAAATTATCCAGTTCATCCGATGTTGTATTTTGTACAGTTGTAGATTTATTTTGCCAATGTTCTGCAGATTGTTCTGAGTGGTCCTTAACTGGATTAACCCCAGACTGCTCTTCAACTAAATCAGAAGACAAGTTCGCTTTCGATGAAGTTAAAGAGGTCCTATCAGCGGGTATATCTTGTTCTGAAACTGTTGTACTATCTTGCACGACCGGTTGTTTGCTCTGATTTTCCGCTCCTGTACTGCCATCATTTGGTGAGATTTCAGAAATGGTTTCTCTACCATGCGTAGTAATCATCGGTGAAGTCCCAGTGAGATTACACGCCGATTCAGATTGATTAATTTGATCAAAATAATCTAAATCTAGCTCTTTTTGGATTTTTAGCTGACGTTCTTCTCGCTCACGCTTCGCCGTCGATGCTAACGGGTCTTTTGACGTGTATCGTTCAAATTCAGTAGGTCGATCGATAGCCATTGGTAAGTCGTATTGATAACTATAATCTATCGTTTGTTCTTGAGAATCATTTGATTTAAATAATTGCTCTAACTTATCTTTTAACTTAAATGAATTCTTCGGTCTGGCTGGTGGCTGTGATCTATATTCTGAATTCACCTCATGACTTTTTACAGGATTCGCGGTGGTAGTGTCAAGTGAAGTTTGTACTGTTGAATTACTTTCTTCAACTTCTTCAGAACGATCAAAAGATTCGCGGTAATCATTTCTAGCTTGCTGAATCGATTGATTTGCTGATTGAAATAGTTTCCCAATTTGACTGCCTAAGTGTTGAATTGATTTTTTGATCATAGATATTTCAATCCCAACTACCAAGAACAATCCAATCCAAAATAAAAAAAATGAAAAAACTATACTACCTTGAATACCTAAAAGATAGTTAATCGTTTGATATAAAAAAGCACCCATCATGCCGCCACCTAATGATAATTGTGACTGACCCATAACAAATTCATTTTTAAAAATAGTATAGGTTAACTGATAGATACCTTCAGATAACGGTTCTTGTGCACTAAATTCTTTCAAATGAAATAATAAAGTTAAAGATATTAATAGCAATGTTCCACCAATAAATTTTTTAATGGGAATATTGACCATTTGACTGCGCCATACCATCATCATTCCCCAAGCACCAATTGCAAATAATCCAAGTGGGTAGACTTCCCCGATAAATAATCGAAATGAATTAACAATTAGCATCCCCATAAAACCTGTATGTATTAGTGCAATTGCAGACATAAAGGCTAAAATTAATCCAATCACAATGTAGAGATACGAGCGGTGAGGTTGGTTTACTTTAGATTTTGATGTTGATTTCTTTGAACTCAATCCAATCCCTCAATTCTAAATATTATGCTTTCTTATTATAACAAAAGCTTTCTTCGATTGCATTCTTCGTATAAAATAGATTAACTCGTCGTTTCATTTGTTCTAAAGATTGAAATATGCTTTAAAATTCTATATGATAATCATTGTGAATAAAATGGAGAGAGTGACATATGGAAAAGATTAAAAAGAATTATAAAAAATGGATTGCTTTAGTCGTTGTATCTTTTGTATTAGTAGGATGTATTAAATACGATGCATCAGGTCAGCCTACCGGTTGGGTATTCGAATATATTGGCCGCCCAACAATTCAATTATTAGATTGGATTGCCGGATTATTTACTAATGCAAGTGGCGAAAAAAATTATGGGCTTGCCATAATTATCGTAACAATTTTAACTCGTATTTTTATGCTACCATCAAGTATTAAAATGACGAAAAGTTCCATGATGAGCGCTGCAAAAATGGAATTAGCACAACCTGAAATAAAAGAAATTCAAGCTGAAATGGATGCAACACAAGATCCATCCGTAAAAGCACAGCTACAACAAGAACTTTTAGCTGTTCATAAAAAATACGACATTAATATGTTTGGCGATACTTTAGGTGGCTGTTTACCACTATTAATTCAAATGCCGTTTATTACAGCCGTTTATGCTGCTATTCGCTCTTCCCAAGAAATTGCAAATAGTTCCTTCTTAGGCATTCACTTAGGTAAACGCAGCATCCTAATTGTAGCACTGGTTGTCTTAGCATATTTCCTGCAAGGTTGGTTAATGCAAAAACAAAGTACCGTCAGCTCATCCAACCCGCAAGCCCAACAAACAACGAAAATGATGATGTTAATGAATCCATTGATGTTAGGGTGGATTTCTTGGGCTTCAGCAGCTGGGCTAGGATTGTATTTCTTAACCGGTGGGATCTTTATGATTGTACAACAACTATATATCAACCACCAAGTTCGTCCTAGAATTGAAGCCATGGTTGAAGAAAAACGTGAATACTATGAGTCTCTACCTCGTACCAAACGTAAACGTAAAGTAAATGTTCAACAAGAAACATCTTCAAGAAATCAGCGATTAGTCCCAACTAAAAATACTTCGACACGCCGTAATGAAGGTAAACAAAGGCGCTAAATCAACGACGATTAGTCAAAGAAAACCCCACTTCGAGATGAAGTGGGATTTTTGTAATTTAGAATTGGTCTCGTTGTTTTCTTAATTGAATAAAACGATCTAATGTCGGCGCCATCATTAACAAATTTATTGTCCGTTCATGTTGAATGGAGCTCGGATAGGAAGGAATGTTTTCCTTCTCATATTTGCATGCTTGTTTTAATTCACGCTCTAAAACCGGATTATTTGGGAAAATTGACTGATTAAATAACAAATTGGTAATAGTATACTCATGTCCCGCGTAAATATGCACATCGTTCGATAGTTGTTTAAACCACTGCATACTACGATAAGCTGCTTCATAATCTCCGGTAAATACGCGACCACAACCTGCCGAAAATAGCGCATCTCCACAAAACAGATGTTGACCTAATAAATAACTAATGTGCTCCATCGTATGCCCTGGTGTGTGCATCACATATCCTGGTTGATTACATATTTCAAGCGTATCACCTTGACGTAATGTTCGAGTATTAAATTCATCCGTCTCGACAGGTCCTAATACTTCTACTTGAGGATATTTGGCAAAAATTTCATTCACTCCACCTGTATGGTCCTCATGATTATGCGTGAGGAGAATATGTGTAAGATCTAAAGAGTGGCTACTCAAATAGTCCAATACTAGCATCGCTTCACCTGGATCTACTACAACAGCAGTGCCGTCATGTATCATCACCCATATATAGTTATCTTTAAGCGCCCTCAATGGAACAATCCGCATCATATCACCCTATTTTATATTTCTTCTTTCTGCAATTTGCTTACGACGGTAAATCTGGCGAGAATCTGTCATAATTGGCAACGTAATGTAAAAAATTGAACCATTTCCAAAGACACTCTCAACACGAATATCTCCTTTATATCCTCGAATCAATTGCTGTGCAATGCTTAATCCTAAACCGTTTCCGCCCTTTTCTCGAACACGAGACTTATCAACACGGTAAAAACGACTGAAAACACGTTCTTTATCCTTCTCAGTCATACCTTCTCCGAAGTCTTGAACCGTTATTTCAACTTGTGTCACACTCTTGCTGACCGATACATGAATTTCTTTTCGATCTTTACTATATTTAACTGCGTTGTCTAACAATATAATCAACACTTGCTCAATATGATTGCGGAAAGCTTGAACATAAACATCCTGCCCTTCCATATCTGAATCCATATAAAAATCAAAATCTTCATGGATCAACTTAAAATTATTAAATACTTGTTCGGTTGTACTATATATTTCAGTGATTTCGTCTTTATAGTCAATATTGACATTATCGGCACGTGATAAGTCAAGCATTTCTTGAACAAGGTGTTGCATCCGTGAAATTTCTTGCAGCGCTGAAGCAATGGACTCCTCTAGAATCTCAGGGTCTTCCTTGCCCCATCGATCTAGCAATTTAAGATGTCCTTGAACAATCGCTACCGGCGTTCGCAATTCATGTGATACATCTTCCACAAATTGTTTCTGTCCCGTTACATATTTATCGAGTTTATCTAATAATGAATTAACATGAATATTTAATTCACTCCACTCGTCTTTTGAAGACAATCGCATCATACGAATTTGAGATAAATTTTCTTCCTCAATCGCATCCAACTCACTATTAAGAGAAGTTAATGGCTTTAAGAATCGATGGCTCAAAATTATTGCCATTAGAATAAAAGCAACACAAGTAATACCTAAAATTAAATAGTAATAACGTTGTAATGCCATTAAAAATTGAATCATTCCTTGTGGTTTTACAATCATCTGTAATGATCCAATTTTTATATCACTTTCTTTATGATAAATCGGTTGGAATGCAACAAAATAATCTTCTCCTTTGACATGTGTATTCGTTAAAATACCCGAGTGATTAATCGAAGGAATTGTATTATTACGTGTCATATAAATAAGTTGATTCAAATCATTAAATAATCGCAAATTGATCGATTCACTATCTATGGCTTGCAAGTACTGAATCGCAAGTTCATTATTCGGATGTTTAGGTTGATTGCCTGGAGACAAAATTGTCTTTTCTTTTACAAACGGATGATCAAATTCACTTAGAAAATTACAAGCTTCATCGTAGATGACTTGGAAATGACTTTCAACCGCTTGATGTGCGGCACGATCAATAACTACTTTGAACCGAGATAAACTAATAAATGCAATAAGAATCGTTACAACACTAATAACAAAGCTCCATTTCCATTTTAAAGAAATGGGCCGATGGCTTTTTTGATTTGTCGTATTCATTAGTCACGCATTACATAACCCGTGCCACGAACTGTTTGGATATAACTATCTTGTCCCGGAACATCCAGTTTATTACGAATATAACGAATATAGACATCTACCACGTTAGTTTCGACTTCTGAAGTATAACCCCACACTTTATCTAATAATACTTCACGTGACATAACTGTATTGATATTCTCCATTAAGAAGAGTAATAGTTCATATTCTCGTTTCGTTAAATCAACAACTTCATCGCCTCTTTTAACAATTCGATTTGCTTTTTCAATGGTTAGATTGCGGTAATGAACCGTTGGTTGTTCTTGATTGCGTTTTTCTTCATCACTTTGAATACGACGGAATAAAGCTCTTAGTCTAGCTAATAATTCTTCAATAGCGAAAGGTTTGACGATATAATCATCTGCACCTTGATCGAGACCAGCAACCCGGTCCATCACTGAATCACGTGCTGTCATAATAATAATTGGGGTATCTTTTAAAGGACGAATCCGGCGACATACTTCAAGACCGTTCAATTCCGGTAGCATTAGGTCTAATAGAATCACATCCCAATCTTCATCAAGGGCCGCTTCAAGGCCACTCCGACCGTCATAACGAATATCCGTTTCATACCCTTCATGTTTAAGTTCTAAATCTACAAAGCGAGCTAAATTCTTTTCATCTTCAATAATTAGAATACGTGGTTTTTTTGTATCTTCAGACATTTGGCTCTCCCTCCAATAGTTTTCATATCAATATAATATTACATAATTTGAATGAATTTTTCCATAGTAAAGTATTAAAACTCTCATTTTATTCATATTTTACTCATTATCTTGTTAATTACAAAAATAAATGTTAATTTATTACATAGATGATAAACCTTATTAAAAGTTAGGAGATTATTAGTTGAAATTTAATAAATCAAACAAACGAAAAAAATTAAGTAAAATGGATTATATTGTTAGACTGATTGCAATCGTAATGGTAACAATTATGTTAGGCACGATGTTATTTAGCCTCGTAATGAATGCAATCCCGATGTTTAAATAATTTATTGAATACGAAAAGGCTGCGTTTTTGCAGCCTTTTGTACTTTTCATTTTTAAAATGTTATCGATTATAAATCAGATTTTGTTTTCCCATTCCAACCTTCCATGCCACCTTGAAGAATATATACGTCGGAATGATTTGCTTTACGTAAAAGATTGGCACACCGAGAAGCACTATTGATTCCGAAGTCATACAAAACCACAGGTTGGTCCGAGCGTATCTCATTTAATCGCATTTTAAATTGAGTACTTGGAATATTCCGTGCACCTAGAATATGATTGGCTTTATAATCAGCATGCTCTCTTACATCAATCAATTGAACCTTGCGGATAATTTTTGAAAGATCAACTTCACTAATCATTTTTGCTGAGCGTTGACGCATTACCCATAAAACAAACCAATAAATAGCATAAGCGATTAATAATATTCCAATAAATGTTAATAATATATTTAATAATGTCATCCTTCTCTACCTTTCCTAGTCATTGATATGATTATGAACTAATCTTGCTGCTCCATATATCCCTGCATCATTTCCTAGAGTCGCTAATACCAATTTAGCGTGGTTACGGATGGCTGGGAATGTATACTGCAGCATATAAGATTCTACTTTTGCCCGCATCATTTCTCCCGATTGCGCAACGCCACCACCGAGAATAATACGCGAAGGATTGAGTATACAACTTAGGTGACCACATGCAAGCCCTAAATAACGACAAAATTGATCAACAATTTGTTGACTTAAAGTATCTCCAGATTGGGCACAGTCAAATATTAGTCGAGCATCCAAAGGTAGATCCACTTCAACAGCTTCTTTTAATTGACTCTCGATATCTGTTTCTTCCATATACTTTTTAGCGAGATTTACGATTCCCGTAGCAGAAGCAAGCGCTTCAAGACAACCGTGATTGCCACAAGTACATTGAATATCTGTATCAGGATCCACAATAATATGACCAATTTCACCAGCAGATCCGTAAGTACCGTGTAGCAAATCTCCTTGAACTACAATACCTCCTCCGACGCCAGTTCCTAAGGTGACCATTACTACGTTTTGATGTCCTTTTCCGGCTCCCATCCACTGCTCTCCCAAAGCTGCAATATTTGCGTCGTTATCGATACAAAATGGAGCATCGAAAGCATTCTTAAATTGTTCACCTACATTTTGTTCAGTTTCCCAGTTTAAGTTATATGCTCCAATAACAGTTTGAGCTTTGTGATTAACTGCTCCCGGGCTACCCATCCCTATTCCAATGAGCTCCTCGACGGATAAATCTAACTCATATATTTTCTCTTTAATTGACTGAATAATATTTGGGACAATATTTTGCCCTTGTTGTTCAATATCAGTAGGAATTGACCACTTTGATAAAATCTCACCCTCTGGTGTAAGGACCGCCATTTTCGAAGTGGTTCCCCCTAAATCAATTCCAATAACAAATTGCGACATAACGATCTCCTTATCTGACAGTATTCATATATCCGAAATAATACAAAGCGCATGTTAATATAATTAGCACGAACACCGCAAATATTCGATGCCGTTGGCTAAAGAATTCTTTTGAAGAAGGTCCAATGACCAGCGTAATTAATGCACCATATACCGCCCCTCCTAAATGCCCCCAAGTATCAATCCCTACCGAGAATAATCCCGTCACAAATTGTAAAATAAGTAAAGTCATAAAAGTGATTGAGCGAGATTTTAAGGTGTAGGAATCAGGGTTCAAATAACTCAAAATAATATAGCAAGCAAACAGACCAAAGATACCTGTACTTGCCCCTGCAGAAACATTCAGATTTGCTAAACTTGAAAATAAATTGCCGCCAACACAGGCGAATAAATAAATACAGCTAAAGTTAAAATGTCCTAATAACGCTTCAATATCTTGACCTAGAAAATAAAGGGTAATCATGTTAAAAATAAAATGTTCAAACCCAATGTGAATAAATGATGCCGTTATAAAACGCCACCACTCATTTTGAAGATAGACGAGTGGACTGTACATTGCGCCAGTTTGAATTAACGCATCAATCGACTCAGTGGTCCGGTAATGGTACAACATCCAGCCATAGACGGCAATATTTAAAGTGATTAAGCCATAGGTTACAAGCGGTACATTAAAGTACTTAGAGATTCGTTTATTCACTGATAGTCTCCCGTTGATCAATTATTACTTGTTGAACTGGCAAATCGAATTCATTTAATTCCCAAACACGTTGTTGATTCCATTGTTCTTTGAATATCAAAGATACCGTAGGTGTATTCAGGTCTTTTAATACACGATCATAATAACCTCCACCAAACCCAACTCGATACCCTGCAGGCTCAAATGCTACTCCTGGAACAATTAATAAATCTAACTCATTCACATCTAAATCTGGAGCTGATTCAATTGGTTGAGGAATTCCCCATTCTTCTTCGAGGGAATCGCCAACTTTATAAAGGTGAAAGCGCAGCTGACGTTTCGGCATAATTCTTGGTAAGTAAAAATCAATTTCTGGAAATTTTTCAAAGAATTTTGTAGTTGTTAATTCCGGAAATTTACCATAGTAGAATCCAATTTTTCGGTATCCTCGTTGCTTAATTAATGTTTCAAATTGGTTCATTAAGTTCAATTCTGCTGCTTCGCGTTCACTCCCTGTGAGATTAGCTAGTTGTGTTAAAGTATTTTGTCTTAGTTCTGCTTTATCCATACAGCCCTTCCTTTCTCATCATATATATCCCTAGTATAGCAAAAAAAGGTATAACAAAAAACCGTTACAAGAGTAACGGTTTGACAAATTATTTCTTAACTTCTCTATGAAGCGTTACTTTACGAAGACGTGGACAATATTTCATAACTTCTAAACGATCTGGATTGTTACGACGGTTTTTTGAAGTTAGATAATTGCGGTCTCCACATTCAGTACATTCTAAATTAATATTTACTCGCATTTATGGACCTCCTTTTTGCTGCCTTAAGCATAAGTACTGAAATATTGTATCATAGGTCTTCAAATAAATAAATACTTTTTTATCATTTATTGGAATTTTCACCTTACTGTAAAGTAAAAACAATTGATTCTTTCGTGACATTTGATAATATATTTAATTGAGGTACTATTAATTTATGAGAGAGGTGTTACTATGGAAATTTGGATTTTAATTATTGTATTACTTGCGATTGCCATCATTCTACTTATTGCTTCATTCTTTACTCAAGATACGAATGATATTGATCGTGAATTAAGTGAATTTACGGTACAACAATCAGAAGAGATGTATCAACTGAAACAACGTATTGCTCATTTAGAGCAACATCAAGGAATTACCCCGCCTTCTTTCTCTTTAGAAACTGAGCCAGACGAGTTAATTGTTGGGCAAGAAGAGGCAGTTTTAGTTACCGATAATCATGGCAATGAAGAATTGATCGAACATATTACAATTGATGATATTGATGATAATACGTACGAAGAAATCATCCGTCTTTATTCACAAGGTTATACAATGAGTGAAATTAGTCAACAAATTGACCTATCCACTCAACTCGTCCAATCGGTCATTGATAATTACATCGAGAATAAATAAAGAAGGTGAAATTAATGAAGAAGCAAACATTGCGTATGATGGGCGCTGGCTTTTTAGCTGCTGCAATCATCACCATGGTCTTCGCTTTATTACAAGGACATGTTCCTGTTTCAGGAAATACCGTCGGATCTATTTTCAATTCGGTCGATCAAGAAGAATTTAATCAATTAAAACAACAAAACGATAAATTGACAAAAGAAATTGAAAAACTAGAAAAAAATCGTAATGACTTAAATGCTGAAATTGTCGCACTTCGAGAAAAAAATAAAAATGCACAAAATCAGCCAACACAAAATGAAAACAATACCTTACAGACAACTTCTACTCAAGAAGAAGCCTCTGAGAATATACAGTATGAAAATACTCATGCGTTTACGATCGATCCTGGTGAAACGGCAGATGAAATTGCACAACAACTTGAATCAAATGGAATTATTGACTCAGCCGATGAATTATATCAACTCATCGAAGAGTGGCAACTTGAATCTGTAATGCAAAGCGGAACATTCGAATTAAGTCCAGATATGTCCTTAGATGAGATTGCGAATATTATTACAGGCGGCGCGTATTATTACAACTAATAAGAACGTTTTATAAAGCCTTAAACGAAAACAAACCCCAGAAGTTTATTCTAAAAACTTCTGGGGTTATTTGTTTAATCAACCGTGGAAGAGGCTGGTGAGTTCATATAGTCCTCTATCAATTGTTTTGTTTCTGCCTTTAATTCAAAATATGCATTCATTACTTCTCGAGCAATCTGGGTACTAATCCGTCCCCAGTTCTCTTCTTCTAGAAATGGAACTACCACACTGATTGCAATTTCAGGGTCATCATAAGGTGCAAAACCAATAAATGTAGCATTCGTTACAGGTTGATTTTGTGCATATTGAATTGGACCTGAATAGAAAGCTTCTGTTGTACCCGTTTTAGACCCGACTGTAATCGGATAGTTTTTGAATAAATAACGTGCTGTTCCTTCATCGGTATGAGAAACTTGTCGCATCCCCTCGTGGATTCGCGCCATTTGCTCTGGACTGACTGGGATAATATTCATCACTTTAGGCTCGATGGTTGATTTGACATCACCTAAATTACCATCTGCATCTGTTCCGCGAATTTCTTTAACTAATCGAGGGGCATATCGAATGCCACCATTTGCAATCGTTGAGACATACTGAGCCATTTGTAGTGGCGTATATAAGTCAAATTGTCCATATGATAAGTCTAACGCGCTAACGAGTTGATCGCTTTCTGGAAGAAAACCAGCAGATTCATTCGGTAAATCAATTCCTGTCTCGACACCTAGCCCAAATAAAGCAAAATATTGACGTATTTTTTCTAATGTTTCAGGCACAATGCTTAAGCGCCCTTCTTCTTCATAAGTATACTGACCACCGATACGCATTGCCAATTTAATCATATAAATGTTCGATGATTTTTGTAGAGCGGTAATATCATCAAGTTCAATTTTCTCATTCTGTTCAACCCGGTTAAATACCGAACTCTTCCATTGGGAAGCTTGAAATTTTAATGGTTCATCAATAATTTGATTATTGTCGATTGAAATTACATTTTCCATATAACCAATCAGGACCATCGCTGGCTTGACACTCGATCCCATACCAAAGCTCGAATTAATTGCACCCAGCGTATCATCGATAATTTCATCTTTATTATAATTGTCTGCATTGGCATCATATTCATACCGCTTGCCTGAAATACCTAGAATATCACCATTTTTGGGATTCATTGCAACAACATAAGCTCGGTCGTTCAGCCCTTGTTGCGGCATATCACGTAGAGCATTTTCTAGAATGTCATCAATTCGCTTTTGAAAATCAGAATTAATAGTCATCACGATGTTGTCGCCCTTCGTTCCTTCGAATAGCTGTTCTGATTTAATAATACTATCCGAAGAATCCGTCACAAAATTATAAAGTGATTTTGTTCCTCGTAATGAATCTTCATATTGTTGTTCTAAATAACTAATTCCGACTCGGTCATTCATTGCATAACCTCTAAGTAAGTATTCTCCGGCCACTTCACTTGGAATACCTCGTCGTTCAGAAGAAACTTGTCCTAAAATCGACGTTAACATATCTTCTTGTGGATAGATTCGTTGCCAATCTGTTCCGATACTAATTCCTGGCAGATTTCCTAACTGCTCGGAAACACGGGCAATCTCTTCCGGCGTCACATTTTGGTTTTTAACTGGTACAGTGGAGAAAGCATACGCTGCATTCATTTGTCTGAATAAAGCAGCAATTTTTTCTTCAGCATTTGAAAACTGAATGTCTTCGGAGGTAACTTTATCTAACTGTGCTTGGTAAAGATCTGTTCCTTTTAGTTGTTTTTCTTCTTTAGATAACCGATCATTGACAGTCTTTGTATTTTTAACAATAAAATAATCCTTTAAATCTCGCTCGGTTAAATGAGTATTTGGCACCTCGATCAATGAGGCAAGTTGGGTTGCAATATCTACTAAGTCATTTGGGGAGACCACCGAGTCGCTATTTCTCGTATAAAGTATTGCTTGTTCTGGTCGATTACCGACTAATACTTTACCAAAGCTATCATAAATCATTCCACGTGGCACCGTTCCGGTAGAAAGTGTGGATTCTGTTCGTTGAACCATATTTGAGAATCGTTCACCACTATAGAGTTGGATATATGCTAATCGAACAAACAGTGCTGCAAAACAAAGAAAGGTGACAAAAAATAAAAAATTGAGTCGCCCTGGAATATGAGATTTATTCTGTTTTTTAGAGATGGATTGATTCAATGCTTGACCCCTCTTTACTATAAAAATTAAGCTGTTGCTAGTTTATCAAAGTACAATTGATAAATCAATCATTGCCGTATGTTTGATTAATTAACAAAAAATAGTATAGTAGAACTATTCAGAATATTTATTAAGATTTTATAAAATAATTGTTATCAATCTCTCGAAAGAAGGTTTTGTCAATGCGCAATTTAATTAATATTGTTCGCCATGGTGTGCGTAACCCACGCTATTATATTGAATCACTCAATATTAATTGGTGGATACTGCAACTTGGAATGGCACTTGTTACACTTATTTTAGCTATCTCTACCATGTTAAAAGTAACTCCTCTAATTCAACAAATCAGTACTGAAATGTCTGAAGCCATTGAGTATCTACCGAACTATGAAATTCAAAATAATGTGTTACAGCTTGAAGAAAACAGCAAGCCACTTTATTACGAAGGTAGTTACTTTAAACTTATTATTGATGATGATTTAAAGCGTGATTCACTAAATCAGCGCACGTTGAATGAAGAACATCCATCCACATTGAACAGTACTAAATTTTTATCACTTTTTATCTTACAAGATGATGTTACAGCCGTATTAAATCAACAAGTTATTACAATTCCTAACGGACAATATCTTGTAGGGAATCCACATCGACTCAAGTTATTATTAGATTATCCACAAACTAATCAAATTAGTATGTTCCTATCCATTGTCTTCAGCTACTTTATGATGTTCTTTATTCGATATTGGTTTGATTTGATTCTAATCAATGGAATTGCTGGATTATTTAACTTTCGTCTCACTCGCCCGATTCTATGGCGCGATCGCTTAAAAATTATGACGGTTATTTCATATGCTCCAGTTTTATTATTAGAAGCGGTATCTTGGATTTTCCCACTAATATCCTCATCTTTTCTTATTTTGTCAACGTTATGCTTGGTAATTTTCTTTATCTGTTTAAGAAATCACACACAATACATTCAATTTATTATGAAAACACTTGATATTGACATCGATTCGGTCCAAGATGAAATTAAACGTCAGATGGATGAACTCAATCAACGCGAAAATTCAAATCAAAAAAACAAAGAAACCGATCAAAAACGTTCTACTGATGTTGTGGATCTATATCCTAAAAATGAAGATGATCCATCGGACAAAGATACAGATAAATAAATAGAAGACTCAAACTGCATAGTTTAGGTACTGACTTCTCTTATTATGAAGCGAGTGCTTGAACTAAATACAGTTTGAGTCTTTTTAGCGTTTCTTATTATTCTTTTGTCGACGTAAATGTTGTTGTCTCGATTTAATTTGCTCTTTCATTTTCCGCTTATAACCCGGTTTGACTTTCTTTTTACGTGTCTGATTGATAATTCGGTTAATTTCTTTATCATCACGATATTGTGGACTGACTGTCGTGTTAACGGGTCCTGGTTTCGAATCGATAGCTTTGAAATCCCCCTGTACAATATCAATCCATTCAAATGGAATACCTCTTGATCGAAGTGAATCAATGTCGTCCATATCGTCAGGAGCAATCAATGTATAAGCTTCACCCGATAAATTATGACGTCCCGTCCGGCCAATTCGATGAACAAAGAAATTCAAATCTGTTGGAATCTCCATATTTATAATCATAGATGTTCCTGGAATATCAATTCCTCTTGCTGCCAAATCTGTTGCAACAACAAATTGATAATCCATATTTCTTATTTGACGCATCACACGCTTACGCTCACGCGAAGAGATGTCCCCATGTATCTTTGCAACTTTCATTCCTTGTTGCATTAAGTAACGGTGAATTTCATCAACATATTCAATTGTATTCGCAAAGATGAGGACTAAGTAAGGTTGACCAATTGTTAACAATTCATGGAGTAATGCTAATTTATCCCTACCCCGCACATTAATTAAGTAATTCGTAATATTTGAAGAAATGACTTCTCCAGAATTTAAGCGAATAACCTTCATTGCAGGCATATATTTATTTAAGAAAACTTGAATTTCTTGTGGAATTGTTGCAGAAAAGACCATCATTTGCAAGTCTTGTGGCATTCGCGAAGCAATTTCATCAACAATCGGTAAAAATCCTAAATCCAATGTCATATCCGCTTCATCCACAACAAAAATACGGGTTGTTTGCACATGTAGTGCATTCTCAAACATTAAATCAAAAATTCGTCCTGGAGTTCCAATAACCATTTGTGGTTGGTTTTTCGGCGATAGTCGTTCTATTTGGCGCTGTTTATCTGTTCCCCCCACATAACAAACGATTGAAACCGGTTCTTCTAAATAATTATTAAGCTGATTTGCCGCTTGATAGATTTGATCTGCCAGTTCACGGCTCGGTGCTGTAATGACGACTTGAACTTCATCTTTTTCTCGATCAATTTTTTGAAAAATCGGAAGCAAGAAAGCGTGAGTTTTACCAGTGCCTGTGTGAGATTGGACCATTAAATTTTCGCCTTGCAATGCTAAAGGCAAAACTTGAGTTTGGACCGGTGTTAATTCTTTAAAATTCAAAACTTTTAAAGCAGCTTGAATATCCTTTGGTAATTCTAACAATAGATTATCCATTTTATTCACTCCTTTCAAATGTATTTAAATAATATTGAACTTGTTCTTTTAAATCTTCTATAAATTGATTGATAACGTCTTCGTTAGCAGCATTTGCACCGCTTGCTTTAGGGTGTCCCCCACCGTCATACTTTGCGGCCAGCTGATTAATCACTGGTCCTTTTGAACGGATTCGCATGCGCCAAGTGCCATCCTTCTGTTCCACCAACATCACCCATGCGTAAACTTCTGCTAAAACACTCGGTAAATTAACAAATGCATTGGTTTCTTCTTCAGTGATATCAAATTTTTGTAGCACTTCTTGCGTAATCTTCATCCAGGCAATTCCTGGTTCACTTACATTCAGTTGATCGAGCAAATAACTTTGGAATTTTAACATCGGAAAAGACAATGTGTTGAAGGTAGTATGTATTTTAAACAAATCGACTTCATATTGCATTAAAAATGATGCAGATTCAAAGGTAGACTCCGTCGTATTATCAAACATGAATCGGCCTGTATCTCCCACAATTCCTGCATAAAGCAGTGAGGCAGCCGCGTGATTCATACGAAACATCGATGGATTTTGTTGAATCATTTGGGTAATTAATTCGCACGTCGAGCTCGCTTGAGGATAGACTAGCGATAAATCACCGTATTCATCCACTAATGGATGGTGGTCGATTTTAATTAAACAATCTCCATGTATATAGCGATCATCATCAATACGAGGACGGTTTGCTGTATCAGTAATAATTACTAAACTCCCAGAATAATCATTTTGATGAATCCGATCCATTTCGCCCATCCACTGTAATGTCTCCGCGGTATTGCCCACCGCATAAACTTCCTTGTGAGGAAAATTATATTGGATCAATTCCTTTAATCCAAGTTGAGATCCAATTGCGTCAGGGTCTGGATTAAGATGGCGGTGAATGATAATTCGATCATATTGATGGATGTAGCTCATCAAGTTTTCTATATCTTGTTTTAAAATATACATGCTAATCTCCTTACATACTTTCAATAATTTGTGCTGTAATAATTGCTTTAGCGCACAATGAATTTTCATAAAAAATATCAATTTGAGCATGCGCATTACGGCGATTTTGATGGAATATATCAACTTTAAAATGAATCTCATTATAAAGTTGAATTAAATTAAATGAGTTGAGGTGAATCTTTTCAATAATACTACTATAGCCTGTTACATAATTAATTTTTTGATTCGTAATATAAGATAGTAATTCGCATAAAACACCATTAGATAAGGTTCCGTATGTATTTAGCATCTGAGGTTGAACTGTAATCGAGAAGTCATAAGGATTCTCATTATCCGTTACCATTAAATGATTCAAATGTGTAATGACTTCATCTTCATAAGTATTAGAATATTGTGGTTGATTTTCAATTGAATGCATGGCACGCATTACATCTTGTCGTGAAATTACCCCAATTAATTCAAGGTTATCGGCCACAACTGGGAGCATTTCAATGTCTTCACGGACCATCAAATGCGATACGTTGGCAATCGTCATATAATCTCGAACCGTTACGACTTCTCGTGTCATAACACGCTCAATAAGTGTCTCCTCTTGCTTTCCGATGACATCCTTTGCAGTGACAATGCCTACTAAACGTTTGTTGTAATGTACTGGAAACCGAGAAACACCGGTAGATTTTGTTAATTGATTAAAAGTTCGAACTGAATCAGAACCGACTAAAGAATTTGCCTTGTCAATGGGTATATAAACATCCTTAATCGTCATGATTTCCTTTTCAATTTCTTGATTCGTCATCATACGATTGATGCGTGAAGCAACCGTAAACGTATCGAATGGGGACGTGATAATTGGCAACTCTTTTTGATTTGCTAGTGCAATCATCGAATCATTCGGCTTAAACCCCCCCGTAATCAAAACAGCGACATTATGTTCCAACGCTTGTTTTTGAACATTTGAGCGGTTACCAACTATTAAAAGCGTATTGGGCAAATAATATTTTTCAATTTGATCCAAGGTCATCGCACCAATAATAAAACGATTTAAATGACGATCTACCCCCGTCTCTCCTCCTAAAATTTCTCCTTCAATAATAGGTACGATTTGACGATAAGTTAAATAGGTTGGATTTGATTTTTGATTATTTTGTTCAATTCTTATCGTACCCACTCGATCAATTGTTGAAACAAGCCCAATTTGCTCTGCTTCTTTTATCGCTCGATAAGATGTCCCTTCACTCACACTTAATTTTTTTGAAATTCCACGAACAGAGATTTTTTGTCCAATCGGCAAAGATTTAATATGTTGTATCACTAATTCATGCTTAGTTGACATCTGGATGCACCTTTCTTTTATATTTATACGGTCTATTTTTCAGTCTCGTGATGCTTTCGGATGATGTTTATTAAAAAAGACGCATCGGGCTATAAAGTGGATCATCAAAGTTAGATAAAGTAATACCCAATAATCTGACCGATCGAGTAGCATCACCATGCTCTTGCCATAATTTGCTTACCACCTGCACAACTTCTTCGGGTGTGGTAACGGGCTGGAACAATTGTGTTTGACGGGTCAGTGTATCAAAATTTTCATAGCGTACTTTTAAAGTGACGGTATAAGCTTGAAGCTCTTTAATTCTTCCATTACGGTCAAGTAATTGCGCTAGACGTTCTAATTGATCGTTTACTGCAGCCGGTGTCACTAAAAATGGCGCAAAGGTCCGTTCACGACCATATGATTTTCGATGGTTTCTAGGTTTAACTTCAAAGTTTGATACACCTCTAACCTTATAATATAAAGTATAGCCCAATTTCCCAAAATGCTGAATTAAAAATTCTAGGTCTTTTTCATACAGATCGGCACCTGACTCGATTCCCAATTCAATAAATTGTGAATAGGTTTTTCTTCCGACACCGGGAAATTTTTTGATATCTAATTGTTTCAAAAATTCGGCTGCATCAGTGGGTTCTACCACTGTTATACCATGTGGTTTTTTGAAATCAGAGGCAATTTTAGCAATATATTTATTATATGAGACACCCACCGAACAAGTAAGATGTAACTCTTCTTCAATTTGAGATTGGATTTGTTGCGCAATAATGGTTCCGCTATTAATCTTCTTTTTGTTATCTGTCACATCTAGGTAGGCTTCATCTAATGAAACAGGTTCAATTAAATCTGTATATTGTCTAAATATATGATGAATCGACTGCGATATTTGTCGATAATAATCTATATTCGGAGGGATGAATACGGCATGGCGACATCGATCATAGGCTTCTTTAGCACTCATCGCTGAATGAATCCCATATTGTCTAGCAATATAGTTGCAGGTGGTTACAATGCCCCGACCTTGAGTTAGTTGAGGATGACGCGCAATCACCACGGGTCGATTTTTCAAGGCAGGATTATCTCGAATTTCAATACTGGCATAAAATGCATCCATATCGACATGCAATATTTTATGCGATATGTCAGGTTTAGGTTCTTGAAAAGTCAAAATACCATATCGCATCAATATCCTCCTCTACTCATTTTATTTCATAAATAAAACCCAAGTAAACTATCCCAAATTAGGTAATACTTTACTTGGATTATGTGAAAAATCTTTTAGATTATTCTTGAGTGTCTTCAACACCCTCGACATCTTCAACAACATCAACTTCTTCAACAACAATACCATCTACGACAGGCTCAACTGGGTCAACGACTTGTGCAATAGCTGGAAGGTTGAATGTTAAGTACACACCCTCACAGTCAATCACAGCAATGCCTTTAGTATGATTTACTTCATCGATTACACCGTGAAGTCCACCGATTGTAATAATATGATCACCTGGCTTTAAGTTGTTAAGCATATTTAGTTTTGTTTCTTGTTGTTTTTTCTGTGGTCGTATCATTAAGAAATACATAATCCCCATCAAAACAATAAATGGTAAAAAAGCTGAAAGTAATTCCATTTATACTCCTCCTTCACTATATCTTAAATTGTAACAAATTTTCAATTAAATGACTATCTAAAAATCTTTTGCATTAGGTTTATTATAACCATATCGCTCAAAGAAATACTCACGGTAATCTAATAGTTGGTCGTCTCGAATGGCCTGACGAATATTTGCCATATGATTTAACAAGAAATGCGTATTATGAAGCGAGGCTAATCGCAAACCAAACATCTCATTCGTATGAATCAAGTGACGAATATAAGCTCGTGTATAATGACGACAAGCGTAGCAATCACAATCTGAATCGATTGGGGTAAAATCATCTTTATACTTTGCATTTTTGACAACAAGTCGGCCATCATGTGTCATACAAGTTCCATTACGACCAATTCGCGTTGCAAGCACACAGTCAAACATATCAATTCCACGAATCACACCGTCAATTAAAGAGTCTGGTGTTCCAACCCCCATTAAATAGCGAGGCTTATTTTTTGGAATGACGGGTGTAATATAATCTAAGACTTCATTCATTTCTTCTTTGGTCTCACCGACAGAAAGTCCCCCAATCGAATACCCTGGGAAATCCAGTGAAACTAAATCTTTAGCATGTTGCAAGCGTAGATCCTTATAGCCCGCACCTTGAATAATTCCAAATAACGATTGTTGATCTGGTTTTTGGTGAGCCTTTAATCCCCGCTCGGCCCAGCGAGTCGTTCGGTTAATCGATTTTTCGACGTAATCATGTGTTTGATCAAAAGGTGGACACTCATCAAAACTCATAATCATATCCGCCCCAAGCGCATTTTGAATTTCAATCGATCGCTCTGGGGTTAAAAATAATTTAGAGCCATTTAAATGATGACGGAAATGAACGCCTTCCTCAACAATTTTACGATTAGCGCTAAGCGAGAAAACTTGAAAACCGCCCGAGTCGGTTAAAACTCCTTGCGGCCAATTCATAAAGGAATGCAAACCACCTGCACGTTGCACAATATCTTCTCCTGGTGTTAACCATAGATGATAAGTGTTACTTAAAATAACTCCTGCGCCAGCATCGATTAATTCCACTGGTGACAGACCTTTAACAGTTGCTAATGTCCCTACAGGCATATACATAGGTGTTTCATAACTTCCATGTGGTGTATGCAAAATGCCTAAGCGGGCCCCTGTATATTTTTCCTCTTTAATTAATTCGTATGTTACTGCTGGTTTACTCATAGTGACCTCTCAATCATTTGTTTTTATTTGCTAGATATGCTTTAATATAGTCAATATTTGAACCCAAATAAAAAGGTAGGTTATTTATGTATTATATCATACTACACATCTTAAAATTTATAATATTATTATTTCACGGTCAACCTGGTGTGATTGGTCGAAAAAACATCTCAGATCGACCGGTTATTTATGCTGCTACACACCGCTCATGGATTGACCCAATTTATTTAATATTAGTTCTTTTACCCCAAAAAACTGCAATGATGGGCAAAGAATCTCTATTCAAAATACCAATTATTGGTTGGATCATAAAACAGATCCATGCATTCCCTGTTAACCGCGAAAAACCAACCACTCGAACAATTCGACAAGCAACGAAGATTCTCACTGAAGATCAGATGAATTTAGGAATATTCCCTACAGGATCGCGGTATTCAACTCAAATTAAATCTGGTACGGCATTTATCCAAAAACTAAGTAAAGCAGATATCGTTCCGGTAGCCATTCAACCACCAAAAAATTTATGGCAAGTCCTTACCCATCAAACAGGTTGGATTGCCTTTGGCGATCCGATACCCTATAACAGTAGTTTAGCTTATAATAAAGAGGACTTCGCCAACATTGATCAACAAATTCAAGCCGAATTCGATCGCCTTGATGCCTTAATCAATCCAAATTATCAATACCATATTCCTGAAGACAAACGACGTGATTAATATGACAAATAATAACAGGCTAAGATTTTTCGCTCAAAATCTTAGCCTTTGTTTTTTAATTCATAGTTTGCAATTGATACATTTGATAGTATGTTCCTTTTTGAGCAATTAGCTGATCATGTGTACCTTGCTCAATAATTTTACCTTGATCCAATACAATAATATTATCTGCATCTTTAATGGTGCTGAGTCGGTGCGCAATCGCAATGGTCGTTCGATTCTTACGCATCTTACTTAAACTTTCTTGAATGTATTCCTCAGTTTCAGTATCAATGTTCGCTGTCGCTTCATCAAGAATTAAAATTTTCGGTTGGCGGACCATGGTTCGAGCAAATGAAATCAATTGTTTTTCTCCACTTGAATAACTTGCTCCACGCTCAATTACGCGTCGTTGATAGCCTTCAGAATATTTATTAATAAATTGATCGGCATTGACAAACTCTGCAGCCTCTTCAACTTCTCGATCAGTAATTGTTTGATCGAGCAAACGAATATTCCGACTGACATCCCCGTAAAACAAGAATGAATCTTGTAAAACCAGTCCAACCTCTTGACGCAATGTATCATATGAGAAGTTACGGATTGACTGACCATCGATTAGGACATCTCCAGATTGAAACTCATAAAATCGCATTAAAACATTAATAATCGAGCTCTTACCACTACCGGTATGTCCAACAATCGCTACGGTTTCTCCTGGAGGAACCTCAAAACTAACATCATCTAATACATTTTGTTCCCCATCATACGAAAAGGTTAGATGATTAAAAACGATATGCGCGTTGGTAATCGTGGCAGGATGTGCTGGATCAACTTGTTGATGTGGAACTTCCTCTTGGTGATCTAACACTCTCAGAATTCGATAAGATGAAACAACCCCCTCTTGCAACATACTCAAGCTATCCATCATCATTCCCATCGGACGGAAAAATTGAATACAATATTGAGTAAATGCATATATCATTCCTACTTCAACCAATCCATCAAAGAACTGCCCCCCTAAAATATAAATAACTAGGGCTAAGGCAAGACTCTCTAAGAATCCGATTAAGCTCATTAACAGTAAAGCATTCATCCGGATCATTTCTTTACGCGAAGCAAAATGTTGATCGTTCATCCTATCAAATTCTTCCATCATACGATGTTCTTGTCGGAAAACTTGAATAATATTCATCCCCAAGATTGTCTCATTGATTTTCGAATTCAAACGACTGACAATTTCTCGCATTGATCGATAGACTCGAGAACTATAACTTTGGTAATACCAAATAATTAAGAACATGATCGGAATAAACAGTAGAAAATACAGTGCCATCTGTGGGTTGAGTAAATACATCCCGATAAAGACACTAATAATCGTCACAATGCCTTCAAATACCGAGAAGAAGGTTAACCAAAAGTTCTTTAATGTTTCAGTATCATTAGTCACTCGTGTCACAATTGACCCCGCAGGGGTTTGATCAAAGTAACGCATTCCAAGTTGATTAACTTTCGTAAAGATAATCGTCCGAATATTTTGAACCGTCCGTTCGGATGCCATATTAAAAATATACGTCGTCAGATAGTTAAACAATGATTGTAGTACCAATAAAACTAAATAGATTACAGCAAACATCAATGCAATCCGAAGGGTTACATTACTGGTTTTTAAATAACGGTCAATATATAATTGGACGAGTCTTGGCAGCACTACGGTAATTCCAATACTTATAATTGAAAAGACAATTGCCATTAGAAATTGTTTTAGATATGGACGAGTATACTTGGAGATACGCTGAGTCACTTCGATTTGTTCTTTAATCGGAATTTTTTGTGACCAAACGGATTGTTTTTCTTGCACCATTATACCTCCTCCTCTTCGAATGTCTCGGAAGCTTCTAGTTGTTGATGTTCAAACATCTCTCTGTACCAGCCGCCTATTGCAATCAATTCATCGTGATTACCTCGTTCAGTAATACGACCTTGATCAACGACAATAATTTCATCAGCATGCATAACACTACTCAAACGATGAGCAGATATAATCGTCGTCTTATTCGATCGATTTTGTTTAATCGACTGAACAATACGCTCTTCCGTTTTTGCATCTACCGCAGATAAAGAATCATCTAAAATTAAAAGTGCCGGATCAATAATCATTGCCCGTGCCATCGCAATCCGTTGTTTTTGTCCACCGGACAACGCAACACCACGCTCACCCACCAGTGTGTCATAACCTTGACTAAACCGTAAAATATCATCATGAACACTCACTAATTTGGCTGCTGCTTCTACATCATCTTGGGTAGATTCCATATTCGCAAAACGAATATTATCACGAACGGTTGTCGAGAATAAGAAATTGTCTTGTGGTACATAACCGATTCGGCGGAGCAACGCATCTAATGAATAGTCTTTAATGTTTTGATGATCATACTCGATCGTTCCCTTAAAGCGATCGTACTCTCGAAGTAATAATTTAAAAATGGTTGTTTTACCAGAACCGGTCTTCCCAACCACACCTAATGTTTGACCTGCTTTCAAATTAAATTGAATGTCTTGAAGTGCAGGAGCCACTCTCACCTGGGTAAATAAATTCTTGAATGTCCACAGAAAGTGAACCTCGGATTGGCGCCTCAATGGCATTCGGTGCTTCAATAATATGACTCTTTTCATCTAAAATTGATTGAATCCGATCATAACTTGCCGCGCCACGTTCTAAAATATTAAATAACCGGCCAATGGCAATCATTGGCCACATTAATCGCGTTAAATAGCTGATGAAAGCAACAAGCAATCCAATCGTAATTTGGCCATTAGCCACTAGAAAACCACCATAAAAGATACTGATTACGGTCGCAAGCCCCATAATCATTCTACCCACTGGCATAAATGTCGCATCATATTGATAGACTTTTTGGTTTTTATCGACGACTTGCTGAGTTAACCTGTTAAAATCTTCAATATCCAGTTCTTCCTCACCAAACGTCTTAATTACTTTGACCCCTGTCACACTTTCTTGTACCTTATTATTTAAATTTGAAAATGCTGCTTGAGCTTTGCGTGAATGGTAGTTTAATTTAGATCCGACATGACGAATTAAGAAGTATAAGAGTGGTATCGGAATAATTGAAACAAGGCTCAAACGCCAGTCAACTAAAAAGAACATCATAAATAAGGTTAACAACCCTTGAGACATGGAATCAACTAACGTTAAAATTCCAGCCCCTGCTACCATTTGAATCGCACGCAGGTCATTCGTACAACGAGCCATTAGATCCCCTGTACGATATTTTTGAAAGAATATCGCGTCCATTTTGGTAAAATGTTCAAACAATTGACGTCGCAATATATTTTCTAATTTAGCAGCCGTTCCGAATATTTTAGTACGCCAAATATAACGCATAAAATATTGAGCAATCGCAATAAACAATAACATTCCTGCATATATAGTAAGATCGTTTCGAGTTAATGTGCTCGCATTCATTCCATCGATAACTTGTCCAATAATAATCGGAACATATGCTGTAATCAGACTAATTAGAATCAGCATCAAAATTCCTACCATATATTCACGAATATGTTGTTTAAAAAACCATCCTAATTTACTAAACATATTCATTCTATACAATCCTCACAATCTGATTTAGAAAAGATATTATGAAAGAAGTCCCACAATGGGGACTTCTCATTTGTTTTAAGAATTTCGTGTTCGCATTGAGTTCATAATTTGTTGAACTTTGCGTTTTGAAGGTTTTTGGCCCATCTGAGCCATCATCATCGTAATCATTTGTTCATCAATTGGCGGATTTTCTTTAAGATAGTTCATAATATACTTACGTGCTGTAAAATATCCTAATACTAGTCCTCCAATAAATGCAAGAATTGCAATTAAGATCCAACCCCATTCTGGCATAGAATCCCTCCTCGTCTATTTTATCTACCTTAATATCATACCCGATATAGTTTGTAAAAAAAAGAATTATGCTGGGAAAAACAAAAGAAATTTGAATCTACTTATTTGGTGTAATGTCGTTACCTTCTGGATCAATGACTTTTAGATGATCCAGTTGTTGACGCATCGATTGACGAAAAGCTTGCAAGTATTCTTGATGTAAAACTTCACGTTCTACTTGTTCACTTTCTGTCAAAACACCTGCTTTTTTCTTTTGAGAGAGCTCTTTAATTCGTCTTAATTTTTCTTCACTTAACATGGGATACCTCCTGTTTTTGATACGAACATTTGTTTGCGTCGCTTGTTTAAATTTGTTATACTATATAAAACCCTAGAAATGAGTGACATCCATGAAACGAATATCTGACAAACAACGGACTATTTTAAAAACAATCTATCAAGAAATTCAAAGCAATGGCTATCCACCTACTGTGCGAGAAATTGCCAGTGCCGTTGGACTGGCTTCAACATCCACAGTTCATGGCCATCTTGCTCGATTAGAGTCTAACGGTTACCTAATCAAAGATGCTAGTAAAACTCGGGCGCTTGAACTCACAGACAAAGCTTTAGAACTCGTTGGGGCGCAACCACAAACAATCCCGTTGCTTGGTCGGGTCGCTGCAGGCAATCCCATTCTCGCAGTTGAAGAAGCCACAGACTACTACCCCATACCTGAACCGCTCAAACGCTACGATCCTAGCCAATTATATATGTTAGAAATTGCAGGAGAAAGTATGGTCAATATCGGCATTATGGATGGGGATATTGTGACCGTTTTACGTCAATCCTCAGCCAATAACGGCGATATCGTTATCGCCATGACTGATGATGATGAAGCCACCTGTAAGACTTTCTTCAAAAAACCAGATCACTTTATCCTTCGACCTGAAAATGATAATATGGATGATATCATCTTAAATTCAGTCACCATCTTAGGTAAAGTTGTTGCACTCTTTAGAGAATTTTAAATAATAAAACATTCAAGTTGTTCGCTTGAATGTTTTTTATTTTTAATAGACCATAAGTGATTTGTAAGGATAACCTTTAAGTAGTTTTGCACCCTCTAACTCTTCAAGTTCAATCAAAAAAGCACACCCTACAACTTCTCCTCCGAGTTTTTCAACAAGCTTAATGGTTGCTTCAATCGTTCCACCCGTTGCTAATAAGTCATCAATTATAATAACTTTTTGTCCTGGACTGATAGCATCCCGGTGCATCGTTAGAATATCAGTCCCATACTCTTTCTCATATTCTACTTCAATCACTTCACGTGGCAATTTTTTAGGTTTTCGAACCGGTGCAAATCCTATTTCCATTGCATAAGCTACCGGACAACCAATAATAAATCCTCGAGCTTCAGGACCAACAACTAATTCGGCACCAACTTCACGAGCATAGTCAACGATTTGTTGTGTTGCATAAGCAAATGCCGGTCCATCTGCCATCAATGGCGTAATATCTCTAAAAAGAATTCCTTCTTTTGGATAATCAGGAATGGTTGCAATATAATCTTGTAAGTTCATAATTTACCTCTCTTCAAAATAGTTCTTAATATCATTCACCGTGCTGACATAGAGTAGCTCTTCACTTTGAATATAATCTTCAAATTGCTGATATGATCGTGTTTTAGTATAGTCTGTTTTGATATGTTGCTCAATCGGATTTAGTCGCAATTGTCCTGCCTCAATTCTAACAAACTGTAACTCAACAAACATAATAAAAATTTGTCGCACCTTAATAAGTGGAATTGACAATTGAATAGCTATATCATTTAAATAATGATTATAGTCCATTTGAGGATACTGTAACATAAACCGATAAACTTTAGTTACTTCTTCTCTTTCAATAGGACCTGCCCAATAATGTAAAGGATCTTGGGTACAACCTAAATAAATCGCATTCCATGTTAAATCATTAATGATCGTTGCCAAATCCTCAAGCCGTTCAGGGGATTCCATAATCACTAACGGCACCGGATTCGTAAAGGATGACATGACTTGTTTTATATTAGAATATAATGCAATCATGGCATCTTTTCGTATCTTAGCTTGAAATTGTTCTAAGACAGACTGCGATTGGAAGAGGTACACTGCTTCAGAGAGCTTTGCTAACATTGTTTCCGATTGTTTACTACGAGCATCGATCCAACGTGTTCCATCACTCCCCAGATCCTCCAAGTTTAACTGCACTTGAGTCTGCCCATTCCACCGATTAATATTCAACGTTCCAATCGCACTCACTTCTTCATTAAGCTGAAACTGATCGAAAGATTCACCCTTAAAGAACCCGATGGCATTCAATTCATCTTCAGCTTGTTCGAGCGTCAAACGAATATGTTGCTGATCTTGTCCAATACGACGCTTCGATTTAATTTGTACATGTTCGATACAAAAAATAGGTTTAGCATTATCCATCCCAAACGGTGCCAATTGATTGACTTCTTCGATAAATTCTTGGTTGATTCTTTCAATCGGTACCGTTAAATCAACTTTAATCGTATCGGGTTGATCAATGACGGTTTGATATTTAGTAAAATGACTTTCCAACTCTGTTTTTAAAGTTTCATAGTTGGACTTTGTCAATGTCATCCCAACAGCTTGAGCATGGCCTCCAAAATGCTGCATTAGCGACTTAAAAGGGGTTAGATTATCAAAGAGATCAATCCCCTCGATACTTCGTCCACTTCCTTTATATATGGCTTTATCTGCTGATTCTTGAAAAAGTAGTGTAGGTCGATGGTACAGCCGAGCAATTTTTCCTGCTGAAATACCTAAAACGCCACTCAACCAGTGAGGGCCACTCATCATAATAATCGGTGGGATTTTTTCAAGGCTCTCGAGTGTTTCTATCACTTCGGACTCGATTTGCTCGGTTAATGCCTTGCGCTGGTCGTTAATCGACTCAATTTTTTGACTTATTTCCTCGATCCGGACCGGATCGTACGTATGAAGTAACTCTAAACCTTCTTTAGGGTCATCCATCCTACCTAATGCATTTAATTTTGGAGCGATGGAGAATGATACGGCTTCTTCATCGAAATACTCAAAATCTTGAGGGCTTTGTTCAATTAATTTGATTAACCCTGGTCGTTCCGTGCGCCGAATTGCTTCGAGACCCATTTTGACAATCGTTCGATTCTCATCGATCAAAGGTACCATATCCGCGATTGTACCTAAGGCGGCTAACTCTAGAGCATCGGAAGGGACTTCTTCCAATAATGCACTTATAACCTTTAAGGCAACCCCTGCTCCACTTAATTCTTTAAAGGGATAATTTCCATCGGGATGCTTTGGGTGAATCACCGCGATTGCGGGCGGTAATTCTCCTTGAATCTCATGGTGATCAGTAATAATAACATCCACTTGATGTTCTTTCATCTTTTGAACCGCACCGTAATCAATTACACCATTATCACAGGTAATAATTAAATTAAGTTGATGTTCATCAATGAGTCTTTCCCATGTTTTGATATTGGGTCCATATCCATCTGTATATCGATTTGGCAAATGATAGAAGACATTGGCTCCTAGTGTCTGCAGTCCTTCATAGAGAATTAAAGTACTCGTAATTCCGTCCACATCATAATCACCATAGATCAAAATTGCTTCTTGGTTCTCAATGGCTTGAGTAATTCGCTCGATTGCTAAATCAATTTGGTACAACTGATTTGGATGGTGATATATTGGTTGAGGAGACACAATTTCTGCTTCAAATTGCTCAACTGTTTGAATACCACGCTGTATCGCTAGAGTAATAAATTCTTCTGAATAAGACGAATATCGTTCTTTGATTGCTGCAATTGTTGTTTGGTCCGGGGTTTCTGGCCATTGCCAGTCATATATCGAATGGGTTATCACATCGAATCACCTGCTAAACCAGAAGCCATTGGAATATCAAATTCCTTTAAATCCGCTGCGATATACGTTTCCTGAAATACTTTTCGCGTTTCTGCTAATATTTCTCGGATGTCTTGGTTTGTATATCGAGGACTAATATGGTTGAGTAATAATAATTTTACATTAGCTTCTTTAGCAACTTGTGCAGCATGTATGTTGGTTGAATGATAATACGCATAAGCCATCTGTCCCTCTTCCCCACTATGGGTTGCCTCATGGACTAAGACATCTGCATCCTTAGCCAGTATTCGACTATTATCACACAATCGAGTATCCCCTAAAATCGTAATAATTTTTCCTTTTTGATCAGGTGCGATAAAATCTCGTCCATCTAATTGCGTACCATCTGCTAATGTGACTATTTCACCACGCTTTAATTGGCCATAAATTGGCCCATTTGGAATCGAATATTTTGCTAATTGATCTATCAATAACTCACCAGGCTTATCAGGTTGCTCAATGCGATATCCTAATGATAAGACACCATGCTGCAATGGCAAATACTTAACCAACCAGCCACTCGAAGTTGTCAGCTCTCCCCCTTTAGGATTTAATTCATCAATATGAATTGGATAAGTTAAGCGACTTTTCGTTAATCTAAGATTCGATTGAATATACTCCTTAATACCAGGAGGACCGTATATATTTAACGATGTTTCTCCACCTTGAAAGGATCGACTGCTTAATAAGCCTGGGAGCCCAAAAATATGATCTCCATGCATATGTGTAATAAAAATATTCGCTATTTTTTTGGGGCGAATGGTCGTATGTAATATTTGGTGTTGAGTTGCTTCACCACAATCAAACAACCAAACTTCATTAATTTCATCATGGAGACGCAAGGCTAAAGAACTCACATTTCTAAATTTACTAGGAATGCCAGCTCCTGTCCCTAAAAATTGTATCTCCATTTATTCACCTACTTTCGTCCATCATTACCTCTGTCTAAATAATTCACTTGCAATATACTTCGCAAATTCTTGGGAGCCTTCTTCGGTTAAATGACCAAAATCATCCTCGTTCCATGACTGATGATTTTGAGAATAACTTGCCCAATCAATGACATGAACATTGCCAAATCGTTCTGCCGCCGAGTAAATCTCTCTGTTCGCATCCGCTACCCATGAACGATCCGCAGTAGCTGTTACAAAGAAAATATCATGATTTTGACCGATTGCATTAATATAATCATTAATTTGACCTGGTGTGAAAGTCCCATTATTGCCAAGTGTGGTTACCACTGTCTGTTTCATTAGATTTTGATTATTTAATGAATGAATCGTACTCACACTATTATAGAGTTGACGACCGACTTCTCCGTTAATGACCGACTTTGGAAAGACTTGGCGCACCTCATCCGCAGCCGCTAGTAAAACAGAATCTCCAATAAAAGTTACTTCAAGCCCATTAGCATATAATAATTCTTGCTGATCGAGACCTTCAATATTATTTACAATTTTAGTTGAGTCTGTATTTTCATTTTGTGTTTCTTCAATAAGTTTTTTGTTTTTCTCAATTACAGATTGAATATTATTCGCCGTATCTCCTTTGGTTTCAGGTGCAGCAATAATCCCCGCAAAACCCAGTATGGCTATTAATGCATAACTTGCGGTAAAAATCTTAATGGATTTTAATTTATGCGGATGATTTTTCAAAAACTTAAATTGGAATATACTCTTACGAATATTAAAATCTTGTCCTAACGGTAATGACACTCGTTGTAGTTCAAAGAATTGATAATTGATTTCAGCTAAAATCATCAAAATAATAAATTGACAGGCCATATTCATTCCAAATGACAGGTTCAAAGGCCGGATAAAACGAGCAATAATTAAATATACAGGATAGAACCATAAATAATATGAATAGCTTCGCTGACCTAAAAAGGTAAAGATTTTTAAACTTAAAACTTTATGCCAAAATGTATCCGAATGGATTGTTGCAATTAGGAATAATCCTGCCACTATCGTGTAGAGCGTCATTCCAAACCGATAAGCAAAAGGTTGCGTTCCATACATAAATTTCATCATAATAATCATCAAAATCAGGCAGACTGTTCCAACACTATTAAGAATCAATTTTGCTTGGCGTTGCAATGGCTTTGGATTTAGTTGGATTGGGAACAATAGACCAATTGCTGCCCCAAAAGTATAAGCCGATGCACGAGTTAACACACTATAATATACTCCCGTTGGATCCATGCCATCCTGGTAGCGAAACGCCATGTATCCAGCAGAAACAGCAGACACAATTAACAACATATTCGTTGCATACGATGGTTTTCGATGCCATGAATAAAATAAGAAGAAAAGAACTGGCGTTAGTAAAATTAACTGCGCTAAAATTCCAACATACCACAAGTGCGTAAATGGACTTGGATTAGCTGCCTGAACAAAATAGGATTGTTCGTTAAAAATTTGATAATAATTATTGACAAATAGTAATGAAGATAACGCCATATTCCTTAAATTGAACATAAAATCTCTCGCAAACAATAGGATGATTGTTCCCGTAGAGAGAATCATTGCCAACATCGGAAAGAATAATCGTTCAAAGCGTCGGCGATAAAAATTCAAGGGTGACAATGGTTGATGTTGCAGATCGCGAACATAAAAGTACCTAAAGTTAAAGAACCCTGCGACTAGTAAGAAAAAGTTAACCGCTAAATAGCCTCCAGGTAAAAGATGTTGATAGAAGTAATATAAAATAATCGCAATGATTGAAAAACCCTTATAGCCATCAAAAATGGCCAAACGTTGCTTAGTTTGATTGTTTCCCATAATATCACCTAATCTAAGAACTCGAATTGATAGCCTGAGATTGTGATAATATCCCCATTTTGCGCTCCTTTTTCTCGTAAGGCATCATCAATTCCCATTCCACGCATTTGACGTGCAAAGCGTGCTAAACTCTCATCATGTGCTAAGTTTGTCATTGCAAAAAGTTTCTCAATACGAGCTCCTGTAATCTCCCATTCCGATTCACTTACCTGATGAATTACAAAGTCCGGTTCAGGTGTTTCAAGTTGATAGACCACTTGATCTTCTGCTTCCTCTTCAAACAGCGCAATCTCTTCAGCAGAAGCCAAAATAGATTGTGTCAATTGAATCAATGAAGTAGTCCCTTTATTTTGCCAAGCGCTAATCGCTATTACTGGTGGCTGATCGCGGTCAATCGATTGGTAGTATTCTGCTAATGACGTTTTAAATAATTCTAGATTCTCTTTCGCATCGAATGTATCCATTTTATTCGCTACGATAATACTTGGTCGTTCTAAAATTCGTTCATTATATTGACCAATTTCTTCTTGAACCGTTAAATAACTTTCAAAAGGATCGACATACTCTCCACTCATATCTAGGACATGCCATAATGCTTTCGTTCGTTCGATATGCTTTAAGAATTGAATCCCTAACCCAACACCTTCAGACGCACCTTCAATTAATCCCGGCATATCCGCTACGATAAATTCATGGTCTGAATCAACCTTCACTACACCGAGATTTGGCTCTAACGTTGTAAAGTGATAGTCAGCAATTTTCGGTTTCGCATTACTTACTACAGATAGGAGTGTTGATTTCCCAGCGCTTGGTAAACCTACAATTCCGATATCAGCAATCATCTTCAGCTCTAAAATAACATCAAATTCTTCACCGGGTTCACCATTTTCAGCAATTGAAGGCGCTGGGTTTTTATGCGTAGCAAACTTAACATTGCCGCGCCCGCCACGGCCTCCTTTGGCAATCAGTGCAACTTGGTTGTGCTCCACCAAATCAGCAATTAATTGTTGATTATCTGCCCGTCGAACAATTGTTCCAGGTGGGACACTGATATAAGCATCTTCAGCATCAGCACCGTATTTATTTTTACTCATGCCATTCTCGCCATTTTTGGCTTTAATATGACGGTGATATCGGAAATCAAGTAAGGTTCTTAAGCCTTCATCTACTTGAAAATAGATACTCCCACCTCGACCGCCATCTCCACCTGCCGGACCGCCATCTGGGACATATTTTTCACGACGGAATGCAACCATCCCGTCCCCTCCCTTACCGGCTTTTACATTCACTTGAACATAATCGATTAATGAGGACATATTTTCACCTCCATTTTAATGATTAAAATTTATAAATAATTAATCTTGGATCCATTTCTTGACGAATATATTTTGATAAACGAGCCATCGTATTCATACGATTGATTCGAATTGTTTCGTCTTCATGGTTTACTAAATTCTCTTCAAAATAATCTTTAATTGGCTTAACTAAATCTACCCACTGTTGGATGGAATCTTCTGATTGTAATTGAGAAACTTTTTGAATTAAAATTTCTTCCGAGTTACTCTGAGATAAATCTGATTGAATTGATATTTCGCCTTCTTGTTTATCGCTAGCAATATTCATCACTCGGCTAAGTGCTTCAATCATAGACTGAAACAGTTCAGGCTGCTCTTGTTTAAGTTGTTGAAGTTTTAGTGCAAAATGAATTTGACGATACGGATTCAGTTGATGAGCATGCGCAACGCCATCAATAATATCGTAATCGACTTGCAGATTTTGTAAGTGTTTTTCTAAGCGCGCACGAATAAATTCAACAATTTTTTTATTTAAGTCTGATTGGGTAAGTGACGTATCCATAGCATGTATAATACGATCCATCGCATCAAGATTCAATGACCATTGATTTGCTACTAATATTTCAACCATCCCAATAGCTTGTCGACGAAGTCCATAAGGGTCACTTGATCCAGATGGAATAATGCCTACGTTGAAGTATTGAGTTAATGTATCAATCTTATCAGCCAGTGCTAGAATAGAACCTGCAATTGATTTAGGCAATGCGCCACCACTTTGATTTGGTAAATATTGCTCTGAAATTGCTTGTGCAATTGATGATTCAATACCGAATTTCTCAGCATAGACGCCACCGATAATTCCTTGGAGCTCGCTTAATTCATCGACCATCAACGTCGCAAGGTCAAATTTATAAATTTTAGCAGCGTGTAGTGCTGTCTCAACATCTGCAGCTTCTAAATTCAATGGCCGAACTAATTGCTTGATAATTTTGATCACACGTTTTTGTTTTGCAGCCAATGTATCTAATTGATAGTGTTCTTTAATATGACTTAATTTCTCCACAAAATAATCTACTGAATGCTTCATATCCTCATGGTAGAAGAATAGCGCATCATCCAATCTGGCACGCAATACTTTCTCATTACCATGCACGACATTTTCAAGATGATCTGCATTGCCGTTACGTACACTAATAAAGTAAGGTAGGAGTTCATCCGTTGCCTTATCTAATACATAGAAATAACGTTGATGTTCCTTCATGGTCGTAGTTAAGACAACCGGAGGCAATTCAAGGAATTCCGGTTCAAAAGTCCCACAAAATGCGGTAGGCCACTCAATTAAATTATTCACTTCTTCAAGTAGTGATGCATCCATTGGAACAATCCAATGGTTTTCATTCGCAAGCTTCGCGATTTGCTCGCGAATTGTATTTTCTCGCTCTTGTACATCTGCCATAACGTATTGCTCACGTAACGTATCGAGAAACGCATTCGGATGTGATAGAAATACCCGTTCTCCAAGGAAACGATGTCCTTCAGTATAACGATCTGCGGTTAAGTACAAGTATTCAATCGGAATGACTTGATCGTCATATAAAGAGACAATCCAATGTAGCGGACGAATGAAAGCTTTTTTCTCCATTCCCCAAGTCATGCTGACTGGGAAAACTAATTTATCAAAAACTTGACTAATATTTTGAATAACCTCTTCAGCTGGAACTCCGGCCTCAAACTTATTAACGAAGATATAATCTTCTCCCTTAATCGATTGAATTTCAATATCATCTGTCGTCGCGCCTTGACCACGAACAAAACCCTCTGCCGCTTTTGTCCATTGTTTTTGGTCATTTTGAGCAATTCTTAAAGCGGGGCCTTTAACAAGTTCTTGATGATCCGTTTGTTTTTCTGCTAGACCATGCACAATCACTGCAAGGCGGCGTGGTGTTGAATAGCGCGATACCGAATCGAACGATAATCGTTGCGCTTTAAAATAATCGTTCACTAATTGAGCCAATTGTTGACTTAAATCATCAATAAATCGTGAAGGAATTTCTTCTAAACCTAATTCTAATAGATATTCTGCCATTTATTTTGACGCTCCTTCCGTAAGGGATTCTTCATTTAAGAGCGGAAACCCTAATTTCTCACGCTCGGCAATAAATTGTTGTGCGATTTCACGAGCCATTTTACGGACTCGCGCAAGATAACCAGCACGGTCTGACACTGATATATAGCCTCTTGCATCCAATAAGTTAAAAGTATGACTGCATTTTAAAACATAATCATAAGCTGGATGAATCAAGCCTAATTCAATTAAGCGCAATGCTTCTTGTTCATACTGAGTAAAGAGTGAATACAACATCTCACCGTTACTTTCTTCAAAGGAATAAATCGAGTGCTCACGCTCAGGTTGTTGAAAGATATCACCGTATTTTACACCTGGAGCCCAGGGTAATTCATAAACATTATCCACATTGAGTAAATACATCGCTAGTCGCTCAATACCATAGGTAATCTCGCTCGTTACAGGATAACAGCGTTGACCACCCACAGTTTGGAAATAAGTAAATTGTGTAACTTCCATCCCATCAATCCACACTTCCCATCCTAAACCAGAACATCCAAGTGAAGGATTCTCCCAGTTATCTTCAACAAAGCGGATATCATGTTCTAAGGGATTGATTCCAAGCTGTTCAATACTCGCCAAATACAATTCTTGAATATTAATTGGGGACGGCTTCATTACCACTTGAAATTGATGATGTTGATAGAGACGATTCGGATTCTCACCATAACGGCCATCAGCAGGACGTCTCGATGGTTCAACGTAGGCAGCATTCCAAGGCTCTGGGCCGAGTGAACGAATAAAGGTATAAGGACTCATTGTCCCCGCCCCTTTCTCACTGTCATAGCTTTGCAAAATCAAACATCCTTGCTCAGACCAAAAATTTTGTAACGTTAAAATCATTTCTTGGACAGAATTAACCATGCTTTTCCTCCTCCATAAATATAAAAAGCGTCCCTATGATTATTAAATAATCATAGGGACGAATTAACTTCGCGGTTCCACCCTAATTCAGATCACGATCTGCACTTTAAAGTATATTTATATAAGTTTTAACGAGCTGCCATCGATTCAATCTAGCTCTCACTGTCCTAGATTCGCTTCATTATCTTCATTCAATGCTCTAACCAAATTTTATACATAATTCACTCGTTAGTCAATGCTAATCAACAGTTTAGGTTAAATATTTTTGTAGTTTATCTAGATATGATTTACTCTTCAATCGAATACCTACATACTCCTGGTAAAGTGCACTCATAAAGTCACGTAACATTTTCAGCGTCTCATCGGAAACATCAATCGATCGAATTTGCTTTAACTTTGCTTTTGATAATACTTGAAGTAAATATACTACTTTCGGTGAAAGTGGCCAACGCATTTCATCGAGATGTGCATGGTCCGAACAGAGCATCCCATTAAGTCGCATACTAAAATCCATCTCGTAATGTGGTTTATGGCAAACGACACAATGATGAAAATCGAAATGCACCCCAAAATATGGCAGTAAAAATAACTCAACATAGGTTGCTATCACCGGATACATGGTCGACTTCACCATCAATTCAAGTGCATCTTGCAACAAAGCAAAGAGTTCCGGATGATTTTCTCGGTCATTGATTGACGCATCAATTAATTGCGCAAGATAGATACCGTATGCATGCTTTTCAATATCTTCATGAATTGGTCGGTAAAAATTTAGTGTCCGAGCTTCTTGCAGAAAAGACATCCCTTCTTGATTGATGGTTCCCCAATAATCATTATACGTGAGGGGAATCAATTGACTCTTTAAAGAATGCGTCGCTTGATTAAAACCGCGAACAAAGAACATCTGGGTCCCTTGATCTTCCGTAAAAATCTTAACCAAGCCATCTTTTTCACGGTAAGGTCGCGTAAATAAAACAATCCCCTTAAAATTTGTTCTCATCATGAACTTAATCCATTAATATTCATCCGGACGATAGCCGTATTCATTTAAGAAATGACGACGATCACGCCAACTATTTTGAACTTTTACCCAAATTTCAAGGTAAGCTTTCGAACCGAGTAAGACTTCGATATCTTTTTCGGCTCGTTTGCGAATATTGCGAATCATCTTACCTTGACTGCCAATAATGATTCCTTTTTGTGATTTACGTTCAACAATGATCACAGCCTGTATTTCAACCGATTGATCTTCCACATCGCGATGCATCGATTCCACTTGAACTGCCACTGAATGTGGAATTTCCTCGCGAGTTAAATGGAGTACTTTCTCACGAATTAACTCTTGAACAATAAAGTACTCCGGATGATCGACCACTTGGTCAGCTGGATAGTATTGAGGACCTGTTGGCAAGATAGACATAATTTTATCTAAAAGAATATCGGTATTGTAGCCTTCAGTTGCACTGATTGGAATAACCTCATCGAATTCATACTCATCGGTATAAGTTTGAATAATATCAAAAATTTCACTTTGATCAATTAAATCCACTTTATTAATCACTAAAAATTTAGGGATATCTAGTAATTTAACATGATCAAGTACTACCCGGTCTCCGGGTCCAATGGGTTCTGTAGCATTAACGACCACTAAGACTCCATCCACTCCTCGGGTAGACTTTAATGCCGTCTGAACCATAAAGTCGCCTAAGGCATGTTTTGGCTTATGAATACCAGGTGTATCAATAAAGATAATTTGACCTTCTTCATTCGTTAAGACACCTTGAATTCGATTACGAGTCGTTTGTGGCTTATCCGACATAATTGCAATCTTTTGGCCTACAAATCGATTAATTAACGTTGATTTTCCAACATTCGGTCGTCCAATAATCGAAATAAAACCAGATTTAAAAATTGTGTTCAATATATCACCTCGTTCAATTTAAAAGATAAGGATAAAAAATTAGTACGCCAATTATCACTGTGACGATGGATGCTAACAAAACTGCCCCGGCACTAGCATCTTTGGCCCATTTAGCCAATTCATGATAATGATAATCCGATGCCAAGTCAACAGTCCGTTCAATCGAAAAATTTATCAATTCCAATGCTAAGACTAGCCCAACACACAGTATGATAATTATCCACTCAATACGTTGAATTTGAAAGTAAGCGCTCAATAGAATTGTACATAGTCCAAAAGCTAATTGTATCTTGAAATTCCGCTCTTTTAATATTGGGCCTGTAATCCCCTGAAGTGCACAACGAAAAGATTGGTATAACTTAATTTGCTGCTTGGCCTTTGAATTATCGTTCAAGTCCATAATCTTTCAAGACCTCCTCTTGCAGTTGGAACATTTCTTGTTCCTCTTCTACGGTCTGATGATCATAGCCATTAAGATGTAAGAACCCATGTACGGTCAAAAAGGCCAGCTCACGATCAAGAGAATGGCGATACTCTTCAGCTTGACGAACAGCTTGATCATAAGAAATAATAATATCGCCCAAATGACGATTTAAGCCAATATTCATTTGGCTCAATTCTGACCAAGAATCTGGTTCACCTTCTTCCAACGCAAAACTTAATACATCTGTCGGGCGATCAATCCCCCGATAATTTAAGTTTAGTTCATGGATCTCGCGATCCGTTACGATTGAAATATCTACTTCAATTTCTGGTTGTAGCGAGAGCCGTTCGGCAGTTAATTTAACAATTCTTTCAATCAATTCATATTGGTCTGAGTTTAAGCGGTCGCCTTCATCCATAATATCGATAATCAATGTAATCCCTCCGTTTACTCTTCATTGCTATACGCACGAATAATATCCGCAACGGCCGGGTGACGTACAACATCATAAGCATCAAAATAGACAAACTCAAGTCGTTTGAGACCACTCAATTTCTCTTCAGCATCAATCAAGCCAGATTTCACCCCTGGCATTAAATCGATTTGCGTATGGTCCCCGTTCACAATCATTTTAGAGCCAAAGCCAAGTCTTGTTAGGAACATTTTCATTTGAGCGATTGTTGTATTTTGAGCCTCATCTAAGATGACGAAAGCATCATCTAATGTTCGTCCACGCATATACGCAAGTGGCGCAATCTCAATGACTTCACGTTCGATAAGACGTTCAGTATGTTCTTTACCTAAAACAGAATAAAGTGCATCATAGATGGGTCTTAAATACGGATCAACCTTCTCTTTAAGGTCTCCTGGTAAGAATCCTAAACGCTCACCTGCTTCCACAGCCGGTCGTGTTAAGATAATTCGCTTCACTTGACCATTTTTTAAGGCTTGTACAGCCAAAACTACGGCTAAATAAGTTTTCCCTGTTCCTGCAGGGCCGATGCCAAAGACAATATCTCGCTTTCGGGTTGCTTGAACATAACTTAATTGCCCGTAATTTTTAGCATAAATTGGCTTACCATCATAAGTACGACTGATTTGTTCGGAATGAAGATCTACAAAATGATCAATCGTGCCTTTCTTAGCCATCTTAATTGCAGTGACAAAATCTACGGTCTTAGGTTGAAATCCTTTTGCTAGCAATTCAAGCATACTTAAATAAATCGAACGGACTTGCAGAACTGATGCTTCATCTTGACCTTGAATCGTAATATCTTCACCACGGTTACTAATCGCGACATCGTAATAATCTTCGATTAATTTAACGTATTTATCTTGCGTTCCTAATAAGCTCATTAACCATTCTGAATTCGTTACTTTGACGACTTGCGTATAAGATTCTGATGGATTCAAATAATTAACTCCTTTGTCTAATAGTCTTACCTCTATTCTACTACATATTAGCCTTCCAACCCAATAAAAAAAGGCAAGATTCAACGAAATGAATCTCACCTTAATTAAATCATTATGATTGTGGGTCTTTAGAATGAATTCTCCCTCGAACAATTCAAACTAAATCAGACCTACTCATTACAGGTCGTAATGAATTAGTATTTACGCTTACGAGCAGCTTCTGATTTTTTCTTACGTCTTACACTAGGCTTCTCGTAATATTCACGTTTACGTGCCTCTCTTAGAGTACCTGTCTTAGAAACGTCGCGTTTGAAGCGTCGAAGAGCGTCTTCTAATGATTCGTTATCACGAACTACAGTTTTAGACATTATGAATCCCCCCTCCCGAGCTTGAGTACTTTATAGCTTTATAAAGTCTTTAACATTATAATGAATCCCAAGCAATAAATCAACCCCTCTCAAACAAATGATATTATCTCATCTCATCTACAAATGATAATGTCTCAATGCAATTAAGCATATGTTGTGATAAAATAAGGTTACCAACACGCAGGAGGAGCTTATGTCAATCGATAATCAACTGCTACATATTCATATTATTTCAGACTCAATTGGAGCAACTGCAACAAAAGTCGCCCAAGCGACTGTCGCTCAATTCCCAGAAATGGAATACGAGATTCATAAACATATTTTAATCGAAAATGAACAACAATTAATTGAAGCACTCGAATCAGCCAAACAAACTCACGGCATCATATTTATGACTATTTCAAACTCGCATCAAGCTTATATTGCCGAAGCATTTTCGGCAGAAAACAACCTAGTCCTTCATAATTTAATTCAACCTTTTACTAAAGAAATTGAGCAACGTACCGGGATTAAACCTATTGCTCTAAAAGGCTCACAATTTGAGTTATCAGATCAATACTTTAATCGAATCAAGGCGATTGAATTTACATTGAATAATGATGATGGTAAAAACCCTGAAGCGTTAAAAGAAGCAGATATCGTGATTTTAGGGGTGAGCCGGACGGGTAAAACTCCTTTGAGTATGTACTTAGGGACTTTAGGTTATAAAGTAACGAACTTACCTTTAATTCCTGAAAAAGAAATTACCCCAATATTATTCAAAATTCCTTCATCAAAAATTGTCGGCTTAACGAATAACGCGGATATTATTTGTAACCACCGTCAAAAACGTATGAGTGAATTTGGGTTAAATAGTGCGACACGTTACGCATCGAAAGAGCGCGTTGACGAGGAATTAGCCTATGCTGAAAGTATCTATCAGAAGCTCCAATGTCCGGTGATTAATGTCTCGGAACGAAGTATTGAGGAATCTTCTGTCATTATTTTAGATGTTTTAAACTTGCCACATAAACCACGCTGGTAAAATAAAAAAATCGTTTAAAAGCCCCTAGCAATTCCATCGATTGCTAGGGACTCTTTTTATTATTGACCTTTTGTTTCAATAATTTGCTCTATCAGTTGAGGATTATGTACTTCTTTTCGTAGCATTTCAATTTCGAACTTATAAGGTGGATATTTCACCTTATCTTTTTCTGGATCTGCTACCCAAGGTGTCTCTAAAATTTTTGGAATATCATTTAGTTGCGGATGATGAACAATATAATTTAATGTCTCAAAACCAATATTTCCTTCACCAATATTGGCGTGGCGGTCTTTATGTGATCCTGATGGATTCTTAGAGTCATTAATATGGAGTACTTTCAGTCGATCGAGGCCGATAATTTTATCGAACTCATTTAACACACCATCAAAATCATTTTTAATATCATAACCCGCATCAAAGACATGACACGTATCAAAAGTGATCGATAATTTATCATTATGGGTAACCCCATCGATAATTTGAGCTAACTCTTCAAAGGTACGCCCTATTTCTGTCCCTTTCCCGGCCATTGTTTCCAAGGCAATTTGAACAGTATCCTCTGGCAAAAGAATCTGATTCAAACCGTGAATAATTTGTTGAATACCAACATCTGCGCCCGCTCCGACATGCGCTCCAGGGTGCAATGTAATTTGATTTGCTCCTAAAGCCATCGTACGGTCTAATTCTTGACGGAGAAACTCAATCGCAAAGTCATGATAGCCTTCCTTCGTCGTATTGGCTAAGTTTACAATGTATGGCGCGTGTACTGTAAAGAATTCAATACCCACTTCTTTCATCAATTGATAACTCTCTTCAATATTGAACGACTCAATGGGTTTACGAGTCGTATTTTGAGGAGCCCCGGTATAAACCATAAAAACATTACTACCATAAGATGCAGCTTCCTTAACCGATCCTAATAGCATTTCTTTCCCTTTTAGAGAAACGTGTGATCCTAATAACATACGAACTCCTTTCTAAGTAATAACACTAGTCTTTTTTCACCGTTAAATGTAATTCGTCCAATTGATCTTGTGCCACATGGTTTGGTGCTTCCATCATTACGTCGTAACCACGACCTGTCTTTGGAAAAGCAATCACTTCACGAATATTAGGTTCTTTAGCCAACAACATAATAAAGCGGTCTAATCCAAGTGCAATTCCCCCATGTGGTGGGAAACCATATTCCATCGCATCAAGTAAGAAACCAAATTGGCACTGTGCTTGTTCAGGTGTAAAGCCGAGTAAGCTAAACATTTCATCTTGTAAGGCTTTATCATTGATTCTGACACTACCTCCACCTAATTCATAACCGTTAAGGACAATGTCATAGGCATTTGCTAAAGCTTCTTTCGGGTTAGCTTTAAGTGCTTCAATATCTTTATTTTGTGGTGAGGTAAACGGATGATGCATTGCCACATAGCGCTCTGATTCTTCATCATACTCTAAGAGTGGCCAATCTACCACCCAAATAAAGGCAAACTCATCTTCATCATATAATTGGTGAACTTTACCTAAATGATTACGTAAAGCACCCAATGCCGCTTGCGTTACTTCAAGTTGATCCGCCACAAAGAAGACGATATCACCTTCTTCGAGTTCTAATTTTTCTTGGAACACAGCTAAATCTTTTTCATCAAAGAATTTAGCAATCGGTCCATTTAAGCCTTCTTCGGTTAATTTAATCCAAGCTAGACCTTTGGCACCATATGGTTTCACAACGTCGGCTAGTGCATCGGCTGTCTTGCGTGAGTACTCATCTGCTAACCCCTTAAGGTTAATCCCTTGAACAACACCACCACTTGTTACGGTGTTTTTAAAGACGCCAAATTCACATCCCTCAGCCCATTCAGTAACATCACGTAATTCAAGCTCAAAGCGAATATCTGGCTTATCCACCCCATAACGTGCCATTGCTTCAGCATAGCTAATTGTTGGGAATGGTTGATCGAATTCTAAGTTCATCACTTCACGCATGACTTGTTTAATCATCGCTTCTGCTAATTGTTGAATTTCTGCTTGAGTTAAGAAGCTTGTCTCTAAGTCCACTTGAGTAAATTCAGGTTGACGGTCACCCCGTAAATCTTCATCTCTAAAGCAACGAACAATCTGATAATAACGGTCAAATCCTGCCGCCATTAACAATTGCTTAAATAATTGAGGCGATTGCGGTAAAGCATAAAACTCACCCGCCTCTCGACGTGTTGGCACTAAATAGTCGCGTGCACCTTCGGGTGTTGATTTCGTTAAGAACGGCGTCTCAACGTCAATAAAACCTGCTTCATTTAAGAAATTACGAATCGATTGGACCACCTGATGTCTTAACTTTAAGTTTCTAAACATTTTCGGACGGCGTAAGTCTAAGTAACGGTATTTAAGGCGGACTTCCTCTGAAGCATCGAGGTCATCTTCAATATAGATGGCTGGTACTTTACTACGCGTGAGTATTTCAAATTCTTTTGCAACTAATTCCATTTTACCGGTCGGATGGTTTAAGTTAACTGCATCTTCACTTCGATAACGAAGTTCACCGGTCACTTCAATAATATACTCCGTACGAATTTGATCGACGTCACGCATTTGGTCTTTTAAAATTTCAGAGTCAAAAACAATTTGACAGATTCCTTCACGGTCTCTTAAATCGACAAAAATTAATTTTCCTAAATCACGTCGCTTTTGGACCCATCCTTTTAAGGTTAGAGTTTGGCCAATCATCGATTCATTAACTAATCCTACATAAGTTGTTCGTTGTGTCATGTCTATTCTCCTTTAAAGTAGTTATCAATTACCGATGTATCCATCGTTATTTGACGGAAAAAAACATCCGGTTGTGTTAACCAATCTGATAAATTAACGCTAATTTGTTTTTGTGTTTCAGTATTTTTCAATGTAAAGCTTTGCGATTGAACTTCGTCTTCCCCGAGGACAATGACTGTTTTTGCTTTCAATCTATCAACTGTCTTAAATTGGGATTTCATACTGCGTCCCATATAATCACGGTCCGCTTTTAAACCAGCTTGTCGAGCTGCTTGAATAATCTCCATCGCCATCGCATCAATGGTTTCTCCCATACAAATAACGAAGACATCCACTGTTTCATTTTCTGGAACAGCAACTTTTTGGTCTTTTAATAATAAAATTAATCGTTCTAAGCCAATTCCAAAGCCAAATCCTGGTGTCGAAGGTCCACCTAATTCTTCAACAAGGCCATCATAACGCCCGCCTCCACAAATGGTCGACTGACTTCCAATGGAATCATCTTCCACCATCATTTCAAAAATCGTATCTTGATAATAATCAATACCTCGCACTAAGAGTGGGTCTACCTCGTATGGAATCTCCAATGCGTCTAACATTGATTGAACCTTTTGAAAATTATCGAGACTCTCTTGACTTAAATAATCAGAAATCTTAGGCGCGTTGACTAATAATTGTTGATCCTTTGCGTCTTTAGAATCTAAAATACGTAATGGATTGGTCTTTAGTCTTCGGCGTGAATCTTCACTCAGCTCCTCTTGGTGCGGTGTTAAATATTCAATTAATGCGTCAATAAACTGACGACGCTCTTTTGGATGACCAATCGTATTAATAACGAGCTTTATATTAGTCAAACCTAATTCATCAAATAAGTCCCAAGCCATCGCCATGACTTCAACATCCATCGCACAATTGTCTGTCCCTAAAACTTCGACACCCATTTGATTGAATTGACGTTGTCGACCAGCTTGAGGACGTTCATAACGAAACATCGGTCCCGTGTAGTAGAGCTTATAAGGCTTTGGATATTCTGGTCCAAACAGCTTGTGCTGTACAAAAGCTCGGCAGATAGAAGCTGTGCCTTCTGGGCGTAACGCGATACGCCGACCTCCTTTATCTTCAAAATCATACATTTCTTTTGAGACCATATCCGTCTCATCGCCTACACCGCGTTGGAATAACTCATACTCTTCGAAAATCGGTGTTCTGATTTCTTCAAAATTATAACTTTCAAATACATTTCGCGCTGTATCTTCAACGTACTGCCAAATATAAATCTCGCTTGGCAAAATATCTTCGGTGCCTTTTGGTTTCTTAATCATCTTATCAACCTCTCTATCATATTCATTAAAAAAGCCCTATGGCAAAAAGCCATAGGACGTTCATTTCAACGTGGTACCACCTATTTTTGTAATCAAAAAATGATTTACCTTCAAACGATAACGTCGTCAACGGAACTGAATCTTCTCCACAATGTCAAATAGAATGATGACTACTTCGCACCACCCAGTAGCTCTCTGAATTATTCTATATATAAGTTGCTTCATCGAATTTAAGTATGTATATAGATATAATTTAAGCTTAAATCGTGCAATTGTCAACATTTTTCATTCTGGCGACATATATTACTATTCGATGACAAAGACGTTTTATATCGTAAAATACGTTATAATAATTCTTAACTTCACTATAAGGTAGGATCCGTATGATTGAATCTTTGCAACGTTTTATTATCAAAATTTATACCGAAAAATATTTTCCGTTATTTATTGCGATGACCATTGCAATTGTGTCATTGCTGACCATTACCGCCCTGGTCCGTGAAGAAGTTTACACCATTGAAAACCAGACTATCACATTAAGAGTGGGTGCCGCTACGAATAGCGCTGCCATTACAACATTAAATAAAGGCGACCGTGTTGAAATTGTCTCTGAACGGAACGGTTGGTATAATGTTGTCGTAAATGGACAACAGAATGGTTATGTGCCAAGTTGGTTATTGAATAAAGACCAACCTATCGATGACACAGAACTCGCAGTACATATTGAAAAAACGACACCGCTTTATCAAAGTGCCCATACTGACTCGACGATTATTCATCAAATCCCAGCCGATGAGTACCTTAAAGTTAACTTTGAGAATAATGGTTGGTTACAAATAAATTATAAAAATGATCAAGGTTATATTAAAACCTCTGAGGTCACTTTGATAAGTCAAAATGATATTCCGGATAAGTCCCACGAAAGTATTACGTCAAATAATGATTTACTAGCGGGATTAACACCTGAAGAAGCCAGCAAAATCATTTATATGCGACAAAATAATCAAGCGCTCTATGAGTATCCTGATGGATTAAGTCCCGTGATTTATCACCCGACTTATAACCAACGCTTTGAATACTTGTCAACGAATCAAGATACAACAGGTCATGATTATTACTTTGTTCGCGATGATGAAGGTACTGAAGGCTACTTAAATTCAAGTCACGTGGCCTTTGCGAGCGATTATATTGGCCATGAAACACCCGAACGTCCTGCTTCAATCAGTGAAGCAGTTATCCACGTCGATGCCGGACATGGCGGAATGGATCCAGGAACTTCTTCTTTAGACGGTACTTTACATGAGAAAGATTACACTCTTCCTACCGCTTTATATCTAAAAGAAGCTCTAGAAAAAATGGGTGCTCGTGTCATCATGAGTCGTGAAGAAGATATTATGATTGGTTTAGAAGAGATTGCCCAAATGAGTAACGATAATCAAGTTGATGCATTTGTATCCATCCATTTTGATGCGCTCGATGACCCGACTTGGGGAGGTACCGCAACCTATTATTTCCATGAAAATGATTACGAGCTTGCTGAAACAATTAATGAGCGACTCAAAACCATCGAATTGGAAAATAACGGAATTGTCTTTGGTAACTTCCAAGTCTTACGTGATAATCATCGCCCATGTCTATTATTAGAACTCGGCTATATGACCCACGAAGCAGACTTGTCTTACTTTACGAAAGAAGAAAACCAACGTAAATTAGCTCAAGCAATTGCAGAAGGGTTACAAGATTACTTTAAATAAAAGAATCATTAATAAAAAGGTTGATGAATGATGTGACCCCCAAAAGTTAGACTTTTTTAGCGTGGCAGTTTAATATAGCTGCTACGCTATTTTTATGCAGCCAAGAGTCTAAGCCTGTATTGCACTGGACTTAGCCATCCTAGTTTTTCTTTAATTCTTTGTTCATTATAATACTTTATGTATCGTTCTATTTCTGACTTTAGCTCATCATAGCTATAGTAAGTAACACCGTAATAGATTTCTTGTTTTAACAAACCAAAGAAGTTCTCCATCACAGCGTTATCGTGACAGTTGCCCTTACGAGACATGCTTTGGAAGATTCTTTCTTCCTTTAGACGATGAGAGTAAGCTTTCATTTGGTAAGCCCAGCCTTGATCCGAATGAAAAGTTCTTCTATATTTGCAATCTGATGTTATTGCAATAGCCTGTTCCAACGCATCCATTACATTTTTGGCTGAAGGATTCTTGTCAATTCCATAGCTTATAATTTCACCATTACACATATCCATAAATGGATCCAGATAGAGCTTACGCATTGTCATTTGACCCTTAGCATTAATCTCATAATACTTAAACTCTGTAGTATCTGTTGTAATCTTCTGATGTGGAATATATGTATTAAATCGTCTCCTTATGCGATTAGGAGCAACCGTTCCGACTTTACCTTTATATGAACTGTATTTCCGACTTTTTCGAGTGAAAGATGTAACCTGCAAATCAAGCTTTTGCATTATACGGTGTACTTTCTTTTTGTTTATATAGTAACCTTGATTTCTTAATTCTCCAACCACTCGACGATAACCATAATTCTTGTGCGTTTTTCTGATTTCAAGAATCTTATCCTCGATTTCATTGTCAGGGTTTTCTCTATAGAATCTTTTCTGCCAGTACATATATGTTGCTTTAGGCATGTCTGAATAAGAGAGAAGGTCTTTTAGTTTGAATTCTCCTCGGAGACTGTTGATAACGAGTGCCGTTCTCTCATTTTTACCTTGTCTTCTAAACGCAGTCTCCTCAGTTCTTTTAAAAAGGCATTTTCAATTCTTAACTTAAGCAGTTCATCTTCTAATTCTTTAACACGCTCTGCGCTTGTATCAACTATTCTTTCTTCTGTTTGTTTAGCTTTACTATCTATCTTAGAGTTATACAATTTTCTCTTTCGACCTTTCTTGCGAGGTCTCAAAGCATCAGGACCGGCAGCACGAAAGCGATTAACCCAGTTACATATCATACCTGGATTGTTTATACCTTCTTGAATTGCCAAGTCTTGCTATGAAATCTCACTTGATAGATATAACTCTACAACAGAAAGCTTCTTTTCGAAAGAATAATTTATTTTTTTACGAGAACGCATTATTCCTTCATCTCCGAATGCCCTGTATGCATTAATCCAATTGCGTAACTGTTCTTTAGAGCTAATTCGATATTTTTTTGAAAGATATTCCGTTCCACCTTTGCCATCCAAATATTCTAAAACAACTTTCTTCTTAAATTCAAAACTATATTTTGCCATAAAAATACCGACCTCCCAATCGTTAGATTTTGGTCTAATTTTTGGGGATCGGTACAGAAATATTTTCATCAGCCTATTTATTATGCCACTAAAGGCATAGTTCCTATACCTCATTGAGCATGGATACTTTTTTATAGATACCTATGTTCAACACAAGACAAATAGGAATTAAGCTAAGGGGTAAGCTTAATTCCTATGATAAATTTTAATAGCTATGAAGATTTTATTATTATAGTTCGATTAAGACCAGTGTTCCTGCCGTAATGAATTAAAAGTTAATCTTCATTTCTTTTCTTGCTTCGACCCAGTGTGAATACTCCACCTAGCATTGCCAATACTGCAGATAATATCGTAAAATCACCCGTCAATTCACCCGTATTCGGTAATTCTTTATCAGAAGAATTATTGCGTTTTGGATTTTTATTCATTGGCTCATTAGGCTTTTCTGGCGTACCGGGTGCGTCTGGCATACCAGGTTCATCTGGTGTGCCTGGTTCATCTGGCGTACCAGGTTCGTCTGGTGTACCAGGTTCATCTGGTGTACCAGGTTCGTCTGGCGTACCTGGTTCATCTGGTGTGCCGGGTTCGTCTGGCATGCCAGGTTCATCTGGCGTGTCAGGTTCATCTGGCGTACCAGGTTCGTCTGGAATTTCTGGATCAAGTTCTGTCTTTGTATAGATATACGTAATACGCTGATACTCTCCAGATGTATACGTTCCATCAGTCTTACCTTCTTTATAGTAGTCCGGTTTTTCTAAGTTGTCTGTTCCAGTGATTTTCTCGAACTTATAGCCGTCTTTCTCTTCTGTTGTTGCTTTGAAGCGATCATCATCGCGGAATCCTTCTTGATATTTATTTGTATGCTCTGATTGTTTCACGCGACGTGTTTCATTACCATCTTTGTCTGTGTAAACGATATAGTACTCATGCGTATCTTCGAATCGGCCCGGTTGCTTCACTTTCTCATATGAATAAGTCACATATTGAACGACACCTGGAATGTAATTTTGGCTTTCGATACTTCCATCATCATTTACATTTTGATTTCGAATAGTTGTAGAAGGTGTTGTTTGAACCCATTTATATCCTTTAGGAATTGGAGATGTATTAAACTTTTGATTTTCAGTACCTTCAGAAATATTTTGTTTTAATTCTTCTTTAATTTCTGTCTTTTCAGGAATAAGCTTTCCTTCAAAAGTCAGAACTTTATCATAATAAATATGATTTTCATAGAATGCACCTGGCTTATCTGTACCTTCTCCTGATGCTCCTTGTCCAATTACAACAAGTCCTGTTATCATATTCGCTTTTACGTTGTTATCATAAACATTACCAATCTCAGAACCAACTACAAACTCTCCATGTTCGCCTGGCAGAAGTTGTCTAGCTATTCCTTTAGTTACAGCTACGTATGATTTATTAGGATCAATAAGATCGAATCTCCACCCATTACGTGACTCATCTAACCTAAGATTAACATTATTTGTCACATCTACAGCATTAACTTCTTCAGGTACAAAGTAATGACTTTCGTTAAGTTTATTACCCTTACTCACTTCATAAATTGTTACTTCTGCTTTTTTAATTTCCATTGGATTAATTGCTGAATCAGAAGTTTTGAAAGGATAAATAAGTCCGTATGTTCCTGATTGTAGCTGATTAAACGTTGGGTTAAAGTAAGAAATATTCGTATAATCTTTATTATCTTTCACTTCATACAAAACATTACTTACGCCATAACCGCTTCGCATACTAGGCTGATTGTTTGCATAATCAATATAAACTTTTTTCTTGTATTCTTTATCACCAATTGCATAGCCTACAGTGTATTCACCACTATTTGGAGCATTTTTATAATCATATGCATGAGTGAATTCCTGTTTAATCTTGACATTTAATTTTCTTTCAACATAGTTTGTAAGAGTATAGCGAATAAAACTTTGGTCTCGGTAATCTTCTATTTCAGCAATCAATTCCCCAGTTTTTCCGTCTCGAACACCATGTTGAATTCCTGTAATTGGATCCCGCCCATTCGTTACATCGTTTGGGTTAACAGGTGATACTGATAATGCCGGTTCATAATGGACATCAAAGTAATCACCCTCTTTTGCTGTTGACGGAATTTCTGCTATAAAAGAGAAATTCGTGTAATCTAAATCTCCCTTACCCCCACCTACTGCATGGACTTTATCTTTCACATCTAGAGTAGCATTAATATTAAGCTGTTCACTAATATTAATATTATCTCTTGTTGCATTCACAGAGGCCTCTTCAGTTTTTGGTAAATATTGGGCAAACGCTAATGATTCTTGATTTCCTTCAGAATCTTGATTTACTAATCCATCTTCTTCTACATTTGGTAATTCCTCAGAAAATATTGATGGCTCTTGATTTTCTTCATCAACTTGCTTTATAGAATTAACTTCTTCATCACCAATATTATTTTCAGACAATAATATATTTGTATCTTCGACAGGTTCTTCGGCCGCTTGTACATTATTTCCTAAAAATAATAATGAGCCAATAAGAACCGAGGCAGCTCCAAACTTAAACTTACGTATTGAATACTTATTAACTCGATTTGATAAAAATGTTTGTTTCTTCATTCTTTAGTACTTCTCCTTTATTAAAACATCAGATAACCATCTGCAATAATAAAATATTATACATACATTTTTATCAGCTTGCTGATTTTAATTTATTGATTTTGGTCGATATGCGAACTCGGTTTATTATATTTTTTATTTCAATAAATATATT